>Ga0073934_10010854_pt1 | contig 11189 bp, 10 predicted proteins | sample LarsenN4metaG_FD_76834 | JGI IMG/M metagenome (GOLD analysis project Ga0073934, IMG submission 76834) | Hot spring sediment bacterial and archeal communities from British Columbia, Canada, to study Microbial Dark Matter (Phase II) - Larsen... ...
CTGCCGGATCAGACCCGGCGCGATGCGCCGGGCTATCGAATCGCGCACCTTCGGTGCTTTCGAGTCCGATCTTTGTCAATCAACTTTTTTTCCAGAGTATTTAAGGGTTCAGCAGATCTTCATAATCAGATTTGATTATGCGGTAACACTCACAACAGGTTGATTCCAGCCTTGTTCGATAAAGGACAGCGATCTTGCCGCGGGAGTAATCTATCAGGCCTGTTCTTTTTAGCCTTTGAACTGCTCGCGTGATGCTGACGCGGTCTGTGCCGACCATGTGGGAGAGAGATTCTTGTGTGAATGCAAGCGTGTCGGTCCCAAGGCGGTCCCGGGCAAGCAGCAACCACCGGATAAGTCGCTGCTCCGTTGTGTGGAAGCGATTGCAGGCCGCAGTCTGAACGACCTGCGTAAACATGGCGTGCGCGTATCTCAGTATCAACCCCCGCAGCTTCGTGGAGCGATGAAGCCAGGCTTTGAGCGTCTCCGGGTGTATCCTCATAGCGCTGCCCGAACAAATCGTGATGGCCCTGTAAGGCAGAAGGTCCTTTTCAAGTAATGCCGCGGCCCCGAGCAGGCCCTCGCAGCCGACCATTGCTACCGCGACGCTTGAGCCCTCTTCGGTTACCGACATCCCCGATACTAGCGAATCATTAATGAAGTAGCAGTGTGAGAAAGGTAGGAACGGCTCATACAGTACATCACCTGATTTAAGGTGCACAGGGCGCAAGTGAGCAGACAGGCTCTCGTAGTCTTCACTCGGCAGGGCCGCAAGCAGCCTGTTCCCGGTAAGAATCAGTTTTCTCTCAGGCTTGGACATCGAGTGCTCATTTCATTGATCACCGCTTAGAAGATAAAACCGGTTGGCGATTCCTGGCGCGCGAAGTGCCTCAAGTCTAGTCGGGTCCGTTCGCCCAGGTCTTGTTTGAGCCTCAACGTGGTTGCCCGAGATCGCCTATATACTTCTTATATGCGCTGACCCAATCTGTCGCTATCTCTTGCTGCGCTGTCTTAAGGTCTAGATGCCCGAGGCAGACCATCTTGCGCAGCTTGCGCTCCAGTTTGTTTTTCCTATGCCAGCACCATTCACCTGAAAGCGGCTGAGGCCAGAGATTATTCATCGAATTCGCGCCGCCCAACCTCACCGGTATCAAGTGGTCAACCTTATACCCGAACTCATATTTATCTATGCGGTACCTGTCGAACACCTGACGCTTCATCGCCATGGAGATATTACGCGCGGGATTCTTATATCCGGACTTGCACAAATCCGCCGTAGTAACATCGAAAGCTCGGCCGGAGGTTAGTCTTGGATTGGGCAGGCAGAGATTCATATCCTGAGCCTTGACTGGAAGGCATAAGCAAAAGCTCGAGAGCAATAATATTATTGTTATCCACATCATGCCTCGCATCGTGTCGGTACCATCACAACACTTGCTCAAGTATCACTTTGAGTGGTTGCGCTCCTTAATCTGGTGACACCTGTTTCCACGCCTGGCGAAAGCAGAGTTAAGCAGCGGGAATATACAAGGCCAGCCCAGTGGTATAGGGCTATGGCTGAATACGCTTCTACGCGCAACTCCATATCTCCCACAGAGATTCTATGGAATGGTTGAGGGACAATACACTGTCAGTATTTACAGTTATTGAAGAAAAAACTGAGAGCATCAAACCGTCGGAACCCGTGGCCGCCTCGCACCCAGGTGCGATTCGACAGCCCGCGCGCCTCGCCCTCATCCTTTAAACGCCGTACCTTCCCTGTCAAGCCTGTCAGTTGTGACAGTTCTAACCTGCTGAGATCGGGAATAGAATCTCAACTGGATGGCTAAGCTCACATCATCTGAATTGCACTGACTGGTCCTGGAGATCAGTGTGAGGGTTGCGAGGCCAAGCTCGGTGAACTGTACCGGGACTGGATATCCAGGAGAAAGGAAGTGGTACTTATATGCTTGTTAAAACACGAAGAATGGCCTTCTACACGATGCTTCTGGCCATTATGCTCATGATTTCAGCACAGGTTGTTTTTGGGCAGGAGGAGCTTGCAATGGCGTCTCGTCCGAGAAGAGTATCAAAAGCCACCAGCGAACGCCTGATCCCAAGTGGCCAGGAAGTCACGATCAAGGGGAATGTTACGCGGGTCGGCCAGGACTCTTTCAGTGTTTGTGATATGGCGGGGGCCGAAACCGTCGTGCAGCTCACCAGTTCGACCCGCATCACGACGCATCGGAGAGGCATCTTCCGAAGCGCGGCGACGCACGACAAAGCATCGCTCTTACTCGGCCTTCTTGTGACCGTCAAAGGGCGCGGCAATGAGACGGGCGAGCTTGTAGCCAGGTGGATAAGGTTCCACGATTCTGCCTACAAAGCCGCGACCGAAGTCGACACCCGCGCGATCCCAATCGAAAGGGAACAGGACAGGATGGCCGGTCAACTGGACGAGACAACCATTGTCGCCGCCACCGCAAGGAAAGAAGCGAAAGATGCGCAGGAGAGCGCCGATAAGGCACAGAGCACTGCGGATCAGGCCCAGAACACGGCTGACCTTGCAAAGAACGGGGCCGCGCTGGCGCAGCATACCGCCATGGGAGCTCATGAGAAGATCGGGGCCATAGACGATTTTGAGGTTACCGAAACGCTTACCGTGAGCTTCAGGGCCGGCAGCGCCGTCCTGACAAATGAGGCGAAAGCCAGGCTCGATGAATTTGCTCAAAAGACAGCGAGAGCGAGAGGCTACCTCATAGAGATTTGCGCCTTTGCTTCTAAAGAAGGCGGCAAAGACTACAATCACCGGTTGAGCCAGGCGCGAGCCGAGGTAGTAAAGGACTATCTTATCGATGCAGGTAGGGTTGCTCCAAGACGCATTGTCTCCCCGTACTCGGGTGGGGTGAACAACCCCATTGCCGATAACAAGACGCGCGGGGGACGTATGCAGAACCGTCGCGCCGAAGTGAAGTTGCTCGTCAGCAAGGGGCTGGCCGGGAAGGAGCCGGTGGCAAACAGGTGAGTGTAGTTGCCGGGCGACTCAAAGCCCGGTCTTAGACTTTGACAGGAAGCAACAATTTTGATGACGGCACTAAGCAGGCTCGATTCTTTCAAGAGATCGGGTATTGATCCATTTCAGTATCCGGTCTCTTGTAAAACCGCGATCCTCCGTGCGACTACTCGGGCGAGTCTGTACTGATCGCCTGTTGATGACTTCTGTCCATCCGCGACATCCTCGCCAGAAGGTGAAGTCATGCAGAAAAAGAGACTAGCAATCACCCGCAGAGTGGCAAACAACATGCGCTTGAAAAGCCCACCGCGTAACCCCTGGGGGCTTGAGCCCGACGACCTGCGCAATCGAGTTCAAAGGGCGCTTTCAATGCTTTGCCAGGCGGATGGCCATGTAATGCGCCAGAGACTGATTACGGGATTGGCGAAGGCCGGCGTGCATGTCGGCTCAGCGCTGTTCATGCTCGGGATACCTGCCGCCAGCCTTGACGACCTGTCCCCATCCGACATGGGCAAGCTGCTGCGCTACATCCGATTCAATTCCCCGGCGGCAATCGAAGCCCTGGCCGGGCCGCTCGCCGGGTTGCTTGTCGCGAATGAAGAACCGGCGCTTGCGCCTGGAAGAATCGACAAAGCGGCGTAGGTTGTGCGTTACAGAATGGCGAGATTCGCCGCGCAGCCGGGTGAGCGTTCGCCCACCCGGCTCGAAGGACGCGGTGTTGTATTGTTCACCTCGTCCTTCATCGTTTCAATCCATCGAATAATCATCCCGTTTTTCTAATAGAACACTGTAAAAAATGACAGTTACCCGACCCGCGTAATCACCATAAGATTTAATCGTCAATCCTTAGCACTTCAGGACTGCCAAAGGAGGTCTCTATGATATCAGATCGCCCATTGAGACGAATAATAATCAACGGCGCTGTCTTAATGATCTTCACTCTTCTGGCGATGGCAGTGCAATCCGTTGCCGCGCAAACGCAAACCCAGGAGCCCCAGAAGGCGAGCTCGGAGGTGGAGCAATTGAAAGACAAGCTCCAGAAATTGGAGCAGACGGTTCAAGAGCTAAAGACGCAGCTAGCCGAGATGGAGAAGGTGAAGAAGACACCCGTCCCTATCAAGTTCTCCCAGCCGAGCGCCCCGACACCCGCCGAACAGCCCGCAGCCAGCGGCAGCAGCAACCCGGCGGGAGAGGGCAATAACAGCAATAACAAACAGGATAAGAATGGCGAAAGCACCTTTCAGGTCTACGGATATGTAATGCTCGATGCTGGCTACCAGTTCAACCAAAACGATCCTGACTGGTTCGACGTGGTTCGACCCACGAAGTTGCCGGCCTTCAGGGATCAGTTCGCTCCCGACGGGAAGACCTTCTTCGGCGTTCGGCAAAGCCGGTTCGGAGTGAAGTCCGGCACCCCGACCAGATTTGGTGAGCTAAAGACACAGTTCGAGTTCGAGCTGTTCGGAACCGGCGTCGACGCGGGACAGACTACTTTCCGCCTGCGACACGCCTACGGCGAGCTGGGACACTTCGGCGCCGGTCAGACATGGAGCCCCTTTATGGACATCGATGTCTTCCCGAACTCGCTCGAGTACTGGGGGCCGAACGGAATGGTCTTCTTCCGCAACATACAGTTTCGCTATATGCCACTCAAAGGGAACAACGCGGTGACGATAGCCCTGGAGCGTCCGGGGGCCAGCGGCGACCAGGGAGTATTAACAGACCGCATCGAGTTACAGGGCATCAGGCCCAAATTCGACCTGCCCGATCTCTCCGGTCACGCGCGGTTCACCCGAAACTGGGGCCACGTCCAGATAGCGGGGATGTTAAGACGGATCAAATGGGTCGATACACTCGACGACCAGTTCGATCTGAGCGGCACCGAAGTGGGCTGGGGGGTCAACGTAAGCTCAAACATCAAACTCGGCAAAAACGACATCGTCAGGCTCCAGGCTGTCTACGGCGAAGGGGTCCAAAACTATATGAATGACGCTCCGGTCGATGTAGGCATTCAGAGAAATGAGTCATCGGACCCGGCCAGACCCATCGAAGGTACGGCCCTCCCGGTGCTCGGCCTCGTCTCGTTCCTCGATCACAACTGGAGCAAGCGCTTCAGCAGCTCTATCGGGTATTCGCTTGTGAACATCGAAAACTCCGAGGGGCAGTCGCCCGATGCGTACCATCGCGGCCACTATGCGCTCACAAACCTGCTCTTCTCCCCGGTCGAAAACGTCATGGTGGGCGGTGAGTTTCAGTATGGTAGGCGCGAGAACTTCCGCAACGGCTTTGCCTCAAACGATTATCGCATCCAGTTCTCGTTCAGATACAACTTCTCGAGGCTCTTTGCTTTCTGAAAGGGCGACAAAAAGTGGGCTACCTATTGAGTCGATAGACACTCCCAGGAGGAATCATCATGTCAACAGAGAGAATGCGTGTAAAAACACTTCTGGTCGCGCTCCTCGTCGCAGCGAGTTTCGCCTCCGCACCCCTGTCAGTACCTGGACAGAAAACCAGCCCGGTCGCTCCCAGTCGTCAACAGGTCGAAGCGGTCGTTCGCGAGGCCTACGATAAGTTCAGGAGCGACACGAGCGGCAAGAACGCCGATTACATTCCCTACCTGGCTCAGGTGGATTCAAAGCTGTTTGGAGTGGCGGTCGTGACGACCGACAACCAGACGCTTTCGCTGGGCGATATCGACTACTCATTCTCTATCCAGTCGATCTCAAAGGTCTACACACTCGCTCTGGCGATGCAAGAGCTGGGAGCAGACAAAGTCTTTCAGCGAATCGGCAGCGAGCCGACGGGCAGGGCCTTCAACTCGGTTCCGGCGGTCGTCGAGATGCCGACTCATACAGGCAACCCTCTGGTCAACGCCGGCGCGATTGCGACCACCAGCCTGATCTCCGGCGGCAATGCGGATGAGAAATGGAACAAGATTCTCAACTTCTACAGCAAAGCGGCAGGAGAGAAGTTGACGCTCATCGACGAAGTATATAAGTCGGAGGCTGCAACCAATGCTGGCAACAAGGCGCTCTCGATGCTGCTGGCCAAGTATGAGCGCATCTATGCAGACCCGTTCGAGTCCGTAGACATCTACACCAAGCAGTGCTCGGTCGGCGTAAACGTAGTGCAGTTAGCCAGGATGGGCGCGACCCTTGCGAACAACGGCGTCAACCCCAAGACCGGCGAGCAGGTGATAAAGCGCGAAGACATCCCTTACATCCTGGCGACGATGACCATGGCCGGATTGTATGACGGTTCGGGAGGATGGGCGTGGCACGTTGGCCTGCCCGCGAAGAGCGGAGTCGGCGGCGGCATAGTCGCGATCGCACCCGGCAAAGGCGCTATCGCAGTCTTCGGGCCTCGACTGGATGAAGCAGGCAACAGCGTTAAAGCGCAGAAGGTCATCGAGTATGTTGCCCGAAAGCTCGACTACAACATCTATTCGCCGAGTTCGGTTGGACTGAAAGGCACACGGCAGCAGCCGTGATCAAGGATGTGGTTTGGGAGCGAATGTAAAGGAACGGGAAATGCCGATCAATGCTTTCACAAGCAGTAAAGCTGCGCGGCGCCGGGGGGAGGTGGCGCCTGGCGCCGCCCTGATTATGGCCTTGCTGATTATCCCCGCAGTCTCTTTTGCTCAGTCGCCGTCCCAGAGCGGGAATGCTCAACAAACGGACCGAGCCGTAGGAGCAAAGCCATCGAGCGACAAGACTGCGGCCTCAGACTCGGCGCCTTCCTCAAAGCCATCGAGCGACTCAACGCCGCTCACGGACCGCGAGCGAGCCGAGTTGATGCAAATCATTCGGAATCTCCAGGAGCGCGTGACCAGGCTGGAGTCACAGGTTTCTGGACCTGCTCCCGCCACCGCTCCCGATGCTAAACCGCCGCAGGCCACGGCGGTGGCATCGGGGGCCCCTGCCGATTCGACCGGCAAAGTACCGGAACCGGTGTCGAGCCCGGATGAGGTCGCAAAGGATTCCAGGCAGATCGAAGAGCGAAAAGACTGGGGCACCTACACGCCCAACCTGGGCTACAAGCTTGTCAATACAGAGTACGGCGACCTCAATCTCAGCATCTACTCATACGTCCGCTACCTGAACCAGCTCGGACTCGATTCGACCTACACGGACGCGTTCGGTAATACCAAAAGCGTCCAACGGCGGCAGGACGTCCAGCTTCTGAAGCTTCAGATCAAGTTCCTTGGATGGGTCCTCGACCCGAAGCTCCGATACTTCCTCTACGCCTGGACTTCAAACGCCAATCAGGGACAGGGCGCGCAGGTGGTGCTCGCTGGAAACCTTAATTACACCTTCAACGAGCATATCACGCTTGGCGGCGGAATCAGGTCCCTGCCCGGCACCAGAAGCGTAGAGGGCAACTTCCCGTTCTGGCCGAACGTTGATAGCCGCCATATCGCCGATGAGTTCATGCGACCCTCATACACCTCGGGCATCTGGGCGACGGGTGAGATAGTCGACAGGCTGAAGTATCAGGTCATGCTCGGCAATAACATGAGCATACTTGGTGTGTCCGCATCCCGGCTGGACAACGGGTTGAACACGCTTTCCAGCGCGCTCATCTGGTTCCCCACCGGAGATTTTGAGAAAGGATTTAGCGGTCAGGGATGGGGAGACTTCGAGCATCATGAAGAATTCTCCACCCGCCTCGGGGTCCACTTCAGCCGGAGCGATGAAAATAAGGAGAGCCAGCCGAACTCCAATGCGCCTGAGAATACTCAGCTCCGGCTGTCGGACGGCAGCATCATTTTCACGCCCGACCTCTTCGGTCCCGGCATCACGATTTCGGACGCGCGTTGGAGAATGACTTCTTTCGACGGAGCGTTCAAGTACAGAGGGTATTCGCTCGAGGGCGAATACTACCTGCGCTGGCTCGACAATTTCCGCGGCACGAACACACAAGGACTTCCCAGGGTCTTCGATCAGGGCTTCCAGATTCAAGGCTCGGCGATGGTCGTGCCTCAGACTGTACAGGCTTATCTCGGACATTCGAGGATTTTTGGCGACTTTGGCGACCCCTGGGATTTCCGGTTCGGAGTGAACTTCTTCCCATATAGAAACAAGGTCCTCCGGTGGAACAACGAGGGGCTCTACCTCTACAAGTCTCCTGTGGGCTACACATCGGTTCCCTTCGCCGTGGGGGGCAGAGGCTGGGTTTTCCACTCGAGCGTGGAGCTGGCCTTTTGAGGCAGGCGAAAGAGAGGCTCAACCATGATCTGCACAAAGCTCCACAAAACTGCCTTTCGCTTCGCGTCAGTCTTCGCAATCGTCGCAGCAATGCTGGCCGCCTCGAACCCGACAACTGCCGAGTCGCCATCGACGCAATCGAATGACTTTCTGTTCAATGACACTCACTTTCACCTGACGAACTACATCCAGGAGGGCATAGATATCCATGATTTTCTGAAGATCATGGGAAACAAAACCGGGAGGGTGGCGCTGTTCGGCATACCGCTCCAGCAGCAATGGTCGTACAGGGTCGACGGCGATCACGCGCCGACTTATTACCTGAACTCCGACGCTCCGCTCTACTACTACTCCTTTACCGATGCCTGGATTGCGATGGCCTACCGCTCGCTCTCGAAAGAAGAGCGAGCGCGGTTCGATCCCATGATCACAGGTTTTAATCCCACGGACATGTACGCCGCAGACCACGTGCGCCGGGTGCTCAAGACGTTTCCCGGCGTCTTTTCAGGCATCGGGGAGTTCACGATTCATAAAGAGTTCGTCTCGGCGAAGATATCGGGCGAGGTCGCAAGCTTACAAGATAAGGCCCTCGACCGCTTGTTCGATTTCGCCGCGGAAGCAGGGCTCGTGGTCTTGATCCACAACGACATGGACACGCCCTTTGCAAAGGAAGGATCCCCGCCGGCATACCTCGATCAACTGATAGCGCTCTTCAAGCGCCATCCCAAGGCAACGATCATCTGGGCGCATATCGGCGTAGGCCGGGTGATTCGGCCCGTGAAGGAGCAGGGCGCAATCGTCGAACGGATCATCAGAGACCCCGAGTTAAATCATGTCTACTTCGATATCTCCTGGAGCGAGGTAGCGAAGTACGTGGTGGCGAGCGCGGCCTCAACGAAGGCCGCAGCCGAGATAGTCAATCGCTATCCTGACCGATTCCTTTTCGGCACGGATGAAGTGGCGCCCGCTAATCAGGAGAACTACCTGAGAGTTTACAACCAGTATGGACCCCTCTGGAGCTTGCTCGACAAGGAAGCGAGCCAGAAACTGCGCAAAGGCAACTACGAGCGAATCTTCGACGAGTCCAGACGAAGAGTAAGGGCCTGGGAAAAAGCCAACGTCAAGTATGCCGATCTCAGGGAGGATATGAAATGAATAAACGAGCAATGCTCTGGTGTCTGCTGTTTTTCTTCATGGCTTGCTGTCCCATGTCTCTGGCGCAAGGGAAGGCGCAAGCAAAAAAGACTACACCGACCACTTCCCAGGCGTTCGTTCAAGAGTCCGAAAAGAGGAATATTCAAGCCTATATCGATCTCATACGCAGCAACGTGCGGCAGGAGAAGGCGCAGATCATGGGGTCCGTCATGGTCCTGGATGCGGCCGAGGCGGCGAAGTTCTGGCCGATCTATAGCGAATATGATGCGGAACTGAGCAAGCTCAACAACCTGAGAAGCGACAACATCCAGGAATATGCTCGCACGTACACGGAGATGACCGACGAGAAGGCGGATGAGCTGATCAAGCGGGCTCTGAGTTATCAGCAACAACGCTCCGAGCTTCTTGGAAAATACTACGAGCGCGTAAAGGGTGCGATCGGGGCCATCAACGCCGCACGCTTTGTCCAGGTCGAAAACCAGTTGCTGTTGATCATCGATCTGCAAATTGCGTCCTCGTTGCCAGTCGTTGATCAACAGTGAGCCATGCAGGAGAGAGAAAGTATGCGACGCAATATCATTTTAGCTGCGGCTCTGATATTAGGAGTCACATTGAACCCGATGCGCGCCGCGCAGACTTCGAGGCAAGTCACGCTACCGGCGGGGACGCGCATCCTGGTGCGCACGATTGATGCCATTGACTCGAGCAGACAAAAGAGCGGAGATCGGTTCACCGGGACGCTGGAGACCGACCTGCGAGCCGATGACATGATAGTTGCCAGGCATGGCGCGACCGTCTATGGCCGGCTGGTCACTGCAAAATCGGCCGGCAGATTCAAGGGCAGCTCCCAACTGACTCTTGAGCTGACCGATATCGTGATCAAAGGCACCGCCTATCCGCTTCTAACCAGCACGGTTGAGATAAAAGGATCGGGAGAGGGCAAGAAGACCTCACGAAAGGTTCTTGGCGGAACGGGCCTTGGTGCGATCGTCGGCGGCATCGCGGGAGGCGGAAAAGGAGCCGCAATCGGAGCGGTGACAGGGGCTGCCGCGGGGACCGCGGTTGCGGGTTCCAAGAAAGGCGAACAGTTATTCATACCGAGCGAGTCGTTACTCGAGTTCCGTCTCCAACAACCAGCGCCGCTTCCGATGCCGCGGTGAGGATGCTGCTGGCGAAACCGAGAAGCAACTCGGCGGAAATGACAGGGAGGCTCAAGATGAAACCAGTAATCTTACGACCAGGCTCAAGGAATCTCACTCGATGCCTGATCACCATAATATGTGCGACCATGCTTGCGCCCGGACAGACGTGCTGCGCAAAGAGCGCGCCTTCTACGGCAAATAGCAACGTATCTACGACAAATAGCAGCCCATCCGCATCAGATAGCGCGCCATCTGCGGCTGTGCCCGTAGCGCAGGAAACCACGCAGGAAGCTCCGAAGGTTCCGCCCGAACAGCTCGATTCCCTTGTTGCGCCGATTGCGCTTTATCCCGACCCGATGCTCAGCCAGGTGCTGGTGGCCTCCACTTATCCGCTGGAGCTCATCCAGCTTCAGCAGTGGCTGGAGAGAAACAAGGGTCTGAAGGACAAGGCGCTCGTCGACGCGGTATCGAAACAGTCCTGGGACCCGAGCATTCAGGCCATGGCGGCTCTGCCGGACGTGGTCAAGCGGCTGGCGGATGACATTCAATGGACCACAGATCTCGGAAACGCTTTTCTCGCGCAGCAGACCGACGTCATGGACGCCGTGCAGCGCATGCGCCAGAAAGCCCAGGGCACTGGAGCGTTACAGTCCAACGAGCAGCAAAGGGTAGAGACAAGGGTTGTGGAGGAAAAGA
>Ga0073934_10010855_pt1 | contig 11189 bp, 10 predicted proteins | sample LarsenN4metaG_FD_76834 | JGI IMG/M metagenome (GOLD analysis project Ga0073934, IMG submission 76834) | Hot spring sediment bacterial and archeal communities from British Columbia, Canada, to study Microbial Dark Matter (Phase II) - Larsen... ...
CGCGCCGGAGAGGGCGGCCAGCTCGACCGCTCGCGCGACGGCACGGCCAGCTCGCTCGGATCCGTCGGTGCCCACCACGATGTTCCGGAACACAGCCAGCCCTCGTCGCGCGTCGGTCGGTCAGTAGCCCCGCTCGATCCACTCGTCGAGGTGTGGCGCCTCGTCGCCGATCGTCGTCGACTCACCGTGGCCGGTGTGCACGATCGTGTCGTCGGGCAGCACCAGGAGTCGGTTGCGGATCGATTCGATGATCGTCGGGAAGTCGGAGTACGAGCGCCCGGTCGCGCCTGGCCCGCCCTTGAAGAGCGTGTCGCCCCCGAACACGTGTCCCTTCGGCCCGAGAAGGCACACGCCGCCGGGACTGTGCCCGGGGGTGTGGACGATCCGCAGCCGCTCGCCGGCGACCTCGAGCTCGTCGCCGTCGCGGACCGCGCGATCGGGCTTGCGGTCGGGGTAGACGACGTGCCAGAGCATCTCGTCGTCGGGGTGCAGCAGCACGGGCGCGCCACCGACGGCGCGTTGCAGCGCGTCGGCCGCGTTGATGTGGTCGTTGTGACCGTGCGTGCACAGGATCGCGACGACACGCCGATCACCCACGGCATCGGCGATCGGCGCGGCGTCGTGCGCGGCGTCGACGACGAGCACCTCGTGGTCGTCGCCGACGAGCCAGATGTTGTTCTCGACGTCGAAGTCCTGGCCGTCGAGCGAGAAGACGCCCTCGGTCTTGACGAGCTCGATGCGAGCCGTCATCGCGTCACCGCGGCAGCGACACGACGGAGCGCAGCACCTCGCCGCGCTCCATCTTGTGGAAGGCGTCCTCGACCTCGTCGAGGGCGATCGTCTCCGACACGAAGCCGTCGAGATCGAAGCGGCCTTGCAGATAGAGGTCGACGAGCAACGGGAAGTCGCGCGACGGCAGGCAGTCGCCGTACCACGAGGGCTTGAGCGCACCGCCTCGGCCGAAGAAGTCGATCATCGGGATGTCGGGGAAGGGCATGTCGGGGGTGGGCACACCCACCTGCACGACCGTGCCCGCGAGGTCGCGCGCGTAGAAGGCTTGCTCGAGCACCTCGGGCCGTCCGACGGCCTCGATGCACACGTCGGCGCCGTTGCCGTCGGTCAGCTCGCGGATGCGCTCGACCGGATCTTCCTTCGACGCATCGACGGTGTGCGTCGCGCCGAAGCGCTTCGCGGCCTCGAGCTTGCGTGGATCGACGTCGACGCCGATGATCGTGTGCGCACCGACGAGCGCGGCGCCCGCGATCGCCGCATCACCCACGCCGCCGCACCCGAACACGGCGACGGAGTCGTCGCGCTGCACGCCGCCGGTGTTCACGGCCGCGCCGAAGCCGGCCATCACGCCGCAGCCGAGGAGGCCGGCCGCCTCGGGGTTCGCCCTGGGGTTCACCTTCGTGGCCTGCCCGGCGGCGACGAGCGTCTTCTCGGCGAAGGCGCCGATGCCGAGCGCGGGCGACAGAGCGGTACCGTCGGTGAGGGTCATCGGCTGCGACGCGTTGTGCGTCGCGAAGCAGTACCAAGGACGGCCGCGGCGGCACGCGCGGCACTGCCCGCACACCGCGCGCCAGTTGAGGACCACGAAGTCGCCGGGCGCGACGCTCGTGACGTCGGGACCGACGGCTTCGACGATGCCGGCAGCCTCGTGGCCGAGGAGGTACGGGAAGTCGTCGCCGATCCCCCCTTCTCGGTAGTGCAGGTCGGTGTGACAGACGCCGCACGCCTGCACGGTGACGAGCGCTTCGCCGGGTCCGGGGTCGGGCACGACGATCGTCTCGATGCGCACGGGCTCGCCCTTGCCCGGCGCGATCACCCCTTGGACCTGCTGCGCCATGCGCGGTGAGAGTAGCGCCGCGATCCGCGCCAGGCGTCAGGCGGTGATGCGGGCGCGCATCCAGGGTGCGGTGTTGTGGAAGTCGGACACCGCGGTGCCGGGCGGCACGAGCTGGTCGCAGGCGGCGCGCGTCTCGTCGTCGAGCGTCATCGACAGCACAACCAGCGCGTCCTCGAGCTGATCGAGCGTGCGCGGTCCGACGATGGGCGCCGTGACGCCGGGCTGGTCCTTGCACCAGCAGAGCGCGAGCTGCGATGCGGCCATGTTGCGGTCGCGTGCGAGGCGCGCGAGCTCGTTGGCGACCTCCACTGCTCGCGGTGTCACCCGGTCGCGCAGCGGCGGTCGGCGGGTGGCGCGTGAGTCTTTTGGCACGCCGTCGGCGTAGCGGCCGGCGAGGATGCCGGCGCCGAGCGGCGACCACGGAAGGAGCCCGAGGTCGTACTTCGTGCAGAGCGGGATGAGCTCGTTCTCGATGCGCCGGTCGAGCAGGTTGTAGGGCGGCTGCTCGGTCTCGTAGCGGGGGAGGCCGTCGCGCTCGGCGATCGCGAGCGCCTCCATGACCATCCATGCCGGATGCGTCGAGCAGCCGATGTGCAGCACCTTGCCGGCGCGGATGAGCTCGTCGAACGCGGCGAGCGTCTCTTCCTGCGGGACGTCGGCGAACGTCGGGCGGTGGAGCTGGTAGAGGTCGATGCGATCGGTCTGCAGGCTGCGCAGCGACTGCTCACACGAGGCGACGATGTGCTCGCGGCGATGCCACTGCGCAGGGTCGCCCGTGCCGCGGGGCATGCCGACCTTGGTGGCGAGGACGATCTGGTCGCGCTTGCCGTTGGCGGCGAGGGCGTCGCCGACGATGCGCTCGCTCTCGCCACCGGCGTAGACGTCGGCGACGTCGATCATGTTGATGCCGGCATCGAGCGCGGCGTCGATGATGCGCGCCGACTCGGCGGGATCGGTCGGGTCACCGAAGTTCATCGCACCGAGACAGATCGGCGCGATCTCGTACCCCGTCGTCCCCAAGGCTCGCCGTTCCATGCGATGCACGTTACGGGGATGCGTAGTGGACCGTCGAGGAGAGGGTTCAACTACGCACGTCGAAGTTCTCCGACGTGGGCATCTGGACCGCCCCTCCGACGGTCAGATGCGCACCCCGGAAGAGGTCGCCAGGTCGAGATCGGCGGGTTCGACCGCGACGTGGTCGCGGGCGCGGCGGTGCTGCGACGCGAGGATCGCCGCCGCGGTGACGAGCGCGGCGATGGCGCCGATCGCCAGGCCGGCGCGCGGACCGAACGTCTCCGACACCCAGCCCACGAACGGACCGCCGATCGGCGTGCTGCCGAGGAACGCCATCGCGAACAGCGCCATGACCCGGCCGCGGAACTCGGGTGCGGTCTCCTCGTTGCAGACGGCCGTCGCCATCGACAGCACGACCATCGACGACAGCCCCACCGTGGGCAACGCGGCGTACTCCAGCGGCAGGCTGGGCGCAAGCGCGGCCGCCATCATCGTCACGCCGAGCGCCAGCACCGCGAGGATCATCACGCGCGGGCTCGATCGCCCGAAGTGCGCCGTCCACAGCGCGCCCAGGAACGACCCGACGCCCAGCACCGCCATCATCGTGCCGAACGTGCCGGCGTCGCCGCCGAGCTCCTGCTCGGCCATCAGCGGCAGCACGACCTGGTAGTTGAACGCGAGCGTGCCGATGACCGCGGTGACGACGAGCGCCAGGCGCACCGGCCGGTTGTGCCACGCGTAGACGACGCCCTCCCGCAGCTGGCGCTTGCGACGGGGGACGGGCGTCGACGCCCGGAGCTCCTCCGGACGCATGGCGAGCAGCGCCACGATCACCGCCGCGAACGACAGCCCGTTGAGCACGAAGCACCACGCCACGCCGACGGCGTCGATCACGAGTGCCGCGAGCGCAGGACCCACGACGCGCGCGGCGGTGAACACGGAGCTGTTGAGCCCGACGGCGTTCGCCACGTCGGCGGCAGGGACGAGCTCGGGCACGAACGATCGACGGCCGGGATTGTCGACGGCGGTGACGGCGCCGAGCGCGACCGCGAGCGCGTAGACCATCCAGACCTCGACGACGCCGGTGGCGGTCACGACGCCGAGCGTGAACGCGAGCGCGGCGCTCACCGCGGCGGTGACGACCAGCAGCTTGCGCTTGTCGACGCGGTCGGCGAGCACGCCGCCCCAAGCGCCGGCGAGCAGCGTGGGTGCGAACTGGAGCGCCAGCGTCAACCCGAGCGCGACGCCGCTGTTGGTGAGCCGCAGCACCAGCCACGCCTGCGCCACCATCTGCATCCAGCTGCCGGTGCCCGAGACGACCTGCCCGAAGAAGTAGAGGCGGAAGTTGCGCGTGCGCAGCGACCGGAACGTGCGCTGCGCGGCACGGTGGACGGGCGTCATCAGCGCGACCCGGCGGGTCGGGTCTCGATCTCGAGCAGCCGGTCGATGAGGTCGACGGCCGCGGCGAGCCGCTCGCGCTCGTCGGGGTCGAGTGCGGCGATGCGCGGCACGAGGAACGCGGTCTTGCGGGAGCGGTTGCGCGCGAGCAGCTTGCGTCCTTCGGATGTCACGACGACGCGCGACACGCGCCCGTCGTCGGGGTCGGGCTGACGCTCGACGAGCCGCTGCTGCTCGAGCCGTCCGACCGCGGCCGTGATCGTGGGTGGCTGGACGCCCTCGTGCGCGGCGAGGTCGCCGAGCGTGATCGGGCCGTGGCGCTCGATGGTCGCGAGCGCCGAGATCTGCGTGGGCGACGCTCCGATGTCGGAGTGGCGTCGCAGCTGCCGGGCGAGCCGGGTCACCGAGAGCCGGAGCCGATCGGCGAGGTCGGTGATCGCCTCCGACGAGGTGCGGGACCCAGCAGCAGCGGCAGCAGTCACGGCAGCCATGATACTTCGATCAACTAATTAGTTTCTCGAAGTATTTCGGCGGCTCCGCTCAAGGGGTGCGGGCACGCCGCAGACGGGGCGACCGTAGACTGCTCCGCGAGAGTGATCCTCCCGGGGGATCCACAAGTGGGGGAACCATGAGCCAGCCCGCCCGCCCCGATCACGTCCGCTCCCTCGAGCCCGTGCTCCGCTGGGCCATCGCCTCCTTCTCGGTCGGTGCCGCGTTCGTGCACTTCGCGGTCATGGGGGAGCACTTCGACGAGAGCACCGCGCACGGCGTGTTCTTCGCGGCCGCCGCGTGGATCCAGCTCGCGTTCGCGCTCGGGGTCGTGCTGCGCCCATCGCGGGGCCTCCTCTGGTTCGGCGCGCTCGTCAACCTGGCGATCATCGGCGCGTGGGTCGTGTCGCGCGTCTGGGGTGTGCCGTTCGGCAGCGAGCCCTGGACGCCCGAGGCCGCCGCGTTCCCCGACGTGCTCGCGACGATCTTCGAGGGCCTCACGGTCGCAGGCTGCCTCGGCGTCATCACCGGCTATTTGGGCACGCGCCGCCTTCCCGACGGCGTCGCGCTGCCCGCGGTCGGTGCGCTCGGTGCCTCGGTCGTGATCCTCTCGACGCTGTCACTCGTGCCCGCGGTCGCGGGCGAGGGCCACCACCACGGCGCGGCGGAGACCGCCGACCACTCGCACGCTGCGGCAAGCGCCCCCGACGCGAACGGCGCGGCCGACGCGGCCGACTCCGTCGGCGCGGGTGGCGCGGCGGCACCCGGTGAGCACGGCCACGGACCGGGCGGCGACGCGGCGAGCCCCGGCATCGAGGTCGCGGCCGGCAACTCGCCGTGCGAGAAGACCGGACCGCCGGTGTCAGAGGGTCAGGCAGCGGGCGGTCACGGCCACCGCGGTCCGCCCATCCAGTACCCGATCCCCGACCGCGCGACGCGCGACCTGCTCGCGGTGCAGCTCGTGCAGGCGCGCGAGGCGGCGATGAAGTACCCGACGCTTGCCGACGCGGAGGCCGCCGGGTATCGCAAGGTCACCTCGTACCTTCCGTGCATCGGCGCGCACCTGATGAAGTTCGACTTCGTCGACGGTGAGTTCGACCCGTCGGAGCCCGAGATGCTCCTCTACAACGGCAACGGCCCCGACGCCGAGGTCGTGGGCCTGAGCTACTACGTGATCACGCGCGACAAGAAGCCGCCCGAGGGCTTCGCCGGTCCGAACGACCCGTGGCACCAGCACATCGGCCTCTGCATCAAGGCCGGCTTCGTGGTGGGCGGCGAGAACACCACCGAGGAAGAGTGCAAGGCGCGTGGCGGGGTGAAGGCCGACGGCTCGAACGCGTGGATGAACCACGTGTGGGCGGTGCCCGGCTGGGAGAGCGCTTGGGGCACGTTCAGCGGTGAGCACCCCGAGCTCGGCGCGCAGGCCGAGTGACCCCGCGCTGACCGCTACCGTGCAGCCGTGCTGAGGTTCGGACTCGACGTCGCGCAGCAGCGCATGCCCTGGGACGAGATCGTGTCGCGGGCGACCTTCGCCGACGACGCGGGCTTCGACGGCATCTGGGGGTTCGACCACTTCCAGCCGATGTACGGCGAGGGCCCGGGTGAGTGCTTCGAGGGCAACACGACGCTCGCCGCGCTCACCGGGCACACGCGCCGGGCACGCCTCGGCCTCCTCGTCACGGGCATGACCTACCGGCACCCGGGTGTGTTCGCCGCCGAGGCGATCACGATCGACCACGCGTCGGGCGGACGCCTCGAGCTCGCGTACGGCGCGGCCTGGTTCGAGCAGGAGCACCGCGCGCTCGGCATCCCGTTCCCGCCGCTGCGCGAGCGCATCGACATGTTCGAAGAGGCGGTGCAGGTGGTGCGCGGGCTGCTCACGACCGACGGGTTCACGTTCGAGGGCAAGTACCTCCAGGTGCGCGACGCGACGATGCACCCGCGTCCCGTGCAGCAGCCGCACCCGCCGCTCTGGATCGGTGCATCGGGCGAGCAGCGCATGATGCCGATCGCCGCGAAGTACGCCGACGTGTGGCACTGCTTCGGGCCGCCCAAGGTGTTGCGCGGCAAGTCGGAGCGGATCTCCGCGCACGCGGAGGCTGCCGGTCGCGACCCCGCGTCGATCAAGCGCGCCGGCTCCCTCTCGCTCGAGGACGATCTCGACGACATCGCGCGCACCATCGACGAGTGGCAGGACGCCGGCTTCGACTACCTGGTCTGCGGCTGGCCGAGCCACGGCCGCAGCCGCGTCGAGGAGTTCGCGGCGCGCTTCCTCGGCGGAGCCTGAACCTGGTCAGGCGAGCGGCGACCACGCGGTCGTGCGCAACAGGCGGCTCTCCCAGTCGTCGCGCACGCGCAACGCGTCGTGCATCCACGTGCCCGGTGCACGGTGCTCGGCCGGGATCTCCGTGTAGAGGAGCCCGAGCAGGCGCTCCGGCTGGGTGACGCGCTGCCACAGCACCACCTCCGCGCGTCGGCCGGCGCTGAACGCGGTCTGCCAGACGGAGACCAGCTCGAGCATCGACCGTCCGCCGTGGCGTCCCTCTTCGAGGCTCGGGGCGTACTGGTCACGCGCGGCCTCGAGGTAGTCGTCGAGCATGCCCTCGTGGGGCCACGCGGTGTCCTCCATGAACAGCACCAGATCGCGTGCTTGCGGCTGGGTCGGCACCGCGTCGAGGTCGGGCACGGGCGGCGCCGACCACGGGACGGGCACCACGATCTTCCCGATCACGCCGTGCCGCAGCTGGTCGACGTCGCGCGCCCAGGCCCGCAGATCGCCGTCCAGCACGCGGCGGACGAGCCGCTCGTACGCGGCGCCGTCGCGCACCGCCGTCACGGTGATCACCGTGTAGGCGCGCCCGGAGCCGTGCGCGAGATGCATGAAGTAGAGCAAGCGCGCGTCGTCGCCCTTCGCGAGCTCGGGTAGCCAGCCGTCGCGAAAGCAGGCTTCGAAGTCGTCCTCGGCCGCGCCGCGGACCCGGTGCACCTCGTGGAGCAGCAACATGCGCGCCCGAGGCTAGCGATGGCGCCGGTCAGCCGCGCCGAGCCGCGATCCCGCGGAGCTTGGGGATCAGATCCACCGCGACCGCTGCAGCAGCGCGGCGTTGGCCCGCCTTGTGGTGCTCTCCGATGCAGCCGTGTCCCGAGAACTCGGGGTCGGTGCAGAAGTGCAGCCCGTCGACGTAGCGCACGCCGACCGTCCCGTCGGGCGCGCAGCCGGCCTCGCCTTCGGGCAGGCACGGCATCCGCCACACGTACTCGCCTTCGTCGGTGCGCAGGAACTTGCCCACGTCGAGCACGGTGATGTGCTCGGGATCCCGCTCGGCGAGCGAGAGGTAGTAGAGCGCCTCGGCATCGGGCGCCCACCCCATCTCCTGCTCCTGGGGCGTCCCGACGATGAACGGCGGCGATGGCACGAGGAACACGTGGACCCCGTTCTCGATCCACATCTCGACGAGGCGATCGACCGGGTCGTGCCACGTGCCGCACGTCGTGTCGACCGCCGCGAACGACAGCAGGATCGCCGCGTCGGGCTTCGTCTCGCGGACCTGCTCGGTGATCGCGGGGACCTCGCGGCACAGGTTGAAGTCGGGTGGGTTCACCGTCTCGAAGCGCACACCCGCGGGACGCAGGATGTCCCGCAGACAGCTCCGGATCTCGCCGGCGAGCGAGTTGCCCTCGAGCTGGATCAGCAGCTCGCGATCGGGATCGATGCGCTCGACGGGCGGACCGCCGTCGCAGCGCGGCGCGGCCGCATAGCCGCTCGTCGCCCCGACGACCTCGGCCGCGGCCGGGGCCGCGGTCGGGATGCTGCGCACCGTCGGGAACGTGAGCGCGGGCACGGCGAGCAGCACCGCCACCGACACCACCACTGCCGCGGCCGTCAGCAGCGGACGGCCGCGGCGGATGCGCAGACGTCCGGTGCGGATCGGCATCTCGAGGAGCCAGTAGCTCGCGAGCGACACACCGAGCGTGAGGACCGAGCGCAGCGCGAAGAGCGCAACGCCGTCGAGGCCGGTGCTCGACTCGTCGGCCCAGAGCGAGATCGGCCAGTGCCACAGGTACACGCCGTAGGAGATGAGGCCGAGGCCGACGAGCGGCCGCACCTCCAGCAGCCGCGCGATCGGGTTGGCGCCCGGCTGTGCGGCCGCGAAGAGCATCGCGACCATGCCGAGCGCGACCAATCCGTACCCACCCTCGTACAGCCACGGGTCGTCGACGTCGAGCGTGAGCATCGCCACGACCACGCCGACCGCGGCGACCGCGCCCGCGAGCACGATCAGCGTTCGCCAGCGTCGAGCGACCGCAGGCGCGCCCCAGGTGATCGCGGCGAGCACCGCCCCGATCAGGATGATGAACGCGCGGCTGTCGGTGCCGTAGTACACGCGGTTCAGATCGCCGTCGGGCGAGTAGAGCGTGAGCATGCGCACGAACGACAGCCCGCCGAGCACGACGCACACGGTGATCAGCGTGCGCCGGAACGCGTTCCGCCGGCGCGAGACGCGCGTCCCTCGCGACGGCACGAGCTTCACGACGCCGAGCACGATCAGCGGCCAGACCAGGTAGAACTGCTCCTCGATCGCCAGCGACCACATGTGGCGCAGCGGGCTGACCGCGCCTTGCAGGAACTGGTCGATGTACGACTGGCCCGACTCGATGAAGTGCCAGTTGGCGACGTAGCCGAGCGCGGAGAGCCCGTCGACGGCGAAGCGCTGGGCGTCGACCCGGTCGTCCATCAGCAGTGTGTACACGCCGACGGCGGTGAGCACGAGGAGCAGCGCGGGCACGAGTCGGCGGGCGCGGCGGATCCAGAACGCGGAGAGCGACACCGTGTGCGTGCCGTCCCACTCCCGCACGAGCAGGCTCGTGATCAGGAACCCGCTGAGCACGAAGAAGAGGTCGACGCCGAGGAACCCACCCGGCGCCAGGTCGGGCGAGAAGTGGTACAGCACTACCGCCAGGACCGCGAGCCCGCGCAGGCCGTCGAGCGAGCGCATGTGCGGCAGGCGCGCGCCACCGGGTCGCGGCGTCGTCGTGCCTCGACGCTCCGGCGCGGCGGTCCGCCGCGGCGGAGGCGGAGGTGCGGTGTGTGTCGAGGTCGCGACCCCGACCGGACCGCGGACGCGCGTCAACGTCCTGTCGCTGATCGGTCGAGCGTACCGGAAGCCCTGTGCAGCACCATGGCGCGGAGGATCGGCGTCAGTGCTGCGTCAGTCGTTCCACGATGAAATCGATCGCACGCGTGAGGGTTGCCAGATCCTCGGGGTCGATCGCCGGGAACATGGCGATCCGCAGCTGGTTGCGGCCGAGCTTCCGGTAGGGCTCGACGTCGACGATGCCGTTCGCGCGGAGCACTGACGCGATGCGCGCGGCGTCGACGCCCTCGAAGTCGATGGTGGCGGTCACGTGGCTGCGCTCGGACGGCTTGGCGACGAACGGCGTCGTGTACTCGCGGCTCTCGGCCCAGCCGTAGACGATCTCGGCCGACCGGTCGCAGCGCGACGCGCACCACTCGAGCCCACCGTTCTCGAGCATCCACTCGACGGTGTCGGCGACGAGGAACAGCGTCGTGAGCGCGGGCGTGTTGTAGGTCTGGTCGAGGCGGCTGTTCTCGAGCGCGATGGCGAGGTCGAGCGACGGCGGTGACCAGCGGCCCGACGCCGCGATGCGCTCGATCCGCTCGATGCCGGCGGGGGAGCAGCACGCGAGCCAGAGGCCGCCCTCCGACCCGAACGCCTTCTGCGGCGCGAAGTAGTAGACGTCGACCTGCGACACGTCGACGCGCAGCGCGCCGGCCGCCGACGTCGCGTCGGCGATGACGATGCCCTCGGCGCCCTCGGGACGCCGGAGCTCGGTCATGACGCCGGTCGACGTCTCGTTGTGCGTGAGCGCGTACGTGTCGACGCTCGGGTCGACGACCGGATCGGGGTGCGTGCCGGGCTCCGACTCGATCACGAGCGGATCCTCGAGGTGCGGGGCCCCCTTGGTGACGGCGGCGAACCTCGACGAGAACTCCCCGAAGGCCAGGTGCTCGCTGCGGCGCTCGATCAGGCCGAACGCGGCGGCGTCCCAGAACGTCGTCGTGCCGCCGTTGCCGAGCATGACCTCGTAGTCGGCGGGGAGGGAGAAGAGGTCGCGCAGGCCCTGGCGGATCGCGCGCACGACCGCGCGCACCGGCTCCCGACGGTGGCTCGTGCCCAGGTACTCGTGCGCGCGCTCGGCGAGGCGCTCGAACGCCTCGGGACGGACCTTCGACGGACCCGAGCCGAACCGTCCGTCGGCGGGTCGCAGCTCGTCGGGCAGGACGATGTCCGGCGCTTCAGCGTCATCGGCTTCGGCGGGCACCCGGTCGAGCCTACTGGTGGGCCTCCTCCGGGCCGTCCGGATTCGTCGGCTTTTCGGCACGTTCGCGTTCGCTGGGCGAACGGGAACGTGCCGA
>Ga0073934_10010857_pt1 | contig 11188 bp, 8 predicted proteins | sample LarsenN4metaG_FD_76834 | JGI IMG/M metagenome (GOLD analysis project Ga0073934, IMG submission 76834) | Hot spring sediment bacterial and archeal communities from British Columbia, Canada, to study Microbial Dark Matter (Phase II) - Larsen... ...
ATGACAGCAGGCAGTGTGAGAGGCAAGCGGGCAGGCCTGACCGTGAGGCAGCCGGACCCGCCGGGCCCGGGAGAGCTCCCCCAGACGCCCCGCGAGATCGAAGGGCCTTACTTCCGGCTCGGCGCGCCCAAGCGCTCCAACCTGCTCGAGCCCGGCGACAAGCCGGAGCTGGTGCTCAGCGGCCGCGTCCTCAACGAGCGCGGCAAGCCCATCCCCAACGCGATCGTCAACCTCTGGTCCTCGGACCGCGCCGGCAACTACGACATGGTCGGCTACAAGTACCACGGCTGGGTGGAGACGGACGCCGAGGGCCGCTACGAGTTCACGACCATCGTCCCCGGCGCCTACGAGCCGCGGCAGGCGAAGCACCTGCACGTCAAGGTGCAGGGCGTGAGCAGCCCGATAACCACGCAGCTGTACATCGAGGGCGAGCCCGGCAACGAGGACGACGACTACTACGCGCCGGAGCTGCTGGTCCACTGCACCACGGACGCCAACGGCACGAAGCACGGCACCTTCGACTTCGTGATCAAGCAGGTGACCGAGCGCGAGAACGTCACGCCGGAAAGCCTGGCCGCGCGCGTGTAGGAAGCATCCCCGCCAGGGAACGCCCCGGCCTCGGCGGGCGGGGGCAACAACGACTTCGTCGACGGAAGGAGCGTCAGCGTGCCTTACGACCTGCTCATCAAGGGCGGCCACGTGCTGGACCCGGGCCAGAACATCGACGGGAAGATGGACATCGGCATCAACGGCACGCGGATCGCCGCTGTCCAGCCGGACATCCCGGTCACGGAGGCCAGGCGCGTCATCGAGGTGAAGGGCGACAACCGCTACGTGGCCCCGGGCTTCATCGACATCCACACCCACGTCGCCTACGGGGCGACGACGCCGGGCGTGGGCATGGGCTGCTGCGACCCGGACCAGGTGGGCGTCCACGCCGGCGTCACCACCGTCCTCGACTGCGGCTCCGTCGGCGTGGCGAACATCGGCGTCTTCCGCTATCACATCATCCCGAAGGCGAAGACGCGGATCATCCCCTTCGTCAACGTCGGCAGCTACGCCCACACCATGCCCGCCTTCGCCGACGTCTCGCGCATGGAGGATGTCGACCCGAAGGCGATCGCGAGCTGCATCGAGGCGAACCCCGGCCTCATCCACGGCTTCAAGCTGCGGCTCGTGGGGCCGGTGGCGCAGGAACAGGGCCGGGAGCTGGTGGAGCTCTGCAAGGACATCTCCCGCGAGCACAAGCTGCCGCTCATGGTCCACATCGGCGATATGCGCGCCGCCGACTTCAACAAGGCGTCGAGCGTTACGCGTTTCCTCCTCAACAGCTTCGACCCGGGCGACATCCTCACCCACCTGGCGACGCCGCATTCCGGCGGGGTCATGGCAGACGAGGCCCGCACCCAAACGGTCCCGGAGCTGCAGGAGGCCCGGGCGCGGGGCGTGGTCCTGGACCCGGCGCTCGGCGCGGGCAACTTCGGCTTCGATATCGCCCGGCGGCAGGCGGACCTCGGCCTCTACCCGGACACGATCTCGAGCGATCTCACGGCCGGCGGCCGCGGGCGCGTGGTCTACAGCCTCATGGAGTGCATGGGGCGGTACATGGCCGTGGGCTACACGGTCAAGGACATGGTGCGCATGTCCACGGTCAACGCGGCCAAAGCCCTGGGCCTCCAGGACGAACTTGGCGCCATCGCCGTGGGCCGGGAAGCCGACATCACCGTCTTCGACGTCGTCAACGGCAAATGGAAGTTCATCGATACGACCCAGAAGGAGTTCACCGGCGAGAAGGCGATGGCCCCGGTGCTGACCGTGCGCGCCGGAGAAGTCTTCACCCCCGAGTGGGGACCGCACCCGTGGGGCTGGCTCCCGCCCGAGGCCTAGCGCCCGGCGGCGGCCCTCCGGCAGTCCGAAGTCGCGGGAACAGAAAGGTGACCGGCAAATGCCAGGAGCGCTCGAAGGCATCCGCGTAATCGATTTCGGCCAGTACATCGCCGGGCCGCTGGCCGCGGTCATGCTCGCCGACCAGGGCGCCGAGGTCATCCACGTCGACCCCCCCGGCGGGCCGTTCTGGAAGCACCCCTCCGACGCCTTCTTCAGCCGGGGCAAGCGCCGGATCACGCTCGACCTCAAGAGCCCTTCCGATCGAGCTACCGCCCGCCGCCTGATCGAGAGCGCGGACGTCGTCATCGAGAACTTCCGGCCCGGCGTCATGGACAGGCTGGGCCTGGGCGCGGAAGCGATGACCGCCGCCAACCCGCAGCTCGTCTACTGCTCGATGCCGGGCTTCGCCCCGGACGACCCTCGCGCCGAAATGCAGGCGTGGGAGGGGATCATCGATGCCGCCACGGACAATTGCATCCCGCGCGCCGGCGAGGAACCGCCGGACTGGGACTGGAGCCGGCCTTTCTATTCGGCCGTGCCGCTGGCTTCCAACTTCGGCGCGTTTCTCGGCGCGACGGGCGTCGTCATGGCGCTCATCGCCCGGCACCGCACCGGCCTCGGCCAGCGAGTGGAAGCGCCCCTCTTCGACGCGATGTTCACGCTCATCGGCCACTCGGGCGCCTACGTCAACGCCCGCGGCCTCCATCCGCCGCGGGGCATCCACGGCCGCGGCGCCGGCGCCTTCCGCTGCAAAGACGGCAAGTACGTCCAGTTCGACACGTCCAGCGCCCGTCACCTCGTCTGGTTCGCGCAGGAAGCAGGCCTCACCGAGACGTGGGACCCGGACCTCCTCGACATCGCCAAGCTGCGCGACGAGGCGCTGAACCAGAAGCTCCACGCCAAGCTGCGGGAGCTGTTCCTGACGAAGACCGCCCGCGAGTGGGAGGAGATCGGCAACCGGGCCGGCGCGGCCATCGGCTGGTGCCGCACCGTCGACGAATGGATCGACACCGACCACGCCCGCGAGATCGGCGCCGTCGTGGAGCTGGACGACCCCGAGTTCGGCCCGACGTGGATGGCAGGAGTGCCGGTGAAGCTGCTCTCGGTCCCCGGCGGCCCCAAGGGCCCCCGCCGCCTCCCGGACGCCGACCGCGACGAGGTCATGGCGGAGCTTGACCGCCTCGGCCCTCGCCCGTCGGGGGCGGGCCCGGAGCCCGGACTGCAGCACCCGCTGCAGGGCATGCGCGTCGTGGACGTGTGCGTCGCCCTCGCCGGCCCCACGTGCGGCCGTCTCCTCCTGGAGTTCGGCGCGGACGTGATCAAGATCAACGCCCCCCAGGCCGGCGTCGGCGGCTATCTGAACCGGGGCAAGCGGTCGCTGCTGCTCGACCTCGAGTCGTTCGAGGCGCAGTCGGTCTACTGGAAACTCGTGGAGAAGGCAGACGTCATCGTCGAGAACTTTTCGCCCGGCACCGCCGACCGTCTCGGCATCGGCTACCGCCAGGTGAAGGCGCGCAACCCGGAGATCATCTATACGTCCGGCACCTGCTACGGCGAAGGCGGCCCCTGGCTCGGCAGGGGCTGGGAGCGGCAGGGCCAGGCGGTCAGCGGCGTCATGGAGCGCGCCTCAGACCCGCCGTCCGTCCTGGGGCCCTACAACCTCGTGGACATCGGCACGGGGACGCTGGCGACCTTCGGCACGGCGCTGGCGATCTTCCACAAGCTGCGCACCGGCAAAGGCGGCCGCGTCTCGGCCTCGCTCTGCCAGACGGGGACGTACCACCAGACGCCGTACATGCTGCGCTTCGCCGGCTACCAGGCGACGGAGCCGCGCGGCTACTTCGCCCTGGGCAGCGGCCCTCTCAACCGCTTCTACAAGGCCAGCGACGCCTGGTTCTTCCTCGCGCTGCGCTCCGCGGACCGCTCGCACTTGAAGTCCGTCCCGGGCCTCGAGGGCGTTGACCCCGACTCCGAGGGCCTGGAGCAGGCGCTGGAGGCGGCTTTCGCCCGCGAGACCGCTGCCGTCTGGACGGAGCGTTTGCGCAAGGCCGGCGTCTCCGCCCAACCGCGGGTCCCCGTCGCCGAGCTAATGACCGATCCTTATGTGAAGAAGCGGGGCCTCAGCGTCTGCCAGGAGGTTGAGGACGTCGGTGAGACGACCGCTCCAGGCCTATCGGTACGTCTTTCGCGGACGCCGATGCGTCTCGGCGACGCGCCGCGGCGGCCGGGCTCGGACGCAGCGGCGATCCTGGAGGAGATCGGCATGGCCGATCAGCTGGCCAGGCTGGAAAAGGCCTGGGTCCTCCAGGCGAGCGACCTGGCGCCGGCATGGGGCGGCGGCGGGTAGCACCGCCGGGTGGCCCGGCCGCGGCCCCGCCGGCGCCGTAAGAAGCCGGGAAAGACGGCCTTGAGCGTGAAAGAGCCCCGCGGGACGAATCCAGCGTCCAGCGCCCGAAGCTGGGCCCTGGAGCGCGGGGGAGTATTGACGCGCCGTCAGGCCCTCGGAGGCCGGGCGGCGCCGCTGCTGCAACCCAGGCGCGCGCTGCGCGCCTTTGCTCAGGAAAAGGAGGACGCAATGGCAACCATGCCCGGGCACCGCTACCTGGCGGAAGCGTTCAAGGCCTACGAGGTCGACCATATCTTCTTCGTGCCGACGATCGTCATCCCGGCCATGGCCGAGATGGAGGGCATGGGCATCACGCGGATCATGACGCACGGCGAAAAGGCCGCGGCATACATGGCGGACGGCTACGCTCGCGCCAGCGGCAAGCCGGGCATCGCCATGGCGCAGACGGTGGGCGCGGCCAACCTCGCGGCGGGGCTCCAGGACCCGTACCTCGCCTGCTCGCCGGTAATCGCGATAACCGGAGGCCGCCTGCCGCTCACGAAGTACCGCCACGTCTACCAGGAAGTCGAAGCCCACCGCATGTACGACCCGGTGACGAAGTTCAACGCCCAGGTGGATACGCCGCAGCGCCTGCCGGACATGCTGCGCCAGGCATTCCGGATGGCGACGTCCGGAACCCCGGGGCCGGTGCACCTGGAGCTGCCCGGCGCCGCCGGCATGATCGAGAGCGACATCGAGGTGGCGGAGACTCTGCCGATGGCGGAGCCTCAGTTCGCCCGTTACCCCGCCGTGCGCCCCGAGCCGAACATGGACGCCGTCCGCGCGGCCGCCCGCCTGCTGCGCGACGCCGCCAAGCCGATCATCGTCGCCGGCGGCGGCGTGAAGTCCTCCGGGGCGCAGCAGGAGCTGACGCAGCTGGCGGAGCTGCTCTCGATCCCGGTGGCCACGTCCTTGAACGCCAAGGGGGCGATCCCGGAGACGCACGATCTGTCCGTCGGCGTCGTCGGCACCTACGCCCGCATGTCCGCGAACCGGGCCGTCAACGAAGCCGACCTCGTCTTCTACGTCGGCAGCCACACGGGCAGCCAGGTCACGAACAACTGGCGCACGCCCGCAATCGGCGCGGCCACCGTTATCCAGCTCGACATCGAGGCGGCTGAACTCGGCCGAAACTACCCCAACGCCGTCGGCCTCCTCGGCGACGCCAAAGTCACCCTCCAGCGCCTGATCGAGGTCTCCGAGCCCGTGTCTCACCGCAAGGAGTGGGCGGCGCGCGCGAAGCAGCTCGTCGACGCCTGGCGGGCCGAAAAGGCGCCGCTGCTGATGTCGGATGCGGTGCCCATCCGCCCGGAGCGTCTGTGCAAGGAGATCGAGAAGGTGCTGCCGCGGGACGGCATCCTGCTCTCGGACACCGGGCACTCGGGCATGTGGACCGGCGCCATGGTGGAGCTGCAGCACGGCCAGGCCTACCTGCGGGCCGCCGGCTCGCTGGGCTGGGGCTTCCCGGCGGCGCTCGGCGCGAAGTGCGCCGCCCCCGACCGCGACGTAATCTGCTTCACGGGCGATGGCGGCTTCTACTACCACATCGCGGAACTGGAGACTGCCGCGCGCTTCGGCATCAACGCCGTGATCGTCGTCAACGACAACCAGTCGCTGAACCAGGAATACGAGCTGTTCGAGCGCGCCTACGCCGGCAACCAGCGCGGCGGCGCCTTCAAGATGTGGCAGTTCGAGCCCGTGGACTTCGCGAAGGTGGCGGAGGCGTTCGGCTGCGCCGGCTTCCGGGTCGAGCGCCCGGCGGAGATCGGGGACGCGATCAAGGCGGCGATGGCCTGCGGCCGCCCCGCCGTCGTCGACGTCGTCTCGGACATCGAGGCCCTGGCAGACACCGCGTAGGGCACGCAGCGGATGCGGAGGGGCGGGGCTACGCATCCGTTTATCCGTTCCCCATCCGTTGCCGGCCCGTCCTGGCTTGACAGGTCGCCTGCGGCCGTCTGACGATTCGTCCGCGACCCCGCCGCACCATCCCCGATGGGAGGCATCGATGCCACGAGCAACCGTCCGAGGCGTCGGCATCAACTACGACGTCCTGGGCTCGCAGGGCCCTTGGGTCCTGCTCACCCAGGGCGGCCGCCAGGACATGGAGCTTTTCCGTCCCCTGGCCCAGAACCTCGCCGGCGCCGGCTATCGCGTCATCATCCACGACCGCCGCAACTCCGGCCTCTCCGACGTCTGCATCGACGGCGAGGGCTCCGAGGACGAGATCTTCGCCGACGACATGCACGAGCTCTGCTCGCAGCTGGGGGCGCTGCCCGTCTTCGCTTGCGGGGGCGCCGGCGGCTCCCGCCACAGCATCCTCATGGCCCTGCGCCACCCCGGCTCCGTCCGCGCCCTCCTCCTCTGGTGGCCCAGCGGCAGCCGCGACTCCGCCCAGGAGCTGGCCGAGCGCTACTACGGCGAGTACGTCACGGCGGCGCGGCAGGGCGGCATGGCCGCGGTCTGCGAGACGCCCTACTTCAAGGAGCGCTGCGAGCTGGTGCCCCGCAACCGCGACTACCTCATGTCGCTCGACGTCGACCGCTACGTAGAGACGATGTCCCGCTGGCGGCAGTGGTTCCTGGACGGCGCCGACATGCCGGTCATCGGCGTGCCGGAGGCGGCCGTCCGCACCCTGACCATGCCCGCCTGCATCATCCCGGGCTACGACATGATCCATCCCCGCGAGATCGGCGAGAACCTGGCGCGCATCCTCCCGAACGCGGAGCTGCACGAACTGCCCCAACAGGAGCGCCCGGAAGACCCGGAAGCCAGACAGAGGGCGCGGCTGGACCACCAGCGCCGCCTCGCCGATACCTTCCTTGCCTTCCTGGCGAAGATCGGCGCGGCCGCGCCCACGGCCTGAGCGCGCTCCCGGCCTCGGGCCGGCAGGAGGGGGAGCCCATGCCCAACGCCATGACACCCCAGGACCGCCTGGAGGTGATGGAGCTGATGACCCGCTACCAGATGGCCGAGGACGCCGGCGACGCCGAGGCTTACGCCCGCACGTTCGCGCCGGACGGCGTCGCCGAGTGGGCGAACGGCATTCGTCGCGGCCGCGACGAGATCCGCCGGTGGATGGAGGACTTCGTCAGGGGAGGCGTCATGGGCGCGGACCCGGCCCGCATGCGCCATTTCCTGAGCATGCCTTACATCTATGAGGGCGATTCCACCCGCTGCAAGGCGCGCACCTACCTGGTCATCTTCACTTACGACGACGAGGGCGAGGTCGTCGCTAACTCGCTCTGGACGTACATCGACGACATCGTCAAGGTCGACGGCGAGTGGCTATTCGAGCGGCGCTACATGCGGCAGGACATGCGCCGCCGGACGGCCCAGCCGCCGGCGGGAGGCGGATGATGCGGTACGGGGCCGGCTTCCCCACGGGCAACTGGCACGACTTCGCCGCCCTCAGGGACTTCGCCCAGGCGCTGGACGAGGCCGGCATCGACTACGTCTCGCTGGCCACGCACGTAGTCAGTTTCCCGCCCGGCTCCATCCCGGACGAGAATCCCTTCCACTACGCCGGACCCTTCCGCGACCCCTTCACGCTCTTCGCCTACCTCGCGGGCGTCACGCGCCGGATCAGGTTCCGGACGGCCATCGCCATCCTGCCGCTGTACAACACCTTCCTCGTCGCCAAGCAGGCCGCCGACCTCAGCCTCCTCAGCGGCGGCCGCTTCGAGCTCGGCGTGAGCATTAGCTGGAACCGCATGGAGTACGAGGCGATGGGCCAGGACCACGCCGCGCGGGGCAAGCGCCTGGAGGAGCAAGTCACGGTCCTCAAGAAGCTGTGGAGCGAGCCGTTCATCACCTTCTCGGGCCGCTGGCACCGGTTCGAGAACGCCGGGCTCAACCAGCTGCCGCCGCCGATACCGGTGCTCATCGGGACCGGCAACGAGGACCGCCTCTTGCGCCGGGTGGCCCGCCTGGGGGATGGCTGGCTGCCGCTCTGGGACCCGGTGGACCACCTGCCGAAGCTTCGCCGGTACCTCCAGGAGGCGGGCCGCGACCCAAACGGCTTCCCGGTCAGCGGCCGCATCTGGGCAGGGCGCGGCGGGCCGAAGGACTGGGTGGCGGAGGCAAAGCGCCTGCAGGCGGCGGGGGTCACCGACCTCGGCATCGGGGCCGGCTTCGACAAGGCGGGCAAGGAGGCCTTGTCGCTCGTGCTGGAGGCGAGGCGGGCGATCGCGGAGGAAATCGGCTAGGACCCAGCGCCTCAGGAGGTCGCGACGCGCGCCGCGGCGCAACGCCCGCGCGCATCTCCTTTCCCTCGCGCCGCTAAACTTTGGTCCACCGGCCCGGCCGCGATGGTCCCTCTCGAACGGCCGGCGATGGAAAGGAGCAGAAGGTGTTGAAGGGGTTCCGGGACTTCATCCTGCGCGGCAACGTCGTCGATCTCGCGGTGGCGGTCGTGATCGGCGCGGCCTTCGGCAACGTCGTGACCGCTTTCGTGGAGGACCTGCTCACGCCGTTGATCGCCGCCATCGGCGGGGAGCCGGACTTCTCCGCTCTCCAGTTCGAAATCAACGACAGCCGCTTCCTCTACGGCCACTTCATCAACGCGGCGGTCTCGTTCCTGATCATCGCCGCCGCCGTCTACTTCGTGGTCGTCGTGCCGATGAACCAGCTGCTGGCCCGGCGCCGCCGCGGCGAAGAGCCGCCGCCCGAGCCCACCGAAGACATCCTGCTCCTGAGGCAGATCCGCGACGCGCTCAGCGGCACGAGGCCGTAGAAGGCGGCAGCGCCCGGCGGCTTCCCGCCGCACTAGCCCTTCGGGGGACCGCGATGGCGTTGGCGCCTCAGCGCGCCGCCCTCAGGAGCCGCTCCGCGTTGACGTAGGCCAGCTTCTCGGCCGCGGCCGGCGAAAGCTGCTCCAGGATGCCGCGCCAGAAGCCGATGTAGTAGCGGTAGCTGGGCGGGTGCGGCGCTCCCAGGTCCGTCCCGATCACGAATCGGTCCGGGAAGTCTTCGATAAGCTGCCGCCATTCCTCCCGCAGGCGGCCCCTGTCGTCCAGGGACGTAGCGCTGCGGCTGCCGCTGATGCTGATCCGGTAGGACAGCTCGCAGAAGAGGTTTGCATGGGCCGTCAGCAGCCGCCGAATGAGGGCGACGTCAGCGTAGTGGCCGGTGTGCGCCCAGAGGAGCGTGCCACCCCGGTCCGAAGCCAGGAGCCGCTCCAGCTCCGCGACCGAAGCGGGCTCCGCGTCCATGTGGACGCTCATGGGAACCCGATAGCGCGCCGAGAGCTCGAACAGCCGCCTGACCAGGGCCGAGTCCGCCGGATAGCGGTACACCGGCGACCCGGCGATGTTGGACGCCGCGTTGTTGACGTGGATCTCGCCGATGCCGCGCAGGCTGCCGTCGCGCAGCAAGGCCTCGAGCCGCGCCAGGAACTCCTGGACGGCGGCGTCTTGCGCTTCCCAGGCCCTCGACCCGAGCGACCTCACGAGCCGGCGTACGTCGTCGCCGCCGCCGAAGGGGACGATGCGCCCCGGATAGCGCCGCGCGAGGTCGAGCGCGAGCTGGTCCGGCCCTGACGCCCCGTTTCCAGCCATGCGCACGCCTACCTCGTCGAAGAGGGCGTCGAGGCCGGTCCAGCCCGGCTCCGGGTGGAAGTGGAGGTCGACGATCGGCAGCTCGGCCGCGGGCACCGGCGTCGGCGTCGACGCCGGTGCTGGTCTGGCCGCGGCCGGTTGCGTTTGGGCCGGGGCGGGCTCGGGCGACGCGGCGTCGGTCGCTGCCGGGGCCGGCCCCGAGTGCTGGCCGTCGCAGGCGACGGCCAGCAGCGCGAGGCCGAGTGCGAGCAGCGGCGGGAGCGCCGCCGCCCGCCCCGCGGACACGCGGCCCCGCCTCGCGGACACGCGGCCTCTGCCGGACGCTAGGTGGCCGCCGGCAGCGACTGCTTCGGCTTGCGGCCGAGGGACGCCTGGACCTCCTCCGGCGTGTGCTGGACGAACGCCTTGCGCAGCTCCCTGGTCGCCTCGAACCAGTCGACGTTGCGGGGCAGGATCACGCCGCCGGAGCGCTGGGCGTAGACCTCCGGGTTGTCGACTCCGGGTGGGATGACGCCGTGGTCGCGGAGGGCGACGGCGGCTTTGATCAGGGAGCGCCGGACGCGAATGATCATCGAGTCGCTCGTTCCCAGATGCTCCTGGCTGCGCTCGTAGATCGGCCCCATGCTCTCCGTGATCGCCTGGTCTTCGAGGAAGACGCTGGGCAGCCCGGTGTAGCTCTCGCCGCTCATCTGGAAGTCGCGGTCCAGCAGGTAATCGTTGTGGGCCTGAGCCTTGGGGCGGGAGCGGCCGTACCAGTCCGTGGTGTCCGGGAGCATCTCCTGCACGCGCTTGAAGGGCCGCTTCTGGGCCTCCGGGTCGTTCTCGACCGGGTCCCATGGGGCGCTGACGCCGAAGTACAGGGTGTGGTCGTCGTCCATCGGTACCCAGGCCCGGAACTGCCGCTTGACGGCCAGGGTCCCGGGCGGCACCTGCGTGTAGAACGGGAACAGCCAGTTCGCGACGCGCCAGTAGTAGGTGTCGGCCTCGGCGGGCCGGTAGGCGCCGTAGCAGGCGCCGAAGTCAGTGTCGACGACGGAGTAGCCGGCGGCCCGGTGTTTGACCTGGATGTTGAAGAATCCGCCCTCGTAGGTGTCTTCGAGCTTGAGGTGGCCGTAGTGCAGGAACACGAAATGGACGGTATCGATGTCGCCCTCCAGGGCCTGCATCCAGTTGCAGTCGCGGAGGACGGTATTCACGGTGCCGCCTTCGACCATGTTCGCCTCGAGCTGCGGCAGCGGCGGCGGGACCTCGCGCGGCCCCATGTACGCCCAGACGATGCCGCCGCGCTCGACGCACGGGTAGGCGCGGGCGCGGACCTTGTTCTTGAAGTTGCTCTCCGCCGGCTCGGACGGCATGTCGG
>Ga0073934_10010858_pt1 | contig 11186 bp, 11 predicted proteins | sample LarsenN4metaG_FD_76834 | JGI IMG/M metagenome (GOLD analysis project Ga0073934, IMG submission 76834) | Hot spring sediment bacterial and archeal communities from British Columbia, Canada, to study Microbial Dark Matter (Phase II) - Larsen... ...
CGCAGTGGTACTGGCAAAATTCTCAATTTGTTATGGCTGTTGCTTGAGTTCTAAAAGTCTCAGGGTTTAGCTGTTGGTCTTCCCAAAACTTGTAAAATACTTTTTCAGCAAGCCCTATTTACAGATCCTCGTAAGGGCGGTTCGCGTTCGTGTAGCGTTTCCAAAGGAAATACCGCCCTTACGAGGATCTTTAGCCTAATTTTGAAGGATTGGTATAAGACTTCTACGAAAGCTGAACGTGCGATCGATTGAAACTACAAATAATTACTCCAACAGACAATTCTCTAGAAAGTAGTATTAACTCTTCAAATTGCACTTTCCCGAAAGCATACTTACGTATCTCCCACGACGCAATTTATGGGTAGAACGAATGCTTTATCAGTCTGCCTTACTTAAGCTTTAAATCAAAGGAACAAAACAATCTTACCTACCGTAACTCTTCCTACATCACTTTAATCTGCGGTTATCTACACTCATCTGATTTTGTTTCGTCTCCACAATCTTGCTCGTCTCATAACTCGCGATCGCGGAATTGCTTCAGTCAAGCAACCGCATCCCATTTCAAGCTAAACCATTTTACACTGACACAGGAGAACCCCTGATGAAATTGGCATTCAAAACTTTTACAGCGCTCAATACTCTTGCACTCTCGCTGGGCTTGACTCATGCCGCATTGGCGCTTGACCCGGCAACCCTCTATCAGCGATCAAGTCCTGCGGTAGTTTCAATCTCAGCCCCAGATGGCAAAGCCTCTAAATACGGCAGTGGGTTTATCGCAGATCCGAGAGGCTTTATTCTGACTAATTACCATGTGGTCGGCAAGAATCAGCGCGTTGCGGTTAAATTAGCTAACGGTTCCATTTACACAGGTGTTGTGGTGTCTCGCAGTGCTCAAGTTGACTTAGCCCTGATTCAAATCCGCCCTAAAAAGACCCTTCCAAGTTTGAACATTCAAGGAGTACCACCTAGGGTTGGGCAAAAAGCCTATGCGATCGGCGATCCAAGAGGCTTGGAGAGGAGCCTCAGTGATGGAATTATCAGCCGCATCGATCGCAGTGGTCTGATTCAATTTACGGCAACCGCTAGCTTTGGAAGTTCTGGTGGCCCCTTGCTGAATGAAGATGGTCAGGTGATTGGCATTGTTCAAGGAGGCAATCCGGGCACCAATCTCAATTTTGCCATCCCTGCTGCTGCCATCAACAGCCTGCCCGGACAGCGAGGACTTGTTGCTCAACAACGTCAACAAATTGGACATTATACTCTGGCAAGCAATCTTCAGTTCAGACAAGGTAACTATCAGAAGATGTTGGCGATCTTGAATGAAGGGATTCGCCGCTATCCAAACAATGCGCTGCTGTATTTGAACCGAGGGACTGCTAAAACTGCTCTAAGAGACTACCAGGGGGCGAAAAGTGACTATTCGCGCTCTATCCAGCTTCAACCAACCTCGCTGGCGTATAGTAACCGAGCGAAGGTTCACGCCATACTCAAGCAGCAGCAGCAAGCCCTTGAAGATTTCACTCAAGCTATCAGAATCAATCAAGGCTGGGGTGGAAGTAATCTTGGAGCGGCATTCTACAGTCGCGGTGACCTTCAGGCTCGACTCGGTAACACCAAATCTGCGATCGCAGACTTTAAAGCAGCGGCTAAGTTCTATCAAAAAATTGGCAATGCAGAACGCTATCGCGCTGCACTCGATCGCATTACGCTGATCAGCACACAGTAGCGGGCGATCGTACCCAAGCGATTGTTGGAATTTCACCCCTATCAGAGTTGCGACCCAACAACCTCAAAGTTCTGTCTAGATTGCAAATTACAGGTGAACTGACATGGTTGCCCAAACAGACGTTTATACGCTTAACCTGCCCTGGGATGAACGCCCGTTGACCCTGCTTAAAGATGAACAGAAATTGCACTTTCGACAGCACGCCCAAATCAGCCGTCATACAACCGGAGAAGTGCTTTGGTCGAGTCAAGCACCGGGTAGCCAACTGCTACTGCTCGCTGGAAATGTGCGGCTGGTGCAAGCGAAAGGAAGCTCAGCTCTGGAACTGGGAAAATCAGTGCTGCTGAAGCCCGGAGACTGGTTTGGCGATGCTTTAGAACTGGTCGGAGATTGGAAAGCGAGAGCCGCTAGCAAAGAAGTCGTGGTCATATTCTGGCAGTCTGACCTTTGGCAAGACGTTGCTAATACCAGACTGGAAGACTTTTGGGCAGACTTACGCTGGCGCTATCAACCGCTCGATCCCCAACTACCGCACCCAGCATCGGGCTACCCCTATGTGTTTAGCCTCAACAGCGCCGCCGCTTGCTTAACCATGGTAACGCAACACTTGCAAACGCCGATACCACTCAAACAAGTACAGCGGCAAATCCAGGGACAAACGGCTCAAAATTTGGCGGCAGGGGCTGAAACGATTGGGCTGCAGTTGCATCACATTCAACAAGCCAGTTGGGTGGGACTCGATCGGCTCTCATTTCCGGCTTTGCTGCACTGGCGGCAAGAACACTGGGTTGTGGTGTATGAGGTGAATGGAGACCGGATGGCGATCGCTGACCCACTTAATCGCCAGCAGCGGTGTGAAAGTGTGCCGCGTCAGAGGGTCGAAGCAGGTTGGGATGGGCAACTGTGGCTGGTGGAACCCATCCCAAAAGCGGAATCGTTTAATCTACGTTGGTTTATTCCCGCTGTGTGGCAATACCGCAAGCTGCTAGGGGAAGTGCTGTTAGCCTCGCTGGTGCTGCAAGTGTTGGGGCTAGCAACGCCCATGCTGACACAGGTCATCATCGACAAAGTGATTGTGCATGAGAGTCTGTCAACGCTGCATGTCGTCGCGATCGCGCTCCTCGGTGTCGGCATTTTTGAAGCTATTCTAGGTGTGATTCGTCTGTTCGTGTTTACGCACACAGCCCGTCGGCTTGATTTAAGTTTGTCGTCCCAACTCTTTCGCCATTTACTGGAACTTCCACTGGCTTACTTCGAAGCGCGCCGAGTGGGTGACACTGTCGCTCGTGCCCAGGAACTGGAAAACATCCGCCAGTTTTTGACAGGAACCGCTTTAACCGTGGTGATTGATGCCGTGTTCATGGTGGTCTACTTAGGGTTAATGCTGTTCTACAGTCCCAAATTAACCTTAGTCAGTTTGGCGGTGATTCCAGCTCTGGTCGGACTGATGTTGTTCACCACTCCCCTGTTGCGAAGCTGGCTGAATGAATCATTTAATCGTCAGGCAGATAGTCAATCTTTCCTGGTAGAGACAGTTTCAGGGGTTCATGCGATCAAAGCGCACTCGGCTCAGTTAGCAACGCGAGAACGGTGGGAGGGCTTGTTTGCTCGCTATGTCCGCACTAATTTTCGAGCTTCTACCTTGTCGAATGTGGATGGTCATGTCGGCGAGTGGTTGACCAACCTTTCAGAACTGATGATTCTCTGGTTTGGGGCGATGTTAGTGATTGAGCATCATTTGACGATCGGGCAGTTGGTCGCATTCCAGATGCTGTCAGGCAAAGCGATCGCGCCTTTACTCCACCTGGCTCAACTATGGCAAAGTTTTCAGCAAGTGTTGCTGTCGGTCGATCGCATTGGTGACATTCTCAACGAAGCGCCAGAAGCCGCATCAGACACCGGATTAGTGCTACCGCCGATTCAGGGTCAAGTCAGCTTCGACCAGCTATTTTTTCGTTATCAGCCAGACCTCGAAGATGTACTAAAGGGCATTTCGTTTGACATTCAGCCAGGGATGTTTGTCGGCATTGTGGGACGGAGTGGCTCTGGTAAAAGCACCTTGTCCAAGCTGATTCAACGCTTATATCACCCGCGATCGGGACGAGTTTTACTGGATGGGTTTGATATTAAAGGTGCCAATCTTGAGTCTTTGCGTCAACAAATTGGAGTTGTCCTACAGGACGATTTTCTCTTCAACGGCACGGTCTTCGATAACATCACGTTCAACAATGCTGATATTTCACCGGAACAAGTGGTTGAAGCAGCCAAGATGGCGGCAGCTCACGACTTTATTTCGGAACTGCCCCAGGGTTATGAAACGCACATTGGCGAGCGCGGCACCGGGCTATCAGGTGGACAACGGCAACGATTGGCCCTGGCACGAGTCTTCCTCTCAACCGCACCGATTTTGATCCTCGATGAAGCCACTAGCGCCTTAGATAGCGAAACCGAACGCCAGGTCTTGCAGAATTTGCAGCAAGTTCGCAACGGACGGACGGTGTTAATGATCACGCACCGCTTTGCACCGCTCAAACATGCCGATAAAGTTCTAGTACTCGAAAAAGGAGTGCTGATCGAGCAAGGTTCTCATGAGGAACTCTTGCAGCAAAAAGGTGCCTATTCTGTGCTGCACCAACAGCAGCAAGCAGCCGTTTAAGTTTTACCACTCACAATTCACACCTGACATAGGAGTACAACCATGAAACGTGATTCTTACTCTGATCAACAAGCTCATGCCAGTTTTCAACCGCGATCGCCCCAATCTGCGATCGACCCAACTCAACTCGGTCAACCTACCCAACACAGCAGTTCTACCAGCGATATGGGTGCCAAATGGTTGAACAAAGCCAGTGGCTGGGTGGCTGACAAATTGCAAACAGCCCAGAATTTTGTGAGTTCAGGAGATGCGATTTCACCCGATCAAATCCTGCCTGCCTTAAAAGGAACCGTATCACCCAATCAACCGCTAGTGGGTGTGATTGATTCGGGGTTTGGTGCCAATGAACATGGCAGCAAAATGGTCGAAGCGATTCAGAAAGAAAACCCGCAGGCGCAAATCTGGAAAGGGGGCGGTGTCGGCACAGGCAATTGGTCAGAATCACTCGTTGAGTTTGTCGATACTGCTAAAGCGGGTGGACACTCTCGGGCGGTGGCGAACCTCAGCTTTGATCTGACTGAAGTGCATCCAGACGGCAGCGTCTCAACGCGCACTCAGCTAACGGCTGAAGAACAATCTGCCTTGACCTATGCCCGTGACAATGGGGTGTTAGTCGTCGCATCCTCTGGCAATCAAGGTGGCGCGATGTCGGCACTGGGGCAAGCCTCTCAACCGTCTGACAATTTGATTGTGGTCGGTGCAGCGAATGACAACGATTCCTCTGGAGTTGCGCAAAGCGCTATTCGTGCGTCCTATTCCAGCTATGGCGCTGGCTTAGATCTCGTTGCAGATGTGGGGACTGCGGGAACATCACTCGCCGCTGCGAAAGTGACGGGTGCGATCGCCAATATCTGGAGCGCCAATCCAGAGTTGAGCAGTCAGCAAGTCAATCAAATTCTCACTACCACTGCCACCGACTTAAAAGCTCCTGGCAGAGATGCTGAAACAGGCGCGGGGTTGCTCAATTCAACAGGCGCGATCAATCTTGCAACACATACCACTCCTGAGGCGATCGTCTTTTCTGGCGCTCAACTGATTCAGCCAGTGCCTGAGTCTTTGGCTGGCGCAACCTGGGAAAGCCGGAATGGCTCAGTGGCAAGTGAACGAACCAATTTCCCAATTGAAGGTGATAAACCACGAAGCCCTGCTCGATCAATCCCTGCACAGCGAGCCGCTAAACAACGAGCCGCTGGACAACGAGCTTTTGTACTTCACCGACAAGGAGAACGAGCCCCTCTCCCCCCACGCCCGGCTCAATCTACACCAACTCCGGCACAACGAGCCGCTGGACAACGAGCCGTTGCTTCACCAACCCCTGCACAACGAGCCAATCTTCTTCACCGACAAGGGGAACGAGCCCCTCTCCCCCCCCCGCCCGGCTCAATCCACACCAACTCCGGCACAACGAGCCGCCGGACAACGAGCCGTTGCACTTCGCCAACAACGGGAACGACCCCCTCTTCCTGCCCGCCCCCCGGCTCCACCCACCCCTGCCCAACAAGCCAATCTCCTTCACCGACAAGGGGAACGATCGGCTCTCCCCCCCCGCCCGGCTCAATCCACACCAACTCCGGCACAACGAGCCGCGGGACAACGAGCCGTTGGACAACGAGCTAATAAACTTCACCGACGAGGAGAACGAACCCCTCTACCGCCCCGCCCTACTCAATCAAACCATGATCACATTCCTGGTGTCGTCGCAACAATCGCATCAAGAGCAGCTGGAGGCTCTTTGATGCGTCCAAATTTCCCGCGAACTACACCAGCAACAGGGATTGGAGCACCAAGTTATAGCACACGAACACCTTCAATTTTTTATCGCCTTAACGAACTGAACTTTAAACCAACCCCGAACAGACGTTCAACATCTCATCAAAGAAGACAAATGTGGTTGGCTATGGCAGATGACTCTAAAGCGCCACTTACAGAAGTTCAGCGTCAGCAGATTAGAGCTACAGGAGGTAAAGCTCCAACCTGGTATAACCCAGTGACTAGAAGAATCGAGCGCATGGAACTTGCTCATGAACCAAAACCGTTTCGCAGCGGCGGAACAGAAGTAACCCCTCGCTGGACTGAAGATCATGCAGCAAGAGATCCACATCGCCATTTATCACCGCCTGTCAGAGAAGCTTACCAAAATCAAGGTGATGCAATCCGTGAAGCGTTTGCGCGAGATGTCGTGCAGAACGAATGGGGCTATACAGTTGATCAACCTCACCCCAGTGCAGTTGAAAACTCTAGTGTCGCTAGAGGTGTGGGGAGAGTGCTGAGTAGAATCGCTGCACCCATTGGTGCTGTAATTGACGGCGTTCAGCTTAAAAATGCTTATGACCAAGATGGTGGCTTTGGAGAGAATTTCCAGAGGACAGCAGGTAGCGTAGCAGCCTCATGGGGCGGTGCAGCAGCAGGAGCAGCGATCGGCACCGCGATCGCGCCTGGAATTGGGACGGTCATTGGAGGTGTTGCAGGTGCGATTGCCGGAAGTGAGATCGGGGATGACATTGTAGTAGGTGCAAAGCAAGTCTGGAAGAGCATATTTGGGTAATTTGCAGCGAAAGTTGTAGGGTGGGCAATGCTCACTCTACAACTGAGAACAAACGTAGCGACTTAAGAGAATCGATAGGATCTGCAACATTCAAAGCTACAGTCCCCAATTCTTCACCAACTGGTTTTGATCCGATGCTGAAAGTTCTAGAGACAACACCCGATCGCCTCATCATCAAAGAGAAAAGAAGTACTTTTGATGTTGCGATGCTAGTCGTTTTTCTTTACGTTACTGTCTACTTCTTGTTGATTTCAACCTTGAAAATGTGGACAAAGTTCGGCGTAAATGAGTCTCTCTTAGACTCTGTATACCATTTAGCAACTCATCCTGCATTGGTATATCCTGCTGTCATAGGTCTACTGCTATTTCCAGCCGCTCTTGTCCCCATGCTGACTTTTGGTTCTTGGCTTCCAACCAAAACGTTTACCTTCGATCGCAAGACCCATCTTTTAACAATCAAATCTACCTGTCTTTGCTGGCATCATAAAACTGAGTATTCACTTGATGAGATTCAGATGATTCGATGGGCTCCGTACTCAATTTATGCAGGAAGCCTGACAATGGTAAACATTGAATTGTTGGAACTCGTTCGTAGAAAACAAAATGGCAAAATTCATCTCATACCAATCCGCCATACAGTACATCCAGAAATCAACACTGTGGTTAATCTGATTCATAAATTTCTGCTATCCAGGAGTTAGTTTCTCAGCTTCGACAATCGTCTTCAAGTCCCCAGGATTCTAATTCAGCACTGCATTATTTGCATTCAAAACCCCATTAATTGAGTTCAAGCTAACAGGTTTCAAGCGTGAAATCTCAATGATCGTCTTCAGAACTCCATCTTTCCAGTGCAAAACGACAACGATCGCATCGATAACCCCAGCTTCCAGACTCAAATCTCAAACGATCGAGTCCAAGCTGCCCATCAAGCCACTCATAGGAGAAAGGCACAATGAAAGCACCATCAGTATCTGTACAACGACAGCAAACCAAGGTTCAATTTGCCAATGCTCAAGACTACCTCAACTATGAGTTAGGCCATGCTCAACGTCGATTGCCACCTGTATATATTCGTCTGCTTGGATTTAGCATCTGCGCCCTTGTCGGCGGCACGATCGCCTGGGCAACCTTCAGCAAGGTGGATGAAGTCGCCACGGCTCCCGGACAGGTGATTCCTGCCTCTCAGGTGCAGCCGATGCGATCGCTTGCCAGTGGTCTCTTGCGCGAAATCAAAGTCACCGAAGGCAAGCATGTGCAAAAAGGCGATGTCTTAGTGCAGCTTGACCCGACTATTTCGCAATCTGAAGTCGATCGGCTTGAAAAACTCTCCCAACAGAACCGCGACACTCTGGCACGGTTGCAAGCTGAACGCAATGGCAACACTCAAGCCGGAAGCTTCTTACAAAATCAACTGTTAGCCGCCCGGTTGCGAGAATTTCGCGATCGCCGTGCTGCTGCGGAAGCCGAGGCTAACCGTCAGTTAAGCCTGATCAAAACAGCACAGGTGCAAAAGACGCGGCTAGAGGCTGACCTGACACACGCCAGCACCAAAACTCAGGCATACCGATCATTGCAACAAGAAGGGGCCGTGCCCCGGTTTGACTACCTCGATTCCCAGAACAAAGTGGATTCGTTGCAAAAGGAGATTGCGTTACAGGAACAGGCGATCGAACAGGCAAAACAGGCCCATCAAGCCGCGATGAAAAATGCGACTAGATTAGAATCAGAACGGCAAAGCGAAATTCTGACTCAAATTGATAAACAACAGCAAGAACTGACCGACCTCAATGCAAAACTGACTCAAGCCCAGGCACAACACAAGCACAGTACGATTCGCGCAGGCGTAACAGGCACCGTTTACAACATCAAAGTCAGTAAGACGGGATCTACAGTGCAACCAGGCGACGAAGTGCTGTCGATCGTACCCGATAGTGAAGAACTCATTCTCGAAGCCAAAGTGCAAAATCAGGATGTTGGCTTTGTGCGATCGGGGATGCGAGTCAAAGTCAAGCTGGCAACATTTCCCTACCAAGAATTTGGCATGATCGAGGGTATTATCAGTCGAGTCAGTCCCAATGCGGTGAACGAACAGAATGGTGGATCAGTCTTTCCAATACAGGTTCGACTCAAACAGCGATCGGTGAAAGCCAACGATCGCGAAGTGCTGCTCTCTCCCGGCATGGCAGCAACTGCAGAAATCGTCACCCGTCAGAAAACCGTGATGAGCTTTTTGTTAGATCCGATCACTGCCAGTTGGGATCGTGCTTTCTCAGTGAGATAGGGTCTAGCAACTAGCTTTTGATCATGACGGACGATAAATAGGACTCTCGCATGAATTTTTCGACAATGTTGAGCAGGAGAATCAACGCGCTGATGCCAATCCGAAGTCCTTGAGTCACATAACATGGAAAGCAATGGCTCCAGTGGTTTATCTGGTTGAAGACATTTACGAAAAAGGGGTGAAGGTGTTGGCTGAGGAGTTAGGAAATTATCTGCCTTTCTGGCAACGGTCTGAAACGCTACCCAAATGGGATATCAGCATTCTCCCTAATTGATTGGGATGTTATTTAATTGCGAACCCCTAAACGCTGTCTTTAATTGCACCACGCTTGCCCCAACGCTGCTCACGCTGAACCGTTCGTAGGTAGCGATGTGAATCCTGCATTGACTTAAGATAGTTTTTTACATAAGTCACGGAAAGATATATGGATCAAATGTCGTTGCTGTTCACGCTGTGCGAACTAGAGTGCGAACTTCATCAACCGAAATGTCGAGGCGATCGAGAACGCCTTGAACAGTTACTTGCTCCTGATTTTAGAGAGTTTGGTCGATCGGGTGCGATCTACACGCGCAATGACACGCTGGCGATGTTGCCATTGGAGACAGAAGCACAGCAGATCCATGCTCAGGACTTTGCTGTACACGAGCTTGCAGACTTGATTGTGTTACTGTACAGTGACACATTAAATGTCGCCGAGACACATTAATGTCGTCGAAAGCAGGATTATTTCGCATCCTTTAAACACATTCATTTTAAAAACACAAGCTGGAAGAGCTTTTCACTACCATTCGAACTTTTTCTACTTTTCTGGAAAACAACATTTAATTTGTCACTTATTACCACCCTCTTCATTCCCCTTAAAAGGGCCTTTAAAGCTCCTAAATCCTTGTGGGGTAGGAGATCTAGCCCGACGACATTAATGTGTCTCGGCGACATCTAATGTGTCACTGTACAGTTGAAGTAGCACCAATCTCTTATTGATCCAACATCTCTCTCAGTTGCTCGTGCAGTTTTTTAACGACATCCGCTGCATTTTGTAATCGGGCTGCATCGTGTTGTTCGGCTAACGTTTCAGCCAGTTTGGCAATGCGATCGCTCATTTCCTGAAAAACGATATCCCCCTCAGGTGTGAGGCGTAATAGTTTTGATTTCTTGTGAGCAGGATTATTCACCAACTCAATCACACCATCATTGAGCATCTCATTGGCTAGCTTCTGCACACTCTGACGCGGCACATAACGATAACGGGCAAGCTGCGGCACCGTTTGAGGTCCATAGATTTTCAAGAGGCGTAGAACGCTCCAGTATCCTTCTCCTGAAGGTGAAACCACTCCAATTCGCATTCCCTCTGCCCGCAACAGAAAGAAGGTGGCCACAATTTCAATGATTAAATCCTCGATCGCCTGTCCTGCTTTAGTTCTCTTCGTGACTCGTTTTGCCATTGACGTTGATTCTTACAAAAGTTGATACTCTATGATGACGATTAATAGTCAAAATGACAATCAGTTGTCATAATTCAAGCATGGCTGGTTCCGGTGATGTCATCAACGTAACAGAGCATTTTATTGGAGGAGGATGCATCATGTTTTTAAGAACCTGGCGCTTCATCACGCTCATTCTGGCTGCATTAACGATGGGAACTGCCTATGCTCACATCCTAGAGTTACCTGCCAAAATGAATTACGATGCAACGCTCTGGACCACCATTAATCAAAGTTTATATTGGGGGTTTGGACATGTTGGTGGACTGATCGAGGGTATAACCGTCTTCTTGGCGGCCCCCATCTTAACGTTCCTGGTTCGTAAACGCCGACCTTCTTTCCAATGGACACTGGCTGGAACAATCTGCTTTGCCTTAGCTGAGATCTTGCAGCATTCTCAATAAGCCGATTCTAAGCGAGGTTTGAGGTCAATATCGAACCCAAAATGAGCCGCAATATCAGCGTGAGATTGGATGCGTTTGAGTAACTGAAACCAG
>Ga0073934_10010859_pt1 | contig 11186 bp, 7 predicted proteins | sample LarsenN4metaG_FD_76834 | JGI IMG/M metagenome (GOLD analysis project Ga0073934, IMG submission 76834) | Hot spring sediment bacterial and archeal communities from British Columbia, Canada, to study Microbial Dark Matter (Phase II) - Larsen... ...
AGCGCACCGAGGGCTGGCTGCTCGCCGAGGTCCACACCAAGCTCTCCGAGAAGCTCGCGTTCCGCCGGACGATCCAGCTGGCGGCGCACACGGGCGCAGCCGTCTACTTCGTCCACACGTCCGCGCGCGAGGGCGTGGAGGCGGTGTGGGAGGCGCGGGCGAAGGGGCTGCCGATCTATGCCGAGACGCTGCATCACTACACGTGCTTCACGGCCGAGGACTACAAGACGCCCCGCGGCTTCTGCTACCACACGTATCCGTCGCTCAAGTTCCCCGAGGACCAAGCGGCGCTGTGGGAGGGGCTCGTGCGGGACGGCATCAGCACGACCGCGACGGACGAGTTCCCCACGTCGCTGGAGCTGAAGCTCCGCGGCCAGGACCTCGAGAACGTCACCGGCGGGAACCTCGGCGCCGAGGCGCGCATGGGCATCGTCTGGAGCGAGGGCGTGGGCAAGCGCGGGATGTCCCTCGAGCGGTTCGTCGAGGTGACGTCCGGGAACGCGGCGAAGATCCTCGGCTTCTACCCGAAGAAGGGCGTGCTCGCGCCGGGGAGCGACGCCGACATCGTGCTGATCGACCCGTCGATCCGGAAGACGCTGACGAAGGCCGACTTCCACGTGAGCGACTACAGCCCGTGGGAAGGCTGGCCGATCGAGGGGTGGCCGGTGACGACGATCCTCCGGGGCAAGGTCGTCGTCGAGGACGGCCGGCTCCTCGGCGTTCCGGGCGACGGCCGCCTCGTCGCGCGCCGGATCGATCCCGTCGTCCTGCGTCGCGTGTCGGCCTGAGGCGCGGCCATGCGGGCACCGGTGGTGGTCATCGGGGGCGGGGCGTGGGGGACGAGCGCGTTCTACCACCTGGTGGAGCGGGGCGTCCGGGACGTGGTGCTGGTGGAGCAAGCGGGCCTGGCGTCGGGCTCGTCGGGGCGTTCGGCGGCGGTCGTCGAGACGCAGTACCTGAGTCCGGAGAAGATCGCGCTGACGGCCTGGTCCATGCGCCTGGTCCGCCGCTTCGAGCAGGAGCGCGGGCTGCCGTTCACCCACCACGGCTACCTCAGGCTCGGCCACACGCCGGACGACCTCGAGGCCTTCCGCCGCAGCGTCGAGCTCCAGCGCGAGTGGGGGATCCGGGACGCGGCTGTCCTGGATCCCGCCGAGGTCGCGCGCCTGGTGCCGGCCCTGCGGGTCGACGACCTGGCCGGCGCCCTCTGGGGCCCCTCGGACGGCTACATCGACCCGGTGCGGCTCTGCGAGCTGTTCGTCGAGCTGGGGAAGGCCGGCGGCGGCCGCGTGCTCCAGCGCGCGCGGGTGACCGGGATCCACGTCCGCGGGGGCCGGGTCGCGGGCGTCGCGTGCGGCGGCGAGACCATCGACTGCGAGGCGGTGGTGAACGCGAGCGGCGCGTGGGCGCGGCGGATCGGGGCCCTGCTGGGCGTGACGCTCCCGGTGGACGGCTACCGCCGGCAGATCGTGATCTTCGAGCCCCCCGAGCCGTTCGCGGCGCCGGTGCCGATGGTCATGGACTACGTGCCCGGGCTTGAGCAGGAGGGCCTCTACTTCCGCGACGACACGCCCGGGCGCCTCATCGCCGGCCTCCACTGGGAGGGCTCCGGCGACTGGGAGCGCCCGGAGGATCCCGACGCCTACCGCCTCGACTCGGACTGGGGCTACGCCGCGCGCGTGTCGGAGCTCCTGGGGGCGCGCTACCGCGACGCGGCGCGCTTCCGGGTCACCGGGGGCTGGGCGGGCCTCTACCCCCTGACGCCCGACTCGCGCTTCATCCTCGGCGAGGTGCCCGGGGCCCGCGGGTTCTTCAACGCGATCGGCTCGGGCGGCGTCGGGATCCAGACCTCGCCCGCCGTCGGCGCCATCGTGGCCGACCTCGTCACGCGCGGCGAGACCGACATCGTCCCCGACGTGGGGACCTTCCGCTTGGAGCGCTTCGCCAAGGCGGCCTGACTCCTCGGGACGGGACGGTCTCGGTGCCATCGCTCCGCCAGCGGCTCGACACGGTCGAGGCGCACGATCTCCTCGCCTAGCTCACCGTGCGCTTGGAGCGGACGTAGTCGACCAGGACGTACTCGCCGAGGCGGTCCGGCGCCGCGAAGAAGGCCCGCCCCCGGTTGATCCGCGCCATCTGGTCGACGAACGAGGTCAGCCACGGGCTCCGCTCCAGCATGAACGTGTTGATCGTGATCCCCTCGCGCGTGCAGCGCCGGACCTCCCGGAGCGTCTCCTCGATCGTGCGGCGGCTCGGCGGGTAGGCGAAGTCCGCCACGTCCCCCTCGAGGTGCGCGGTCGGCTCGCCGTCCGTGATCATGATGATCTGGCGATTCCCGCTCCGGTGGCGCGCCAGGAGCTGGCGCGAGAGGACGAAGCCCGCCTGCATGTTCGTCCCGACGCTCCACTCGCTCCAGGACAGGGTGGGGAGCCTCGCCGTGCTGTACTCCCGGGCATAGAGCGAGAACCCGACGATGTAGAGCGAGTCCCGGGGGAACTGGCTCCGGATGAGCGAGCTCAGCGCCAGCGCGACCTTCTTCGCCGGGAGGAAGTAGCCGCTGTTCAGCATCGACCGGCTCATGTCGAGCATGACCACGGTCGCCGCCTGCGTCCGGAGCTCGGTCCGATAGACCTCGAAGTCGTCGGGGGCCAGCCGCACCGGCGTGCCCGGGCCGTTCCGCGTCACGGCGTTCATGACCGTCTCCCGCAGGTCCAGGAGGAAGGCGTCCCCGAACTCGTAGGGCTTCGTCTCGTCACCCTGGTCGCCGCCGGCGCCCCGCCGGTGGACGGGGTGCCCGCCGAAGCGGTCGCGCCGGAGGTGGGCGAAGACGTCGCGGAGCGCCTTGTCGGCGATCTTGCGAATGGCCCGGGCGGTGAGGGTGAGCTCGTCACCGTCGCGCTCGAGGTACCCGGCGTCCTCGAGCTTCTTCGTCAGCTCCTGGAGGCGCCGGAGGTCTCGGGCGGCCTCCGGGCCGGCGAGCCGCTCGAGCTCGGCCGGGTCCAGGCGATCCAGCTCCTCGAAGGCCCGGACCCTGCCGATCTCGCGCTCCAGCCGGTCGAGCTGCTGGAGCTCGTCCACGAGCCGGAGGGCTTCGGCGAGCGTGACCTCTTCCTCGCCGTGGAATGGGTAGGCCCGCGCCACGTCGTCCAGGGGGACGAGCTCCCCGAGGTGCCTGCCGAGCTGGGCCATCGCGGCCTCGAGCCGCTCGTCGCGCAGAAACAGGGAGCGGACGACGTCGTCCAGCTGGCGGCGCTGCTCGGGGGAGAGGCTCCGGAGGAGGGACCGCATCTGCGCCATCCGCCGGCCCATCTCGGCGACGAGGTCGTCGAGGCTCTCGATGCCCGGGAAGTGCTGGCCCCACTTTCGCCGGAACGCCTCGAAGTCCGGCTCGCCCCCTTCGGCTCGCTCGCGGAGCATCCGGTTCAGGTCCTGCAGCATCTGGCGAAGGCGCTCGGTGTCCTCGGGTGTCAGGCCCTGCAGCCCCTGGAGCATCCCCTGGAAGAACGGCTGCAGCATCTGCCGGCGCAGCGATTGCAGCAGCTCGTCGAAGAGGCGGCGCGCCTCGGGGTCGACGAAGTCGTACTCCTGGAGCCCGCGGATCCGCCCCGCCGGGTCCGGTGGAAGCCGGTCGAGGGCCTGCTGGCGGCCCGTGCGCTCGCGGCCCTCGGGGAGCTGGCGCTCGATCCCGGCGCGCTCGGTCCGGACGATCTCGTCGAGCTTCCGCTGGAGGTCCGGGAGCGCCGCCCCGAGGTCGTAGCGGTCCAGGGTCTCCTGGCGGCGGCGGCGAAGGCGCTCGATGAGGTCGCGGAGGCCGGGGAGCCTGGGGCCGTGGGGGGCCTGGAGCCCCTGGCGGAGGGCGCGCTGGAGGGCCCGGCGGACGCCGCCGTCAAGGAGGTCGTCCGCCATGGCGTCCAGGGTGTCGTCGGCGTCGAGGTCCGGGACGTCCTGGGTGCCGTCCCAGCGGGAGTACCGGATCCACATGACGGCGCGTGGGACCGCTAGCCGCGGTAGCGGGCGCGGCCGGCCTGGAGCTCCTTGTTGAGCTTCTTCGAGAGGTGGAGGCCCTCCAGGACGAACTCGAGGGCCGCGGCCACGCTGGCCGGCTCGGTCGCGCCGAGCTTGCGCACGGCCGCCTGCAGCGGGCGCACCTCCCGGATCTGCCGGACATACTCGGCAGACGGCATGACGTCGGACACGACGACGTGGAGGCCGCCCTGGAACGCCCGCACCACCTCTTCCAGCTCGGCGGCGCCGAAGGCGCGGTTGAACACGCCGAGGACCGCCCGCTGGACCAGCTTGGCGAGGACCTTGTCCTCGCTTCCGTCCCCGACCGCCTCCAGCTCGATCTTGCCGCTCGTCGAGGCGAGGACCGCCCCGAGGTCGCTGACCCGCGGGACGACCTCTCGCTCGTCGAGACGGATCGCCCGCTTCATGGCGCTGGAGAGGAGGTTCTCGTAGTTGCAGATCGACACCCGCACGGACACGCCCGAGCGCTGGCTGATCTCCGGGGCGCGGCGCGCCAGGTGGGTCAGCTCGGCGAGCACCTGCTTCATGTATTCCGGGGTCGTCGCCCGGAAGCCGTCGGCGGGGAAACGGGTCCGCTCGGCTTCCATGATGGCGATCTCGTCGTCGAGCCGGCGGGGGTAGTGGGTCCGGATCTGGGAGCCGAAGCGGTCCTTGAGGGGGGTGATGATCCGCCCCCGGTTGGTGTAGTCCTCGGGATTGGCGCTGGCCACGACGAAGAGATCCAGCGGCAGGCGCACCTTGTAGCCGCGGATCTGGACGTCGCGCTCCTCCATGATGTTCAGGAGGCCCACCTGGATGCGCTCGGCAAGGTCCGGCAGCTCGTTGATGGCGAAGATCCCTCGGTTCGTCCGGGGGAGGAGCCCGTAGTGGATCGTCAGCTCGTCGGAGAGGTAGCGGCCCTCCGCGACCTTGACCGGGTCGACCTCGCCGATCAGGTCGGCGATCGTGATGTCGGGGGTGGCGAGCTTCTCGCCGTACCGGCGGTCGCGCGGCAGCCAGGCGACCTCCGCGGCGTCTCCCCGCTCCGCGAGGCGGACACGGCAGCCCGGACAGATCGGGGCCAGCGGGTCGTCGTTGATCTCGCAGCCGGCGAGGACCGGGATCGTCTCGTCCAGGAGCCCGGCGAGGAGGCGGGCCATCCGCGTCTTGGCCTGGCCGCGCTCGCCGAGGAACACGATGTCCTGCCCGCTCAGGATCGCGGTCTCGATCTGCGGCACGACGGACTCGTCGTACCCCACGATCCCGGGGAAGAGAGGCTCGCCCCGCCGGAGCCGCGCGATCAGGTTGTCGCGTAGCTCCTGTTTCACCGATCTGCGCTGGTAGCCCTGGCTCCGCAGCTCGCCGATCGTGCGCGCCGTAGTCATCGCATCCGTCCGCGGCCACTATGCGGCTTGTGCCGGGCCTGTGTCAACCGCGACGCGGGCCTCCGGCGCCCACGGGGACTTGGGTTATTATTTCACGGTTGTCTCATTGGAAGGCGGAGCAGGCAGTGGTCGGTTCGATCCACGCGCTGGTGAGCGAGGTGTCGGATGATCGGTCGGGACGGCCACGGGCGAGGAGGGGCCGCAGGGACGGCGCGCCGGGCCAGCTGCACCCTCGCCGCGATCCTCGTGCTCCTGTGCCCGGCCTCGCTCCCGAGCCAAGAGCGCTGGACGCTCGATCTCGGCACCGAGGTCGCGGACACCTCGATCGGCTCGAGCCGCCAGCGATGGTGGTCCGGGCGCGCCCAGCTCGCCTACCGACGGGAGGGCGTCGGGGCAGGATTCCTCGGGAGCGAGACCCAGGCTCGGGACGGCGACACCGACGTCACGGTGTTCGCGAGCGGCTACCGTCACCTGGGAGATTGGACGGTCTACGGGAAGCTGAGCGTCGGGCCGGAGGCGGACTTCCTCCACCGCTACTGGGTGGAAGGCGAGGCCTCGCGCCGACTGGTGGGGACCCTGGTAGGCCACCTCGGCTACCGTTTCCTGGAGTTCCGCGCCGCCACCCGGCATCTCTTCATGCCCGGGGCGACCCTCTACCTCGCCAAGGGGGAGCTTGAGGCCCGGGCGTTCCTGGTCCAGGACGACGACCTCGGCGCGCGGGGCCGCACGCTCCTGCTCCGCGGCACGTGGGACGTGCACCCGCGCGTCAGCCTCGGGGCGGGGGTCGCGCTCGGGACCCGGATCTTCGACGTCAGCTCCATCGCGGGGGCGAACGCCGACGCCTGGACCGCGTTCGGGAACGTGCGCGTCCGGCTGACTCCCCGGGACCGGATCGAGCTGTCGGTCAGCGTGTCCCACGAGAACCCGTCGTTCGACCAGCGCGCCATCGGCCTCGCCTACCGGAGAACCTTCTGAGCGGAATCGAGCCCTACCTCCTCCCGGCGTTCCTCGTCGTCGTGTGCCTGTGGACTGGCCTCTCGGGGCTGACGTTGGTGGAACGCGCGCTCCACGACCGCCGCTGGGCACCGGTGCGGGATGCCCTCGCGCGGCTCCGGGACCCGGCGCTCCACACGCTGCCGGCGGCGGAGCGCGCGAGGCGGGTCGACGCCCTCCTCGCGCCTCTCGGAGCCCGGACGCTGGACCGCGTGGCCGCGGACTCCGCCGTGCCGGGCTGGGCGGCGGAGACCGTCGCGGCGCACCTGGTCCGCCGAGGGGCCGTCGAGCGCCTCGCCCGGAGCGCCTCGGCCCACCGAGGCGCCGCGGCGAAGTGGCGCCGCGTCGCGGCGCTCCGCATCCTCGTCCGGGCCCGGCACGGGCGTGCCCTCGAGCTGCTGGAGCGTGCCCTCGCGGACCCGGATCGCGAGGTGGTCGGGGCGGCAGTCGGCCTGCTGGGCATGCTGGACGAGCGGCGGGCCGCTCGGCTCCTCCTCGGGGCGCTCACCGGTGGAACGTATGCCCCGTCGCGCGTGGCCACCGCCCTCGATCACTTCCCGGTCCCGATCCTCGACCTCATCCGGCCCCTCCTCCGCCATCCCGCGCCCGTGGCGCGGTTCTGGGGGGCCACCCTGCTGGCCCGCTACCGGGAGACCCCCGGCCTCGACGCCGAGCTGGCGCCGCTCGTGCGAGACCCGGACCCGGGAGTGCGCAAGGCGGCCGTCGAGACGCTCGGCCTCGTCGGCGGGCCCGAAGCGGCGCCGTCGGCCCGAGCCCTCCTCGGCGACCCGGTCTGGTACGTCCGCGCCCATGCCGCCCGGGCGCTCGGGGACCTCCGTCGCCGGGACCTGGCGGCGGCCGTGACGCCGCTCCTCGCGGACCGCGAGTGGTGGGTGCGGCTTGCCGCCAAGGAGACCCTGGAGGCCATGGGGCCCGCGGTGTGGCCGGACGTCGTCCCGTACCTCTCCCATGCCGACCGGTTCGCGCGGAACGGCGCCGCGGAGGTCCTGCAGAACCTGGGGCTCCTGGACACGTGGATCGTCGAGGCGGCGCGGGGCCTGGCGCCCCCCGAACGGCTCCAGGTCCTCCGGCAGGCGGCCGGCGCGGGAGAGGCCGGACTGCTCGGGGCGCTCCGCGAGCGCGTCGAGCCCGGCTTCCGGCAGGCGGTGGACCAGCTCGTCGCGGAGCTGGGCTTCCAGCGAGCCGGGGAGGGGTGATGGCGGCCGAGGGCCCGCTCCACGTCCTCCTCCAGGGAATCGTCCTGGTGTGCGCCGCGTATCTCGGGACGGTGTACGTGCTGTTCCTCGGCCTGATCGCGGTCGGGGCCGTCGAGAGCGCCGTGCGAGCCCGCGAGCGGCGAGCCGAGCGGTACGACGTGCTGGCCACCTCGCGCTTCACGATCCCGGTGAGCGTCATCGTGCCGGCCTACAACGAGGAAGTCGTGATCCTCCCCGTCGTGCGGTCCCTCCTCGCGCTCGAGTACCCGGAGTTCGAGGTGATCGTCGTCAACGACGGATCCCGCGACCGGACGCTCGAGCTTCTCGAGCGCGAGTTCCGGCTGATCCCGCGCGAGGTGTTCTTCCGGCGGGTGCTGGCCTGCGAGCCGGTGCGGGCCATCTACCGGAGCGCCGTCGACCCGCGGTTGACGGTCGTGGACAAGGGAAACGGCGGGAAGGCCGACGCCCTCAACTGCGGCATCAACCTGGCTCGGTATCGGTACCTCTGCTGCGTGGACGGCGACACCGTCTACGTCCGCGACGCTCTGCTCAAGGGCATGCGGCTCGCCGTCCGGGACCCGGCGACGGTCCTCGGGGTGACGAGCCACGTGGCCATCAGCCGGCGGCCCGAGGCCGCGGCTGCCGCGGAGCCAGGCCCGGCGAGGCCCGACCGGAGCCTGCTCACCAGCTTCCAGCACCTCGACTACCTCCGAGCCTTCTTCAACAACCGACTGGCCTGGAGCCGATGGGGGTTCATGCTCTGTGCCGTGGGCGCCTTCGCCATCTGGCGCCGCGATGTGGTGCGCGACCTCGGGGGGTTCTCGCGGGCCTTCACCTGCGAGGACATCGAGTTGACCTTTCGGGTCCACGAGCGGCACCTCCGCGAGCGGCGGCCCTGTCAGGTCCTCTGCCTCCCCGACACCGTGGGCACCACCGAGGGGCCGGACCGGGTGAGCCGCCTGGTCAGCCAGCGCGCACGATGGCAGCGCGTCATCACCGAGACCGTCTGGCACTCCCCCGCTACCGGACGGTGGGGCTCCTCGGCGTCCCCTACTACGTCGTCGGGGAGGTCCTGGCGCCGATCTTCGAGGCCCTCTCGCTCGCGTCGATCCCGCTGGCATGGGGTCTGGGCGTGCTCGGGTGGCGCGCGTTCGGCCTGCTGTTCGGGATCATTGCGTTCGAACGGGATCCTCACCACGGTGGCGATCCGCCTTCAGGACGCCGGGTGTTACGAGCAACTGGAGAAACCCTCCGCGTCCCGCCGCGAAATCGGCGGGAGGGAGTCCGCCCTATAACCAGCGCTCCTGGGAAGTGGGTGGCCGGCGAGAGGGTGGCGGAGGGGCCCGCAGGAGCGACGAGGCGGGGTAACGCCCGCGGAGCAAAGGGGCCCTGCTGTGCGGCAACGCCTCCGGCAACACGGAACCGTGCCGGCCTACTGCGCCAGCCACACCTTCATGAAGGTGTTGTGGTCGTAGACCGTCGGCGAGGCATTGTAGTTGCGCATGCGCTTGTCCTTGAAGAACCACCCCTCGACCCAGGCGACGGGGACTGCGGACGGCGTCCCGGTCAGGATGTGGCGCTGGAGCTCATGATAGATCTGCTTGCGCTTCTCGCGGTTCGTCTCCTTGAGTCCGCGATCGGTCAGCTCGTCCACCTTCGGGTCCGACCACTGTCCCCAGTTGCTCCCCGCTTTGGTCGCATAGATCAGGCTGAAGATATCGCCAGGGTCGGCCGTGACCATGGCCCGGTCCTGGGTGCTGATGAACGTGAAGTCGCCCTTGCCGTATATCGCGAAGCCCGCGGCGCTCTCGTAGCTCTTGAGCGTCCCGCGAATGCCGATCTTTCTGAGCTGCGACAGGACGAGCTGGGCCCGGTCGATGTAACCGCCCACGGAGCGGACCGCCGCCTCGACGTCCACCCCGTTCGGGTAATGCTTCTCGACCAGCCGCTTGGCCTCGGCGATGTCCTGGTCCTTGGGCTGCCGGCACCCAGGAAGCTTGTTCACCTCCTCCAGCGGCAGGGCGAAGTCTCCCACCAGCTTGGGGTCGAGGAGGGCGCAGGGGACCCCGGCGCCCTCCAGCGTCTTGGCGACCAGCTCCTGGCGGTCGATCGCCAGGTTCACGGCCCGCCGCATGTCCGGGTTGTTGAACGGCGGCTTCTGGGTGTGCATGTAGATCAGGAAGATTGTGTTGATGGAGGACTGGTAGACCTCCACCTCGTCTCCCCGTGCGGCTTTGAGCTCATCAGCCTGGGTCTTCTTCATCGGAGGCCAGGTATCCCAGACCATGATGCGTCCGGCCTTGGCGGCCGCGAGCTGAGTGGGCACGCCCACCAGGATGAACTGCTTCACGCCGTCCAGATACGGGAGGCCCGGGATGAAGTAGTCCTTGTTCTTCTCCCACTCGATGACGCTCCCGCGCTCGTACCGCTTGAGCTTGAAGGGGCCGGTGCCGATCTGGGCCTCCGGCTTCGTCAGGTCACCGTGCTTCTCGAGGACGTGCTTGGCGACGACTCGGCACCAGGCTGACGCGAGATAGGCGAGGACGGGGGCAGCGGGGAACTTCAGCTGGATCTGCACCGTGTGGGGGTCCCCCACCTCGAGGCTCGCCACGATCGGCTTGAGCATGGACCCGCATCGAGGACTCTTGAAATCCGGGTTCAGGATCCGATCGAACGTCGCCTTGACATCAGCGGCGCTGAAGGGCTGGCCGTCGTGCCACCTGACCCCCTTGCGCAGGTGGAACGTGTAGGTCTTGCCGTCCGGCGACGCCGTCCAGCGCTCGGCCAGATCGCCGGTGATCTTGGTCGGGTCGTCGGGATCGTAGTGGAGCAGCCCGCTGTAGACCCCCGCCGTCGCTTGCTGAACCGACAGCGGCCCTTCCGCGTGGATGTCGAGACGGCCCGGGTCAGCGTAGTCGTACCAGTTGAGGATCCCGCCGTACCGGGGCTTCTCCTGGGCGACCGCGTGCCCCGTGGCGAAGCCGGTGATGAGCCCCAGCGCCAGCGTCAGCACGGCCATCTGTCTCATCGATGTCCCTCCTCGTCGGTGTACCGCATGGTCATCCGAGCCCTCCCCTGAGCCGGGGATCTGTCAGGTCACGAATCGCGTCCCCCAGGAGGTTCAGCCCGAAGACGGTCAGGCTGATCGCCAGACCCGGGAAGAAGATCATCCAGGGTGCCGACTCCAGGGCCTGGGTTCCCGCCGTCAGCATCCCTCCCCAGGAGGGCTCGTCGGCGGGCGCCCCCAAGCCGAGGAAGCTGAGCGCCGCCTCCACGACGATGGCGTACCCGACGTTCACGGTGAAGAGCACGAAATACGTGGCGAAGCTGTTGGGCAACACGTGGAGAAAGATGATCCGCCAGTGGGTGCAGCCCGCGGCCCGGGCGGCCTCCACGTACGGGCTTTCCTTGATGCTGAGGGCGACAGATCGGAGGGTCCGTGCCGCTGTCGGGGTCAGCAGGATCGTCAGCGCGATGATCACGTTATTCACCGACTGGCCCAGGGCGGCCATCAGCGCGAGGGCCAGGACGATGGGCGGCAGCGCCATCAATACGTCCACCACGCGCTGGCTCGCGCTGTCGGTCA
>Ga0073934_10010860_pt1 | contig 11185 bp, 6 predicted proteins | sample LarsenN4metaG_FD_76834 | JGI IMG/M metagenome (GOLD analysis project Ga0073934, IMG submission 76834) | Hot spring sediment bacterial and archeal communities from British Columbia, Canada, to study Microbial Dark Matter (Phase II) - Larsen... ...
AGGCAAGACCACGACGCTGTACTCCGCGCTCAACGGGCTCAACGACGTCAGCGAAAAGATCATCACCACCGAAGACCCAATCGAGTACGACATCGACGGGATCATGCAGATCCCGATCAATCACGACATCGACGTGACCTTTGCCAACGCTCTCCGCGGCATCCTGCGCCACGATCCGGACAAAATCCTCGTGGGCGAAATCCGAGACCTGGAAACCGCCCAGATCGCCGTGCAGGCGTCGCTGACCGGCCACATCGTCTTTAGCACGCTGCACACCAACGACGCGCCCAGCACGGTAACGCGGCTGCGAGACATGGGCCTTGAGCCATACCTGATCACGGCCACGCTCGAAGGCGTGCTGGCTCAGCGGCTGGTTCGCAAGATCTGCGTCGATTGCCGAACCGAGTACGAGCCTAGCCCCGAGCTGTTGATGGAACTGAACCTCCGCCCGCAAGACGTCAAGGGCAAGAAGTTCTACTACGGCCGCGGCTGCGACCGCTGCAACAACACCGGCCACCGAGGCCGCTCGGGCATCTACGAGCTGCTGGTCATCAACGACGAAATCCGTGACATGATTGTCAATAACGCTTCAACCGACGAGTTGCGCGTCGGCGCCCGTAAGCTGGGCATGACCACGCTGCGCGAAGCCGGCCTCAAGGCCATCTTCAACGGCGTGACCACCATCGAAGAAGTCGTCCGGGAAACGGTTCTGGAAGATGATTAGCCGCGGTAAACCCCGCGGTTGGCTGCGGCAGCCTGGGGCTGCCCACGCAAGGCAAATACTGGCGAGCGAATCTGTCAGCAGGAGCGTACCATGCCTACGTTCAAGTTCGAGGCCATGAGCACGACGGGCGAAGAGGTCAAGGACACTGTCGATGCCGCCTCCGAAGAAGAAGCCCAGCAAAAAATCCGCCAGATGGGCTACTTCGTCACCCGCATCCAGGAGACGGGCGGGACGAAGAAGGGCAAGGCGTCCAAGGCTCCCAAGAGGAAGAAACGCGGCCAGACGTTTACCATTGGCGGCGTGTCCTCCAAGCAGCTCTGCACGTTCACCCGCCAGTTCTCGACGCTCCAGGACGCCGGCCTGCCCGTGCTCCGCAGCCTGAAGATTCTCGAAGGCCAGATGAAGCCCGGCGTGCTCAAGAACGCCCTCATCGACGTCGTCGAGGACGTCGAGTCCGGATCCACCCTGAGCGAGGCCTTCGGCAAACACCCCAAGTGCTTCGATCGGCTCTACGTCAACATGGTCAAGGCCGGCGAAGCGGGCGGCGCCCTCGAAGTCATCTTGCAGCGGCTCGCAGACTTCAAGGAGAAGGCCCAGAGCCTCAAGCGCAAGATCATCGGCGCCATGGTCTATCCCGTGGTGGTCATCCTCGTCGCCTGCGGCATCCTGGCGTTCATCCTCATTTACATCATTCCGAAGTTCAAGCGTATCTTCCAGGACTTCGGCATGAAGCTGCCCACCATTACCCAGGTCCTGCTCGACGTCTCCGACTTCGCCCAGTCGTACTTCTGGATTGCCCCGTTGATCCTCTTCGCCTTCTGGTTGTTCATCAAGTTGATCCGACTCCACCGCACAGGCAGATACATCGTGGACTGGGTCAAGCTGCATATCCCCATCATCGGCATGATCATCTCGAAGACGATCGTGGCCAGAACCACGCGAACGCTAGGCACGCTCATCAGTTCCGGCGTGCCGATTCTGGAGGCCCTCAGCATCGTCAAGGAGACTGCCACCAACGCCGTGTTCGAGTCGATGTTCCAGCGGGTTTACGAATCGATTCGCGAGGGTGAAACGATCGCCGTGCCGCTCAAGGAAAGCCGGCTCGTGGACGACATGGTCGTGAACATGGTGGACGTCGGCGAGGAAACCGGCGACCTGGACCGCATGCTCTACAAGGTCGCCGAAGTCTACGAGGAAGAAGTGGACGTGCTGGTCGAAAGCCTCGTCAGCTTGATGGAGCCGATCATGATCGTGTTCCTGGGCGGAGCGGTCGGCTTCATCGTCATCGCGTTGTTCTACCCGATGCTCACGATTCTGGAAAAACTAAGCGGCGGTGCGGGCAAGTAGCCCGCCTCGGTCGGACCGGCCCGTGCAGGGCCACGAGGATTCATCTACGGAGGTCATCCATGCGTCTTTCATCCGCGCCACGGCCGCGCTCAGGATTCACCATGATCGAGCTGATGATCGTCATCGTCATCCTCGTCATGCTCTCCGCGCTGCTGCTCTCTGGGATCAACAAGGTGCTCGTCTACGTGGACGAAGTCCGCACCACCTCGGAAGTCAGCAAGCTCTCCGAGGCCTGCGAAACCTTCCGCCTCGATTTCGGCCTCTACCCGCCCAGCCGCATCACGTTCAGCGAGCGTGACAGCAGCCTGATGGATGCTTATTCCATCCAGTACCTGAACCGCCTTTTCCCTGGCATCGATCTCGACCTGTTCATCACGTCCGGCGGCACCCAGTGGCACGACTGGAACGGCAACGGCGCAGCCGATGCCAATCCCTACACCCTTGCAGGAAACGAATGCCTCGTCCATTTCCTGGGCGGACCGACGTACTCCTCCATCGGTTCGACCATTCCTCTCGGCTGGCATACCGACAAGACGAATCCCACCCGGCCACCCTCCGCCACGGCCAGCCGGCTGGGGCCCTTCTACGAGTTTAATGCGGCAAGGCTGAGTGTTACGCCAGACTTGCCAGGTTTAACAGGCTGGGATGCGACTCGGAACGTGTGGCGGGGCTACAACGATCCTTACGGCACCCCGTACGCCTACTTCCTGGCCTCCGATCTCAGCATGAACAACTATCGTGGGTTTCTCACTCGCTTCGGCGAAGTCAACGATTGTGCGCCGCTGTGCGGAGGCAACTTCATGCCCTATTTCGCTTCACCGCCCGGTCCCATTGTTCCCAGCATGGGCACTCCGCAGCCCAACCTGATCAAGTTCCACCGCAGCGACAAGTTCCAGATCATCTCCGCGGGACGGGATCGACGCTTTGGCCAGGGGGGCCACTACAATCAGGCCGATCCGCAGGCCAGCCTTTGGAATCCACTCAGCGGCATCGCACCCGACCAGGGGCGGGCTGGCAATCCGGCTTTGGCCGATCGCGTCTCTGACGACTACGACAACGTGACCAACTTCAGCGAAGGCAAGCTGGTTCAGTAATCGCCAGCGAGGAGGCCAGGACATGGTGCTCAGGACGACGACTCTGCAGCGTGGCGGCTTCACCTTGCTCGAGGTGCTGATCGTCATCGTCATCATGGTGCTCTTGATCTCCCTCACCTTGGGGGCGGTGTTCAAGGGCATGGTCATGGTCCGCAAGGGCAACACCGAGCGGACCATGCAGAAGGTCCACGAGCGCATCGCCAAGCGCGCCCAGCAGATTTCCGAGGAAGTCAGGAACATCGAGCCGAACGGCTACTTGCTCGATCTAGCCGGCAGGGACCGCCAGCGGGCCCGCGTCCTGCTCCAGAAGTTCATTGCCAGGTGGTCCTTCCCGATGAGCTTCGACGAGATCGAACAGAACTTCGTGCAAAGTCGATTGTTTTACGATGACGAGGGACACCCGTCGGCGAACTTCTTCCACTCGCGTCTCAATGGTCTCTCTGGGGGCAACCTCGATCAGACCAATCCGGCGTGCCTGGGCCTCATCGCCGAGCGCCTGGGCGTCAGCGACGACCTGAGCGGCTCCGAACGCTCCACCATGACGATTGGCGGACAGACGTTTCCCGTCATTCTCGATGGTTGGGGGTTGCCGATGCGCTACTACCGCTGCCCGCTCAACTATCCGCAGGCAGGCGGGGTCAATCGGCTCGAACGGCTCTTCCCGGCCGACAAGTGGGGCATCGATCCGGATGATCCCCAGGGCCTGCTCAATCTGACCCGAGCCGGGAACTACGATGCCAATGGCAGCACGCCAGACTGGTTCAACCTCTCGTTCAGCGATCCGATTTCCGGCAGCATGACGACCTGCGGCCAATGGGTGCACGGCAACCTGCAGCAGTTCCCCACGCCCATTCCGCGGGCGCCGGTTTACTGTCCGATGACGATCGTGTCGATGGGGCCCGACCAGGGCGGCAGCGGGGCGCAGCGAATCTGGGGCTATCTGAGTAATGACTACTACATGCAAGTGGACCCTGCCGCTCAGGGACGGGAAGCCGACAACCTTTACAGTTGCCGGGCACGCATCGGCCTGAGCGGGCAGTGACAGCAGTTCGGGCAGCGACGGAGTCCAAGCACAAGCGAGGAAGAGGTGTGGCGATGAGACGACGCAACCCAGCCAGGGGTTTCACGCTGGTCGAACTGCTGATCGTGCTCGCCATTGTCGTGGTGCTGGCGAGCATAACGATCGTGGTCACGCTGCGGATGCAGGAGCGCGACCAGGTGCCTCGGGCTGCGACGCTGGTTCAAGGAGCCATCGCCCAGGCCAAGGCCCGCGCCGCTGCAGAACGAACCAATACTGGCGTTCGGTTGATCTTGAGGCTGAATCGCCTGGAGATGCCCGGCATCGTGGACGCTAATTCGGATGGCGTCATCTCCGTCGTCCAGGATCTCCGAGCCCCGGCGAACTTCCCCGCCAACATCAAGCACCGCAACACGAGCGTCGGCCTGGTCGATTACCTGGACGTGCTGGCGCCGACCACTTTTGGAGGCCTGGCCAACGCCCTCGATGACGATGGCAACGGCTGGGTTGACGACCTCGTTCTCTGCGACGGCATCGAGTTCATCCGCGATCCCGGCGACTTCGTGGATGGCTGGGCACAGACCGGCTTCCGGATGCTCGGCAGCCCCGCCGTGCCCGTGCCGCAGCTCAACTGGCTGTTCGTGCTCCGCTCGGACTCCTATCTGCCTGCCTATTCGGCCGATCCGACCAGTTCCCCGCTGAACTTCCAGAACATGGCGAACCTCGTCCAGCCGGGCGACTGGATCGAGCTCAACGGCGGCGGGCAGGTGTACCAGATCTTGGGCATTGACAAGTGGGACGATCCGAACGACAGCTACGGCGCGTACAACCGTCTGATCCTCGACCGAGCCGTGGATGCCCCGGTCGGATGGCAGACGAGCTCGATTCCTGGCCGGGCGTCGGGCAGTTATCGCATCATCCGCCAGCCGAGGCCGATCGCCGGCGAGAAGCCCTTGCAGTTTCCCGAAGGGGCCGTGCTCGATCTACGCTCCACTCGGCTGTCGTCCACGGGCATGACCTTCGACATCCTGTTCACCCCACGCAGCAACGTGGTCGGCACGTCTGCGGGGCAGGACATGATATTTCTGTGGATTCACGACGCGCGGGCGGGACTGCTGGACAACCAGGTCCTCGTCACGGTCTACCCCAAGACCGGCGCGGTGCTGGTATTCCCCGTCGATCTGAACGGACCCGACATGTATTCCCAGGCCCGCACGGGCCGGGCTGCAAATACGCCCTGAGTGGCTTACGCGCCTTAGGTGGCTTACGCGCCCCAAGTGGCTCAGGCCTCGATAGGCATGAGAAAGCAGGCTGAAGTCCGCGAGCCGATCCCCGCACGATGCACGACGCCCTGGCCGCTTTTGGAGCGCGGCAGGGTCCGAGATCATCGGCGACTTTTATACCCGCGGTCATCCCCGGCTCGCGGAACTGTCTGGAAGGAGTAAACGCCATGCAACCGCGACGCGGTTTATCGATCACGGAAGTGCTGATTGCCATCTTCATCATGGCCATTGGCATGATCTCGCTCCTGGCCCTGTTTCCCATCGGAATGATCCGCATGGCGCAGGCGATTCGCAGCAATCGTGTTGCCCTGGCGTCGGGCAACGCTCAAAGCTTGCTCGAGTTGCAGCTCCTGCGCGATGCCCGCTCGAACCCCTGGATCGAGCACGCCATCCGCCGCGAGCCGGCCCTGTACGACGCGATGAACAACCAGTATCGCTTTGCCAACTCACCCGCGCTGGCGCAGTTGCACACCTGCCCGGTCTACATCGACCCGATCGGCAGCTCGCTCTGGCAGCATTTGCCGTCCGCGAATCCCTACGATCAGTACCAGGCCGGCGATCCGCTGGGCCGATTCGCCGGATTGGCTGTGGAGCCTACCGTTCCCCAGGCGAACATTGGCATTCCGCGGTCCTATTCGAGCTTCGCCGTACCTGGGGCGCATCGCTCGGTGCTGTACCGCTGGTACACGGTCGAGGATGACCTCACGTTCACGCCGAGCGGCCTGGCGGTCAGCAACCCGGTCGAGCGCGAGCGGCGCATCTCCTGGGCGTACCTCTGGCGTCGGCCCGTGTGGGCGGAAGAAGCCGTCGCGGACGTGAGTCTGGTGCTCTACAACGGCCGGCTGATCGCCGGTCGCGGCAACTCGGGCGGCACGCAGAACGTCAACGGCGTGATTGCCCAGGAATACAAGTGCGGCGGGCCGCCCGGCGTCTACCAGAGCACGGCCTGGAATGGCCGCACCTTCGCCAGGAATAGCCGAATTGCTGCATTGAACTGGGGCAGTCCAGCCCAGGCCCAGGCTGTGCAGGTCGGCTACTGGGTGCTCGACGCCACGATGCTCCCCCCGACCTCTCCCGTCCCAGGCGATGGGCTGTGGCACCTGAACGGCTTCTTCTACCAGGTTGTGAACGTCGAACCCGTTGACGGCAACGGCATGCAACTCATCGAACTCGACCGTCCGGCGCGTGAGGACGGTTACGTTGCGGTCTTTCCCATCGGCATCGTGGACGTGATCGAGAAGAGCGACGGCCGCCGGCCCTATTGATCATCCCTCGTCATCGTGGCAGCGGCCAGCAACGCTAGTGAGTTGGAGTTCCTTTGGACAGATTGCTGAGGATCGAACCATGAAACGCAAGGGCCTGACGCTCATCGAGATGCTGGTAGCCCTGGCGCTGACCATCTTCATGATGGCCATCCTGTCCGAGGCTTTTGTCACCGGACTGAAGGCCTTTCGCCGGCTCAAGGCCGTGGGGGACATGGACCAGCAACTGCGCACCTGCGCCACGATCCTCCGCCGCGACCTCTCCGCCGACCACTTCGAAGGCAACCGCCGCCTGAGCAGCTATCGGCTGAACCAGCAGTTTCAGGATGGGCTGTTCGACCGGCCCAGCATGGGCTATTTCAGTATCCGCGAAGGCGCCAGCGCAACAGGGGTGACCTCAATCGTGGAAGGCGCCGACAGTCTGCAGCGGCCCAGCGCGATCGACATCGGCAACTTCGACACCTGCGATGTCCTCGCCTTTACCGTTCGTCAGGCGGGCAATCGACCTGAAGCTTTCTTCTACGGTGCGTGTCCGCTGCGCTCGGCGCCGCTGGCAGTCGCCCCGCCAGTACCTCCTCAACCTCCCGATAACCTGGGAATGATTGGCAGCCGATTCGATAACTTACAGGATGGTCGTTTCGCCAGCCAGTGGATCGAGGCGATCTATTTCCTGGAGGCCGACACCTTGCCCAGCGGCGCCCCTCGGCTTGCCTACGACGAGGGCACGAACACAACCACTCCCGTTTACAAGCTCTACCGCGTCCAGCTCCTCCTGGTTCCTGAGTCGGTGACGCTGCCTGGTCCGGAGGCTGCCGCCTCCGGCGAGGCCTATCGCCAGGTCGAGACTTACGCCGCCTGGGATGACGGTTCAGTGATCACGGTGATCGAGGACAATGTGCCTTTCAACAACTACTACTCCGGCCGGGCAGGCACGCCACAGGAATACCGACACGACATCAGCGCCTGGGCCGAGCAGCAAGGCGCCGGCGGCAACTTCCGCTATCGCTACAACTCCCCAGCCGACGTGCAATTCCGCGAGCGCCGCTTCGGCGGATTCGCCGGCAACTACCGCCGGCTCGGCGTGCAGTCAGCCACGCCTGCCAATAACGTCCTCCGCGAAGGGGCCGACCTGCTGGCGGTGAACGTCATCAGCTGGGACGTAAAAGTCTACGATCCCTACGCCATCAAGGGCACCGCGATCCTCGGTTCGACCACGCCGCAGGTCGTTTATGTGCCCGAGTTCGTCGATCTCGGGCACAACCGCACCGGAACGGCGAACCTGCCCATGCCCCTAACCGACGGCATCTACAACTACAGCTGGAACACGGACCCCGAAGCGCCCAATGCCACCCCGCCCACGCACGCTCCGTTGTTCCGCACCAATGGCAACAACCCCCTCCTGCCGCGGACTTTCGATACCTGGACGAATCGGCACTTCGCCAGCTCGGTCTCCGGCGAAAGCTGGAACTACCTGGACGGCTCGGCCCGCCGAACGCTGCCCTACCCTGGGCCGGTGCAGGCCGTCCAGATCCGCATCCGGGTCTGGGACGAAGTTACACGGCAAACGCGCGAAATTACCATCGTGCAGGACCTTTGATTCGGTTGCGGGCGTGTGCGGTACTACTTGATCTGCGCTGAACGGCTTGAAACGAAGACAACCTCCCGTCGAGGAGACGAATCATGAAGCTCGGTCATATCCGCTCGCGAGATGCACGCCGCGGCGTGGTGCTGCTGGTCGTGCTGGCCCTACTGACCCTCTTTGCGGTCGTGGCTGTTACCTTCGTCTTCTTCTCCGAACAGGAAGCGGTCTCCGCGAGTCTTTATAAGGACTCCGAAATCCGCTCGCGCCCCGACGCGGACCTGCCTTTCGTTCAACTGCTCAATCAATTAACGCTGGGCACCAACAACACCGAGTCGGCGTTGATGATGAACGATCTGCTGACCAACATGTACGGAACGGATGGCACGGTCCCGTTCAATGGCCTGGGCCGACGCGCCCAATGGTCAGGCCGCGTCCGCACCGACACCGCAGTCAATGAGGGTCGCTATTACCAGGAAGCTACCCACGGCGCCTACAACCCGCCGTACACCTACCCAGACGAAAACTTTCCTGCTCTCGGCGCCATCGGCGACCCCATCATGCGGAACCGCATCGGCGACCCGAACTCTCTGCGCGATGTCACCTATGTGCTCTTCCGGTCCTTCGTCCGTCCGGTTTGGATCAGAGACAACTCGGGCAACCCTGTTCTCTTCGATCCCTATGATCCGACCAATCCCGACGCCAATCTGTTCTGGACCAATCCCGCGCTGAGCATCGCCCTGCCCAACGCCGACGCTACTCTGTCAGCGGACGACCGCCGCCGCATGGTCGCCCGGCCTGGACCGTGGGACCATCCTTTCTTCCCGGCGCCGGCCGATGCGGGAGGCGACGTGCGCAATCTGCCTCCTGGCTGGACCGTGCTCCTGCCCGATGGCGTTACGGAGCACAACGGCAACGACAGCTACTGGATCGACATGGGCTTCCCGGTGCAGCGCGGGCCCGACGGCCGCTACTACAAGCCGCTCGCCGCCGTCTTCATGATGGACCTCGACGGCCTGATGAACGTCAACATCCACGGCAACCTGTTCGGCGCGGGCAACGTCGCGCTTTCCAATCACGGGCTTGGACCCTGGGAAGTCAATCTTCGCCACGTTCTGACCGCGAACCTGCCCACGACGACCACTCCCGAATGGCCGCGCGTCCTGCTCGGCTCGCTGAATCCACCGCTCATGGGCCGGCTCGGCAGTCCGTACACGACCAATGGCACGATTCCCGGTCCGTTCGCTTCGGCCACCTCGACCAGTTCGTTCAGCTGGACGCCGACCGTCATGCCGCCTTACTACGCCGCACTGGACTACAATGCGAGCCGGCTTGCCGGCGGCTTGAACATCCCCAGCAATCGAGCGGTCTTCCCCGACCCCGCGAATGCCGCCCGCCAGCTCGAACGCTTCCCCCGCTTTTTCCCCGTGGATGGCTACGACACGCGCAGCAATGCCCTGTCGAACGAAGTCCCCGTTTCGCACCCGCTCTTCTATCAGCACTTCCGGCCCGCGGGCGACGACCGCGTGTTCAAGGCCCACAACATGGAAGCCTTGCTCCGCCACGGCGACACCAACACCGACGCCCAGTACAGCGATCTCCGGCACCTGCTGCCCACGAACATGAGCACCACGGCCTATCCTGCTCAGCCGGACACGGCTCCGGGCGTCAAGGCCCGCCGACTGCTCACCACCCACAGTTACGACGTCGTTCGTGCGGGCGTCACGCCATGGTGGTATCGCACCGGCAACATGACGGACTATCGCTACCGCATCGAGGACAACAACAACAATCAAATCGAAGACAATGAGCTTCATCCCAAGGGGTACGATGACGCCAACCCCGGTAGCGCCTCCATTCCGACTCCCAGCACGGTTCCGACATATGCCACGATGGAGTTCGGCAACAACACCTGGCGGGCCAACATCGGTTCCTGGCCCCGGCTCGATCTCAACCGCCCGCTGCCTGCCTATCCGCCTGTCGATGGAACGGGCCGCATCCAGAACCAGGAGATGTTCCGCGTCGCCGTACGGGCTCGGCAAGATTTCGCTCGGGACATCTATCAGCGGCTGCTCTTAGTGACCGGCTGCGACCCCAATAGCATGCAGGTCGAGGAAGCGAACGCTCGCCGCTGGCTGGCCCAGTTGGCAGTCAACATCGTCGATCAACGGGATTCCGATGACTACGTGACCGCCTTCAACTTCGATACGAACAACAACAACGTGAACTCCGGCTGGGTCTACGGCACGGAGCTGCCTCGCGTTGTCATCAACGAGGTCTTCGGACAGTACATCCAGCCCGACCCCATGGGTTCGCCCAACGACTATCGGACCTATCTCTGGGCGGAACTTTACAACCCGCTCCACGCCGATCCGGCCCTGATCGAAGGCGGCGACGCCCGGCTGTTTATCCCCGAGACTGCCATGGGCGCCGGCGACAGCATCCGTTGCTATCGTCTGGCCATCCTCAAGAAGTCCGGCGGCGACAAGCTCCGCGATAAGGACAATGGTCTCGGCGAAGCCATCGTCGTCACCGATCTGCACTCGTACCTGCCCAATAACGTCGCCGGCAGTCGCTGCCAGGTCTACTTCGATAACGCCCCCGCCAACGCTCGTGTCTTGAAGCCGAGCGGGAACTACACGACCGGCGAGGACTACTACCACGGCGTGCTTGCCGGCGGCTCGACGATGGTCACCGACCCGAACACCGGCATGATGGAGCAGCGCATCGTCCCGGACTTCAGCCAGGCGTGGAACTACGGCTGGTACATGGTCGGACCAAACATGATCGACCCAGGCGACGCCGCTCAAGGCCAGAAGACCTTCCCCGTTTCCAGGGACGCCACCGGCAACGACCGCGAGGCCGACGGGCCGATTCC
>Ga0073934_10010862_pt1 | contig 11183 bp, 9 predicted proteins | sample LarsenN4metaG_FD_76834 | JGI IMG/M metagenome (GOLD analysis project Ga0073934, IMG submission 76834) | Hot spring sediment bacterial and archeal communities from British Columbia, Canada, to study Microbial Dark Matter (Phase II) - Larsen... ...
AGATCGGCCAGGTGGCGGAGATCCTGACGATGATCTTCTTGGGCTACGTATTAAAGCGGCTGGGTTGGCGTACGACGATGGTGGTGGGCATCCTGGGACACGCGGCTCGCTTCGCCGTTTTTGCCTACTACCCAGAACCCTGGGCTGCCGTGGCGATCAACGCGGTGCATGGGATTTGCTACGCATTCTTTTTTGCCACGGTATACATCTTTGTGGATGAGTTCTTTCCCAAGGATGTGCGCTCCAGCGCTCAAGGACTGTTCAACCTCTTGATCCTTGGGATTGGGCCCTTGGTCGCTAACTTTGTCTGCACGCGCCTGGGGGCCATCCACAGCGTCGTGGACGGCGGAAAAACCGTCTACGATTTCCAGCAGATTTTCTTCTATCCTCTGGCGACGGCCGCCGCGGCAGCTTTGCTGTTATTGGGGCTGTTCCATCCGCCGGCGAAGGCCGTGACAACAGAGAAGGAGGGAACGCTGGCGGTAAGCGAGAACTAGAGTCGGGCTAAGAGGCGCCCCGGCGGCTATAAGCAGCCGGGGTGCTTTCGTTTTTGGCTGTTTCATCCGCCCAGGTGGCTCAGAGCAATCCCCTCGTCTATCAGCAAGTGGGGGATGCCCTCCACGATGGGATACAGCACCTGCCCATCCTCGCGCACTAAGCCGCCTTCCAAGGGTTGCTCCACGACGGCTCCACTTACCGTGCGTATTGAGCCGGTCGAAACCGACGCGTTGAGCCGAGCCAGTAGCTCTGGGTCGGCGATCCGTAATCGCTGCTGCGACTCGGGACAGCGTAGGATTTCCAGCAACTGCGAATGAATGGCGGTTATCGCGGTGGACATGGCGGCGAGGTTAATTGTCGAAGGAATCGAAGCGTCGGACCGATTGCAAGCGGGGTCGCGTCAGCGCCCAGCGGAACGTCGCTTACGTGCCCGGAAACCACGACCCCGGGAACCAGTGCCGTGTGCGGCTCATCGTAACGAGTCTTCTGTAAGCGGCGGAGGACTCGTAATCTGCGAGGCCGATGGCGTCGGTGGATTCGTGCCGGGCTCCGCCGCATTGCGGCCACGCGGCGTCATGAGGGCACAATAAACCCCGTAGTCGATGCCTTGTCCTACGAATCGGCCGTGGCCATCGCAGAAGAACATGTTCACGCCGCCTCGGTGATTGCTGGACGGCCTGGCCGTGTCGTAGGGCGTCGTGACGTTCAGCTTGGGACCGTTGATGGTGTGAACCAGCTTGGGCGGGAAGTTCCCGGCCGCATCAGGCGGCCAGAAGACGACCCCGCTTAACGTCTCATCGGCCGTGAAGTTGTACCACGTGCCCGCGTCGAGATTCTCGGTGAGCAGAAGGGTATACGCCAGCCCGTCGCCCCGGGCGATGTAGGAAGCATCCGTGGGATCTACCTTCACCGGCGCGCCGTTGGCGTCGCGGTCATCGCGATTGACCAGCCCGGCGTTGGCGCGCCAATCGGCCGGCGTGGTAGCCGTCGCCCGCGCGTCTACTCGTCCGGCATTGCCCACGACACTCGTGGGAGAGTTGGGGGCCCGCAGCGCCATTTTCTCCGAGTCGCTGGGGCAAACAAGCAGCTCGTTGAGCGCCACCGTGACCGTCGGATCCGAAAGATCGCCCCGCCCCAAGGATGGAAGGAGCTGAAAAATCCAGCCATTGGGGTACCGCTGGAGCGCGGGCGGCGGGCCAATCACTGGATGGTTCCAGCCGGGATAACCGTTCTCATGGGACTCGTAAAGAATGGCCGCCTGGCCCACCTCGCGCATCGTGTGCAGGCATTGCGTGCGCCGGGCCGTCTCTCGCGCGCCTTGAACGGCGCTCATCAATAACGTGACCAGCAGGCCGATGATGACGATCACCGTCATCAATTCCACCAGTGTGAAGCCTCGTCTAGAGTCAGACATGCCAAGTACCCAGGCAAGCGCCAACGTGCCCCTGGCGCCCGCCTTATTTTTACACTCTTCCGGGGGAAGGCCCAAGCAAAAACGGTCGGCCCTCCGGCATTGCCGTCGGCCTTCTCGCGGTTCTACATCTGGCTCGACCGCTTGTGCGCCTCCAAACTTGCGGCCAATCGTTGGCGACCCTAGAATGCCGGCGTAGGGATTTGTGGCCGCTTGCAGCCTTAACCTGCTAAAGTGCCACCGCCGGCCTCGCGCCAGTCCGTGTGACGAGCCGCGGTTCACCTTGACCCAGACAGGCCGCGAGCACGTGCGATGCGTCTCGCGGCCTTTTTTGTTGCGGTCGAGGCAATCCCTCGCATTGGTGAGTGGTGAATGGTGAGTAGGTGAGTGGTACAAGCTAGTAGCCCTTACGTATTCACCCACTCACCACTCACCACTCACCACTCACCAGTCGGATTGCCATGACCGCCGAACATCTTCCTTCGGGCCAGCGCCGCGGGCCGCTGGGCCCTTCGACCCTGGCCGTGCACGCTGGCGAGCGGCGCCTTAAGCTAGGGGACGCGATCACCGACCCGATCTTCTGTTCCGCCACGTACACCTTCCCGGATACACAGGCGGTTATCGAATTCATCGAACAGAAGCTGCCGCGCGAGGAGTACGGCCGCTACGGCAATCCCGGCGAGCGCGTGGTGGAGCGCAAGCTGGCCGAGCTGGAAGGAGGGGAGATGGCCGTGCTCTTCTCAACCGGCATGGCGGCGATCGTCGGGCTTTTGATGACGAAGCTGAACGCAGGCGATGAGATTCTGTTCTTTGACGAGTGTTATCACCGCAGTCGCGAGTTCTGCGCGAAGCATCTTTCGCGCTTCGGCGTCGTGACACGGCAGGTCAAGGCGTGCGACTACGAGGCCATGGAAGCAGCGATCACGCCGCGCACGAAGCTGCTCGTGAGCGAATCGCCCACCAATCCGCACCTGAGCATCGTGGACCTGGAGCGGTTCGTGGCCATCGGCCGCCGGCACGGGGTCGAGACGCTGATCGACGCCACGTTGGCTACGCCCTACAACCTCCGGCCCATCGCCGCTGGCGTCGATTACGTGCTGCACTCGGCCACAAAATATCTCGGCGGTCACAATGACCTTCTGGCGGGCGTCGTCATCGGCCGCACCGAAAAGATGGAGCCGGTCCGCAAGCTCCGCGGCATCATGGGGGCCATCAACTCGCCCCACAATATCTACCTCTTGCAGCGAGGGCTAAAGACCTTCGAGCTGCGCATGCAGCGGCACAACGAAAACGGCCTGGCCGTGGCCCAGTTCCTCGCGCGCCATCCGCGCGTCGAGCGCGTTTATTATCCCGGCCTGCCAGGGCATCCCGGCCACGAAATTGCCCGCCGCACCATGCGCGGCTACGGCGGCCTGGTGACGTTCCTGGTGCGCGTCTCAGCCGGCAATCGCGCCGATTGGCGTCAGACGGCCAACGTCGTCGATGCTTGCCGCATCCCGCGCATCGGCCCCAGCCTCGGCGGGGTGGAGTCGCTGATCGAACAGCCGCTGGTGATGAGCTACTACGAGTGCACGCCCGAAGAACGCCGAGCGTTCGGCATCCCCGACAACATGATCCGCCTGTCGTGCGGGATTGAGAACGCCGAGGACCTGATCGCCGATTTGGCGCAAGCGCTGGAAAGGGCGTGAGCGTCATCTGGCCACGTCCTAATGCTACCTTCTACATGCCACTTGGCTCCTGCCTCTCTATAATTGAAGGTCGCGAACAGCCGACGCGCTCCGAGGAGTTGCCATGCCAGTGCACGACTGGACGCGAGTGGACGCGGGCATCTTCCACGCATTTCACCACTCGTGGATCGAAGAGATCGCCCGCGCGCTCAACCGCGGACTGCTGCCGCCGGAATACTACGCGCTTCCCGAGCAGCACGCTGCCGGCTTCGGCCCTGATGTGCTCACTCTTCAGGAAAGTGAAGCTGAGGAGGACGATGGCGCGGTTGCGAAGAGTGCGGGTAGCGTAACGATGCTTGCCAAGCCCAAGCTAAAGCCCACGGCCGAAACCGACATGGCGTTCTATCGGCGCAAGCAAAGCAGCATCGCGGTCCGTCACGTCAGCGGTGACCGCATCGTGGCGATGATCGAAGTGGTTTCACCGGGCGACAAGGCGGCTCGCAAGGCATTAAACGCGTTTGTCAGCAAGGCGGCTGAGTTGCTGGAAAAGCAAGTCCACTTGCTCTTGCTGGACCTCCACCCGCCGGGTCGTCGCGATCCGCAAGGAATCCATGCGTGCGTCTGGGAAGAGATTGCCGGCCAAGAATACCGCATGCCGGAGGATAAACCGCTGACGCTGGCCTCCTACGAAGCCGCTCTCGCGGTTCGAGCGTACGTGGTCCACCTCGCCGTCGGCGAGACGCTGACCGACATGCCCCTCTTTCTCGAGCCGGAAAAGGCGATTACGGTGCCGCTGGAGGCAACCTATCGAGCGGCCTTTGCCGCCGTGCCGCGGCGCTGGCAGCGGGCCTTGGAAAATGAATAGGCGCGTAACCCCATGCGATACAGGTTGCGACGACGTCGGTTCCTCCTGGCTATGACATTACTCATTGCTGCTGGACTCGCTTGGCATGCCTGGCGTGTCTACCCCATTCACCCGATCCGCCAGCGCATTGAGCGGGCCGATACCTTCATTTATGACTATAACGCCGACAGGAGCTCACCGAAGGGGTTCGAGCACCGGCGCGGCGATCCTTCGTTCGACAAGATTAAGAAAACTCTGCTCGCGGCATTGTCTAACCAGTCTGGGTGGGTGGGCTGGGGCGGGGAGCGGATGGGCGACCTTACGTGCCGTGCCAGCGGCGACGAGCTGCTCGCCATCGAAGTCTGGGCCGACGGCTTCTGGGCGAATGGAAGTGGCTTCGAGGCTGAATTTGAGTTGCACGAGTTGCTTGTCGGTCGCCGGTGACTCACCATAGCTCGGCAATCCGGCGGCCCTCACGCTACCGCTCCGGCTTAAAAATCACCGTCGCCAGCGGCGGAAGGGTGAGTGAGAGCGAAAACGGCCGGCCGTGGCTCGAAATATCGTCGGCCGCGACGCCGGGGTAGTTGCCCACGTTGCTGCCGGCGTAGTATTTCGAGTCGCTGTTGGAGATTTCTCGATACCACGTCTTCCGCGGCACGCCCAGGCGGTAATTATGCCGCACGACCGGCGTGAAGTTGCAAATGACGACCAGGAAATCGTCAGGGTTGCGCGCCTTGCGGATGTAGCTCAGCGTGCTGTCTTCCCAGGCGTGGCAGTCGATCCACTCGAACCCGTGGTAGTCGAAATCGACTTCATGCAGGGCCGGCTCGCTCTGCATGAGGCGGTTGAGGTCGGAGACGTACTTCTGTACGCCGGAGTGCGACTCCCATTGGAGCAGGTGCCACTGGAGGCTCTCGTCGTAATTCCATTCGTTCCATTGGCCAAACTCGCCACCCATGAAGAGCAGCTTCTTGCCGGGGTGGGTCCACATGTAGCCGTACATCAAGCGCAGGTTCGCGAACTTCTGCCACAGGTCGCCCGACATCTGATCGAGTAGCGAGCCTTTGCCGTGCACGACTTCGTCATGCGACAGCGGCAGCACGAAGTTCTCGTGGAAGGCGTAAATCAGGCTGAACGTCAGCTCGTCATGGTGGTATTTGCGGTGAATCGGCTCATGCCGCATGTAGTCGCGCGTGTCGTTCATCCAGCCCATGTTCCACTTCAGGCTGAATCCCAGTCCGCCGACGTAGGTCGGGCGCGAGACGCCGGCCCAGGCGGTCGATTCCTCGGCGATGGTGAGCACGCCGGGATACTGCAAATGGACCTGTTCGTTGAACTCCTTGAGGAAGCTGATGGCCTGGATGTTCTCGCGGCCGCCGTATTCGTTGGGAATCCACTCCCCTGGCTGGCGGCTGTAGTCGAGGTACAGCATCGAGGCCACGGCGTCCACGCGCAGGCCGTCGATGTGGTACCGATCGAGCCAGAAGAGCGCGTTAGAGATGAGGAAGTTCCGCACCTCATTCCGGCCGTAGTTGAAGATCATCGTGCCCCAGTCGCGATGCTCCCCCTGCCGTGGATCGGCATGCTCGTAAAGCGCCGTGCCGTCGAACCAGCGCAGGCCGTGCCCGTCGCGCGGGAAGTGAGCCGGCACCCAGTCGAGGATCACGCCGATTCCCGCCTGGTGGCACTGGTCGATGAGATACATCAGGTCTTCGGGCGCACCATAACGGCTGCTGGCGGCGTAGTAGCCGACCGTTTGATAGCCCCAGCTCGCCGAGAGCGGATGTTCGCTGACGGGCAGCAGCTCGACGTGCGTGAAGCCCATCTCCTTCACATACTCAACGAGTTGATGGGCCAGGTCGCGGTACGTCAGCCAGCGGCGTGGATCATCCCCCGGCCGGCGCCAGCTTCCCAAGTGGACCTCGTAAAACGACATGGGCCGGTCGAGGGCCTGTAGATCGCGGCGGGCCTCGAGCCAGTCGGCGTCGCGCCATTCGTAGCGGTCGATGTCGGCGACCATGGAGGCCGTGCGCGGCGGCACCTCGGCCGCGAAGCCGTAGGGGTCGCTCTTCTCCATCACCTGGTCGCCGTTGCGGAGGCGGTATTTGTAGAGCGCTCCTGGTCCGATGCCGGGCACGAAGATCTCCCAGATGCCACTGGGTATGTGCTTCCGCATTGGATGCCGGCGGTCATCCCACTGGTTGAAATCGCCCACCACGCTTACCGCGGTGGCGTTGGGGGCCCAGACGGCGAAGTTAACGCCCGCCACGTTATTCACCGTGCGGAGCTGTGCGCCGAGCTTCTCGTAACTCCGCCAGTGCCTCCCTTCACCCAAGAGGTGCAGATCGTAATCGGTGAGCAGCCAGGGAAACGTATGCGGATCGTGGTGCACGGCTGCGCGGCCGGCCCTGTCGCGGGCTTCGACCATGTAGCGGGGAGTTCGCTCATTCATGGGACAAAGCGCTTCGTACAACCCGGCTGGGTGGATCCTCCGCATCGGACGGCGCACTTCCTGGTGCGCCGGATCAACGACCCAGGCCTGGGCGCAGTCTGGCAAGAAGGCCCGCACGGCAATGGCTCGCCGGCCGCCGGCGGCCACTTCGTGCGATCCCAACACCGCCGCAGGGTCCGGGTGCCTCCCCTCGATCAGTTGTCCGACCGTGGACAAATTCAGCGACGTACGCATCCAAAGCCTCCCGGGAGGCACGGAAAGATTGTGTGTGGTGAAACGGGCTTCGTCTAGGTGGTAAACTCGCTTCCTGGGGACGAATGGCCGGCTCGCCCCGGCCGTGTTATCCCGTGACAAACGCCTTGACCATGCTCCATAGGCCTCGCCGCTGCCCGCGCGGCACGACACGGTGGGCACGATCGACCCGATGACGCTTGGCGCGGCTCCAGCGTTCACCCTCGCACAACTCGCGGTCGTTGTCGCGCTCGCGGCCCGGCCAAGAGGATTCTGCGTAAGAGTTTCTCGGTGGCGCCGCGCAATGAACGTCGTGAAAAGAAGCCGAGCGATCCAGCCGCTGCCAGAGCTCCGCGTGCTTCACGGTCTCCAGGCGGCCAAAAAGCTCCCACGTCCAGCCCTTGGCGCGCCACTCGGGCATGCCTAGCTCGATCCCATTGCGCAGGTATCGGCTCGAACTGATGATCGTGACCCGTGAGGGCTGATCCAGAGCCTCCAGTCCGCGTACCGCGGTCAACAGCTCCAGGCGCTCGCCGCGCACGCCTGGCTCGACGTCAGTAATGTCGAGTTCGATTTCGTCGCGGCCCCCTTGGCCGCCCAGGCGTTTGAGAACCAATCGCCACTCGCCTGGTTCTTCGCCCAACGTGTCGATCAAGAGCAAGTATTCCGGAAGAGATGCCACGGCGCTGCCCTCACAAAGACTTAAAAGGGTATGCACAGCCCCAGAAAGGGGCCGCTCGACTTTGCTCCGTCAGCGTCGCTTTTGTGTTATCGGCAGAGACTCCGCAACCGGCTCAGTTTGCCGCTCGGAACTGCTTCGCTGCGAATCCTCAGAACGCCGCGCGAATGCTCTAGACGGAACATCCGTCGCGTTCGACACGGCGAGCAGCGCTGATGCTTTCCAGGGGTCACTGGATGACGCCGCAGTGCTCAGCCGGTGCGAGTTGATCTGAGGGTTGTTCGGCGCACCGCCAGAAGGTCATCCTTGGGGGGGCGGATCCCTAAGTGTCATCTGGATCAGCGGCCTCGCCTGTCATATTGCTCATCGCGTGCACGACCGCGCCGTGCGTGGCTCGTATCCGGACCAAAAGCGCTCCACGTCCTAGCGTGCAAACAAGTGGCGGCTTGAGAACCCTCGCCAAGCGCCGCACGGCGATGACCTTAATAATTTCATGCGCTGGCGGCCGTCGAAGCTATCAGCATCGCCCGCGACGTGGGCAGGGATGTTGGGGACGGTTCCCCGCATACGGAGATGAGCCACACACAAGGAGGTCGCGCACGATGCGACGCAGGACGTGGTTATGCCTGGGCGTGGCCTGGGTCGCCTTGGCGGCGGGCGCTGTCCGAGGCCAGGATTTCTATGCCCCTGGTTATGTCGAAAGAGACGGACAGTCGCCTGGTCCATCTTATTATATCTCGCACGAGGAATACAACTCGCTCCTTAGCCGACTCGAGGCCCTCGAGCAGCAGCCCAAGAAGGAGGGCGCGGCCAAAGCGCCTCCCGCGGAGGAGTGGCTGGAAGTCGGCAAGAACTTGGACATGACGGCCGTCTGGCGCCACGGCATGTGGGTCGAATCCAAGGACAAGGCGTTTCGCTTCCATCCGGGCGGCCGTGTGCAGACCGACTTCGTGTGGCTGGACGCGGAAGACCAGGTGGTGACCGGCCCTGGCGGGGTAGGCAACGTCCGTGACGGTTTCAACTTCCGGCGGGCCCGCTTCGCCATGGAAGGCACGTTCTGGGAAGTCGTGGACTTCAACACGGAGTTTGACTTCGTCAATACGGCCGACGTCGATCCATTGAATCCGGCCTCGCAGGGGGACGTAATCAACACGCCGGCGCCCACGGATCTGTGGTGCCAGCTCACGCAGATTCCGGCCATCGGCACGGTGCGGATCGGCAACATGAAGCCGCCGATCGGCTTCGAGCACATCACGAGCAGCCGGTTCTTGCACTTCTTGGAGCGGTCGCTAGCCTTCGATGCCTTCATTGGGGGTCTGGATAACGGCTTCCGTCCCGGCGTGATGATCCTCAACAACACCGAAGATGAGAACATCACCTGGCAACTGGGCGTCTTCAAGGCCAACCAGCACGTCTTCGGCTGGAACGTGGGCGACGGTGAATACGACCTCACGGGCCGTGTGACCTGGACCCCGTACTACGAGGACAATGGCCGGCACATGGTCCATCTGGGTCTGGGCGCGAGCCGCCGCGACCTGGACGAAGACCGGCGGCGGTACCGCGCTCGCACGCTGCTCCGTCAAGGGCCCGGACAACTGCACACCCCGCTCCTGAACATCCTGCTGACCGGGGACGATGAGACGATCGTCGTGGCCGAGTTCGCCATGAACTGGGGGCCCTGGACCGTGCAGGCAGAGTACTTCGGCGTCTGGCTCACGGACGCCGCGCTGGTGGGGGGCGCCAATCAAGGGACCGCCTTTTTCCAGTCGGCCTACTGCGAGGTCCTGTATTTCCTCACCGGCGAGCACCGTCCGTACAACCGCAAGGGCGGCTCGGGCGCCTCGTTCACGCGCGTGATTCCCCACACCAACTGGTTCTGCGTCCCCGACGCCTGCGGCGGCCTTTGCCACGGGGCGGGCGCCTGGCAAATCGGCGTGCGCTACTCGTGGATCGACCTCAGCGACCGGGGCATCAACGGCGGCAAAGCCGAAGACTGGACGGTCGGCCTCAACTGGTATCTCAATCCGAACCTCAAGATCCAGTGGAACTACTCGATCGCAGACCGCGAGCTGAACGGCGCGTCCGATGGCATCGTTCACGGCTTCGGCATGCGGACGGCTTTCGACTTCTAGCCATTGCCTAGATGGCCGGTGGTTGCCGCCGGACCGATGATCTTCCAAATCAGAATTCTCAAGGAGAACCCTATGTTTCGCTGGTCTGGTCGAGCGTTCCTCGTGTGCGTGGCGATTGGGTCGCCGCGCCTCGCAGGCGCGGAAGAATACACAACCTGCGGCGCCGAGCCTGCCTGCCAGGGATGTGCCTCCGGCTGCGGCTGTGCGCCGGTGTGCAAGGGCTGCGTCCTAGTTCCGGAGGTGATCAAGCATCCCAAGACGATCTACGCGTGCAAGTCGGCCGACTTCTGCTTGCCCAAGCGCTCGCTGTTCGACATCTTCAAGGGCCACCATTGCTCGTCGGCATGCTGCAGCGGGCGCGGCGACTGCTGCGACGGATGCCACTGCGATTGCCCGCCCGTCTCTTGCCCGCAATGTGAATGTAAAGCGCGGCATCGCATGGTGCTCTTAAAGAGGATCATCACGAAGGACTGTCCGGGTTTCAGATGCGAACCGGTGTGCTGCCCGAATGGCGGCTGCGCTGCTCATGCTTGCCAAGAGGAGGCGCCGGCGCCTGATCCGATGGATGACCGGCGAGACATGGAGCCGAAGAAGGGTGTTCCCGTCCCTCCTTCCGCGATGCTTTCACCGCATCGCACCCGCTAGCGCGTGACGGGCGCGCAGAATAGCTGCCATCGCAACAGCAAACACGTAAATGGCCTCCCCCCTCGCGCGGCGTTGACGCCTCCCTTGAGGAGTTGACGCCGCTGCTTTTTGACTGAACAGGCGGCCGCCACACTAACCCGAAGCGTCAGCGAGGGGGCTCGCCCTTTTCGCTTACGCGTCGGTTGATGCTGGGCTCCGATGCACGATGAATCAGAAAGCGACCTGGAACCGCGTCGCGAAGATATTCGCCGTGCTGTGCGTACCTGCGCGATCCAGCATCGCGTGGATATAGTCGAACAGGATGCGCGAGCGAAGGGTGTAGTACCAATTCAGGCCGACGGCCAGGTTGGTCAACTCGCCCCCCTCGACGAGGCCGTCGTTGAAGTCTGCCCACGAGACACGAGCCTTGGCTTCCCAGGCGCCCTCGCCGCTGGAGCCATCAGACAGGCAGATGAAGGGACGGCGCGGCTGCACGCCGCCGAAGATCCCCTGACGGCGAAGATAGTTGCGGTGCTCACCGGTAAGCCACCAGGTGGCTTCGAGATAGGCGCCGTGCAGAAGCAGCTCGTCACCGGTAAGCTGTTCGCCGCTCAAGCAAATGTACTCGGCTTGGAAGGACCACCC
>Ga0073934_10010863_pt1 | contig 11182 bp, 10 predicted proteins | sample LarsenN4metaG_FD_76834 | JGI IMG/M metagenome (GOLD analysis project Ga0073934, IMG submission 76834) | Hot spring sediment bacterial and archeal communities from British Columbia, Canada, to study Microbial Dark Matter (Phase II) - Larsen... ...
CGCCGACGCCGACGCTGTCGCCCGAGACGCGCCCGGCAGTGGCCGAGCCGCGCCGCGAGGTGAGCGTCGAGGAGCTGATCGACCTCGAGCAGCAGGCCGAGTTCTTCGTCGTGCTCGGCCAGGACGAGGCGGCGATCGACCTGCTGATGAACCACCTGCGCAGCACGGGCGGCATCAGCCCGCTGCCGTACCTGAAGCTGCTCGAGATCTACCGGCGGCGCGGCGAGCACGAGCCCTACGAGCGCATTCGCGAGCGCTTCAACCGCCGCTTCAACGCCTACGCGCCCGAGTGGGGCACCGACCCGACGCAGGGCAAGTCGCTCGAGGACTATCCCGACGTGATGGGCCGCATCGCGTCGCTGTGGGACACGCCGCAGCGCGCGATGGACGAACTCGAGGCGCTGCTGTTCCGGCGCGACGAGGGCGAGACCTTCGACCTGCCGGCGTACGCCGAGGTGCTGTTCCTGTACTCGCTGGCGCGCGACCGCCTCGGTCGGCCCGACGACGCGCAGGCCAGCGCCGTCGACATCTTGCTGCCGCTCGATGGCGGCACGGGCGGCGGCAGCGGCATCCGCCGCCTCACGTCGACCATGCCGCTCGAGGCGCAGCCCAAGGCCGAGCAGCCGCTGAACCTCGACCTCGACGTGAGCGGCGAGCCGAACGAGCGCCGCGAGCGCTACATGGGCGGCGACTTCTCGTTCGGCAGCGGCTGGGGCGACAGCCTGAAGCCGCCGCGCAAGTAGCCGGCGAGGCGCAGCCGAGCGAGCGTCGCGCGGCTACAGCCGCGCCAGCCGCTCCAGCGCGAGGTCGAGCGTCTCGTCCTTCTTGGCGAAGCAGAAACGCACGATGCGCTGCTCGAAGCCGCCGGCGTAGAACGCCGACAGCGGAATCGCCGCGACGCCGACCTCGGTGGTCAGCCACTCGCACATCGCGGCCTCGCTGCGGTCGTCGATGGCCGAGTAGTCCACGCACTGGAAGTACGTGCCCTGACACGGCAGCAGCTTCAGCCGCGTCGCGCGCAGCCCGTCGCGGAAGCGGTCGCGCTTGCGCTGGTAGAAGGCCGCGAGCTCCAGGTACGGCTGCGGGTCGGCCATGTACGCGGCCAGCCCGTGCTGCACCGGCGTGTTGACCGTGAACACGTTGAACTGGTGCACCTTGCGGAACTCGGCCATCAGCGGCGCGGGCGCGCACACGTAGCCGACCTTCCAGCCGGTGACGTGGTAGGTCTTGCCGAAGCTCGACACGATGAACGCGCGCGCCGCCAGTTCGGGGTGGCGTGCCGCGCTTTCGTGGCGCGCGCCGTCGTACACCATGTGCTCGTACACCTCGTCGGAGATCAGCAGCGCGTCGGTCGGCCGCAGCAGATCGGCCAGGCGCTGCACGTCGGCCGCACTCCACACGGTGCCGCTCGGGTTGTGCGGCGAGTTGATCACCACCGCGCGCGTGCGCGGGTTGAGCGCGGCGGCCAGGCGCTCGAAGTCGGGGCGGAAGCTGCCCGGCACCAGCGGCACGCGCACCACCAGGCCGCCGGCCAGCTCGATGTTGGGCTCGTAGCTGTCGTAGGCCGGCTCCAGCACGACGACCTCGTCGCCCGGGTGCACGACGGCGAGGATCGCGGTGAGGATCGCCTGCGTCGCGCCGGCGGTGATCGTGACCTCGGTGTCGGGCGAGTACGCGCGGCCGTACAGCGTCTCCACCTTCGCCGCGATCGCCTCGCGCAGCGCCATCACGCCGGCCATCGGCGGGTACTGGTTGAGGCCGCGGCGCATCGCGTCGGTCACGGCGTCGACCAGCCGCGGATCGCCTTCGAAGTCGGGGAAGCCCTGGCCCAGGTTGACCGCGCCGTACTGCGCGGCCAGCGCCGACATCACGGTGAAGATGGTGGTGCCCACGCGCGGCAGGCGCGTGGCGAGTTCGGGCGTGCGGGGCAGCGGATCGGTCTTCACGGCTACGACGGCAGGTGGGCGCGGGCGCGCGCTCAGAGCGAATAGTCCTCGCCGCCGCCGGCCATCGCGCGTTCGATGAGCGCGCGCGTCAGGCGGTCGGACAGTCCCTCGGCGAAGGCGTAGACGAAATGCCGCAGGTACGCGCCGCGCTTGAACGCGAGGCGCGCGACGTTGCGGCCGAACAGGTGCCCGGCCGGGCGCGACACGAGGTCGCCGCCGGGCGGGTCGTCGCGCACTGCCATTTCGGCGACGATGCCCACGCCCAGCCCGAGCCGCACGTAGGTCTTGATCACGTCGGAGTCGATCGCCTCGAGCACCACGTTCGGCTTGAGCTTGCGTGCCGCGAACGCCTGGTCCACGCGCGTGCGGCCGGTGAACGACGGGTGGTAGGTGATCAGCGGCTCGGCGGCCAGGTCGTCGAGCGCGATGCGCTCGCGCGCGGCCAGCGGGTGCTCGGCCGGCAGCACGACCACGTGCTGCCACTCGTAGCACGGCAAGGTGACCAGTTCGTCGAACTTCGACAGCGACTCGGTGGCCAGCCCGATGTCCGCCTGTTCCTCGATCACCATCTGCGCCACCTGCTCGGGCGTGCCCTGGTGCAGGCTGATGCTGACCTTGGGGAAGCGCTTGCGCAGCGCGGCCACCGGCGCCGGCAGCACGTAGCGCGCCTGCGTGTGCGTGGTGGCGATCGACAAGGTGCCGGCATCCTGCTTGCTGAACTCCTCGCCGATGCGCCTGAGGTTGCCGACCTCGCGCATGATGATCTCGATCGACTGCAGCACCAGCTGGCCCGGCTCAGTGACGCGGCGCAGGCGCTTGCCGTGGCGCGCGAAGATGTCGACGCCGAGCTCCTCCTCCAGCTCGAGGATGGCCTTGCTGATGCCCGGCTGCGAGGTGTACAGCGCCTTCGCCGTCTCGGTGAGGTTCAGGTTGCGGCGCACCGCCTCCTGCACGAAGCGGAACTGGTGGAGGTTCATCGGTCGGGGATTATCGCGGCCAGCGCCATCGCCTCGATCACCCGCGGATCGTCGCCGACCGCCTCGCACAGCGCGACACGCAGGCCCGGGCGCTGCGCGCGAAGGCGCTCGACCAGCGCCGGCACGTCCTTGCGCACGTGACCGCCGGTGCCGAGGAACAGCGGCACGACGTCGATCGAGTCGCAGCCCGCATCGGCCAGCCGCTCGCCGGCCGCGACGAGGTCGGGCGCCATGAACTCGAGGAAGCCGAGTTCCACCGGCGTGCCCGGCGAGCGCGCCCGCACGCGCGCGGCCACGGCCTCGAACGGCCGCGCCCAGGCCGGGTCGCGCGCGCCGTGCGCGAAGAGCAGGATCCCCTTCATCGGTAGCGCACGAGCCAGGAGAACGCCGCCAGCGACAGCAGCAGGTACACCACCCCCGGCGTCGCGGCGACGACCCACGGCGTCCAGTTGCGCAGCACGCCGAGGTGCCCGGCCACGTTGTTGAGCAGCACGAAGCTGATGCCGAGCATGATGCCGCCGAACACCTTCCAGCTGATGCCGCCGGAGCGGGTATGCAGGTACGCGAACGGCAGCGCGAGCGCCACCATCACGAGGCACGCGAGCGGGTACAGCGCCTTCTTCCAGAACTGGATCTCCTGGCGCTGCGCGGCCTGCTCGTTGTCGGCCAGGTGCGACGAGTAGCGCCACAGCTCGACGGTGGACATGGTCGACAGCGGCAGCAGCGCGGCCGCCACGACGCCGGCGTCGAGCGTGGTGGGCCACTGCAAAGTGGCGAAGCGCTCGTCCTTCACCGGCGCGGCGTCGACGGTGACGGGCCAGCGCGTGCGCACCGCGTTGCCCAGCTCCCAGGTGCTGCCGTCGCCGATGTTCGCGCGCTCGGCCACGATGCGCTCGACGAGGCGGCCGTCCGCGTCGAACTCGAAGATGCTCACCTGCTCGAGCTGGCCGCCGCTGGCGGCGCGCCCGACGTTCACCGAGATGCTGCGCTCACCGTCCGCTCCGTTGCGGCGTTCCTTCAGCCACGCGCCCGAGCCGGCCAGGCGCAGCCCTCCGTCCTTGTGGCGCGCCTGCAGGGTCACGCCTTCGCGTTCGCTCCACGGCGCGGCGAGATCGCCGATCACGAAGGTGAGCGCCGCGAAGCCCGCGCCCAGCGCGGCCAGCAGGGCCAGCGCGCGCCCCGGCCCGAGCCCGCCGGTGCGCAGGATGGTGAACTCCGACGACTGCGCCAGGCGCGCCAGCGCGTAGATCGTGCCGATCAGCACGGCGATCGGCATCAGCTCGTACAGGTGGCCCGGCAGCTCGAGCAGGCCGTACAGCGCCGCGTGCCCGGCGCTCCAGCGGCCGCGGCCCACGTCTTCGAGCTCGTCGACGAAGTCGATGAAGAAGAACAGCGACAGGAAGGCGATCGCGACGAACACCACCGACGTGACGATGTCGCGGTACAGCAGCCGGCGCACGGTCTTCATGCGGCCCCCGCGGCGGATGTCGGCACGGGCCTGCGCGCGCGGCGGCCGAAGCCGATCGCATGGTCGCGCCACCACAGCAGCGCCATCGCGACCGCGAACACGCCGCCGTGGATCACCAGCAGCGCGCCGCCCATGCCGAGCCGGCCGTTGGCGACCCAGGCCTGCGACAGGTTGATCAGGTTGAAGTAGACGATGAAGGCGAGCAGCGCGAACAGCAGGTTCCAGTTGCTCGCGCGGCGCGGGTTGGTGGCCGCGAGCCCGACGCCGAGCAGCAGCAGGTTCGCGCCGCCGATCAGCAGCCCGAGGCGCCAGGTCAGCTCGCCCTGGTGGCGCGCGGTGGGTTGCAGCAGCAGGTCGAAGGTGTCGCGCGCCTTGGGCGGCAGGTCTTCGGCGCGGCGCAGCGCGCGTTCGCCGATCAGCACGCGGTAGCTCTCGAAGCGCGAGATCGTCTTCTCGCCGTTGCTCGCGTCGGTCTCGTTGCGCTGGCCGCGGTCGAGCACGAGGAAGCGGTCGTCGCCCTCGGTCACGATGCGCCCGGACTTCGCCGAGGTCACCGACTCTCCCTGCGGCTGGCGCGCGAGGATGAACACGTTGCGGCCGCTCACGCCGTCGGCGCCTTCGCGCTCGATGAAGAACACGCGACTGCCGTCGCGCGAGGTCTGGAACTGGCCCGGCACGACGCGCGAGAGGTCCGAGCGCCGCTCGTAGCGCTCGCGCAGCTCGGTGGCGTTGCGGTTGCCCCAGGGCCACACGAACAGCACCAGCAGCGCCACCACCAGCAGCACCGGCCACGCCGTGCGCAGCACCGGCCGCACGAAGCGCGCGAGGCCGATGCCGCTGGCGAACCAGATCGCCATCTCGCTGTCGCGGTACATGCGTCCGAGCGTGGCCACCACCGCCACGAACAGCGACAGGTTGAGCATCGTCGGCAGGTGACCGATGGCCGCGTAGCCGAGCAGCAGCACCACGTCCTGCGGCGCGACCGCGCCGCCCGCCGCCTGGCCGAGCGTGCGGATCAGCATCATCGTCAGCACGATGGTGAGGATGACGACGAGGGTCGCGCCGAAGCTGCGCGCCAGCTCTCGACGCACGGTCGAATCGAATAACATCCGCGCACTTTCAGAAGACCGGGTCATTATGGACTTCAAGCATCACCTCACGACGCCGGGTGCGATCGGCGACGTCGCGGCCGACGCGCTCGTCGTGCTGCTCGCCGGCGACGGCGCAGCGGCCGCGCTGCCGAAGGCGATCGCCGCCACCCTGGACGACGCGATCCGCCGTGGCGACTTCCAGATGAAGAACGGCCGCGTGCTGGTGCTGCACGGCGCCGCGTCGGTGAAGGCGCCGCGGCTCGTGTTCGCGCACGCCGCCAACGGCACGCCGCGCGCGCTGCGCAGCGCCGCCGCGGCCGCGTTCGGCCAGCTCAAGCCGCTGGGCGCGAAGCACGCGGCGCTGGCGCTAGCCGGCGCGGCGTGGAACGAGTCGTCGGCGGAGGCGGTCGCGATGGCCGCGGCCGAGGCGGTCTACGTCTACCGCCACACCAAGCCGAGCGCGCCGCCGGCGCCGGCGCTCGCGAAGCTCACGCTGATCGGCGACAAGGCGCACGCGGCGGCATTGCAGCGGGCGATGCAGCGCGCGGCCGCGCTCGAGGCCGGCGTGAACCTCGCGCGCGAGTGCGCCAACCGCCCGGCCAACCATGCGACGCCCACGTTCCTGGCCGAGCAGGCGAAGCAGCTCGGCAAGCAGTTCGGGCTGAAGGTCGAGGTGCTCGACCGCAAGGCGATCGCCAAGCTCGGCATGGGCTCGTTCCTCGCGGTCGCGCAGGGCTCCGACGAGCCGCCGCGCTTCATCGTCGCGCGCTACGAAGGGGCCGCGAAGTCCGTCGCGCCGATCGTGCTGGTGGGCAAGGGCATCACCTTCGACACCGGCGGCATCTCCATCAAGCCGGCCGCCGAGATGGACGAGATGAAGTTCGACATGGGCGGCGCGGCCAGCGTGCTGGGCACCTTGCGCGCGGTCGCGCAGCTCGGGCCGAAGGTCAACGTGGTCGGGATCATCCCGACCTGCGAGAACATGCCCAGCGGCCGCGCGGTGAAGCCGGGCGACGTGGTGACCTCGATGTCCGGCCAGACGGTCGAGATCCTGAACACCGACGCCGAGGGCCGGCTCATCCTGTGCGACGCGCTCACCTACGCCGAGCGCTTCAAGCCGGCCGCGGTGGTCGACGTGGCCACGCTCACCGGCGCCTGCGTCATCGCGCTCGGCCATCACCGCTCGGGGCTGTTCTGCGCCGACGACGAGCTGGCGGCCCAGCTGCTCGCGGCGGGCGACGCCGCACTCGACCCGGCGTGGCGCATGCCGCTGGACGACGAGTACGACGAGGCGCTGAAGAGCAATTTCGCCGACATGGCCAACGTCGGCCCGCGCGCCGGCGGTGCGATCACTGCGGCGATGTTCCTCAAGCGCTTCACCGCGAAGTACCGCTGGGCGCACCTCGACATCGCCGGTACCGCGTGGAAGTCCGGCGCGGCCAAGGGCGCGACCGGCCGGCCCGTGCCGCTGCTGACGCACTTCGTGCTGTCGCGGGCCGCCTGAGGACGCGGCGGCGGATCGGGTCCTCGCGCAGCAGTCTGGCGCCGCATGACCGAGATCGAGTTCCACTCCGGGCTGGACGACCCGCTCGGCTTCTGCTGCCGCCTGCTGCGCAAGGCGACCGGCCAGGGCGCGCGCGTGATCGTGCACGCCGACGCCGAGCAGGCCGAACGGCTCGACCGGCTGCTGTGGGTGTTCGACCCGCTGTCGTTCGTGCCGCACGCCCGGGTCGACGCGGCGCGCGGCGTGCCCGCTCCGGCCGAGACGCCGGTGTGGATCGTGCAGCGGCTGTCCGACGCGCCGCACCACGAGGTGCTGGTCAACGTGGCGCCCGACGTGGCGCCCGGCTTCGAGAGCTTCGCGCGGCTGATCGAGCTGGTCGGCACGGCGCCCGACGACGTCGACGCCGGCCGCCGCCGCTGGCGCCACTACGGTGCGCGCGGCTACGCGTTGCGCCACCACGGCGGAGGCGACGCGTGAGCTCGCCGCCCGGCGCCGAGCGCCTGCCCACGTTGACGGAGGTCGTGGCGGCCCGCCGCGCGGCCGCCGGCGATGCCGCGCCGCCCGCGGCCGCGGCGCCTGCGCCGGAGCCGTCGCGCGAACCCACGGCCGAAGAACGCCTCGTGCGGCAGGTGCTGGCCGAGCTCGGCCAGCGTGTCGACCTGGTGCTCGAGTCGCGCCTGCGCGAGGCGCTGGCGCCGGTGATCGCGCGCGCCGCCGACTCGATGGTGCGCGAGCTGCGAGCGGAGCTGGCCGCCACCTTGCGCGACCTCGTCGCGCGGGCGGTGGCGCACGAGCTCTCGAAGGCACGCGACGCGGCTGCGCAACCGGGCGCCGCGGGGCCGTCGCCGCAGGCCTGAGGGCGGCTCGACGCGCACCCCGACGGCCGCCGGCCGGAGGGTCCGTTGACCGGAAAACTCCCTGTGGGAAGGGGGGTGCTTTTGGAGTATCTTCGCCCCCCGTTGAGAGACTCCTCAATCAACCTTCTCAACATCCCAACCGGAGGTTCTTTCATGCAACTCAAGCTGAACGTGATCGTGGGCGCTCTTGCGGCGCTGGCGGCCGGATCGGTCGCCGCGCAGGACATGGTCGTCAAGATCGGCCATGTCGGCCCCGTCTCGGGTCCGCAGGCGCACTACGGCAAGGACAACGAAAACGGCGCCCGCATGGCGATCGAGGATCTCAACGCCAAGGGCGTGACGATCGGCGGCAAGAAGGTGAAGTTCGAGCTCGTCGCCGAAGACGACGCGGCCGACCCGAAGCAGGGCACCGCCGCCGCGCAGAAGCTGTGCGACGCCAAGGTCAACGGCGTGGTCGGCCACCTGAACTCGGGCACCACGATCCCGGCCTCGAAGGTCTACAACGATTGCGGCATCCCGCACATCACCCCGTCGGCCACCAACCCGAAGCTCACGCAGCAGGGCTACAAGACCACGTTCCGCCTGCTGGCCAACGACAACGCGCTGGGCGCGGGCCTCGCGCTGCACGCGGCCAACAACCTGAAGCTGAAGAAGGTCGCGGTCATCGACGACCGCACCGCCTACGGCCAGGGCGTCGCCGAGGTCTTCAAGAAGACCGCCCAGGCGCGCGGCATCCAGATCGTCGACGAGCAGTACACGACCGACAAGGCCACCGACTTCATGGCGATCCTGACCGCCATCAAGGCCAAGGCCCCGGACGGCGTGTTCTACGGCGGCATGGACCCGCAGGCCGGCCCAATGCTGCGCCAGATGGAGCAGCTCGGCCTGTCGAACGTCAAGTTCTTCGGCGGCGACGGCATCTGCACGGCCAAGCTCGCCGAGCTGTCGGGCGGCGCCAAGACGCTGAACAACGTGGTGTGCGCCGAGGGCGGTGCGTCGATCGAGAAGATGCCCGGCGGCAAGGCCTGGAAGCAGCGCTACGACACCAAGTATCCGAACCAGTTCCAGGTCTATTCGCCGTACACGTACGACGCGACCATGGTGCTGGCCGACGCGATGGTGAAGGCCGGCTCGGCCGACCCGAAGGTGTACCTGCCCTTCCTCGCCAAGACCGACTACCAGGGCGTGACCGCCAAGGTCGCGTTCGAGGCCGACGGCGAGCTGAAGAACCCGGCCATGACCCTGTACACGTACAAGGACGGCAAGAAGGTTCCGCTGAACTGAACGCCGGTTCGCGCGTGATCGAAGGGCGCCTGCGGGCGCCCTTTTTCATGCCGCCTGCGGGCGCCCTTTTTCATGCGCGTGCGGCTCACCGTGCGCGGCCGTACAGCCGGCACAGCTCGGCCAGGCGCTGCGCGTGGGCCGGGCCGAGCTGCCACGACTCGAAGCGCCAGGTCCACCAGCCGTCGCCGTCGCCGGGGCGGTTCATGCGCGCTTCGCTGCCGAGCGAGAGCACGTCCTGCAGCGGCGCGATGGCCGTGTCGGCGACCGACGCGATCGCGGCGCGCAGCAGGCTCCACGCGATCTCGTGGCCGTCGGTGGCGAGGTAGCGGCGCGCGAAGTCGCGCTCGTGCTCGGAGGCCGAGCGCCACCAGCCCAGGGTCGTGTCGTTGTCGTGCGTGCCGGTGTAGACGACCGTGTCGTGCTCGTGGTTGTGCGGCAGGTAGCGGTGCGAGGCGTCGCCGCCGAAGGCGAAGTGCAGCACGCGCATGCCGGGCAGGCCGAGCGTGCGGCGCAGCGCCTCGACGTCGCGCGTGATGAGGCCGAGGTCCTCGGCCACCAGCGGCAGCGGGCCGAGCGCGCGCGCGAGCGCGTCGAACAAGGGCACGCCGGGGCCGGTGCGCCAGCGGCCGATCACCGCCGTCGGCTCGCTGGCCGGGATTTCCCAGTACGACGCGAAGCCGCGGAAGTGGTCGATGCGCACGAGGTCCACCAGCCCGAGCAGGTGCCGCAGCCGCTCGATCCACCACGCGTAGCCGTCGGCGGCGTGAGCCTCCCAGCGGTACAGCGGATTGCCCCAGCGCTGGCCGGTGGCGCTGAAGTAGTCGGGCGGCACGCCGGCCACCACGGTCGGCCGGCCCGCCGGGTCGAGCTCGAACAGCGCGCGCTGCGCCCACACGTCGGCGCTGTGGCCGGCCACGAAGATGGGCGCGTCGCCGACGAGGCGCACGCCGCGCTCGTGCGCGTGCCGGCGCAGCGCCGACCACTGGCGGTGGAAGCACCACTGCACGAAACGCCAGAAGTCGAGGCGCGGCGCGTGGCGCGAGCGCGCCTCGTCGAGCGCGGCCGGCTCGCGCGCGGCCAGGGCCGCGGGCCACGCGTGCCACTCGACGCCCGGGTGCAGCTCGCTGAGCAGCATGAACAGCGCGAAGTCGTCGAGCCACGCGCGCTGCGCCTCGCAGAACGCCGCGAAGCCGCGCCGATGCTCGTCGCTCGCGTCGAGCGCGAAGCGCGCGGCGGCGCGCGCGAGCCGCTCCATGCGCCACGGCACCACGAGATCGAAGCGCACGCGCTGCGCCTCGAAGCCGAGGTGCGGCACGAGGTCGGCCTCGTCGAGCCAGCCGTGCGACGCGAGCTCGGCCAGGTCGACCAGCAGCGGATTGCCGGCGAAGGCCGACGGGCTCATGTACGGCGAGCCGCCGGGCCCGATGCCGCCCAGCGGCAGCACCTGCCACAGCGACTGCCCGGCCTGCGCGAGCCAGTCGACGAAGCGGTACGCATCGGCGCCGAGGTCGCCGCAGCCGTGCGGGCCGGGCAGCGACGTGGGGTGCAGCAGGATGCCGCTCGCGCGCGGGCGGGGCGGGACGATGTCGTCGCTCATCGGGCCGATTCTCGGCTCAGGCCGCTTCGGGCTGCACGACGCTGCGAGCGTCGAGCAGCACCACGCTGCGAGCATCCAGCGGGTAGGGCGACGGCGCATCGACGTCGGCGGCAGCATCGTCGCGCGCGCTGTCGAGCCACACGCGCCAGCGGCCGGCCGGCAGCGCGAACGGCACGGCCGCCTCGCCCGCGTTGAACAGCAGCATCAGCGGCCGCACAGCGCGGCCCGGTGCCGACACGAGTGCGCCGAACGCGGTGCCTGCCGGCTGCTGCCAGTCGGCCGTGCCCATGCGTGCGCCGTCGGCGCGCCACCACGACAGATCGCCGTCGCCGTCGTACCAGCGCGCGGCGAACGGCTGCAGTTCGCGGCGCAGCGCAAGCAGCCTCGACGCGAAGTCGAGCAGGCGCCCGTCGGCGCGCGCCCAGTCGATCCAGGCGAGCGCGTTGTCCTGGCAGTAC
>Ga0073934_10010864_pt1 | contig 11182 bp, 8 predicted proteins | sample LarsenN4metaG_FD_76834 | JGI IMG/M metagenome (GOLD analysis project Ga0073934, IMG submission 76834) | Hot spring sediment bacterial and archeal communities from British Columbia, Canada, to study Microbial Dark Matter (Phase II) - Larsen... ...
TCGGCTGGGAAAGGCAGACGCTTGGCAACAACAGGGTGAGCAGCAGAAATGCAGAGAGGGCTTGTTTCATCCTGCTACCGAGTGTATTCCCCGCCGCATTTCAGATCTAGACTCAGGTATTCGGAGGCGAATACCTTGCAATATCGTTCAAGTTCCTTAGACCAACCGGCTCACGCACTGGTCGTCTGCGCTGCCGCCTCTGCGCGGGCCAGGCTCCGGTAGCCCAGCAATCCCAGCACGGCGAGAATTGCGGCGCTGGCGAAATAGAGGTTGCGAATGCCGATCGCTTCCGCCGCCGAACCCGACGCCAGCAGTGCGATCACCTGAGTCAGCGCCAGTGATGACATCAGCGTGGACATCACGCGACCCAGCATCTCCATGGGCGTCAGCTCCTGTAACAGTGTCTGCGCCGGAACGAAGATGAATGCTACGCCGAAGCCTAGCCCGAGCATTCCGGCGGTCGCTCCGGGGATGTTTCCGGTTGCGGCCAGCAACGCGATGAACACGCTGCCGGTAATCAAACCGAATACGACTAGCGCCGGCTTACTGCGGTTCTTTGCTGCGCGCGTGATCACCTGCGTGCCGAGGATCATACCGATGCCAATCAGCGAGTTCAGCATCCCGAACGCTTCCGGTCCCGCCTTGAGGATGTCGCGCGAATAGACTGCCAGCAGGCCGCCAAAACACCGCACGGCGAACATGCCCACCGTCATCGCTGTGATCACGAAGGTGAGCGCTGCATGAGTGAAGATGAAGCGCAGCCCGGCCGTCATTTCGGCGGCGATGCCGCTTAGCTTGCGTCCCTCGGCAATCTGCGGCGCCGGCACGGCCATCACCATCAGCGCGCTGAACAGGAAGCTGCACACGTCCAGCCAGTAACAGAACTGCGCGCCAAGCGAGGCTACTAACCATCCGGCGAACGCTGGAGTCACGATTTGCGTCACTTGCATCGCTTGGGACATCAGCGCGTTTGAGGCAACCAGACCGTTGGGTGGAACGCGGCTTCGCAACACGACGGATTGCGCCGGCACAAAGAACGCCGAGACCACCGAGAGGCAGAAGAAGATGATGTACACATGCCAGAGGCTGGTGGCGAAAACCAACATGAGCGCGATTAGAGCGCGCAACAGGTCGCTGGCTATCATCGTGAACTTGCGGTTCCAGCGGTCGACCATCACACCCGCAAGCGGGCTGATAATGCCCAGCGGCAGCATGAAGGAAACCAGCAGATAGCTGATCTCGATAGCGTTGGCGTGAAACTGGTACGTCGCTACGGTAAGGACTGCGAAGATTGCCAGAAAATCGCCAAAGACACTCACCAATTGCGCGATCACCAGCCGCCGCACGTCGGCGATGGCGAGCACTTCCTTAAAAGACAAGGGTGCTGCGGGAGGATTCATTTGGGGAGACTCCAGAATAGCAGCGGCGAAGCTGTTTTCGAACTGTCATGTTGGCTTGGTACGTTAAGAAGAATGCCCGGCGCAGTTATAGTTTTCTTAATCCTGTTTTTGGCGGTGAGTTCGGCCCAGGAGCCAGCGGACGAGAAGCCCGAGCCGGTTTATACATCAGTAACGGTAACGGCATCGCGTGGCGCGGAAGAAGAAGCGCGAACGGCAACCCGGCTGGTCACGGTGCGGACGAAGGAAGACATCCAGGCTCGTGCGCTGCCAACCGTGGGTCACCTGTTGGAAACAGCGCCAGGAATCCTGTTGCAGCAGAGCACCACCGCGCAGGTGTCGCCTTTTCTGCGCGGACTGACCGGCTATCAGGTGCTGAACCTGGTGGACGGTGTGCGCTTCAACAACTCGACGTTCCGGTCGGGTCCGAATCAGTATCTGGCTTTCCTTGAACCATCTCAGTTTGAGCGCGTGGAAGCGATGCTGGGTCCGGCGGGGGCGCTGTATGGGAGCGACGCGCTCGGTGGCACGATTCAGTTGCTGACCGCGTCGGCCCCGTTTTCCAGCAGCGGCGGATCGCAGTGGCACGGCGAGTTCGGTGTCTTCGGTGGCAGTGCCGACCTGTCCGGGGGGGCGAATGCCCGGCTCCTATGGAGCACGCCGCGATTCTCGTGGCTCGCGGGAGGGTCGGGCCGGAAGCACAACGATCTGCGCGGCGGTGGCGGCGCCGATTCGCGCCACGCGCTTCGGCGCTTCCTGGGTCTCGACGATGCGATGATCCGCGAAATGGTTGGCGGCCGCATGCGCGACACCGCGTTCACGCAGTCAAGTGCGCATACGAAGTTTGCGTTCAAGCCGGGTGCGCGCCACCTGATCAGCGGGCTGTATCAGTACGGCGAGCAGTTCGGAGTGGACGGCTATAAGGACTTGTGGGGCGGCTTGGGACGGATGCGGTCGCAGTTCACGCCGCAGGTGCTGCACTTTGGGTACTTCCGTTATGAGGTGCAGAACGTGCTGGCTCTGGATTCGATCGGTGCGACGTTTTCGATGAATTCGCAAACCGACGGATCGATCCGCCAGGGGCTCGCCGTTACCGGAACGCTCACCGAAGAACAGAACCGGCTGAACGCCTACGGATATGCGGTGCAGGGCGCGAAACGGTTCGGCACGCGTTCGACTTTGATTTTCGGCACGGAGATCTATGACGAGCACGCCGGCGCATGGCGGCGGGACAACGGTCGCGCAGTGCGGGCTTTGTATCCGGACGGCGCGCGGTACACCACCGTAGGAACCTATGGCCAAGTCTCGGCGGATTTCGGCTGGATTCGCACTTCGGGCGGACTGCGGCATACAGGCGTGCGTTTTGCACAGCCCGAATCGCGCCAGTTTTCCGGGATTCCAGCGACAGAGCAGACGTTCGGAGATGTCACGTATCAGGGCAGCGCGTCAGTGCGATTGGGAGCGGCATTGCAGTGGAACTTGCTGGTGGGACGCGGGTTTCGAGCGCCGAATCTCAACGACTTGGGCGCAATCGGATTGAACGATCTGGGCTATGAGATTCCGGCCGCCGAAGCGGCCGGTGCATTGTTGGGGGATAGCGCCGGCGAGGGCGCATTGCCGTTAGGACGGGCCGTTGCCGGGTTGAAGGCGGAGCATTTGTGGAATTACGAGACGGGATTTTCCGCGCAGACCCGCAGGCTATACTTTCGAACTCACTTATTTGATGCCGAACTGCGTGACCCGATTGTGCGGCGAACCCTGCTGTTTCCCGCGAGCGCTCCGCCCACCTCGCTCGCAGGGCTGCCCGTAACCGTGATCAATCCCACGGCGGCGCAGCGGGCGGCCGGAGTGGTTACGGTTGCCGCCGCGGTCGATCCGCGCGCGGTGAAAGCGTTTGTCAATGATGGCAAGTCGCGCTATTACGGCATTGAGAGCTTTGTCCGCTTTGGGCTTACTTCGAACTGGCGCATCGAGGGCGGTTATCATTACCTGGTCGGCCGGGACCTGAACCCGAACCGCAACATCCGGCGCTTGCCCCCGCAGTCGGGGTTCGCGGCGCTGCGGTATCTGCCGGGCTCGGGGCGGCGTCCGTGGTGGGAGATCGCGACGAACCTCAGCGGGCGTCAGGAGCGGCTGAGCGGCGGCGACCGGGACGACGAACGGATCGGGGCGTCGCGCAGCCGGTCGGACATCGCCGCATTCTTTAATGGGTCGCGGCTGGCCCCCTGGGTGGATGCGAACCGCCGCTTCCTTCCGACAGGAGAGAGCCTGCCACAGATTCAGGCGCGCGTGCTGCCCGGGGTGACCAGCGACACATTGAGGGTCCCAACGTATGCGACAACCGCGGGTTGGATGGTGCTTCATCTACGCGCGGGCTTGCCGGTCACGGAACGGCTGTCGATCAATGTGGCGCTGGAGAACCTGCTCGACAAGAATTATCGCTACCACGGATCAGGAACAGACGCGCCAGGGTTCAACGCCTGGGTCGGCGTGCGCTGGCAGTTTTGAGCCATAGTCTATGGCTATCGTCCTGCGACAGAATGCAACACTTTTTCGATCTGTCTATTCCCTCTTGTTGACGTTCGACAAGAATTTTCCTTACTCTTTCTCCTGACGATCGTCGACAAGAGAGTCGCATGGGCAAGACACCTTCAATTGATCTCCTGCAGGGGACCCTGGACCTGCTGATTCTGCGCATTTTGGCCGCCGGGCCGCAGCATGGCTGGGGGATTTCTCAGAGAATTCAACAGATTTCGGATGACGTGTTTGTAGTCACCCAGGGGTCGCTGTATCCGGCGTTGCACCGCTTGGAACACAAGGACTGGGTCTCGGCGAAATGGGGCGCTTCAGAGAACAACCGGCAGGCTAAGTTCTACGAGCTCACAGCTTTGGGGCGAAAGCAACTGGCGGCGGAGACGGCGCAGTGGGAGCGGTTTTCGGGGGCGGTGGCGAAAATTCTGGCGACAGCGGGGTAAGGACGCATGGTTCGTGAACTCAAGAACACGGTGCTCCGGCTGCTGGGGCGGAAGAGGGCTGAACAGGAGCTGGACTCCGAACTGAGCTACCACATCGAGCGGCAGACAGAGGAGAACCTCCGGCGGGGAATGACTCCCGGCGAGGCGCGGAGAAGGGCGCGCGCCGATTTCGGGAGCGTCGAATCGGCGCGCGAAGGCGCTCGCGATGCCTGGGGCGTTGGGCTGATCGATGCACTGCGGCAGGACGGGCTTGTCAGCTTGCGCGGTTTGATGAAGTCGCCGAGCTTTGCCTTGGGCGCGATTTTGACCCTGGCGCTCGGAATCGGGTCCGCTAGCGCGTTGTTCTCCGTGGTGCACGGCGTGTTGCTCAGCCCGCTGCCGTACAAAGACGGCGAGCGCGTGGTGATCGTGCGGCAACGTTCGCCGCGGACGGGGTCGGCGCGGATCGGATTCTCGCCTGCGGAGTTGCGCGACCTGCGGCAGCAGACACAGTCGTTCGACGAAATCGTAGAGTGGCACACGATGGAGTTCACGCTGCTGGGACGCAAGGAACCGGAAGTGGTGCGAGTCGGGGTGGTCTCGGCGAACTTCTTCGACGCGCTGGGCGTGAAGCCGATGCTTGGACGGGCGTTTCTTCCCGGTGAGGACAAGCACGATGCGGCTCCGGTGTTCGTCTTGAGCCACAAGTATTGGGAACGCAGCCATGGCGGCGACCGCGGGGTGGTTGGGCAGGCATTCCGGATGAACGATCGCGTGCACACGGTGGTGGGCGTATTGCCGCCGCTACCCGACTATCCCGCCGAAGTGGATGTGTACATGCCGATCTCGTCTTGCCCGTTCCGTGTCGCCGCGGAGCGGGGGCAAAACCGGCAGGTCCGTCTGGCGACACTTTTCGCGCGCACGAAGCCCGGCGTCAGCCTGGAACAGGCGCGTAGCGATCTGGAGCGTGTGTTCCAAGGATTCCATACGGAATTCCCGCAGTCGTATCCACAGGGCGACAAATTCCAGCCACAGGCGATGCCGCTGTTTGATGAAATGACGCGGAATGCGAAGCCGACGCTGATGCTGCTGCTGGCAGCAACTGGACTGGTGCTGCTGATTGCGTGTTCGAACGTGGCGAGCCTGTTTCTGGCCCGTTTATTGCGGCGCGAACGGGAACTGGCGATCCGCGCGGCGCTTGGCGCAAGCCGACTGCGGCTGGTCAGACAGCTAATTACGGAAGCCGGTGTCGTATCGATCGCGGCGGCCGTGATCGGGCTGGTCCTTGCCGGGGCGACGCTGCGCGTGTTGATCCGTTTCCTTACGCCGTTGACGCCGCGTGCTCTGGAGATCTCGCTGAATTGGCCGGCGGTGCTGTTCGCGCTCGGCGCCGGTATTCTGACTGCGTTGATTTGCGGCACGCTGCCTGCGTTACAGCATCGCACCGATTTAGCCGCGTCGACCAAGGAAGGCAGCGCTGCAAGCACCACCAGCACGCACCACATGCGCCTGCGGAGCTTCCTGGTCGCAGGGCAGGTGGCGCTGTCATTTCTGCTGTTGATGGGTGCTGCGCTGTTAGCGCGCACCGTTTTCAACCTGATGAACGTCGATCCAGGTTTTCGCGGCGACCGGGTGCTGACGATGCGGGTGAGCCCGGCATTCAACAAATATCGGGACGGGAACGCGGCCCGGGACGCCATGTACCGCGTGCTGGAATCGCTACGTGCAATTCCGGAAGTGGAAACAGCAGGGCTGTCGTTTGTTTACCCGCTGGAGCAGAGCTTGCCGTTCAACCAGCAACTGGTTATCGAGGGGCAGGCCAATCAGGATGTGGGCAGCCGGCCGCTGGCGGATTTCGCCGCCATCACTCCGGGGTACTTCGAAACTTTGGGTGTGCCGTTGCAGCAGGGCCGCATGTTCAGGGAATCCGACCGCGAGGACGCACCGCTGGTCGCGATGGTGAATGAAAGCATGGCGCGGCGCCATTGGAAGGACACGAGTCCGATCGGCCGCCGTATTTCGGTCGATGGGGGCGAGCGTTGGGCGACTATCGTGGGCGTCGTCGGCAATGTTCGCAAGTACGGGCTGGACCGCGAGCCGGGTGAGGAATTCTACATGCCGATCCGGCAGAGCGGAGCAGCGCGCACGTTTGTCATGCGGACGCGCGTCGATCCCGAGCGAGTGTATTCGCAGGTCCGGCAGGCGGTCTATTCCGTGGATCCGGAGATGGCAATTCGCGACATGCGGACGATGGATCAGGCAATGGCCGATGCGATAGCGTCGCCGCAGCTACGGGCAACGCTGCTGCTGACGTTTGCGGGAGTAACTCTGCTGATCACGCTGGCCGGATTGAGCAGTCTGTTGTCGCTTTCCGTGAATCAGAGATCCACGGAACTTGGGATTCGCATGGCGTTAGGAGCGTCGCGCGGTTCCGTGGTCGGGATGGTGTTGCAGGGCGGGCTGCGGCTGGTCTGGATTGGCGTGGCGGTTGGCGCCGCTGCCGCGGCTTTGTCAACAGGCCTGCTGAAATCATTCCTGTATGGTGTTCAGGCCACGGACGCAGTCACGTTTGCGGCCGCAGGAACAATCCTGGCTGTAGTTAGTGCGGCCGCGTGCGCTCTGCCGGCGGTGCGGGCAGCGCAGATCGATCCGATCAAAGCACTGAGAAGCGAGTAAGTACTTCCATGAATATGAACAACAAGTTACTCCTGGGCGCCCTGGTTACGGCGTCGTTGGGATTAGTGGGGCAAACGCCGGGCGCTCCGGCGCTGGAGGGGCTTGACCCCGTCGCGTTGGTACAAGGCAAGGAAGCACCGGGAAAAAACTCGATCTCAGTGGAGAAAGGCGGTTTCCTGTACGTGTTCGATTCCGAAGAGAACAAGAAGAGGTTTCTTGCCGACCCGGACAGGTACGGGATTCAGAACGATGGGATCTGCCAGCGGATGGGGGCTCCAGTCAACGGCAACCCCGATCTTTGGACGGTACACCAGGGCAAGATCTACATCTTCGGAAGCCCGGGCTGCCATAAGGCATTCGCGGAAGCGCCCGAGAAGTACCTGGATCCTCCCGCTGCGACAGGGTTGCCGGCGAGTGTTCAGGAAAACGGCCGTACCAACGCCCGCGCGCTGCTTGAAAAGGCAGTGCAGGCGATGGGCAGTGCAACTGCCGTGGATGCGGTCAGTGCTTACGTGATGCAGTCGAGCCGGACCAGAAGGAACACGCAAGGTGAAGAGGTGGTCAACGTTCGCCGCATGATTACAGCGTTTCCCGCCCGGTTCCGGATCGAGCAAGTGGCGAATGGCAGGTTGATGTTCGCGCAGGTGGTGTCGCCGGAAAGCTCGTTCACAGCGTTCGGCGGCGGGACTCAGGAACTCAACGGGTCAAGGGCTAAAGCCGCGCGCAGTCAAGTGGAGCGTTATCCGCTGGCGATTCTGCGGGCGCGGAAGCAGAAGGATTTTGACGCCGCATGGATTGGGACGTCCACAAACCCCGAGGCGGAGCGGGTCGCGATCTTTTACGCGGGCGAGTTGATCGAATTGGGAATCGACGCGAAATCGGGACGTGTTTTGAGCCTGTCGTACGCAGGCAGAAGTTCGCAGGGATTCACCGGTACGGTCACTCTGCTTTACTCGGATTTCCGGAAAACGGGTGCGCTGGAGTTACCGTACAAGATCGCCGGCATGCACAACGGTCAACCCGACGCGGGGTTTGATGTGCTGTTCGATTCCATCTCAATTGACCCGGCGCTGAGCGCCGAGGCTTTCCAGAAGCCTGCGAGGTCAGCGCGGTGAGATGCGCATTGGCCTTGTTCCTGCCGCTGGCGGCCGCCGGTGCGGATTGGTCGCAGTGGGGTGGTCCGGAGCGCAACTTTCACCTGCCGCCGCAGGAGATCAAAGCATGGGGAGCCGAGGGCCCCAAGAAGCTATGGTCGCGAGCCCTGGGCGATGGTTACTCGGCCATCGTGGTCGCCGGCGGTGTACTCTACACGATGTACCGGACCGATCCCAAAGTTGATGTCGTGGCGGCGCTGAATGCAAAGACCGGGGAAACGGTGTGGGAGTTCAAGTACGACGCGCCTTTCACGAGTGCGTATGAGTTGGCGGAGGGCCCCGGTCCCAGAGCGACTCCCCTTGTTGTAGGAGAGCGTGTATTCACGGCTGGTCCGACCGGGATCATTCATGCGATCGACCGGAAGTCGGGGAAGAGCATTTGGGGGCGCGATCTGGTTTCCGAGTACAAGGCGAACATCAAGCCGCGTGGATACGCGTCGAGCCCGCTTGCTTACGGTGACATGATCATCGTGCAGTGCGGTGGACCCGGCGCTGGGCTGGTTGCTTTTCGTCAGAGCGACGGCAAGGAAGTTTGGAGGTCGTCAGACTTCAAGAACTCGTATGCGTCGCCGGTGCTGATCCGCGTCGACGGGCACGAACAGGTAATTGCATTCCTGTATGGAGAAGTTGCGGGGTTTGATCCGAAATCGGGGCGCCTGCTGTGGAGTCATCCGCATGTGACGTTTTCCGGAGTGAACTGCGTGACGCCGCTGTGGGATGAAGCGCGCGGGATCCTCGTCTTAAGTTCGGCATACGACGGCGGCACGCGCGCGCTTAGGCTTTCCATGCAGGACGGAGCAGCCAAGGCGCAGGAGTTGTGGTTCAACCGGCTGCTGCGGGTGCAGTTTAGCAACCTGGCGCGGATTGGATCGCGGGTCTATGGGTCGAGCGGGGATCCAGGCTTCAAGATGTTTGGCACGCTGGAGATCGCAACGGGAGAAGTTGTTTCGCGTTCCCGGGAGATCGCGCTCTCATCGATCCTGGTGCTTGGAGACAAACAGTTGTTGTTGCTGGATGAGGACGGAATGTTGATGCTGGCGGAGCCAAGCGAGAAGGGTGTGGCGGTGAAAGCGAGGGTACAGGTACTTGACAATGTCGCCTGGACGCCGCCGTCTCTGGACGGTAGCAGGTTGTACCTGCGTGACCGGAAGAATCTGGTTGCGCTGGATCTCGCTCCGTGACGTGAGCTTTTAAATCAAGATCCGGGCAGGGTGAATTGAACCGTTGTACCCCGGCCGGGAGTGGAGTTGATGGAGATCCGCCCCTGGTAGGACTCAACGATCCGCCTGCATATAGTTAATCCGAGTCCGCTCCCCGGATACTGATCGCCGCACAGCCGCTCAAACGGTTCAAACACGCGCTCGGCAAAACCTGGGTCGAATCCGGCGCCGTTGTCCTCGATGGTGATTGTTATCCGGCCGCCGCTCGACTCACCACGTACGCGGACCGCCGGACGTTCCGCCGAGCGGAACAGCAGTGCATTGTGCAATGTCTGATAGAACAACTGCATCGCATGCGAGCGTCGGAGCATTGCCGCCGGCAGTTGGCCATAGTCGATTTCAGCGGCGGTCTCCTCGATCTTGCGGGCCAGTTCTCCCAGCGCCAGTTTCAGCGCCTCATCCAGGTTCACCAGCGTGATCTCGTCCGATTCGGTGCCCACGGTCACGTATGCCGACAAGTTGCCGATTAACGCCTGGCTCCGCTCTACCGCCGCGGCAACCATCGCCAGCATTTGATCGGCGCGAGCGTCCAGACGCTCGGCATAGCGCAACGAGAGCAGTTGAGATACTGCCGAGACCGTGTTCAAGGGGGATCGCAGGTCGTGGGCCGCGCGTTTAACAAACTGGCGCAGCCTATGCTCGGCATCCCGCGCCTGCTGCTCGCGCTGTGCCGCCAGCCCGTCCAGATGATCCCGCTCCAGCGCGAGCGATGCAGCCTGAATGAGCAGTTTCACAGGCGGCGGCGCCTCGTCGGCGGGCCACTCTGAACGAATCGTACAGAACCCGCTGGTTTCCCCGTCGCTGCGGCGCAGCGGGATGCGGCTAACATGGATCCCGCCCCCCGCTTCCGCCGATAGGACAAGCTGGCGTCCGTCTGCACCGTCGGCAGAGAGACTCACCGCGCCGACGCCCTCCAGACGGCTCAATGCCAGAACAATTTCCTCGAGATACTGCTCCGTTGCGGCCGTTGTATGCTGTGTTCCCAGAATGACTCCACTAAGCGATGCCCGTACAGCTTGCTCGGCGTTCATGTTCACCTTCGCGAAAAGTTGATCTGGCCTTTCCCTGGCTGCGATGTGACTCACTGCAACTTCGGTGTATCGCGAAACGGCCCGCATTTCCTTTTCCCAAGGTACCAGTACGCCCTTTGGACCGTTGCTGCCTTTGGATTGTGACCCGCTTAGAACGAAACAGATAGAGGCAATAACCCGTCTTCACAAGAGGCAAACGTGACCTGCGGTGGACTCCCCTGTTCTTGCCGGGCGGCCGGCCCGGCGGGATAGCGATGCGCTCCTCGCCATAGTCAAGGAGCGGTATCTTTATGACCGCCCCATCCCAGAGCGCCACCGCATCATCTTTTATATCGGCCATCTCGAGGCGTTCGACTGGAACCTGCTTGCCACTACGGGGCTCGGTGGCCGAGTCTGGGGATCCTGCGCTGCACAGGCTGTTTGCGTTCGGAATCGATCCGGAACCCGGCTGCTTACCGAGCGACTCGATTGCGAATTGGCCGTCTGTTGACCAGGTTCGAGCTTACAAAGACCATGCGTTGCCCGGGTGTGCAGGACGCGCGCAATGAAATCAAGGTGAAGCGGGAAGGGGCTCCGGCTCCACGACGCCGGCTGCGGGCAGCCCGCCGTTTTGTTGCCCGCAGCGACCCTTCTTTGCTCCCCCTTCGCTCCCGCTAACTAAACTGTGGTACTCTGTGAGAGTACAAAAACGAACGTAAGACGAGGAGTGTGTTTTAAGGAATGGCACTGGCGGTTGAAACGAAAGCGCAA
>Ga0073934_10010865_pt1 | contig 11182 bp, 6 predicted proteins | sample LarsenN4metaG_FD_76834 | JGI IMG/M metagenome (GOLD analysis project Ga0073934, IMG submission 76834) | Hot spring sediment bacterial and archeal communities from British Columbia, Canada, to study Microbial Dark Matter (Phase II) - Larsen... ...
CACCCAGGCCAGAGCGGGCGGGTGCTGCTGACCACGCTGCACAACTTCGCCACGCCGCTGATTCGCTACGAGATTCTCGACCAGGCAACGGTCGGCCCGGTGGCCTGCCCGTGCGGCAGGGGGCTGCCGCTGCTGCTGCGGATCGACGGCAAGGAGCGGCCCAACCTCGTGCTTCCTTCCGGTCAACGCCGCAACTCCTCGTTGCTCGTCACCCTGCTCCACAAGCTTCCGGGCCTCGTGCAGTACCAGATCGTCCAGGAAACACCGCAGCGGGTCCGCCTCCGGCTGGTTCCCGATCCGTCGTGGTCGGACGCCACCCGCGACGCCCTCCGTGCGACCTTCCACCAGTTCTTCGAGGCGCCGATCGACGTCGAGATCGAGCTGGTCGAGCGCCTGCCGATGACCGCCTCGGGCAAGGTCCGCACCGTCGCCTGCATGATTGACGACTGAGCGAGAGTGAGGACTGAGCGAGCTGCAGCTGACGTTCCAACCGACCTTGACAGAAATACTGTACATATGTTATTCTTCAAGGTGACGCCTGGCGACGCGTTCGGGGTGCGCGCCGCGGACGACAGGAAAGTTCAAACACTTGCTGGAACGCTCACGATGAGGGTTGCACGAAAATGTTGCGCAGCATCGCCCATCAGCAGGAATGCCAGCGGCCAGGGACCGCCAGTCGGCCCTGGTTTTCGTGGTGTTTTTGCGAACCGCGAGACGCCGAAGCAGTGTTTTCAGATGTTGCGCAGCGGCTCATGGGATCGCGCAGGAAATTCCTGCGCAAACTGCGCATTTGCGACAACAGCAGTGCGTTATTACGGCCTCACGCCCGCCGCAACAAGCGTACACGCAAGCACTTGGGGAAATTCGCTTCCCGAGCGGCTGCCCTGGCAAAGTTCGTGGCCCGCCTGCGCAGGCTCAGCGAAGTGCCGTGGGAAGAGTTGTTGCGCGATCTCGGCCCCAGGCCCATCACGCTGGCAGTCGAACCCGCCCAGGCTCAGGGTCCGTGCGCCGCGGCCAGCCGCTGGGCGCGCTGTTCGCCCAGCAAGGCAACCGCCTGCTCGAGGAAACGGAGGTCACTTCCCAGGCTCCGCCTTCACCACGGAGGCCTCGTAAATGCGCCGGATGGAGGCATCCAGCGTGGCGTTGAACTCGGCATCGGTCTGTTGGGCGGTCAGTCCTTCCAGCAGCGCTCGCGAGAAGCTCGCCACCACCCCATGGTTCAGGCGCAGCCGGGCGTTGGCTTGTTCCTGCGTGTAGCCGCCGGACAGGGCGACCACGCGGACGACCCTGGGATGGCGCACGAGGTCGAGGTAGAAGTCGGGCTGGTCGGGCAGGGTCAGCTTGAGCATCACGAGCTGATTCTCGGGAAGCCGGTTCAGCTTCTCCAGGATGGCTTCCTTGAGCAACGCCTCGGCCCTGGCTTTTTGTGGACAGTGAATGTCCACCTCCGGCTCGATGATGGGCACCAGGCCGGCCTTGATGATCTGCTCGCCGACCTCGAACTGCTGTTGCACGACGCTCTTGATGCCGGCCGGCGAGGCTTGCTTGATGACCGAGCGCATCTTGGTGCCGAAAATCCGTTTCGAGTTGGCCTTGTCGAGGAGGGCGGCCAGCTCGGGCATCGGCTTCATCAACTGCACGCCGTCCTGCTCGGCCTGCAGACCCTTGTCGACTTTCAGGAACGGGACGACGCGCTTGACATTCCAGAGGTAGTCCGCGGCTGGCTGCCCAGCGATGTCCCGGTCCATGGTGCCTTCGAAGAGGATGGCGCCGAGAATCCGCTCGCCGGTGAAGGCGGGGCTGGTAATGACGCGCGTGCGCATCTGGTGCACGAGGTCGAACATCTCCTGGTCGTTCTTCCAGGAGTTCTCCTTGATGCCATAGTGCGCCAGTGCCTTGGGAGTGCTGCCGCCGCTCTGGTCGAGGGCCGCGACGAACCCGGGCTGGGTCTTCATCTTCTGCAGTTGCTCATTCTTGCTCATGGCAGGCCTTCCCGTGGTTATGCGTTGTCGCCTTCGGTCGAGGCGGCCCCGAGCGGCGCCGTGCTCCTTGTAGCCGCGTACCCTGGTGATTTTATGGTTGCAACGCCGGTACGTCAGGCGGCGTCTCGGCCACGGGCGGCCATTCCAGGACTGCGCTCCCGCAGGCGAAGGGGTCGCCGCCCTGCAAAAGGCCCGGCCCCAGTGCAAGATCAAGTGGGATTGGGCGAACGATGGATGACCCGAACGATCGCAGAGTGCCTGGTCGACGCTGCTCCGCCGCTGATCGCGCAGCCTTCCAGCTGCTGGACGTCGTCTGGACACGGTGACGACGCATGGGCCTCCCAATCGATGGACTCGCTCGCCTCGGCCGCCTTCGAATCGCCGCCGGCGACGTCACCGCGGACCGGGAGGAAGATGCTCCAGCAAGTATCGGGTGATGAGCATGCGGACGTGGACCACGGTCCCCTGGCCCTCGCGCAGGCCGTGGTCGCGGTTCGGGTAGACCATGTAATCGAAACGCTTGCCCAGCGCGATAAGTCGATCGACCAGGCTCTCGACGATCTGCAGGTGGGTGTTTGTCTCGCCTCCGCCGTGGATGATCAGCAGCTTGCCCTTGAGGCCCTCGGCGTAGTTGATCGCCGCCGCCTGGCGGTAGCCGTCCGGATTCACGTCCGGCGTCCTCATGTAAATCTCCTGGAACCAGGCGTTGTACAGCTCCGGCCGCGGCTTCGGCACGACGGCGATGCCGACGTGATAGTCGTCCGGCTTGCGGAACAGTGCGTTCAAGGTGTTCGTCCCGCCGCCGCTCCAGCCCCAGATGCCCACCCGCGACAGATCGACGTACGGCCTCTTCCGCCCCAGCTCCCTGAGGCCCGCCGCCTGCTCCTCGGTGGACAACGGCCCGAGGCTGCCGTACACCGCCCGCCGCCAGGCCGCGCCCTTCGGCGCCGGCGTGCCGCGGTTGTCGATCGACACGACCAGGTATCCCAGGTCGGCGATCATGCGGTGGAACAGGGAATGGTTTTGACCGCCGGCCCAGTCGTCGAGCACGGTCTGGCCGTGCGGCTCGCCGTAGACGAAGACGAACACCGGGTACTTCCTGGTCTCGTCGAAGTCGCGCGGCTTGATCATCCAGGCGTCCATGACCACCCCGCCGCCGATGTCCAGCTTCAGGAACTCGGTGGGGCGGGGAATCAGCGGCTCGACCCGCTTGCGGCATGCTTCGTTCGCTTCCAGAACCCTTTCCGAGCGGTGATCGGCGAGCCGCACCAGATCGACCACCGGCGGCGTGTCGAACGTCGAGTAGGTGTGAAAGGCCCACTGCCTGTCAGGAGAGAAGTCGTAGTTGTGGGCGCCTGGCTGGCTGGCCGGCGTCACTCGCTCGGGGCCGCCGGAGCCATCGAGCTTCACGCGATACAGGTAGCGCTGCGTGGCATTGTCCGGAGACGCGAGAAAGTAGAACCATCCTCCCGCTTCATCGACTGGGCCGCGGGCGATGACGTCGGCCTTTTCCTTCGTGAGTTTGCGTTGCGTCTTGCCGTCCCGCGAAATGACATAGGCCTGCCGCCAGCCGTCCCGCTCGCTGAGCAGCACGAATTCCTGGCCGGAACGGAGCCACTCCAGCCCCGCATTGGCGGCGTAACTGCCGTCCACCCAGGCGGGGTCGCTTTCCTCATAAGCGACGGCGGTCTCCCCAGTCTCCACGTTCGCCAGCAGAAACTTGCGATGGTCGCGGCCCCGACTCAGCATCTCGATGAGCAGCTCCTTCGAGTTGCCCGCCCAGCTGATGTCGTTGACGTAAAACGTGCCCGGCTCGGCGGGGAGCTTCACCCACTGGGTCGTTCCCCCCTGGGCGTCCACCACGCCGACGCGCAGGGTCGGAATCGGCGTCCCCACTCGGGCGAAGTGGACCCAGGCCACCTCGGGATAGCTTGGATCCGTGGGGCGGAGAATGGGCCGTCGGCGAACCTGGGAGTAATCCGATTGAAGGTAGGCGATCCGCCGGCCGTCAGGGCTCCAGGTCGCGTCGCCCAGGGACGACTCGCCTCGATCGTCGTGGCCAGTCAGCTCGACAATGCGGCCCTGCTCAACCTCGCAGACCGCAAGATTGCGGCCGCGCCGGAAGACTATGCGGTCGCCCTGCGGCGAGAAGGCGCTCGTCGCCTCCAGCGAGGGAATCTCTTTCGGCAAAGGCGTCTTCTCGCCGGACTTCACGTCGAAGAGCCAGTTCCCGCTTCGGGTCTGGAGATAAAACCGGTCGGACTGGTTCACCTGGAAGAACCGCTCGACGAACAGCGGGTCCTTGCTTCCCGGCCCGGTGAGCTGACCCGCTCCCAGGAGCACGGAGCGCTGGCCGGTCTTGACGTCGTACCTGACCAGCTCCGGCGCGACGCCCGGTTGGGACGCTTGCAGCATCGCGTAGCCAGAGCTGTCGGCCAGCCATTGGCCGGGGAACGTCCGCGGCGTGAAATCCCGCGTCACGTAGATGGCCTTCAACCGCGCCTCAGCCTCGGCGAGCAGCTGCTCCCGCGTTCTTCCCTCGGCCCCGCTCAGGGGCTGGGCCGCAACGAGTAGCACGATTACCAGAAAGGGGCTGAAGCGGTTCATGGCTAGTTCCAGGAGGAAGCGGGAGCCGGTCGGTGAAACGCATCCTCAAAGCCTTGCGGATCGGGAGTTCTGATATGTGGCTTTCTAGCCGAAGGAGCGCTGTCCGGCGATCCAACCCGCAGCCACGGCACGGCCGCCCTCGACGACAGGAACAGCCTCAGACGCTACTCCTTTGTTGCAACCTCCAGAACCAGCGCCCAGTCGCTCGTACCCGTGCCATTGTCGCCTGGAGTACGCACGGTCTGCCCCCTTGCGTTCGTCAAGAGTGCGGGCAATGCGATCGCTGCGCGGTCCTGTGCGGGGTTGAACCATCGACCGCGGACTGGGCCGGCGAACCGCGAGAGGTCGAGCGTCAGCTCACGGACCTCTTTCCCTTTCGACGGCACGTACAAAAGGGCGAGCGTACCATCGCTTGTGCGGGCCGTGGCCACCTTTGTCACATCGCTTCCGCCGCCGTCGCTCACGAGCTTGTCGTCCAGGTCGGGAACCAGCCGGTGCCAGGGGTGCTGCTGGAAAAAGGCGCCGAGACGGGACATGTCGCGGGAACCTGCCAGATCGAGCGCTTTCCTCCAGGTCGGGGCGGCTTTGCGGTCCACGTAGCTATGGCCGACGGCATCGAAGTACCAGATCGGGTTGTTGCCGAAGAACTGGCCGCACGCCCCGTTGAGCACTGCCCACCACGCCTGCCGTCGGATGCGATCCGGCGTTGCGTGGTGTTCCCCCTCGTAAGCCGTTTCAATCAGGACGAAGGGCCGCACAGGACGCTGGCGATAGGCCTGGCGATAGAATCTCCAGATGTCCGGGTCGTATCTGTAGACGTTGTCAATGGCCAGCCAGTCCTGCTCGCCGAAGGTTTCCACGGCGGAAGTCTGTCCGCCGTGCGCGGTCATGAGCTGCCTGCCGCCACCCTCTCGAATCCCCAGGGCCAGCTCCTGTCCGGCCCAGCGTTCCTCGGGAGGCATGATGTAATCGCCGCCCGGCATCCAGACGATGTTGGCATGGTCCTTGAATCGCCGCCCCACGAACTTGCCGTAGCTCCGCAAAGCCCTGGGACCGGCGGCCTTGACCTCGCGGAACCAGCCTTCGTCGCCGCCGCCCCAACCCAGGTACGCCGGACAAAGCCAGACGCTGATGCCCCGCTCCCCCGCCGCGGCGATCACCCTGGCCGCATGGTCGAAGTACTTCGAACTGGGCTGCGTGAAATCGCCATCCTTGAGGAAGGGCTTCACGCCAGCGATCGTCGCCGGCGCCTTGTCCGCGAATCGCCGCTCAATCAGACTGACGATGATGCAGTTGAAGCCGCGCTTTTTCCGGTCGTCGAGGTACTCGATCGCTTCCTGCTCGGACAACTGCGCGATCAGGGACCATGCCGTGTCGCCAGTGACGAGGAACGGCTTGTTGTCGGCATCCACCAGATAGCGATTGTTCTCGCTGACCTGCAAGGGAAACTTCACAGGGGGACTTTCCGCGGCCTTCAGGTCCTCGGGCTGCGTGCCGACCAAGGACAGAACAAGAACCAGCGGCAACGCCCTGGCCAGGTCGCGCGATGCTGATGTCACGGTCTGCTGCTCCTGTTCGCGGAGTGGCGAATCAACGGCGTGGCGTAAACTGTACCATCCTGGAAAAGAGCAGCGAAAGCCCCTGGTCCCGTCAGCTGACGGCACAACTGACCTTGATAAATCAGCTCTCGGCAGGCTACAGTGCAAGTTGAAGCACAGGCGTACACATGCTTTGCCTGGAGTCGCCGCGACAGCGCTCGAGGGTCGTGGCGATGCCCTGGAGAGACTGACAGGCCTGAAGAAGCATGTTGCGCGGCCATGAGGGCCCAGCCTCGAGCGGAAGCCGAGCAGCGCGCCGTCGCCAGGACAATAGCTCTTTGACAACATTCTACTGGACAAAGACTTAGGACATGTCGTTCCGATGGCACAGGGGCCCCGAGGGCCGCGCAGAATAGCTCATGAAGACTTTTCAATTGTTGCGCAGCGGACCGCCGGTCCGACGAACTGACGCAGTTGCCAACCAGGAGAATAGGCGCAAGCGTTTATGGAATTAGATGTTGTGGCCTCTGGATTGCCAGGTGTTGAGTGCGAATCGAATGTTGCGCGGCGCGATGTTCGTTAATGGCAGGTGGCTCGAGCGGTTAGTTCGCGTCCCTGGCACGCGGCCTCGACCAGGGACTAGACTGACCATGCCCCCTCCAGGTTGCCAGCGAATGTTGCGCGGCGGCTGGATGCGAAGCGATCACTTAGGGAAAGCTTGTCTCCCATGGCACTGATTGAGCTTCGGAAAATCCGCAAAGTCTATGACCTGGGCGAGGTTGTGGTGGAGGCGCTCAAGGGAGCGGACCTGACCATCGAGCAGGGCGAGTATGTTGCGCTCATCGGTCCATCCGGTTCGGGCAAGTCCACCTTGATGAACACGCTTGGGTGTCTGGATCGGCCCACGAGCGGCAGCTATCTCCTTGCTGGAGAAGAGATTGCGACGATGTCCAGCGACGAGCGGGCCCGCATCCGCAACGAGCGGATCGGCTTCGTGTTCCAGAACTTCAATCTGCTCGCCCGGACCTCGGCAGTCGAAAACGTCGAGCTGCCTTTACTTTACGCCAAGGGGATCTCAGAGCGCGAGTGCCGCAAGCGGGCCATTGCCGTGCTGGAAAAGGTCGGCCTGGGCAATCGGCTCGACCATCATCCGACGCAGCTGTCCGGCGGCCAGCAGCAGCGCGTCGCGATAGCTCGGGCCCTGGTCAACAACCCCGCCATCCTCATGGCGGACGAACCCACCGGCAACCTCGATAGCAAGACCAGCAAGGAGATCATCCAGCTCTTCAAGGAACTGAACGAACAATCGGGCATCACGGTGATCTTGGTAACGCACGACCAGGACGTCGCCCGCAATGCTCGGCGGATCGTGGCCCTTCGGGACGGGTTGATCGTGGCCGATTCGACCGATCTTTCCCAGGCCCTGCAAGCTCTGCACACGGAGTCTGTGGAGGAACCGGTACAGGCTGCACAGGCAGAAGAATTGAACCTGGCTCAGCAACCCTCCCGATAAAGCAAGGGATGGTGCGCTCTAGTTCGCGGATTTGCCTGGTTTTCATGATTGTCGCCGGCCAGCTCGGCCTCATGGGCTGCGTGGCGGAGTGGCAATGGCAGTACTTGTCGCCCTATGTGCCGGAGCAACGCACCATCGATGTGCGGACGCCTCCGCAGATGATGCAGACGCCCCTGCCCAATCTGCCCACGCCGCCCACCGTCAGCGACCCGCAGAAGGATCTGCCCGAGCAGGAGCTGACCCTCGACGAAGCCATTCGGATCGCGATCCAGAACTCCGAAGTGGTGCGTGTGCTGGCGGGAGTGACGGCAGTTTCGAGCGGCCAGACGATCTATGACCCAGCGATAACAAACACCGTGATCGATCAGGAGCAAGCGCGGTTCGACCCAAACCTTGTCTTCAACAATCGCTGGGACCGGATCGAGAGGCCCCGAGGGGAATTCGATACCTTCAGCCCAGCCCTGGCCACGATCAACGGCGAACGTCGCGACGAGTACGACGGACGTTTTGGTCTTTCGCAAGTGAACGCTCTCGGCGGCACGGCCAGCCTGGAGGTGACCGACCATCGCACGCTGATTCAACCGGGCACGTTCCCCTTGAATCCGGAGAATCGCTACGACATCACGCTCAGCTACACGCAGCCGCTGCTCCAGGGGGCGGGCGTGGCGCCGAACGTCGCGCCAATCGTGATCGCTCGGATCAACACCGAGCGGTCGTTCTACCAGTTGAAGGGGGCGCTGCAGGAATCGGTGCGGGGGGTGATCGAGGCGTACTGGGCCCTGGTGTTTGCCCGCACCGATGCCTGGGCGCGTCGGCAGCAGGTGCAGCAGGGGCAGGCAGCTTTCGATCGGGCCGAGGCCCGGCAGCGTCAGGGACTGGGTAGCGCCGGGGAAGTCGCCCAGACGCGGCTGGCCCTGGCCAACTTCAAGGCCGCCCTCGTCGGCGCTGAGGCAAACGTGCTGACCCGCGAGGCCGCGCTGAAGAACATCCTCGGCCTGCCTCCCTCGGGGACGCCTCGGCTCATCCCGGTCACAGCGCCCAGCAAGGAGCGGCTGCCGATCAACTGGGAAGCGCTGCTTCGCCTGGCGGAGGAACGACGGCCTGAGCTGGTCGAGCTGAAACTGATCATCGAGGCGGACTATCAGCGACTCATTCAGGCGGAGAACGGGGCGCTGCCAAAGCTGGACGCCGTCAGCCTTTACCGCTGGAACGGGCTGGAAGGGACGACGCCGAACGGCAGCCACCTGACGACCCAAGGAGGCGAGTTCACGGACTGGACGCTGGGCCTGAACTTCTCGATGCCGATCGGCCTCCGCCAGGGCCGGGCGGTGCTCAGGCAGCAGCAGCTCACGCTCATGCGGGACCGGGCCAACCTTGAGCAGGGGCTGCACGCCACGAATCACGAGCTGGCCGCCAGCGTCCGCGACCTGGCCCAGTACTACGAGCAGTATGAGGCTAATCGCGAGGCGCGCGAAGCGGCTCGGGTCAACCTGGAACAGCAGGCGGCGGAGTTCATCGCGGGGAGGGCGATCTTCTTGAACGTCTTTCAGGCCATCGCCGACTGGGGCAACACCGTCAGCGCGGAAGCCCAGGCGCTGGCCCAGTACAACGTCGAACTGGCGGTTTTGGAGCAGCGGACCGGCACGATCCTGGAGACGCACGGGATCGAGTTCTTCGAGGACCGCTTTGCTTCGAAGGGTCCCCTCTGCTGCTTTGGGCCGAACCCGCAGTATCCCGCGTCGTTGCGGCCTGGACCGAATGCAAACGTGTACCCGGGGGGCACGGAGCCGGCCGAGAACTTCTTTGATCTGAAGCCGCCGATCAAGCTCGAGGGCAATCTGGAGCCAGCCAAGCCCTGAAAGCACAAACGCGGGAGGCGTTGGCAACCTCCCGCGTTCGTTCTAGTTCAGCGAGGAGCCTGAACTCGCGGTTACTTGGCAGCCACCTCGGCCGACGGGACCTGGAGGTCAACGACGGTTTCCATGCCGGCGCGGACGACAACCTGCTTGGCGATCTCGACGGGCTTGCCGTCGCGGACCACTTCGGCCTTCAGGTTGTAGACGTAGTCCTTGCCGGTCTCGATGGCTGGGGACTGGAACACGCGGCGAGCGGAAGTCGCGGTGGTGGCGACGCCGTCGATCGTGAGCTTGGCATCGGCCGGGAGGTTGACCACGACGGTGGCCTTGTTGCTAGCCAAGGCGTAGGCCGGCGCGGCGGTATAGACCGCGGCATGGCCGCCCACGCCGCAGGAGCCGCCGTAGCATGGAGCGGAGTAGTAGCAACCGGAGTAGCAGCCGCTGTAGCAGCCGCTATAACAGCCACTGTAGCAACCACTATAGCAGCCGCCCCAGCCACAGCTATAGCCGCAGCCGCCCCAACCGCATCCACCCCAACCGCAGCTGTAGCCGCAACCGCCGCCCCAACCGCAACCGCCGCAACCACGATGGCAGGCGGAGAGATCGCCGACGCCGAGGAGGACGACCAGCGAAGCCAGGGCAATGAGAACTCCAAGGTTACGCATGAACCACTCCTCCAGCAAGATGGGTTACAGTGTCCTCAAGGAGCTGGCCCCCATTGGGCACGCTCCTCGACAGATCAGCTGGTTTCCTTACTTGACCAGCCTTCTGCCTCTTTCGGCTCCTGTTCTAGCTACCTAACCACTCCATTTCAACAGAAAAATCGGAAATGTCGTCAAACTCAGCATAATCTGAATAAGTTGCCTATTCTAGCCGACGCCAGCTCGCGCTTGCCCGGCCATTCACTTCAGTTGGTGCATGAAGTACAGTGACCGTAGGAGCTGTGAGGGGTTGGCCCCTAAAGGAGCACTGTTGGACATGCCAGGCTCATCGGCGTACTTGCTCTGCGACGACCTGTTGTGGACCAGCCGAATCGGCGGGACTGCTCGTCCGCTCGGCCTCAAGGTGAAGAACGCCAGGGGTTTGGAGCAGCTCGAACAACTCTGTCGGGAGGAGGCGCCCCGCTGCGTGATCATCGATCTGGGTCTGCAAGCGCTTCCGGTTGCCGACGTCGTAAATCGTGTGCAAGCCGTCTGTTCAGAGCGGCCCCGCTTCGTGGCATTTGGATCGCACGTTGACGTTGCGGCCCTCAAAGCAGCCCGTGATGCCGGCTGCGATCCGGTGTTGCCTCGGAGCAAGCTTGCCGAGGCTTTGCCTGAATTGCTTAAGAGCTGGATGGCAGAGTAACTACAGTAGGGCCATGGAGTTCTGGTCAGCCATTGCCATCGGCGTAGAATTTGGGATGTCGATGGGATAGCGGACCAAGTTCACCTTCCGAGGAAACGATGCCTACCTACGAGTATCACTGCGACGCTTGCCACCATGAGTTTGAAGAGTTCCAATCGATGAAGGAAGAGCCGCTCAAGAAGTGCCCCAAGTGTCAGAAGAGCAAGCTACGCAGACTGTTCGGTACCGGGGCAGCCTTGCTATTCAAGGGTTCGGGTTTCTACGAGACCGACTATCGCAGCGAATCGTACAAGGCTGCCGCCAAGGCGGATGCGGAAAAGGCTTCGGGGAGCAGTTCGG
>Ga0073934_10010867_pt1 | contig 11181 bp, 12 predicted proteins | sample LarsenN4metaG_FD_76834 | JGI IMG/M metagenome (GOLD analysis project Ga0073934, IMG submission 76834) | Hot spring sediment bacterial and archeal communities from British Columbia, Canada, to study Microbial Dark Matter (Phase II) - Larsen... ...
CGGCCCTGCCGGAGCGGTGCGGGATGGTGCTCGTGCACGACGCGGCCCGGCCGCTCGTTTCCCAGGCGCTGATCACCCGCGTGGTGGAGGCTGTGCAGCGCCACGGGTCTGCCGTGCCCGGACTGCCCGTGAGCGACACCCTCAAGCGCGTGGGGCCGGACGGGAAGGTAGAATCAACGGTGAGCCGCGAGGGGCTCTGGGCGGTGCAGACGCCCCAGGGTGCCGTGCGAAGCCTGCTGGCCACCGCCTATGAGCGTCTGGGTCCGGCTGTGGCCGCCTGCACCGACGAGGCAGCCGTTCTTGAGGCGGCCGGCTTTGCGGTCTGGGTGGTCCCCGGCGAGGAGGCCAACATCAAAGTGACGGTGCCCGCCGACCTGGAGCGGGCCGCGCGCGAGCTGGCGCCGGAACGCAGGCGCGCCGTGCGCACCGGATTCGGGTTCGACGTCCACGCGTTCGCGGAGGACCGCCCCCTCTGGCTGGGGGGCGTGCTCGTCCCCCACAGCCGGGGACTGGCCGGCCATTCGGATGCCGACGTGGTGCTTCATGCCCTCTGCGACGCGCTGCTGGGTGCCGCCGCGCTGGGCGACATCGGCGCCCTCTTTCCCGACACCGACCCCGCCCACAAGAACCGGTCAAGCCGGGAGTTTGTGCGGGAGGTCCGGGAGCGCCTGGCCAGCGCGGGCTGGAGCGTGGCGAACGTGGACGTGGCCCTGGCTGCGGAGGCGCCCCGAGTGGGTCCCCACCGTGCGCAGATGGCCGCCGCCATCGCCCAGGATCTGGGCATCACCACGGAGCAGGTGAGCATCAAGGCCACCACCACGGAGCGAATGGGCTTCGTGGGGAGGGGCGAGGGCATCGCCTGCTGGGCGGTCGCCACCCTCCAGCAGGCCTGAGCGGCGGCGCCTTGCCGATCCAGTGTCCTTATCGCCTCCCGCTGGGCGACCGTCCGCCCGGCAGTATCGGGCCGCGCAGGACGGCCGCGCAACGCGGGAGTTCGGGGGGCTTGCGCATTGCATTCGACAATCACAAGGAAGGCCCGCCAGATCGCCATGCGCGCCGCTGTCCTCGCCCGCCTGCTGGATGCCGCCCGGCTGCTCGCCCTGGCCTGCCTCGCACTCTACCTCCCGGTCATCGTGCTCATCGCCCTGGCCATCATCACCACCTCTCCGGGTCCGCCCTTCGTCCGCCGCGTCTACCGGCGTCCAAATGGGCAGATGGTGGACCTGTGGGAGTTCCGCACGGAGTGCTGGTGCCGGTGGGAGCCCACGCCCGTCGGCCGGCTGCTGAGGCGGACCACTCTGGTGCGCCTGCCGGCCTTGGTGAACGTGCTGCGCGGCGAGGTGGAGGCCGGCGAGCGGCTGCGGGCCGCCTGCGACACGGCCTGATGCGTGCCACTCTTCTGGACAGGACTATCCATCATGCGGATTAGCATCAAGTCACGGGACGGAGCCGTTCCCGACAAGCTGAGGGTGTACGCGGAGAAGAAGCTCGGAAAGCTGACCCGCTATTTTCAGTCGATTCAGGCTGCCGAGCTGTCCCAGTTCGTGGAGCGCGGACAGCACATCGTGGAACTGAGCGTGGAGGGCGACGGAGTGCTGATGCGCAGCCAGGAGCGTTGCGGCGACCCCTTCGCGGCGGTCGACAACGCCGTCGACAAGATGGAGCGCCAGGTCAAGAGGTTCAAGACCCGGCGCCGAAGCGAGCGTCAGCGCGCTGGAAACAGCAGGGACGAGGAGTTGGCTGCCACCGCGCTGGAGAGCGGGTGGACCGAAGACGAGGAGGACGAGGAGGCGTTGCCTCCCATCACACGGCGCAAGCGCTTCCCCATGAAGCCCATGCCTCCGGAGGAGGCCGCCCGGCAGATGGAGCTGCTCGATCACAGCTTCTTCCTCTTCCTGAACGAAGAGACCGGCACGGTGAACGTGCTGTACCGCCGCCGCGGCGGCGGCTACGGAATCATCGAGCCCGAGACCTGATGGGAGGAAGGCGGCCCGCCCGGCGCCAGCCGGCCTCTCCAGCCTGGCTCCCGCCGCCTTCTTCCGTGGAGAATAGCCCATGCGGATAGGAGTGCTTACCGGCGGGGGCGACTGCCCCGGCCTGAACCCGGCCATCCGGGGACTGGTGATGCGGTCCCTGGACTTCGGCCATGAGTGCCTGGGATATCAGAACGGCTGGAAGGGCCTGGTTGAGGGGGTCTCGCGCCCGCTCGGCCTTGCCGATGTGGAGGACATCATCGGTCTGGGAGGCACCATCCTGGGCTCCTCGCGCACGAACCCCTTCAAGAAGGGCCGCGAGGAGGACCTGGAAAAGTGCCTCGCCACCATCAAGCGCCATGAGCTGGACGCCGTGGTCGCCATCGGCGGCGAGGACACCCTGGGCGTGGCCCACAAGCTCTTCGAACTGGGCATCAGCACCGTGGGCGTGCCCAAGACCATGGACAATGACCTGAACGCCACCGACTTCACCTTCGGCTTCGACAGCGCCGTCGCCGTGGCCACCGAGTCCATCGACCGCCTCCGCGATACGGCGCGCTCCCACAGCCGCGTGATGGTGGTGGAGGTGATGGGGCGCCATGCGGGATGGGTGGCCCTCTACGCCGGCATCGCGGGGGGCGCGGACTGGATCCTCCTCCCCGAGGTGCCCCTTGACCTAGACGCCATGTGCGCTCACCTGCTCCATTGCCGCAAGCGGGGCAAGAACTACGGAATCGTGGTTGCCTCCGAGGGAGTGGCCGTGCCGCAATCCAGCGACGCGGAGATGGCCGTGGACGCCTTCGGCCACGTGATCCTGCGGGAGCGCGGCGTGGGAGAGTACGTGGCCCGGGAGGTGGAGAAGCGGACGGGGATCGAGACGCGGTTCGCCGTCCTCGGCCACATCGTGCGAGGCGGCCCTCCCACGGTCTTCGACCGCGTGCTGGCATCGCGCCTGGGCATCAAGGCCGCGGAACTCGTGAACGCCGGCGAGTTCGGCAAGATGGCCTCCATCCGGGGCACCGAGATCGTGGCTGTGCCGCTGAAGGACGCTTTGGAGAAGCTGAAGCTGGTTCCGCCGTGGCAGTATCAAGAGATCACCACCCTGTTCTCCAAGTGACGCGGGGCAGGGGGCGCGGCGGGCCGCGCCCCCTGCCCGTGCGGGATGCAGGCCATGGTCCGCGTCGTCTGCCTGGGCGAGGCGCGCATCGAGTACGTGGCCCAGGCCAGCAGCGTCTCCGCGGCCGACGCCACCGGATTCCTCGAGGATCCTGGAGGCGCGTCCGGCTGCGTGGCCCTGGGGCTGGCGGGCACCTTGGCGCGGAACAGAGTGGACATCGGCAGCCTGAGGTTCAATCGGACGGCCCGCGATGCTCTGGCATTCGGGGTCCTCGCCGAGGACGGCGAACGCGGCTTCAGGTCCCACCGCCATCCCTCCGCCGACCCGCGGCCGGAGCCGAAGGGGCAGGTTTCCCTCCGCGCGCGCGTCCGGCCGCCTTCCACTTCGGCACGATCTCGCGCACCACCCAGCCGTCCCGGGACCCCACCCCGGAGGCCGCGCGGAGCGCCCGGGAGGGGGTGCCCTCGTCTCGGCGGACCTGACTCCGCGCCACCCATGTGGTCCGGACTGGCGCGGGTGTGCCGTCCCATTCGCAAGGCGCTGGTGCCGGGAGGCGCGCGTCCCGAGAATCTGAGCGAACCGGACGAGGAGCGCATTCGGAGGGCACCCCGGTTCGCCTGCGCCACTGGGGCGCTGGCCACGACGCGCGAGGGCGCCATTCCCGCCCTGCCCATCCGCCAGGAATTGCTCGCCCTGCTGGGCGGCGGGTGAGGGTCTCATGAAGAAGATCGGTGTGCTCACGAGCGGCGGAGACGCCCCGGGCATGAACGCCGCAGTGCGGGCGGTGGTGCGCACGGCAGTGCACGGGGGCGCGGAGGTGCTGGGCATCGAGCGCGGGTACCATGGCCTCATGCATGGTCAGGTCCGCCCCATGGGCGCCGCCTCCGTCGGCGGGATCATCAATCTGGGCGGCACCATACTGCGCACCGCCCGCGACTCCGTCTTCAAGACGGAGGAAGGGCGTCGCATGGCTGCCCGCGTCATCGAAGAGCACGGCATCGAGGGGCTGGCCATCATCGGAGGCGACGGCTCATTCCGGGGCGCGCTGGAGCTCAATCGCACCTGCGGCGTGAAGGTAGTGGGCATACCCGGCACCATCGACAACGACATCCTGGGGACCCAGTACTCCATCGGCTTCGACACCGCTGTGAACACAGCCATCACGGCCATCGACAAGATTCGCGACACCTCGGCCTCCCACGACCGGGTGTTCGTTGTGGAGGTCATGGGCCGGCACAACGGGTTCATCGCTCTGGAGGTGGGCATCGGGGCCGGAGCCGAGGCGGTCCTGGTCCCGGAGTGCGGGCGGGACCTGGTGAGCCTCTGCCGCAAGCTGCAGGCAGGACAGGGCCGGGGCAAGATGTCCTGCATCATCGTGGTAGCCGAAGGGGCGGCCAGCGCGTCAGACATTGCGACCACCATCACCCAGATCACCGGCATCGAGACTCGCATCTCGGTGCTGGGCCACATCCAGCGAGGCGGCAATCCCTCCGCGCGGGACCGCTTCCTGGCCACCCGATTCGGCCATCGGGCCGCGGAGCTGCTGCTGGAAGGCCGCACGAATCTGATGGTGGGGATCGAGATGGGCCAGGTGGTGGAGCTGCCCCTGGAGCGGGTGGTTGCGGGCCGCCGCGATTTGGACACCAGCCTTCTGGCCCTGGTCGAGGTGATGTCCATCTGATGTCCGCCGGCCTCCGGATGGCGCGGCCCGTCCCGTGACTGCGGCGGAATCAAGGTGAGGCCGGCGCCAGCGTGGCCGATGCATGAGCGGCGAGCAGGCAGGGGCCTCGGCTGGCTCCCGGGCCGCCTGGCGGGGCGGGCCCTCATGCATGAAGGAGCAGACTTGCAGGGACGCTGCCAGCTGCGTCATCGATGGAGGATGGGTGGGGCCACTTGGATCTGAGAGAGTTTCGGAGGGCGATCAGGCGGGAGTTCGGGGAGCATCTGGAGCATGCCACCCCGGCCAACGTGCGCGAGTTTCTGGACCGCATGCAGGAGCAGATGGGCCGCCGGGAGCGCCACGGGCCCATACACCTCAACGAGCCCAAGACCACCTATGAGGAGATCCTCAAGGACTTCTTCATGCGCGTCCTGGACATGCCCAAGGACGACGCCATCATCCTCCTCTGGACGATGGCCTTCGACCTCTCCTTCACCGCCCTGGAGCATCACCTGGCCGACCGGTTCGACGCCCTCTTCGGCGACTACCCCGAGGGCTGACAGTCGCGGGGATCAGTCTACGAACTCGATGCTGCCCACGGCAGGGATAAGGCCCCGCTCGATGCCCCGCTGAAGAAAGAGGCGGATCGCCTCCCGACCGTTCTCCCCCAGGTCCACCGTCCAGTCGTTCACGTACATCCCCACGAACCGGTCGGCGGTGGCGGCTTCCATGTCCCGGGCGAACTGCATGGCGTGCTCGAGCGCCTCCCTCCGGTGCTGCAGGCCGTGCAGGATGGAGGCCTTGAGCGCCTGAGAGGCCCGCTTCTGCACGTCCGGCGGCAGGTCGCGCCGAATCGCGTTGACCCCCAGCGGCAGGGGCAGGCCCGTCTGCTCCTGCCACCAGGCGCCCAGGTCCACCACGCAGTGCAGTCCCTCCGCGGCATGTGTCAGCTGGCCCTCATGGATCAGCAGGCCGGCCTCCGCCTCTCCGGACTTCACCGCCCCCATGATCTGGTCGAAGGGCACCACGATGTGCTCGAAGGGCTCCGGAAGATAGAGCGACAGGGCCAAGAAGGCGCTGGTCAGGAGGCCGGGGACAGCGATCCGCATGCTCCCCAGGCGGTCGGCGGTGCCGGGATGGCGCGTGACCACCAGTGGGCCGTAGCCGTCGCCCATGCTGGCGCCGTGGGAGAGGATGGCATAGCGGTCGCGCACATAGGCGTAGGCGTGCACTGAGATGGCCGTGCACTCCAGCCGGCCTTCCCGGGCCCACTCGTTGAGCGTCTGAATGTCGCGCAGAACGTGCTCGAACTCCAGCCCCCGGGCATCCACCCGGTTCGTGGCGAGCCCGTAGAACATGAACGCATCGTCTGAATCGGGGCTGTGCCCGAGGTGAATCCTCAACGCCGCGGCCTCCTGGGGGTAATCCGCCGATGAGTATACCTGCCTCCAACTCTCCCACCGGAGTGCCGCAGGAATCGGTGGCCCCACAGCGAACGAAGTGCGCAGATAACCACCACCGCGCCTGCAGGCCCACCTGGCTGTGCTTCCGGGGCTCTGCGGGGAAGCAGGAACGAAGGAGGAGCATCGATGGGGATCGGAGGGAGGCGCGCCGTCACCGCCGTTGCGGCCGGGCTCGCGTGGGCCCTGAGCCAGCTTCCGGCCGCGGGCCAGGAGCTCTTCGTCTGCGCCTTCTATTCGGGCGCTGTGCGGCGTTACGACGGCGCCACGGGCACCTTCATCAATGTCTTCGCCGCGGGAGGAGGCGTGAACGGTCCCACGTTTGCCGCATTCGGGCCTGACGGAGACCTGTATGTGAGCAGCTACAACACCGACCAGATCCTGCGGTATGACGGCGCCACGGGCGCGTTCAAGGGAGTGTTCATTGACGCGGGGGAGGGGGGGCTGGACGCCCCGGTCCACTTCGCATGGCGTCCCGACGGCCGGCTCTATGTCGTGAACAACGGCAACGCCTCGGTGCTGCGCTTCGATGGCGCCACCGGCGCGTTCATCGACACCTTCGTGGCGCCGGGCAGCGGCGGGCTGGTTGAGCCGCGCAGCCTGGCCTGGGGACCGGACGGCAACCTGTACATCAGCGGGTTCAACAACGTGGGCATCAAGCGTTACGACGGCACGACGGGCGCCTTCCTCGACACGTTTGTGCCGTATGGAAGCGGCGGACTGACCGCCGCCCAGGACTCGACCTTCGGCCCCGATGGCAATCTCTACGTGGCAGCGTTCAGCAAGAACCAGGTGCTGCGATTCGACGGGACCACGGGCGCATTCCTCGGCGTCTTCGCCTCCGGGTCCGGCCTGTCCGGGCCGACCGGCCTTGCATTCGGGCCCGACGGGCACCTCTATGTCTCCGGACACTACAGCTACAGGATCCACCGATTCGACGGCGTCAGCGGTGCTCCCATGGGCGACTTCGTCGCCGACGGCGGTCTCACGTCCCCCACGCGCTTCGTGTTCCGCAGCGCGCTTCGCCTCTCCCTCACTCCCACCGGGCTCGTGGGAGGCCGGAAGGCCACGGCCACCGTGTCCATCCCGTCGCCTTTGCCCGACGACCTGCCTGTGGCGCTGAGCAGCAGCGACCCCACTGTGGCCACGGTGCCGGCCTCGGTCTTGATCCCGGCAGGCCAGGCGTTCCAGACGTTCAAGGTGTCCACCAAGGGCGTGGCGGCCGCGACGTCAGTGGACGTGTCCGCGACCCGGGGCATCGAGACTCCTCGGGTGCGCCTGCTCGTGAAGCCTGCCGACCTGCTCTCCCTCTCTCTTACCCCGACCTCCACCGTGGGAGGCAAGAGCGTGGCGGGCAAGGTCACGCTGAACGGCTACGCGCCGCCAGGCGGGGCGGTCGTGGCGCTGGCCACCACCAATCCCGCCGCCACACTGCCGCCTTCGGGAAGCGTCACCGTTGCGCAGGACCGGGCGTCTGCGTTCTTCACCGTGCGGACCGCCCCCGTGGCCGCAAAGAAGACGGGCAAGGTCACGGCTGCCTACCGGTCGGTGACCAAGAGCGTGACGCTCACCGTGACTCCGCCCGCGCTGAAGTCGCTTTCGCTCAATCCATCCACAGTGCCAGGGGGGTCGCCCTCGACGCGCAAGGTCGTCCTGACGGGGCTCGCTCCCGCCGGCGGCATGGCGGTCGCCCTGGCGACGAGCGACGGTGCCGTGGCTCAGCCGGTGGATGGCGCGGGATCTCCGATCTCGTCGGTCACGGTCCCAGCGGGGCAGCTGTCGGCTTCGTTCACGGTGCGAACACAGCCCACGGGGTCCACGTCCAACGTGCTCGTGTCCATCACGGCGAAGCTGGGGACTGTGTCCAAATCGCGCACGCTCACGGTGACGCCGTAGGAGTGCAGGCTGCGGCACCGGGCCGTTCGGGGCGCGTGGGGAGGACCGACGGATTCGCGGAGGAGGTCCTCCGCGAATCCGTCGGGACGGGTCGCCTCAGCGGGCGGAGGAAGCGCGGAGGGCGTGCTCCCGGGCGGCGGAGAGCTGTCCAGCGGAGCCCAGCAGCTCGTTTCGGCTGGCGATGAACTTCGCGTACTCCGCCATGAAGACCTTGCCCGGCGGCCGCAGATCGAAGTTCTCCGGGTGGTCTCGGAAGTGCTCCCGATGCACCCGGCACCAGACCAGTCGTCCGTCGGTGTCGATGTTCACCTTGCAGACGCCCAGCTTGGCCGCGGGCAGATACTGCTTCGGGTCGACTCCCCTGGCGCCTTCCTTGAGCTTCCCGCCCGCCGCGTTGATGCGGGCCACCTCGTCCTGTGGCACCGAGGAGGACCCGTGCATCACCAGCGGGAAGCCCGGCAGCCGCTCCTGGATAGCCCGGATCCTGTCGAAGTGGAGCCCCTGGGTCCCGGTGAACTTGTAGGCTCCGTGGCTGGTGCCGATGGCGCAGGCCAGGCTGTCGCATCCGGTGCGCCGCACGAACTCCTTGGCCTCGTCCGGGTCGGTGAGGCGGGCGTCCTTTTCGTCCACCCTCACATGCTCCTCCACCCCGCCGAGCATGCCCAGTTCGGCCTCCACGCTGACCCCCCGGGCGTGGGCCGCCTCCACCACGCGCCGCGTGATGGCCACGTTCTCCTCAAAGGGCTCGTGGGAGGCATCGATCATGACGGAGGAGTAGAAGCCGCTCTCGATGCAGTCGTAGCAGGTCTGCTCATCCCCATGGTCCAGGTGCACGGCGAAGAGGGCGTCGGGCCAGATCTCATCGGCTGTGCGAATGATGGCCTCCAGCATCCGCTTGTCGGTGTAGGCTCGGGCGCCCTTGCTGATCTGGATGATGAAGGGTGCCTGGGAGTCCATGCATCCGCGGAAGAGGCCCATGGCCTGCTCCAGGTTGTTTATGTTGTAGGCGCCGAGCGCGTAGTTGCCGTACGCATGCTCAAACAGCACCTTGGTCGGAACGATCATGCGGGTTCTCCTCCTGGGCCGCGGCCCGGTGGCACCGCCGCCCTGCGCGTCTCCGGTCGTGAGGACGATCCGCGCCGTTGCGCGCCCTCCGTCGAGTTCCCCCCAGCCCCGGCGCTGCGGGGTGCAGGATACCCGGCCGCGCCGCGCGAACGGAAGGACAGTTTCTGTGAACGAGTCTACCACGCGGGGCGGCGCGGCCGTCCGGCGCGGGCACAGAATCCGCCGAATCGCGGACGCGATCCTGGCCACGCTCCCCTCCCACGCCAGTACCAGTCGAGGTGAACCATGAACCGCCGCCGATTCCTGAGTGTCTCCGCGGCCACCGCCGCCGCTCTCCCCACGGCAATGGGCGCCGCGGAAGCGTCCCTTGAGGGCGCCCTGCATGACGAGCCGGGGCCGCCGAGGCAGCCGCCTTCCGCCGCGGAGACCGTCAGCCTGGCCCTCATCGGCTGCGGCGGCCGGGGCACCATGCTGATCCAATCCTTCGTGAAGCATCCCAACGTGCGCGTGGCCTGGGTCTGCGATCCCGAGGCGGCGCGCATGGACGTCGTGGCGGACTGGCTCCAGAAGAACGCTGGACAGACGCCAAAGCATGCTGCGGACATGCGCAGAGTCCTGGATGACCGGGACGTGGACGCCGTCATCATCGCCACTCCAGAGCACTGGCACGGCCTGGCCACGGTGTGGGCCTGTCAGGCTGGCAAGGACGTCTATGTGGAGAAGAACGCCTCCCTGGGCATCTGGGAGGGCCGCAGGATGATCCAGGCCGCGCGCAGGCACGGCAGGATCGTGGATGTGGGCACGCAGAACCGGAGCGCCCCCTACAATATGGCCGCCCGCGACTACATCCGGAGCGGAAGGCTGGGCAAGGTCCTGCTCGTGAAGGTCTTCAACCTGCAGGGCGGCGGCCGCTGGTCTGCACAGCCCGACTCCGCTCCGCCGCCGGGCCTGGACTGGGATCTCTGGCTGGGACCCGCCCCGAAGGTGCCCTACAACCCTGGCCGCCATCGGTCCTGGGGCGATTACTGGGAGTACTGCGGCGGCACCTTCTCGGGGGACGGCAGCCACCAGCTGGACCTGGCCCGCATGGTGATGGGCGACCCGCCCCCGCCCCGCCTGATCACCTGCTCCGGCGGCCGATTCCAGTACGACGACGGCCGTGTCATGCCAGACCTGCTGGAGATCACCTACGACTACGGCGGCTGGCTCATGACCATGGAGAACGGCACCTTCTCGCCCTACATGGACAAGATCGCCTGGGATGTGCGCGACTCCGACCTCTTCCCCTACTGGCCGCAGTGCGCCACCCGGATCGAGATCTACGGCACGGAGGGGCTCATGTTCCTGGGGCGCCACGGGGGCGGGTGGCAGGTCTTCGGCAAGGCCAAGAGTCAGTCGCGCCCGGCGGAGGTGGTGGCGCAGATGCCGGGACGGTTCCCGGACGTGCCGCACCAGCGGGACTTTCTCGAGTGTGTGCGCACGCGCCGGCGTCCCACGGCGGACATCGAGGTCGCCCACGAGAGCGCGAACCTGATTCACTACGGCGTTGCGGCGTACCGATCCGGCGAGCGGCGTCTCGCCTACGACGCAAACAGCGAGACCTTCGACCGGCCAGCGGCCAACCGCTTCCTGAAGCCCCACTACCGCAAGGGCTTCGAGATCCCAGACCGCGCGTGACGCCTGGGGCGAAGCAGCCAGGCGCCCCGGAGGGCACATAGCAGCACCAGCCAGTCGCCCGCTCTCGAATAGAGCGTGGTCTCTGTCCGGAGCGGGGCCTCGCCGATGACGAGGCCGGACTCGTACGGCGGAAACGTGCGCGCAGATCCGTCCGGCCGGACGATGCCTGTGATCCCCGTCGTGGCCGAGCAGACCACCGTCCGCCGCGTCTCCACCGCCCGCAGGCGCGTCATGGCGAAGTGCTGCGCCAGCTCCGCCGACTCTCCGGCCCACGAGTCGTTGGTGATGGACACCAGCAGGTTGGCCCCCTCCCGCGCGGCGCGCCGGGCGAGC
>Ga0073934_10010868_pt1 | contig 11179 bp, 7 predicted proteins | sample LarsenN4metaG_FD_76834 | JGI IMG/M metagenome (GOLD analysis project Ga0073934, IMG submission 76834) | Hot spring sediment bacterial and archeal communities from British Columbia, Canada, to study Microbial Dark Matter (Phase II) - Larsen... ...
TAGTAGTAACAAAGAAGTTATTACAGAACTTGTATCCGTCTATTATACTGATTTCGGTCAAACAGCAGACACGTATATTTAAAAAGCCTGTGCATCTTTGCGTCCTGCCATAGCTCAATCTTTAATTCCTCGCGTGATTGTTGCCACCTCAGACCGCGCCCAGCAGCTGATGGTGCAGGGGTACGGGGCAGAATGGTTATCAGCACAGCAGTTATGTTACGAAGTGCAAGCCACAGTTTGTCGGGTGCGGCAAAGGTATCAACCACGCAAAAAATCCAATAGTAGATTTTTAGCTAATTCTATTGATGCCAAAGCAAGACAGCGCCTAGCTGAACTGCGAATGGGATTAAAGTAGATTGTTTACACAAATCAAATCTTAACCATTTCTCTGGGCGGGAGTCTGAGTTGATTGAGTGTTGGCAAAAATTTAGATTCAGGTTTGCTATTCAAACACACTCACAAAATTTTTGGAAAAATTTTTCCGAAAGTACTTGCCAATTCCTATAACTTGGTATTAATATTGTTAATCGTGACGTTCCTCAGTAGCTCAGTGGTAGAGCGGTCGGCTGTTAACCGATTGGTCGCAGGTTCGAATCCTGCCTGGGGAGTTAAAGAAGATAAAAGACAAAAGATGAAGGATAAAGACAGAGTTTCATACTTCAGCCCTAATCCTTCACCCTTCAAAGATTTATGGTCGCTTGACCCAAAAGTAACTTTTCTCAATCATGGTTCCTTTGGTGCTTGTCCGATCGCAGTCTTATCATTTCAGCAACAGTTGCGATCGCAACTCGAACAGGAACCACTGCGATTTTTCACCAGGGAATGGGAACCACTTCTAGATGGAGCTAAAAGCAGATTAGCGGCATTTGTTGGTACTGATGTCGAAGATGTGGTATTTGTCCCCAATGCAACCACTGGCGTCAATTCCGTGTTGCGTTCCCTAATTTTTTATCCCACAGACGAAATACTCACAACTAACCACGAATACAACGCCTGTCGTAATGCACTTGATTTTATCGCCAGTCGTACAGGGGCAAAGGTGGTAGTTGCTCAAATTCCCTTTCCCCTCGATTCACCTCAGCAAGTTGTAGAAGCAGTAATAGAGCGAGTTTCACCCAAAACAAGATTAGCACTACTGGATCATGTCACAAGTCAAACAGGGTTAATCCTTCCTCTACAGGAGTTAGTGCAACAATTACAAGCCAGGGGTGTGGACACACTTGTAGATGGCGCTCATGCGCCAGGAATGATACCCCTAAATTTGCGAGAAATTGGCGCAACCTATTACACAGGAAATTGTCACAAATGGCTGTGTGCGCCCAAGGGAGCAGCCTTTTTATATGTGCGGCGGGATAAACACTCAGAAATTCGTCCCTTGACAATTAGCCACGGTGCAAACTCGCCACGCACTGATAAAAGTCGCTTTCAACTGGAATTTGATTGGATGGGAACAGATGATCCCACTGCATATATGTGCGTACCAGAAGCGATCGCATTTTTGGGTTCACTGTTACCTGGTGGTTGGGATGAATTGAGACAGCACAATCACCAATTAGCATTGCAAGCCAGACAGCTACTTTGTGAAACACTGGAAGTTTTGCCACCTTGTCCGGAAGAAATGATCGGCTCAATGGCTGTTGTACCGATTCCTAGCGTTTTGGAGAACCGCAATTTTTTATCTATACGTGATGAGTTATTTGATCGGTATTCTATTCAGGTACAAATGGTTCCTTGGCAAGAAACACCGAAGTTACTGCTGAGGATTTCCGCACAGATTTACAACACGATAAAAGAGTATGAGTATTTAGGGAAAGCACTCAGAGAATTGATCGCCGAAAGTGGTGGTTAACCTCTTTAGCATTCCTTTGTGTCTTAGTGTCTTCGTGGTTGAATAAAGATACCTCGAAACTGCGATCGCCTTCTTCCGATGCCAATAAGTCCCGAATTAACCTGGCGGCTGCTTTTTGCAACAATTGACCTGCTATTTGTTGTCCCAAACGCTGTACGCCTGGGTTGAGCACAATTTGTACAACTTGGGGTACCAGCTGGGTTGGATCAAAACCACGGGTTTCCCGGAGAATATTTAATATGCGTTTGATATGCTCCAAAGTTTGTTGTTGTTCGTCGGTGGCGGCGGGAGTTTCGTTAATGGCTGTGACGCCGACTCTTTCCCGAAGTAGGTAGGTAAAGTTATGCAGAACATTTTTACTCAAGGCTTCTGCACTTTTAATTAATTCATCTATCAGGCGATCGCGAATAAATGAACCACGTTCGGAAGACAGAAAATCCACTCCCTGGTTCAACACCAAGTTAAAATCATAGTCTTGGTTGTTACGGGCATTGCGTAACAAGTTTTCCAAACGGTTCCAACGAAAACGATTTTCTTTAAATAGTAAGTCTCGTAGGGATGCTCGTAATTCTGGTGAAGGATCGGTTAACAGGCGTTTGGCAACATAAGGATATGCTTCACTCAACACCTTAAAGTTAGGATCGATATGAATCGCGATCCCTTCCAGTGTCACTAAAGAACGAATGATTAAAGCGTAGTAGGGCGGAACACGGAACGGATATTCATACATCAAAGCTGAGAGTTCGTCAGTGATGCTTTTGATGTTTAATTCTGCAACACTAGCACCTTGAGCATCAGCAAAGACTCTGGCAAATGCGGGAATAATTGGTGTTAAATCTGTATCCGGTGAGAGAAAATCTAGCTTCACGTAGTCGTTGGCTAAAGCTTCAAAATCGCGATTAACGACGTGGACAATCGCTTCAATTAAGCCGTAACGCTGGGGTAGCTTAATTTCACTCATCATCCCAAAGTCGAGATATGCCAATTTGCCATCGCGGGTAGCAAGCAAATTACCAGGATGGGGATCGGCGTGGAAGAATCCGTGTTCCAACAACTGTCGTAATGAACACTGTACTCCTACCTCTATTAAATAGCGGGCGTCTATACCTTCGGCTTTGATCTCTTCTGTATTAGTTAATTTCGTACCTTCAATCCATTCCATCGTCAAAACCCGACGATTGGTATACTCCCAGTAAATTTTCGGTACGTAAACGTCCTTAAGATGACCGTATAATTGATAAAAGCGTTCGGCGTTCTCTCCTTCGTGAATATAATCCATCTCTTCAAAGATGCGATCGCCCAATTCATCGAGGATACCCACCAAGTCACTACGGATGCGTTTAAAGTTTTTCTGCACCCATCCTGCTAGTCGGCGCAGGATATATAAGTCAATAGTAATGCGTTCTCGGAGGTCAGGACGTTGGACTTTAACGGCAACTTCTTCGCCAGTACTCAACTTACCTTTATAAACCTGCCCCAAGGAAGCAGCAGCGATTGGTTCTGACGAAAGTTCAGTATAAATTTCTTCAGGAGGTGCGCCTAGTTCTTCTTGGATAAACTGGTAGGCTATTTCATTCGGAAAAGGTGGTAATTTGTCTTGTAACTGCGTCAGTTCTTCTAGATACGTGGGAGGAACCAAATCTGGTCGAGTAGATAAAGCTTGTCCAATTTTAATGTAAGCAGGCCCCAGCCTGGTCAGGATTTGTCGCAATTGAATTGCCCGGCGACGGTCATTTTTGACTACAATTCCCCGTTTACTATCCCACCATATACCCAAAGCAAATCTGATTGCTGGCGTTAAAACTGTGATGATGCGTCGTAAAACCTTGAGGGGGCGGCTGCTGTAATATGTGGCTATGTTCTCAGGGTTGTATCGTAAAGCCTCAGATTCGCTTGTTGAAATCACCAGCGCTGCGTTGGGTTTTTTAATTTCTTCTGCTGGTAAACTCACAATGGACATTTTTGTACCATTTTCTGGAACTACTTCATGATCTATTTGGGAAGTAGGGGAAACAGTATTTTCATTCATGAGCTTACCACCGCATCGGAGTTAACTTGTTAAGTATTGTAACAATTTGTAGGAAGGTTGGGTATTGGGAACTGGAGACAAGGAAAAAGTTAAAATTAAGAACTTGTGATTTTTTGCCCAATCCCCGAGTCCTGATCGCCGATTTCCAATTCTCTGCACTATTAAGAAAGTCTATTGCTTGGGCCAAGATCCAAAAATCCAACTACACTAGTTTTGGTATCCCTAAAAAGGGCTTGCTTAATACATTTAGTTTGTCAGTATTGCAGGGTGCAAAAACACAATTTTTAGTATCTTCTAAGTAAAATCTATCAGGCTTCTACCCTGACGCAGAATTTAAGCAATAAATTCTGGATGGGAAAAGCCAGCAAATTTATTTATTAGAAACAATCGACAATCATGCCACGTGCTAAACAGGAGATCCTTAAGGGCGCAGTGGCTCTAAAATCCAAAACTCGGATGACTCAATGTTATCTCTTTTGCGAATAGAAAATTTTGCCCTAATTGACCAATTAGAATTAGAGTTTGGCCCTGGACTAAATGTGTTGACAGGTGAAACCGGCGCTGGAAAGTCAATTATCTTGGATGCGATTGATGCGGTATTAGGTGGAAAAGTTTCTAGTCGCGTGATTCGCACTGGTACAAATCGGGCAATGGTAGAAGCAACTTTTACTTCTAATTCTGCTTTAGCAGCCTGGTTAACCGAACAAGAAATAGACTTAATTGAAGATAACTCTATATTTATAAGTCGAGAAATTACAGCTACTTCCGGGAAAGTACGGAGTCGCTCGCGAGTGAATGGAGTGTTGGTAAATCAGCAATTCATATCAGAACTACGCGATCGCCTCGTAGAAATCACTGCCCAAGGTCAAACAGTTTTAGTCGGGCAATCTGCCCAAATTCGCGACTGGTTGGATGCATACGGTGGCGACTCTGTTTTGCAGCAACGCCAAGAAGTCGCTCACGCCTTTAACGCCTACCAACAAGCGCAGCAAGCCTTAGAAAAACGCCGGACATCAGAACGGGAACGCCTGCAACAACTGGACTTATTAACCTACCAAGTCAAGGAACTAGGAGAAGTCAACCTCGGTGAACCCGATGAACTAGAGCAACTCCAACAAGAACGGCAACGCCTGAATCATGTAGTCGAACTCCAACAGATGAGTTACAAAGTATACCAAGCTTTGTACCAAAACGATGGCGAAGCGCCAACCGCCACAGATTTACTGGCAGACAGCGAAACGGTCTTAAGTGACATGGTAGAATACGACTCCCAAATGCAAACGCTGTTGGATATGGTGAGGGATGCTCAAGCAACAGTGGTAGAGGTAGCCAGGCAAATTAATGCCTACGGGGAAAGCTTGGAAGCAGATCCCCAGCGTTTGGAAGAAGTAGAAGAAAGAATTCGGGAATTAAAGCAAATCTGTCGGAAGTATGGGCCGACACTCGCAGAAGCGATCGCTTATTACCAGCGCATCCAAGCCGAGTTAGCCGAACTCAACGACAGTGAGCAATCAATAGAAAGTTTAGAAATACAACAAGCTGAGTGTTTAGCAAAGCTGACACAAGCTTGCCAAAAGTTAACACAATTACGTCGTACCGCCGCAGCCAAATTAGAAGCCAAACTGATCAGGGAACTCAAACCTTTGGCGATGGAAAAGGTACAGTTTCAAGTGGAAATTGCCCTTGTCCCCCCAACTATTGTTGGCGCAGACAAAATTACATTCATGTTCAGCCCCAACCCTGGAGAACCACTACAACCTCTATCAGAAATTGCCTCTGGTGGGGAAATGAGTAGATTTTTGCTGGCGCTGAAAGCTTGTTTTTCCCAAGCAGAGACGACAGGAACAATGGTATTTGACGAAATTGATGTCGGTGTTTCTGGGAGAGTAGCACAGGCGATCGCGGAAAAATTACATCAATTAAGTCAATTTCACCAAGTATTATGTGTGACACACCAACCTTTAGTTGCAGCGATGGCAGATCGGCATTTCCGCGTAGATAAACAGGTGATCAATCAAATCAAAGGTAAGAAAGAACACAATGGCTCTAGTGAAGAGCGTACTGTTGTACGGATTACTACCTTGGATAACTTAACCAAACGTCGGGAAGAACTGGCTCAACTAGCAGGTGGTAAATCAGCCCAAGAAGCGATCGCTTTTGCAGAATCTTTGCTAACACAGGCTGCAAATCATCGCCAACAAAAACACTAAATAGTTGCTCAGCAAACAATACAACTCCTCCAGTTCCATTAACTTTACGATATAAAGCTTGGACATTGGGCATGGGAAAATTATCAGTTTTTTAATTACCAATTAGATTACCCATTACCCTAACGAGCGATCGCCTTTACAAAATTTATGTTGACACAAGCTCCTAATTACCGTAGGAAAGGAGTAGGTACACAGGGTTTAGAAACAGCTTTGTAAACTAACCCCTGTCAGAAGCATCTGAAGAATTCCGGATAGATTCTATGAAAACCAGAAGAGACAGTAAGTTAACTGCTTGTTCTCATATGTTTATGTTAATTCACGAATATAAATGGTTACTTAAGATACCTATAAAAAAATCACATACAAAATTGAGCAATTAGCTTCCCATTTTTTCCGCAATTGCCCTAAGGACAACTGAATACACATTGTGTACGGTTTAACTAGGCAATTCAGTAATCGGCATCTTTTAAAATGCCTGCTTTCTACTGCTACGAAGTTTAATCTTATAGTATTGTCTTGCTCCTATGACTCCAAAACACACCAAGCTCAAATTCCCTCTGTTGCAATATCTCAATCAGCCTTTGTTTAGTTCTCATACCAAATTGGTATTGAATCCTCGACGCTTCGCTCATCTCTACAGAATAGAACTTCTCAAAAAATGCTGGCATAGGGAATGTGACGCTAAGGGGCCTTTTTCAAGTTAGGAAGTAGGGGGTCGGGAATCAGGAGGACAAGAAAGACCTGCGATCGCTAAATCAAGGCAATGATAATTTGCAATGTCAGCGGAATTTTCTGCCACCAACAATGGCCTTTTTTCTGGCTGTTCGATGCTGTCTATTTCACTCATTGCTTCAGGAATAGGCTGGTGATGTCACCATAAACACAACACTTTGCCAAGAAAATTTTTCCAAAAAATACAAATCTTAATGTTGGCAAACTAAGCTATCCTAAGATACCGTAACTTTTGATAGTGATTCGGGGATGAGGGATTGGGGACAAGGAACACAAAGAAGAATTTCTCCCTGATCTCCCCATCCCCCCTTCCCCATTCCCCCTTAAATAAACACATATGTCCTTCGTTCCTTTGCACATTCATAGTGACTACAGTCTGTTAGATGGTGCTAGTCAACTACCAGATTTGGTGGATCGTGCCATCGAACTAGGTATTAAAGCGATCGCTCTGACGGATCATGGTGTCATGTATGGTGCGATCGAACTCATAAAAATTTGTCGCAACAAAAATATTAAGCCAATTATTGGCAATGAAATGTATATTATCAACGGCGATATTACTAAACAAGAACGCCGTCCCCGTTATCATCAAATTGTTTTAGCAAAAAATACCAAAGGTTATAAAAATTTAGTTAAATTAACATCAATTTCTCATCTCCAAGGTGTACAAGGCAAAGGCATTTTTTCTCGTCCTTGTATTAGCAAAGAATTACTCAAAAAATATCATGAAGATTTAATAGTTACCAGTGCCTGTTTGGGTGGAGAAATACCCCAAGCAATTCTAGCTGGAAAATTAGATGCAGCCCGCCGAGTTGCTCAATGGTATAAAGATGTATTTGCTGGAGATTATTATCTAGAAATTCAAGACCACGGTTCCCAAGAAGACCGGATTGTCAATGTGGAAATTGTCAAAATTGCGCGGGAATTAGACATAAAAATTGTCGCTACCAATGATTCCCATTATATTTCTTGTTATGACGTCGAAGCACACGATGCCTTATTGTGTATTCAAACTGGGAAATTAATTACTGAAGATAACCGGATGCGTTACAGCGGTACAGAGTATTTAAAATCCGCTGAAGAGATGAAGCAGCTATTTCGTGACCATTTGCCAGATGATGTCATTGAAGAAGCGATCGCTAATACTGTAGAAGTAGCAGATAAAATCGAACCATACAATATTTTGGGCGAGCCTCGGATTCCCAATTATCCGATTCCATCTGGGCATACTGCTGATACTTATGTAGAAGAAATTGCCTGGCAAGGACTCCTACAAAAACTAAATCGCAAATCCCGCAACGAAATAGATCAAGTTTACAAAGAAAGGCTGGAATATGAATTAAAAATGATTCAGCAAATGGGTTTTTCCAGCTATTTTTTAGTTGTGTGGGACTACATCAAATTTGCTCGAGATAATGATATCCCGGTTGGTCCCGGTCGTGGATCTGCTGCCGGTTCTTTGGTAGCCTACACAATGGGAATTACCAATATAGATCCTGTGCATCATGGCTTACTCTTTGAAAGATTTCTCAATCCAGAACGGAAATCCATGCCAGATATTGATACGGATTTCTGTATTGCTCAACGGGATAAAGTCATAGAATATGTAACACAAAAATACGGCACAGAAAGAGTTGCCCAAATTATCACTTTTAACCGTCTGACTTCCAAAGCAGTCTTAAAAGATGTCGCCAGAGTGTTAAATATTCCTTACGCAGAAGCAGACAAAATGGCAAAATTGATTCCCGTTTCCCGAGGAAAACCAGCCAAGTTAAAGGTGATGATTTCTGATGACACTCCTGAACCAGAATTTAAAGCTAGATACGAAAACGATCCGAGAGTCCGCCATTGGGTAGATATGGCAATCCGGATTGAGGGAACTAACAAAACTTTTGGTGTTCACGCAGCAGGTGTAGTCATTTCTGCTGATCCATTAGATGAAATTGTTCCACTCCAAAAAAATAACGATGGTTCTGTCATTACCCAGTATTTCATGGAAGATTTAGAATCACTGGGTTTGTTAAAAATGGATTTTCTCGGCTTAAAGAATCTAAGCATGATTCAGAAAACCATCGAATTAATTGAAAATAATCATGGATTTAAGATTGACCCTTATGTAATTACCGCCCAGGAAAGAAAAGCCCAGAAAATATTAGCCAAAGGTGGAGAAGGCGCAAAACTGCCTCCAGATGTGAAGAAGACCTACGAATTATTAGAAGCAGGTGAATTAGAGGGTGTATTTCAGTTAGAATCTTCTGGAATGCGTCAGATAGTACGTGATTTGAAACCTTCTAATATAGAAGATATTTCTTCGATTCTGGCACTATATCGACCAGGACCATTAGATGCAGGGTTGATTCCAAAATTTATTAACCGCAAACATGGTCGTGAAAACATAGATTATGAACACACAATTTTAGAACCAATTTTAGATGAAACCTATGGAATTATGGTTTATCAAGAGCAAATTATGAAAATTGCTCAAGATATGGCTGGATATTCCTTAGGTCAAGCTGATTTGCTGCGCCGGGCAATGGGTAAAAAGAAAGTTTCAGAAATGCAGAAACAGCGAGAAAAATTTATTGATGGTGCAGCAAAAAATGGTGTCAAACAACAAATTGCAGAAGAATTATTCGAGCAGATGTTAAAATTTGCCGAATATTGCTTGAGTTATGAAACTGAAATTTTGACTGTAGAATATGGATTTTTGCCCATTGGGGAAATTGTAGAAAAAAGAATTGAGTGTAGTGTTTATACTGTTGATAATAATGGTTATGTTTGTACACAACCTATTGTTCAGTGGCATAATCGCGGTTACCAAGAAGTGTTTGAATACGGTTTAGAAGATGGTTCAGTAATCCGGGCAACAAAAGACCATAAATTTATGACTATTGATAGGCAAATGTTACCGATTGATGAAATATTCGCTAGGGGATTAGATTTGCTACAAGTGACAGGATTGCCAGAATGAAGCGATCGGGGATCAGGGATTAACTTAGCAGCAAAATTATAATTCATCTGTTTGCATCTGTAGTCGTTTTTTCATCCCCCCATTGTGGGGGCGATCGCACGAAGTTTTCCCCTTCCTAAAATATGTTGCAACCTAGATTGGGTGATGCGTGGTGGGTTGTACACTAGCCACTAGATAAAATTCCTGGGTTTAAAAATGTCAACTACTTCTATTCCCTCACTACGCGAACAACAACATCCCCTCATTCGTCAACTGGCTGATAGCATTGAAGCAGCTTGGCATAAACACCTAGACCTTTCGCCCTACAATTTGCCTGCGGAATTGGGATATGTAGAAGGTAGACTAGAGGGCGAAAAATTGATCATTGAAAATCGCTGTTATCAAACGCCTCAATTCCGCAAAATGCATCTAGAATTGGCAAAAGTGGGAAACATGCTGGATATTCTGCACTGCGTAATGTTTCCTCGACCGGAATATGACTTACCAATGTTTGGTTGTGACTTGGTTGGTGGTAGGGGTCAAATTAGTGCAGCGATCGCTGATCTTTCACCTGTTAACTCTGACCACTCTTTGAGTGAATCTTATACCTCTGCATTATTGGCGCTACCAGTAGCGGATTTTTCCCAACCCCGTGAATTACCAGAGTGGGGAGATATTTTTTCTGAGTTTTGTTTATTTGTACGTCCGAGTTCTACGGAAGAAGAAACAATGTTTCTCAAACGTGTGGAGGCTTTTTTAGATATTCACTGTCAAAATGCGATCGCCTCTAACCCAATTTCACCCGACAAAGTAACGCAAATTATTGCTGGACAACATAACTATTGCACCAAACAACAACAAAATGACAAAACCCGTCGTGTACTTGAAAAAGCTTTTGGTTCAGAATGGGCAGATAATTATATGAGTACTGTTTTATTTGACCTGCCAAATTAATTATTTCTTTGTTGGTAGTTGGTAGCTGGTTGTTGGTAATTGATATTTTCCAATTACTAATTATCCATTACCAATTATCTAACATCTGTTAGTTTTGTTACGTTTCACCAAAACTTATTAATGTAGAATTAATTCAAAGAAAGTAAAATTGGAGTAAAATAACTGTAATCACGCCTTGAAAATCTACTCCATCTCTTCAAATAACCAGGTGTATCTAGTAGTAACAATTTTAGATTTTGAGTTTCGCTAATTATTGCTCTAACTGTCAATTAAATTAGTGGTTTGTGATTGATAGTTAGTGTCAGGTTATTAATACCTATTCTAAGTAGGTCGGTGTTGAAAATTGTCATTATGACAAGGCAGGAGGCAGAGGGCAGCTATGCTGAAGGGAAGAGCTTTTTGGGCAACTTTACTTTCCGTTACATAGTTCGGTTTTTTTGCACCGTTCTACTTAA
>Ga0073934_10010869_pt1 | contig 11176 bp, 10 predicted proteins | sample LarsenN4metaG_FD_76834 | JGI IMG/M metagenome (GOLD analysis project Ga0073934, IMG submission 76834) | Hot spring sediment bacterial and archeal communities from British Columbia, Canada, to study Microbial Dark Matter (Phase II) - Larsen... ...
ATGCGCCAGAAGGAACTGCGCCTCGCCCTCGTCTGCTATGGCGGCGTCAGCCTTGCGGTCTACATGCACGGCATCACCAAGGAAATCTGGCATCTTGCGCGGGCAAGCCGGGCGTTCCACGGGCCCGGCGGCGCGCCGCTCGACGGCGTTGCCGAAGCCTATCGCGCCTTTCTCGAGGAGATCGAGCGTGAAGACGGGCTCAGGCTGCGCATCCTGCCCGACATTCTTACCGGTGCCAGCGCAGGCGGCATCAACGCGGTATTTCTCGCGCAGGCGATCCATTCCGGCCACAGCCTCGAGCCGCTGACCCAGCTGTGGCTCGACAACGCCGATGTCGGCGAACTCACCGATCCCGAGGCCGAGCCGATGTGGCGCTATGCCAAGCTCTGGGCCCAACCGATCGCCGAGTGGTTCCTGACCCGGCCGGGCAATGCGGTGAGCGCCACCGTCTCGCCCGAGACGCGCGCCGAGGTGCGGCACAAGGTGTCGCGGTTCGTGCGCGGCCGCTGGTTCAGTCCGCCCTTCTCGGGCATGCGGTTCTCGGCCATGCTTTACGAGGCGTTCGCCAAGATGGCGGCGGAGGGTGACGGCGCGGCGCTGCTGCCGCCGGGTTATCCCATCGATCTCGCGGTCACCGTGACCGATTTTCGCGGTCACCCGCAGAGCTTGCGGCTCCACTCGCCGCCGCAGGTCGAGGAGATGGAGCACCGCCTGCCGATCTGCTTCCGCGCCCGGGTCGGCAGCGCGGCGGCAGAACCGCTCGCCGACATTCTCGAACTGGTGCTGGCCGCCCGCGCCACGGCGAGCTTTCCCGGCGCCTTCCCGCCGCTGCGGATCGCCGAGATCGATCGTCTGGCGGCGGAAGAGGGCCATCAATGGGCCACCCGCGAGGCGTTCCTCCAGCGGATCATGCCCGTGCACCTGCGCGAAGGCACGATCGACGAGGTCGCGCTGATCGACGGCGCGGTGCTGGTCAACGCGCCCTTCGGTGCGGCTTTGGCGGCGTTGCATGGCCGCCCGGCGCAGCGCGAGGTCGACCGGCGCTTCGTCTATATCGATCCGCGCCCCGATGCCGGCGGCCTCATTCCGACAGGACATACCCGCGAGGTCGGGTTCTTCGGCGCGATCTTCGGCTCGCTGTCGACCATCCCGCGCGAACAGCCGATCCGCGACGATCTGGAACGCATCGAGCAGCAGTCGCGCGATGCGGCGCGGCTCAAGCGCATCGTGATGGACCTGCAGGAAGATATCGACCGCGCGGTGGAGAAACTGTTCGGCTATACCTTCCTGCTCGATCGTCCCACGCCCAAGCGTCTTGCCGGATGGCGGGCCAAGGCGCAACAGGCCGCCGCCGAGCGCGCGGGCTATGCCTTCGGCGCCTATGCGCTGAGCAAGTTCGAGGCGATCCTCGAACAGCTTGCCCGGCTCACGCTGCGTGCCGCCGGTGACCGGATGGGCGATACCGCGCCCGTCGTCGCGGCGCTGCGCGACGTATTGGCGACGCGCGGTCTCGAGCGCCTGACCGACAGCCACGGCGGCGCGAGCGCGCCCGCCATCGCCTTCTTCCGCGCCCACGACACGGGCTTCCGCATCCGACGCCTGCAATTGCTGGCGCGCAAGCTCTCGCGCGACTGGGAGCTCGATCCCGAGATCCCGGACGACGCGCTCGATCGCGCGCGCGACCGACTCTACGCGATCCTCGCGCTCTATCAGCGCGCAGACGAGGGCGTGCTCGGCAACCCGCGTTTCGCCACGCTCGCCACCAGCGCGATCGAGCAGCCCGGCGCAGTGCTCGACTTCCTCGCCACCGAGCGGCTGCTGCCCACCACCGATCTTGCCGCCGAGGAAATGCTGATCGCAGCGTTCGAGGACATGCCGAAGAACCTCAAGCGGCGGGTGCTGCTGACCTATCTCGGCTTTCCCTTCTACGATGTTGCCACCCTGCCGCTCACCCGGCGCGAGGGGCTCGACGAGTTCAACCCGATGCGGATCGACCGGATTTCGCCCGAAGACGCGGTATCGATCCGCAAGGGCGGCACCGCGGCGACCTTGCGCGGGATCGAGTTCTACAATTTCGGCGCCTTCTTCAGCCGCCACTACCGCGAGAACGATTACCTGTGGGGGCGGCTGCACGGGGCCGAGCGGATGATCGATCTGGTCGCCTCAACCGTCGGCCCCGGCCTCGCCGAGGCGCGGATTCGCACCGCCAAGCGCGCGGTGTTCCTGGCGGTGCTCGAAGAGGAGGAGCGGGCCGGGCGTTGCCAGCGCGGGCTCATCGACCAGATCCGCGGCGAGGTGATCGAGCGGATGGGCGAGGCCTAGGCCGGCGCGAAGAACAGGAGCATCACCAACCGCGCGTCCTCGGGCATGGTGCCGAAACCGGGCGCGGCATTGTGGAACTGCCACGGCGAGAACAGCAGCAGGCGGTTGAACCGCGCCGGCACCCGCAGCACCCTCTCCCATCGTGCCGGATGCGCGGTATCCCCGTTGACCACGTCCTCGATCAGCGCGTTGGCGTCCGGGTAGCCCGAGGCGGCGATCTGCGCCGGGTCCTGCGGCACGCGTTCGAGCCCGGTGCGGCGATGGCGGAAGAAATCGGTGCCGCCGGCATCCGGTCGCGCGCAATCCTCGGGGCGAGAAAGATAGAGAATGCCCGAATAGGCGGCGGGATCGATATGCACCCCGCTTCGGCCCTTGTCCGCCTTGCGGGTGAGGCGGCAGTGCCCGTGCTGGGTGCCCGGGGCTGCGCCAAGCCGCATCCCGAGGAGGCGCGAAACGGCTGCGTCAACTGCACCGGTGTCGAGTGGGCTTGTCGAGTTGAGCCCCGGGAAATTGCCGTGCTGGCGCGCTGGATCATAATCGAGCGCGAGCGCCGCGCGCCGCGCCGCCCAGGGATCCTTCAGGAAATCGTCGATGATGATCAGCGAAGGCAGCACCGCGTCAGCCGCCGAACACGTCCTTGAGCTTGTCGAAGAACCCGCGGCTTTCGGGGCATTCCTCGCCGGTCTCGGTGCTGCGGAATTCCTCGAGCAGTTCCTTCTGTCGGCGCGAGAGCCTGGTCGGGGTTTCGACCGCGATCTCCACCACCAGGTCGCCGCGCCCGCGCCCTTGCAGCACCGGCATCCCTGCGCCGCGAATGCGCAGCTGCTTGCCCGACTGGATCCCGGCAGGGATCTCGAGCCGGTTGGTCGAACCATCGAGATCGGGAATCTCGACGCAGCCGCCCAGCGCCGCGGTGGTGAAGCTCACCGGCACCCGCGTCATCAGCGTGGTGCCTTCGCGCTCGAACACGCGGTGCGGCTGGACATGGAGGAAGATGTAGAGATCGCCCGGGGGCGCGCCGCGCTGGCCGGCCTCGCCCTTGCCGGAGAGCCGGATTCGCGTGCCGGTATCGACGCCGGCGGGAATTTCGACCTTGAGCGACTGCGGCCGGTCGACCCGGCCCTCGCCCCGGCACACCCGGCACGGATCCTCGATCACGCTGCCGCGCCCGCCGCAGGTGGGGCATGGCCGTTCGACCACGAACAGCCCCTGCTTGGCGCGCACCGAGCCCATGCCGTGGCACAGGTTGCACTGGCGTTCGGAGGTGCCGGGGGTCGCCCCGGTGCCATCGCAGGTGTCGCAGGATTGCGAGACCTCGATCTCGATCTCGGTGTTCTTGCCGTGAAAGGCTTCCTCGAGGCTGACCTGCATGTCGTAACGCAAGTCCGCGCCGCGCCGGTTCTGCTGGCGTCCTGCCCCGCCCCCGCCGAAGGCGCTGCCGAAGATGGTTTCGAAAATGTCCCCAATGTCGGCGAAATCGCCGCGCGCTCCGCCGCCGAACGGCCCGGCCCCGCCGCCGTTCATCCCCTGGGTGAAGGCCTGATGGCCGTAGCGATCATAGGCCGCGCGCTTCTGCGGGTCCTTGAGGCAGTCATAGGCCTCGTTGATCGCCTTGAACTTGGCCTCGCAAGTCGCATCGCCGGGATTGCGGTCCGGGTGATATTTCATCGCGAGCTTGCGATAGGCGCTCTTGAGCGTGGCCCCGTCGGCATCGCGGGCGACTTCGAGCGTCTGGTAGTAATCGAGTTGGGCGCTGGACATGATGTGACCTATTCCCCGTGGCCAGAGCCCGCCGCCGCACCGATCGCATGATCGGATCGCGGCGGCGGGGCACTGGATAGCATCGGGGCCTTAGCCCTTCTTGTCTTCGTCGACCTCGGAGAATTCGGCGTCGACGACTTTCTCGTCCGCGACCTTCTCTTCAGCAGCCTCGGTGCCAGCCTCGGGCCCGGCGGCCTGCTGCTGTTCGTAGATCTGCTGGCCCAGCTTCATCGCCGCCTCGGTCAGCGCCTGTGCCTTGGCGTTGATGTCATCGGCATCGCCGGCCTCGAGCGCGGTCTTGGTCGCGGCGATGGCCTCCTCGACCGCCGACTTGGTGGCGGCGTCGATCTTGTCGCCATGCTCGGCCAACTGCTTTTCGGTCGCGTGGACGAGGCTGTCGGCCTGATTGCGCGCTTCGGCGGCGGCGCGGCGCTTCTTGTCCTCCTCGGCGAACTTTTCCGCGTCCTTGACCATCTGGTCGATGTCCGCGTCCGAGAGGCCGCCCGAGGCCTGGATCTTGATCGTCTGTTCCTTGCCGGTGCCCTTGTCCTTGGCGCTGACCGAAACGATGCCGTTGGCGTCGATGTCGAAAGTCACCTCGATCTGCGGCACGCCGCGCGGGGCCGGCGGGATCCCGATCAGGTCGAAATTGCCGAGCAGCTTGTTGTCCGCCGCCATTTCGCGCTCGCCCTGATAGACCTTGATCGTCACCGCGTTCTGGTTGTCCTCGGCGGTCGAATAGGTCTGGGTCTTCTTGGTCGGGATGGTGGTGTTGCGGTCGATCATGCGGGTGAACACGCCGCCGAGCGTCTCGATGCCGAGCGACAGCGGGGTCACGTCGAGCAGCAGCACATCCTTGACGTCGCCCTGCAGCACGCCCGCCTGAATGGCGGCGCCCATGGCGACGACTTCATCGGGGTTCACGCCGGTGTGCGGCTTGGCCCCGAAGAACTGCTCCACGACTTCGCGCACCTTGGGCATGCGGGTCATCCCGCCGACGAGGATCACCTCGTCGACCTGGTCCTTGGAAATGCCGGCATCGGCCAGCGCCTTCTTGCACGGATCGAGCGTGCGCTGGATCAAGCCGTCGACCATCTTTTCGAGGTCGGCGCGGGTGATGGTTTCCACCAGGTGCAGCGGCGTGGTGGCGCCGCCTTCCATCCGCGCGGTGATGAAGGGCAGGTTGATTTCGGTGGTGGCCGCGCTCGACAGTTCGATCTTGGCCTTTTCCGCGGCTTCCTTGAGGCGCTGGAGCGCGAGCTTGTCGCTCTTGAGGTCCATGCCCTCTTTCTTCTTGAACTGGTTGGCGAGATACTCGACGATCGCATTGTCGAAGTCCTCACCGCCGAGGAAGGTGTCGCCGTTGGTCGACTTCACCTCGAACACACCGTCGCCGATCTCGAGGATCGAGATGTCGAAGGTGCCGCCGCCGAGGTCATAGACCGCGATGGTCTTGCCGTCGTCCTTGTCCATGCCGTAGGCGAGCGCGGCTGCTGTCGGTTCGTTGATGATGCGCAGCACTTCGAGGCCGGCGATTTGCCCTGCATCCTTGGTCGCCTGACGCTGGGCGTCGTTGAAATAGGCGGGCACGGTGATCACGGCCTGCGTCACGGTCTCGCCGAGATAGCTTTCGGCGGTTTCCTTCATCTTCTGGAGGATGAAGGCCGAAATCTGCGAGGGGCTGTAATCCTCGCCCCCGGCTTTGACCCAGGCATCGCCGTTCTTGCCCTTGACGATCTTGTAGGGGACGAGCTCCATGTCCTTCTTGGTCAGGGGATCGTCGAAGCGGCGACCGATCAGCCGCTTGATCGCGAACAGGGTGTTGTCGGGATTGGTCACCGCCTGGCGCTTGGCCGGCTGGCCGATCAGGCGTTCGCCGTCCTTGGTGAAGGCGACGATCGAAGGCGTGGTGCGCGCGCCTTCCGAATTCTCGATCACCTTGGGCTTGCCGCCGTCCATGACAGCGACGCAGGAATTGGTGGTGCCGAGGTCGATACCGATTACTTTACCCATTTTTACCCCATCCATCTGGACAATTGTTGGACGCCGCATTGCGCGCTTCCCACGGAGCGGCAAAGCGCTTTGGCGGCTCGTTTGTGAGCGCGATATAGGTGCGGTTTCGCTTGGCACAAGACTTCGCAGTCCCTAGTTTTCCCTCAGTCCAAAAGGGAGCAACAGCACGTGAAAATCATAAAGGGATCACTTTCGGGTCTGCGTGAAGGCGCCATCGCGGCAGCGATGGTGGGGGCGATGCTGGGGCTCGCGGCCTGCGGCGGCGAGGCTGAAGCGCCCGCGGCAACGGTGGCGGGACAGGTGCCGGGCATGACGATCAGCAACGCCCGCCTCGTGCTCGCGCCGGTCGCCGGCAATCCGGCGGCGGTCTATTTCGATCTGTCCTATGAGGGCGAACAGGGCCTCACCATCCGCAAGGCCGAGGTCGAAGGCGCCGGCATGACGATGATGCACGATTACGGCGAGTATGATTTCAAGGTTCAGATGATGGAAGCGCTGCCTGTGGCGCTGACCAAGGGCAGCAAGGTCGAATTCAAGCCCGGCGCGCTGCACGTGATGGCAATGGAGCCGCCCGCCACCTGGAAGCCGGGCGACAAGGTCAAGGTCACGCTCACGATGTCGGGCGGCACCACGCAGGTGTTCGAGGCCGAGGTGCGCGCCGCGGGTGAGGAACGCTGAGGGACCGGGTGGCTAAGCCGGGCGCGGCGGTGCATGCCGAGGCTGCGCCGCCCGCCTGTCCGGTCGGCGGCGCGCGGGCGCTGACCGAGGGCGAGATTGCGCTCGCCCGTTCGGTTTTCGGTGAGGCGATTGATTACAACCGCGTCACCATTCGCCGCCGCAAGTTCTTTCCGCTCCATCCGCGCAAGGTGACGATGGCGCCGCGCGGCCACCTCCACTTCCATCCCGAGGCCAGCCACTACTGCGACGATTTCGCCGCCGCGCCGCTGGTGCATCAGGCTCATTTCATCCACGAAATGACCCACGTCTGGCAAACCCAGACGCGCGGCGACTGGCACCTGATGCTCCGCCGCCACCCGTGGTGCCGCTACGACTACGCCTTGAAACCGGGCTGGAAGCTGACGCAATACGGGCTTGAGCAGCAGGCCGAGATCGTGCGCCACGCCTTCCTGTTGCGGCACCGGGCGATCGTTCCCGGCGCGCCTCCGCTTGAGACCTACGAGACGCTCCTGCGGACCGGCTTCGCTCCGGATCAGGCCTAGTCCGGCTTCTTCGCCACCGCCACCATCGCGGCACGCAGCAGGCGATCCTTGATCATCCACCCGGCCTGCAATTCCTGCACGATGGTGCCGGGCTCGGCATCATTGGTCGGCACTTCGAGCATGGCCTGGTGCTGGTTGGGATCGAGCGGCAGGCCCATTGCGGCGATGCGGGTGATGCCGTGGCTGGCGAAGACCTTCTCCAACTCGCGCTGGGTGGCTTCGAGGCCGACCACAAGGCCCTTCATTTTCTCGTCCTCGCGCAAGGTATCAGGGATAGCCTGCACCGCGCGCGCAAGATTGTCGGCGACGCTGAGGATGTCGCGGGCAAAGCCGGTCGCGGCATAGGCGCGGGCCTCGTCCTTCTCGCGCTCCAACCGGCGCCGCACGTTCTGCGTTTCGGCTTGGGCGTAGAGGATGTCCTGCTTGGCCGCTTCGAGATCGCGCCGCAGCGCCTCGAGCGCCTCGCCCAAACCGTCGCCGCCGCCGGTGTCATCCTCACCTAAGTCGAGGAATTCTTCCGGCACGCCCTTCAATTCGGCTTCAGCCGCAGAATCGCGCGGCTTGTCATTATCGATCATGGTGTAATGCTTCCATTCAAGCGATGAGCTTGCCCAGCGAACGGGCGGTCAGATCCACCATGGGGACAACCCGCGCGTAATTCAACCGGGTCGGGCCGATCACGCCAAGCACACCCACCACCCGGCCCTCGCGGTCGCGGTAGGGCGAGGCGATCACCGACGAGCCCGAGAGCGCGAACAGGCGGTTCTCCGAACCGATGAAGATGCGGGTCGCCTCGGCCTCGCGCGCCGAATCGAGCAGTTCGGCGACCGATTGCTTGTTTTCCAGATCCTCGAGCAGCATCCGCACCCGCTCGATATCGCCCACCGCCGCCTCGTCGAGCAGGTTGGCCGCGCCGCGCACGATCAGCACGGGGCGCGCGGCGGCATCCTCGCTCCACACCGCAAGGCCGCGCTCGACCAGATCGCGCGAGGCATCGTCGAGCTGCGAGCGACCCGCCGCGATCTCGGCGCGCATGGCCTGCGCAGCCTCGGCCAGCGTGCGGCCTGCGAGCCGCGCGGTGATGTAGTTGCTCGCCCGGTCGAGCGCACCGGGACTGAGTGCGCCGCCGAGGGTGAGGATGCGGTTTTCCACCCCGCCGTCCTCGCCCACCAGCACGGCAAGCGCCCGCCCTTGCCCGAGATCGACGAGGCTGAACTGGGCGAGGCGCTGTTCGCGCGGGGCCACCAGCACCATGCCCGCCGCACCCGACAGATCGGACAGGATCGCGCTGGCCTGCTGCAAGGCCGCCTCGACCGGCCCGGCCTCGGCCAGACGCGCCTCGATCGCCGCCTGTTCTTGCGCGGTCGGCTCTGCGACGCGCATCATCCCGTCGACGAAGATGCGCAGGCCTGCATCGGTCGGCATCCGTCCCGCGCTGGTGTGCGGCGCCGCCAGCAGGCCGAGCGTCTCGAGGTCCGCCAACACCGAGCGGATCGATGCGGGCGAGAGGTTGAGCGTCCCGTTCGCCGCCAGCGTCTTGGAGCCGACCGGCTGTCCGCTCTCGATATATTCCTCCACCACGCGCCGGAAAATCTCGCGGGCGCGCGCGGTCAGTTCGGTGACGGGGAGTGAGGCCATGGGGGCAATCTTAGTGTTTGCGCTTGCCGCGACAAGTGGCCCGCGCTTAAGGGCCCCGCAAGCCTCAAACGGAGTCACCCATGCGCCCTTCAGGACGCGCGCCCGACGAAATGCGCGCCATCACCATCCAGACCGGTTTCACCAAGCACGCTGAAGGCTCGTGCCTGATCGGCTTCGGCGATACCCGCGTGCTGTGCACCGCCAGCGTCGAGAAGGGCGTGCCGCCGTGGCTGCGCGGCAAGGGCGAAGGCTGGGTGACGGGCGAATATTCGATGCTCCCGCGCGCCACCCACACCCGCGGGCAACGCGAAGCGGCCAAGGGGAAGCAGTCGGGCCGCACGCAGGAAATCCAGCGCCTGATCGGGCGAAGCCTGCGCGCCGTGGTCGATCTGCAAAAACTCGGAGAGCGGCAGATCACGCTCGATTGCGACGTGATCCAGGCCGATGGCGGCACCCGCACCGCCGCCATTTCGGGTGCGTGGATCGCGCTCAGGCTCGCGGTCAACGGGCTGATGGCGGCGGGCGAGATCAAGCAGGATCCGATTTCCGCCCAGGTCGCGGGCATCTCCTGCGGGATCTACAAGGGCACCCCCGTCCTTGACCTCGATTACGACGAGGATTCGAACGCCGAGGCAGACGGCAATTTCGTGCTGCTGTCGGGCGGGCAGATCGCCGAGGTTCAGGCGACCGCCGAAGGCGCGACCTATGACGAGGAAGGGCTGCTGCGCCTGCTGCGCTTGGCCCGCATCGGCGCCGACCGGATCTTCGCGGCGCAATTGGACGCGGTGAAATGACACGGCGCCTTGGCTCCGGCTCGCTGGTGATCGCGACCCACAATGCGGGCAAGCTGAAGGAAATCGCCGCGCTGCTCGCGCCTTACGGAGTGACCTGCGTCTCGGCCGGCGCGCTCGGCCTCGCCGAACCGGCCGAGAACGGCACCACCTTTGCCCAGAACGCGTTGATCAAGGCGCGCGCGGCGGCCGAAGCCTCGGGTCTTGCCGCGCTGGCCGACGACAGCGGACTGTCGGTCGCGGCGCTCGATGGCAGGCCCGGGGTCTACACCGCCGACTGGGCCGAACGGCAGTGGTTCGAAGGCGCACCGGGTCGCGACTGGTACATGGCGATGGGCAAGGTCGAAGGTATGCTCGCCGAGAAGGGCGCAGATGTCGATCGCGCCGCGGCGTTCCACTGCGTGCTCGCGATTGCCTGGCCCGATGGCGACTATGCGATCTACGAAGGCCGCTGCGACGGCGCGCTGGTCTGGCCGCCGCGCGGCACGCTCGGCTTCGGCTATGATCCGGTGTTCGTCCCCACGGGCCGGACGCAAACCTTCGCCGAGATCGCACCGGACGAAAAACACGCCATCAGCCACCGTGCCGATGCCTTCGCCAAGCTGGTCGCCGAGCAGTTCGGTCGGTGAGGCTCAGCGGCGGGCGACGTGCTCTGCAGGGTCGATCCGCTGCCCCCAGACATTGCCCGCGGGCCAGTAGCGGCACACCAGCACTTCGTCGGTAGCGGTGTGGGCGACGGCGCAGCCGACCTCGCGGGTTTGCGGCCAAATCACCTGGGTGTAGTGGGCGACATCGCTCCAGCGGCCGGTGCGCGAGACGTCGGGAAAATGGCCGGGACGGAAATGGCGCTTTTCGGCGAGGAAGAAGCCCACTGTCTCCCACGCCGTCCAATAACCCCGGGGCCCGCGCCAGAGATTTTCACCCTGCCCCTTGCGCTGATCGAGCGAGGCATGATCGTACCGGTTGTGGCGCGCAAGGTGCCGCGCCCACCCGGCCGCATCGTGCGCCAGCCTCTCGCTCCACGCCAGCGGGGCGAGGCCCACCTCTGCGCGAGCGCGATTATGCGCGGCGAGCCAATCGCGTTGATCGGGCGACGCATAGGGCTGCTCTTGCGACTGCGCGCTCGCACCTGCCATAAGCAGGGCCAAACCGCCGGCGAGCATTGCGATTTTGGACACGAAAGAGACACTCCGCATGGCATCGAACTATCGTTCAACGATTAAGCGGGGCTGAAAATTCCATCCGTGGCGCGCACGCTCTACATCCACTGGCCCTTCTGCGCGAAGAAATGCCCCTATTGCGACTTCAACTCGCATGTGCGCGAAAGCGTCGACATGGCAGCGTGGCAGGCGGCGCTGATCGCCGACATGCGCGCCGAGGCGGCGGCGGCGGGCGGCGAGCCGCTCGCATCGATCTTTTTCGGCGGCGGCA
>Ga0073934_10010870_pt1 | contig 11176 bp, 7 predicted proteins | sample LarsenN4metaG_FD_76834 | JGI IMG/M metagenome (GOLD analysis project Ga0073934, IMG submission 76834) | Hot spring sediment bacterial and archeal communities from British Columbia, Canada, to study Microbial Dark Matter (Phase II) - Larsen... ...
TAAATAAAGTTGACCCGGTTTTCTCTAATGAAGCAAAGAATGCATTTACCCGCTACCACCGTGACAATTTCTATAATAAACAATTCTCGTTAGACTTGTTTGAACTGGATGCTGATAACAGGTTGTTGCTCATAGCCCCCTTCACCAATGCACAAGATGCCATTGCATATATTGACAAGACCAAACCAAGGACTGCTGATGAGATCATTCCCTGGCTGAAAGGTGGCAAGTACAGTTTCAGCATACTTACCAATGGTAATTTTGACCTGCTTAAGCAAAACAAAAATCTCGAAGGATACAAAGCATTCCTGAACCAGTATTTCCCCGGTAAGTTTTAACAGGTGGCCCGGTTAATTACGTTTGTTTTGGCAAAAAATTAATGACTGTGCTATTTCAGCCGTATAGGTTTTTCTTAATTTCGAACCCGGTTCATTAAACCATTTTATCACAACCCTCAACTAAATGAAGAAAGCTGTTCGGATCTTCTGGCGAATATTCTTCGGCGGTTTCGCCGCATTCATACTGTTGATTATACTGGCCAATTTTGGTGTGTTTGGCAAGATGCCTTCCCTCTCTGACCTGGAAAATCCTTCCATTCTGCAGGCCTCTGAGGTATATGCCGAAGATGGCACCCTGATGGGTAAATACTATACTGAAAGAGGAAACAGGAGTAATGTAAAGTACCGGGATATTTCAAAACATGTGATAGATGCCCTTATAGCTACAGAAGATGAACGTTTTTACAGTCATAGCGGCATAGATTTCAAATCAACCCTGAGAGCCATTTTTACTTTAGGTTCGCAGGGAGGCGGCAGTACCATTACTCAACAGCTGGCAAAAGCGCTGCTCGACCAGGGTAGTAAGAATAAGGCATGGAGGGTAATTGAAAAACTGAAAGAGTGGATCATTGCCGTAAAACTTGAAAAGAATTTTACCAAGGAAGAGATCATCACTTTATATCTCAATGCAGTGCCATTTGGTAATAATATTTATGGTATCCGAAATGCATCGAGAACTTTCTTTCAAAAAGAACCTGACAGGCTGAATGTGGAAGAGGCAGCCCTGCTTATTGGCATGCTGAAAGGAAACAGCATTTACAACCCTATCAGGAACCCCAAAGCTTCACTTGACCGGAGAAATGTAGTTCTCAGTCAAATGGAAGTAAACGGCAAGATTACACCTGCGGTAGCTTCTAAATTAAAAGCGACCCCCATAAAACTGAATTATAAAAAGCTGGATGAAAACACCGGTTATGCACCTTACTTCAGGGAAGTTTTAAAAGGAGAAATAAGAGAAGCCCTGAAGGATGTAAAGAAAAATAACGGCGACTCTTATGATATATATGATGATGGTCTGAAAATTTATACCACTATCAACGTACAAATGCAGCAGTATGCCGAAGAGGCGATGGCTCAGCATATGGCCACACTACAAAAAGGCATTAATGCCAGGCAGGACATGAAAACCGGTTCTATCTGGAAAGGACGGGAAAAATTCCTGGAAAAAGCGATTAAAGAATCAGACCGTTGGAAAAACCTGGAAGAAGATGGTTTAAGTGATAAAGAAATAAGGGCCAGTTTTGATGTGAAAGTACCAATGAAAGTATTTGCCTGGAATACAAAAAGAGAAAAAGATACTGTTATGGCCCCCATCGATTCTATCAAGTACCACCTCCAGATGGAGCAGGCGGCCTTTATGGCAATGGACCCTGTAACCGGGGAAGTAAGAGCTTGGGTGGGAGGCATTCATTTTAAAACATATAAGAATGACCATGTAAACCTGAAAACAAAAAGACAGGTTGGTTCTACTATAAAGCCGCTTTTGTACACACAGGCAATGGAGGAACGGGGTTTTACACCGGAAACTGAAGTCGAAAACGTAGCACAAAACTTTGGTGGTAATGCATGGGTACCTGCGGGTAAAAAATGTGGCGGAGGAACCATGACCATGGCCAATGCACTTGCTTATTCAAAAAACTGTGCAACTGCCTACATCATGAAACAAGTAGGTCCCAAACAATTTGTTGACTTTTTGAGCCGCCTCAACATACCAACAAAAATAGATCCCTACCCTTCTATTTGCCTCGGTACCTGTGATCTTTCGATGTATGAAATGCTTTGGAGCTATACCATATTTGCAGGTCGTGGTTTTTCTACAAAGCCTTATAGCATCAGCCGTATTGAAGACCGTAACGGAAATATTATCAAACGGTTTGACTATAGTGTAAACCGCAAAGAAGCAGTGAGTGAAGTAACCGCCTATACAATGGCCCGGATGATGCAGGGAACTGTAGATAAGGGTACTGCTGGTGGTATGCGGTCAAGAGTAGGTGCATCTGAAATGGGAGGTAAAACAGGTACGACTGATGATAATGCAGATGCCTGGTTCATTGGTTATACACCGCAACTACTGGCTGGCTCATGGGTTGGTTTTGAATACCAGTTCATGAGAAACCTTGGTGATGGTAACCGGATTGCCCGCCCGATAACTGAATACTTTTTCAAGAAAGTATTAGCAGACAAAAAATTGGGTATTGAAAGAGATGCCCGCTTCGTAAAACCTGCTGAACTGGAAAATGAAATAAACAGCGCCGATATTATCATCAGCGACACTGACCCAAGTCCTGGTGCTGAGGGCGACGACCAGGGTGTAGGTAATGAGCAGGATTACAACGATGATTACACACCAAATGACACATTGGGACCTGAGTCAAAGCCACTGGAAGAAGATGATAAGAAGCCAGCAAAGAAAGACACGGCTGCTAAAACAGCAATACGCAAAGAAGACAACAATACAAAACCCATCGGCGCACCTACAGAAGAACCTGAAAAGAAAAAAGGTATTCTTAAACGAATTTTTGGGAAAAAGGATAACTAGCTATTTTCAACCATATTTATCAAAGGTTTTGCCATGGCAAAACCTTTTTAGTTTATATCTTGGTCAAACCGAAACACAAATTACAGTGCATACAATTCGTCATACAACTACAGCAGACATACCCCTTATCAGGGAGCTAACATTTAAAGTATGGCCTCAGACCTACCGTAACATGCTGTCCAGCGAACAGATTGATTATATGCTGGAGATGATGTATAGTCCTTCCTCACTGGAAAAACAAATGCAGGACGGATGCAGTTTTATTGTTGTTTATGACAATGAAGAGCCTGTTGGATTTGCCTCATACCAGCTTATAGATAGTAATATGGCGAAGCTTCATAAAATATATGTCTTACCATCGCAGCAAGGTAAAGGAACCGGGAACTTCATGCTGGATTATATAATTCAACAGGTAAAATCGCAGGGAGGTGCTTCACTGCAATTGCAGGTTAACAGGAATAATACGGCAAAAGTTTTCTATGAAAAGAAAGGCTTTACAGTAATTCAGGAAGCCGATTTTGATATCGGCAATGGTTATTACATGAATGATTTTGTAATGGAAAAGAAATTGTAATCCGCAGTTAATCTGTTTTCATCACCACCTTACAATCCAGGAATCTTGTAGGATCAAGTGGCGTTTCAAACTTGTAAAGTGATAACTCCAGCTTATCCCCCGGTGTAATATAGCCTAACGGCTGACCAGCTTTCAGGTTATCATTCTTTTTTACAATTACTTTAGACAAACCGGAGTACCAGAAATAATAGTCACGGTAATAGAAAACAACATCCCATTTTTCGTCATCATTCTGTATTACGTTGGATACTCTTCCGGTAATACAGGCCTTTACAGTAGTATCCGGAACACTTACCAGGCCGACACAAAGATCCGGTTCATCAAACTTCATCACATTTTTTGGAGGAGGTACGATGATGGCCTCATCTAACGGGCATTTAAGCCAGACACTATCTTTTTGTCCATATACAAATACAGGCGCTACAAACAATAGACCAACCAGTAAAAGCTTAACCATAATTTTCATAAAGACAATTTATCGGTTGTGCATATTTAATTTTTTTGCCATTTCAGCACTCATACCTTCGGCCGAAATGCCGTAACCGCCTACCAACACACCTTTTACACCTGACCTGGATTCTATACCAAAAACGATTGCCTGATCTGAAGGATCAGTGTTGCCTTCAAACCGGTAAACTTCAGTTATTTCAAAATCATCTATCTCGAATTTATCATTGTGGCAGACGAGACAATTCTCCTGAAGGTTGAAATCGACAGAAAATCCTCTTTTTCGTAAATCACTTAATGCCTCCGATAGAGTGTCATAATTGTACATTGGCTGTGTTTGTCTAACCAAATTTATTCTTATTTGCTCAAAACCAGTGACTAGTAATGCTAAATTTCTTAAACAACATCCGGTTCTATGATGTGTATAATAAGTAGCAGCAGAAGGCAGATTGGCAAGGCTTTATACAGCAATAAACATTACCTTTGCGCCCATCATAAAAAGAAAAAAATGTCAACAGTATCTAAATCCATTGATTTCAGTCTTCCTTACAAGGTTGCTGATATTTCCCTTGCTGAATGGGGACGTAAAGAAATTCGCCTTGCTGAGGCTGAAATGCCCGGTTTGATGGCCCTTCGCCAGGAATATGGCGCCTCACAGCCATTGAAAGGTGCCCGGGTGGCCGGTTGCCTGCACATGACTATTCAAACTGCCGTGTTAATTGAAACATTGGTGGCGTTGGGTGCTGAAGTAAAATGGAGCTCCTGTAATATTTTCTCTACTCAAGATCATGCTGCTGCTGCCATTGCCGCTGCCGGTATTGGAGTATTTGCCTGGAAAGGCCAGACAATTGAAGAGGCGGACTGGTGTATAGAACAAACTTTGTTCTTCGGCGGCGCTGACCGTCCGCTGAATATGATTTTGGACGATGGCGGTGACCTGACCAATATGGTGCTGGATAAATACCCTGAACTGGTGCAGCATGTAAAAGGAATCAGTGAAGAAACCACTACCGGTGTACATCGCCTGTATGAAAGAGTGGCAAAAGGCACATTACCCATGCCCGCCATCAATGTGAATGATTCTGTGACCAAATCAAAATTTGACAATAAATACGGTTGTAAAGAATCACTGGTGGATGCTATCCGCCGTGCCACCGATGTGATGCTGGCTGGTAAAGTAGCTGTAGTAGGTGGTTATGGTGACGTAGGTAAAGGTTCTGCAGCTTCACTGGCTGGTGCTGGTTGCCGTGTTATCGTTACTGAAATTGATCCTATCTGTGCGTTACAGGCAGCCATGGATGGTTTTGAAGTAAAGAAAATGATCGATGCGGTGAAAGAAGCCGATATCGTTGTAACAGCAAGCGGCTGCCGCGACCTGATCACTGGCGCCCATTTCAAACTGATGAAGGATAAAGCCATTGTATGTAATATTGGTCACTTCGATATTGAAATTGACATTGCATGGCTGAACACCAACTACGGTCATACAAAAGACACTATCAAACCGCAGGTTGATATTTACAATGTTGATGGCAAGGACATCATCATCCTCGCTGAAGGCCGACTGGTAAACCTTGGTTGCGCCACCGGTCACCCATCCTTTGTGATGAGTAATTCATTCACTAACCAGACACTGGCACAAATTGAGTTGTGGACTAACCACAAGAACTACGAGAACAAAGTGTATGTGTTGCCCAAGCACCTTGATGAGAAAGTGGCCCGTTTACATCTTTCAAAAATTGGCGTTGAACTGGATGAATTGACCGATGCACAGGCAGATTACCTGGGCATCAGCAAGAATGGTCCTTTCAAGGCAGAGCATTACCGGTATTAATTGTTTTGTCGTTATAAAGAAAAACCCGCCCATACGGCGGGTTTTTTATTGTGATCAACCGTAGAATAGAAGACTCTTACCGTAAACTAACCTGGCATAACATCCGGTATAACCACTGCACTACTTTCATGGGATAAACTATTAAACCATGAAAAAAATTGTTGTAGTACTGGCAGTTTTAGTCACCGGCATAAGCCATGCACAAAATGTAGGAATTGGCACAGATATGCCTGCATCAAAACTGACCATCAATGGTACCGATCCGGATATCGGCTTTATGAACAACGGTCTTGCACATGGGTTTATCAAGGCCAATGGTGTTAATTTAACTATCGGAACCGCCAGCGACAACCCAACAGGCAAACTGATACTGGGGACAAAGGATAATAATCATTTTAATATTGATCATCTTGGAAGGGTTTCTATTGGCACCAATTCAAATTTTGATGCATCCTTTAAATTAAATGGCACCTCCCCTATTTTTGGTTTTTTGCATGAAGAAGTGCAAAAAGGTTTTCTTCGCCTTGCCGGAGATAACTTTAAAATGGGTACTTACCCCTTTAACTCAGGTAAAATAGTCTTCTCCCCAAAAAATGTTGATAAAATATGGATCGATGAGGATGGCCTAATGGGTATTGGAACTGCTACACCGGTTTCAGAACTTACTATCAACGGAACAAATCCTTACATACAGATTCAAAATAATGCCTCTAACAAAGGGTTCCTCCAGGCCATTGGTAATGACCTGAAACTGGGAACCAACTCAACTAATACAACAGGTAATTTGGTACTGCAAACAAAACTGCTGGACAGAATGACAATTAACGAAAATGGGCAGGTAGGTATTGGCACTACAAATCCTTCCTCCATACTGAGCATTAACAGCACAGATCCTATTGTACAGCTTAAGAATGATGATGTAGATAAAGCGTTCCTCCAATTAGTTGGCAGCGATTTTAAGATGGGTACCAATTCAAGCAATGACTATGGCAGAACGATCTTCAGGAATAATGGCATTGACAGAATGGTAGTCAACTACGATGGAAAAGTAGGTATCGGCACAATGTTTCCGTATCAAACTTTGACATTGAATGCAACGACTCCTTCCCTTGGTTTGAGTATAGGAGAATCGCTATACGGTTCCGTTTCTGTTGATAATGTCAGCAAAGATCTCATTATTGAAAAATCCTCATTGGGCAGTGGCAAAATAGTCATCAACGCCAATGGTGGTTCGGGCTGGAGCATCCACATGACCGAGAACGGTTACTTTCATTATGGCAGCGGCCTTACTCCTACCGGTTACCCTTTCAGCAGCCAGGGAAAGATACTGGCACCTGAATTTGTTGCGTTGGCAGTTAACAGCTGGCCGGATTATGTATTTGAAAAAAATTATAACCTGATGCCGCTTGCAGAAGTGAAAAAGCATATTGACCACTACCACCACCTACCTAATATTCCACCAGCTTCACAAATAGAAAAAGAAGGAATACCGCTTGGAGATATCAGCAAGCGTTTGATGGAAAAAATAGAGGAACTAACGCTTTATATCCTTCAGCAACAGGAACAAATTGACGAACTGAAAAAACTGGTTCAGCCACAAAAGAAAAATGATTAATTTATAGCTTTCTTAACTGCCTTGAAAAAGACTCTGGCGATACTGTTTTTTCATTCTTTCACCGCATCTTTAATGCAGGCGCAATCGCCTGCATTTTTGCATTTGAGTACAGCAGAGGGACTTAGTGACAATAGCGTTAATAATATAGCAAGGGATAAAAACGGGATCTTATGGGTTGCCACATCCGAAGGATTAAACAGTTTTGACGGTAACAGAATTACAACCTATCATAAGCATAAACATCCTGAACTGCCTGTAAATAACATCGACAGGGTTATTGTTGACGGGAGTAACCGGGTATGGATCAGAACCAATACTCATTTTATTACCATGCTGGATGAAAAAAGAAAGTTTCATAAAATTCTTATCGGTGACAGTACCGACAAAACCAATATCACAGCTATGTTCTTTTCAGATTCAAGAGGAATTATACTATTAAAAGGGCATCAGCATTACTTTCAGGAAAAACCCGGCTCAATCTCATTTGAAAAAAAGGAAGTTCCTTTTGGTCAATACCTGACAGGAACAACCGGGTTTAATTACTTTTTAAATAATGACAGGGTAGTTTATTACCGTAATAACCAAATTATTCTCGTTGATTATAAAGAACTCAAAGTGCTGATGCAAATCCCTTTTCAGGGAATCAATGGCATAGACTATATAAACAATGATGAACTGCTTGCCTTCACAGGAAAGGGAGATGTTTTTTACAAAATAAGTATAAGTCAAAAAAAAGTTGTAAAGGAATATCACAATATCAAAGACCAATATGGCTTACCTATTGCAGGTACGCTGCGCAATATGGCCCGGATAGACAGCAACCAGTTTGCTTTTACCACTTATTTTTCCGGCGTTTATTTGCTCAATCTCCGGGAGCAGGCTGTTCAGCATTGGGTGCATGACCCGGTCGACCCAAGAAGTATCGGCGGCAACAATACATACAATATCCGCTATGATACCAGCGGATATTTATTTATTACCACACTCACCTCCGGCCTCCATTTTTTCAATATGAAACAACAGCAGGCCAATACAAAACCATACTTCCTTGATGATAAACAAATGATTTTTGATGGTTATATACAATCCATTACAACAGATAATGAATCCAATATATGGATGGGCGCTCAGGACAGGCTGATCAGGTGGAACAGGGGTACAGATAAAACAACTTATATTCCTCTTCAATTACCTGATGGCACAAATATCAGCGGAAATGAAACTATCCGGGCTGTTCATTATGATGAATCAGGAAAATTATGGATTGGCACCAGCCGGTATGGCATTCTGATACTGGATAAACACTTAAAGACTATAACTCACCTTACTGACTCAGCATCCGGACGAAAGGGGCTTTCTTCCACCTGGATAAATGCCATTACTTCCGATAAGAATGGCAACAAATGGATAGCCACTCTTCGTGGCACTTGTATAGTTAATGGAAAAACACTTGAACCGATCCCCTTGCCCGGTGGCGGACTGCTGACAGAAATGAGCAAAATTCCCAGTGCATCCTTATGGGAAGATGAGACAGGGAAAATGTGGATTGGCACAACCCGTGGCGTTTGGTGTTACGATGAGGAAAAAGCATCACTGGTCAATTATAGTATGAAAAATGGTTTTCCGAACAATACGGTATATGCTATCAATAAAGACCTGTATGGTAATACATATTTTGCAACACTCGGGGGACTTGCCATTTTATCAAAAGATGGAAAAATTTCCGCATATGACCTTACAAACGGACTTCGCAATGACCGTTGCGAAGGCATCCTTAGAGATGATAAAGGATATATGTGGATAGGCAACCTGAATTGTTTACTCCGCTTTGATCCTGTGAACAAAACTTTCTCTGTTTTTGAAGATGGTATCGGATTCAATCATGCAGGTTTCAGGATGAGATCTTCTTACAAAAGTAAAAATGGTGAAATGTTCTGGGGCACAGACAAAGGCATTATCTGGTTTTACCCTGAGCAGATGAGTAATATTTCATTGCCGCTGCACCCCTCTGTCAATTCATTGCAAACGGCCAGCCTTTTCTTTGGCTTTACCCGTAATGACAGGGTTCAACTACCTTATTTTACCACTTCGCTCCTGTTCAGCTTTTCTTCCGGCGAGTTATCCGGCGATAAAAGAAACCACCTGCAATATCGCCTGAGTGATTTTGATAAGGAATGGCAGGTCCCTGTTACTACAGGACAGGCCGTTTACAGCAAACTTCCACCGGGTAAGTATTCATTTGAAATCAGAGCCTCCCGTGACGGAGTTAACTGGTATACAGCACCCTATCCGGTTGAGGTCATCATTACAGAACCATGGTGGCAACAAAGCTGGTTCAGGATACTTTGTTTATTACTTGCTGCAACAATGATTTATGCATTATACCGGTTTTATAAGAACAGGAAAAATACCCGTGAGATCAATAAGACAATTGAATACTTTGCCAACTCTTCCTACGAACATTCTTCGGTTGAGGATATACTTTGGGATATTTCCCGAAACTGCATTTCACGACTGGGCTTTGAAGATTGTGTGATCTACCTGGCAGATGCAGAAAAGAAAATATTGGTACAAAAAGCAGCCTACGGTCCCAAAAACCCCAAACCATTTGAAATTGCCAACCCGATTGAAATACCATTTGGCAAAGGCATAGTAGGTCATGTGGCACAAACAGGTAAAGCCCTCATTGTAAATGATACTACCAAAGACAGCCGTTACATCGTTGATGACGAAAACCGTCTTTCCGAAATCACTGTCCCGATCATTCATGAAGAAAAAGTAATCGGAATTATCGATTCAGAGCATAGCAAAAAACATTTCTTTACCAAACAACACTTACAGGCCTTACAGACTATAGCATCACTATGTTCTACCAAAATTTCAAGAGCTATGGCCATGGATGCTATGAAAAAGAGCCAGCTCGAACTGATGGAGCTGAATGTAAAAATAGCTGAATCAAAATTCCTTAACCTGCGCCTGCAGATGAACCCTCACTTTCTTTTTAATTCATTAAGCTCCATCCAGCATCTCATCGTATCACAACAAGCTACCAAAGCCTATAAATACCTGACTGTTTTTTCTAATTTTTTACGTTCCTTGCTGAATTATGCTGATAAAAATTTTATACCGCTTGATGCAGAACTGAAAATATTGCAGATGTATATTGAACTGGAGTCGCTTCGCTTCGACCAGTCATTTAGCTATGAAATAAAAGCGGATGAAAGTTTAAGCAATGATGAAGTACTGGTTCCTTCACTCATGGTACAGCCTTTTGCAGAAAATGCTATCTGGCATGGGCTGCTCCATAAAGAAGGTCCAAAGAAATTATCTATCCGCTTTTCCAATAACTCGGATGAATACCTGACTTGTGTAATCGAAGACAACGGCATTGGACGACAGAAGGCTGAAGCAATTCAAAAAGGCAAGATCACCTCCATGGTACATGAAAGTAAAGGCATTGGGATCATCAGGGAGCGACTTGAATTATTGCAGCAAAAAACAGGAAAACCTGCCAGCCTCGAAATAAAAGATATGTACTCGAACAACGAAGCAAACGGCACCCAGGTGATCATTACCATTCCTTATTACAATCCCGAAGAATCATGATAAAAGCAATGATAGTGGATGATGAGCAATCTTCGATTGACCTGCTCCAATGGCTGATCGGGCAATATTGCCCGGATATCAGTGCTGTTAAAACAGCCCGTAGTGTGCAGGAAGCCATCCCCCTGATCCAGTCATTCCGGCCGGATGTATTGTTCCTGGATATACAGATGCCGCATCAGAGTGGCTTTGATTTACTGACCACCATCGACAACTGGAATTTTGA
>Ga0073934_10010871_pt1 | contig 11176 bp, 10 predicted proteins | sample LarsenN4metaG_FD_76834 | JGI IMG/M metagenome (GOLD analysis project Ga0073934, IMG submission 76834) | Hot spring sediment bacterial and archeal communities from British Columbia, Canada, to study Microbial Dark Matter (Phase II) - Larsen... ...
AAGAGCCTACGGAGAGATTGCAGAAACTGCCTGGAAGGAGAAGGTCAAAAGCCTGGAGGATAAACCTCTCGAGGCAGGGAAGAAGGTAGCGGGTAAACATGGATGAAGGTGACCTTTCCCCATCTGGGCACGATGCATATCTTCTGCAAGGCCATTGCAGAAACCGCACAAATCCCCTATATCGTTCCTCCTGAAACCAGCCGAAGAACGCTGACGCTCGGTGTCGTCCATTCGAATGAATGTATCTGCCTTCCCTTCAAGATGATCCTGGGGAACTTCATTGAAGCCTTGGAGATGGGGGCAGATACCATCGTCATGGTAGGCAGCGGTCCTCCCTGTCGTCTGGGACTCTATGACCTTGTTCAGAAGGTGATCCTTGAAGACATGGGACTCCATTTTCGTTGGTTAACCATTCCACCCCGACTGACATGGCAAGCCCTGTGGAAGAACCATGAGGAGACAAAAGAACTTAGAAAGGATCTGACGTGGCGGAATATCCTCCTTTTTCCTCATGGGCTCAGGATGGGATGGAAGAAGATGATGGCCTGTGAAGGGCTGGAGAAGCTCGCCATGAGGGTGAGACCCAGGGAAGTGAAGAGAGGGGAAACTCAAAAAAAGCTGAAACAGGCCCTCTCCTGGGTGGACCAAGCCAAAACGCTTCAGGCACTTCAGAGGGCTGTTGAGAGAGGGATGGCCTATCTGAGTCAAACGGAGCAAGACCCTTCCCGAGTCCCTCTTAAGATTGCCATAGTCGGTGAACTCTACACGGTGATGGATACTCATATTAACAGGGGAGTAGAGCAGAGACTTGGAGAATTGGGGGCAGAGGTGACACGGACGTCTTGGTTTTCTACTCATATCCGGAGAAGCCTCCAATGGAGCAGGAACGAACAAGGTTCGGAACGGCTTCGTTTCCTAAGGGCCTCCGAGGCCTACCTCAGATATGATGTGGGTGCCGAGTGTAATGTCTCCATTGGTGAGGCGATCGTGAGAGCTCGGGAGGGATATGACGGTGTGGTCCATCTCATGCCTTTTGCCTGTATGCCCGAAACCACAGCTTCCGGCATTCTGACCCAGACCGGGAAAGATTGGAACCTTCCCATCCTTACCATCATTTTGGATGAGCAGGAAATTGAAGGCCGAATCCAGACACTCCTGGAGGCCTTTGTCGAGATGCTCCAATGGAAGAGAAAGGCCGGATCGGCATCCCCAAAGCCCTGATGTATTACCGGTACTTCCCCCTGTGGCGTACCTTCTTCCAAGCGTTGGGGTGGAGGGTAAAGGTATCGGACGGGTTAAGGAAAACGGGAAAGATCATCTATTTTGAAGACAGCTGTCTTCCCATGAAGCTTCTGGTCACGCATGCGGTTTCCCTAAAAGACCAAGTAGACTTTCTCTTCGTTCCACGGTTGGTCAGCCTGCATCGCACGTTTATCATGTGTCCTAAGTTCCGAGGGGCTCCGGATATCGTCCGCCTTGCTACCGAGGGAAATCTCTCAATGATCGACGAAACGATCGATCTCCGAACCGGAGAGAATGCCTTTCTCCGATCTTTTCTCAGGATCGGGGAGAAGTTGGGTGCCTCAAATCAGGAGGCAAGGCGGGCCTTTCATAAAGCCGAAGAGTCATACTTTCAATTCAGAACGGAGGTAGACGATCGCATCAATCGCCTTCCCCTAAGAGATCTCTTTCGATTTGACATCTCCACACCCTCCGAGGAAAAAAGATCGGTCCTGCGGGTGGCCTTCGTGGGTCACCCCTATAATCTTTTCGATCAGGACATTAATAAGGACGTTCTCACTCTATCGAAACAGCTGGGAATAGAAATTCTTACGCCGGACCGTCTCTCTGAGCAAGAGATCGATCAAGAGATCTCTGACCTATCTAAAGAGATTTACTGGTCTTCCGGAAGGGAGATCGTGGGAGCTCTGTTCCACTTTCTAAAAGGCGGAGTAGATGGCGTTGTCTTTCTCACCTCTTTTAAATGCGGGATCGACGCCCTCCTTCAGGAATTTATTAAAAGGAGTCTAAAGATTCGAGAGGAACCTGCCGTTCCCTTTCTGATACTTTCCTTCGATGAACATACGGGCCGGGAAGGGCTGGTGACCCGTTTAGAGGCATTCAAAGATGTCATGGAACAGAGGAAACATTGAGAAAAACACCAATGACCAAATTCCAATAACCAAATAATAACCAATGACCAATCCCCAATGACCAAATTGATTTTGAGTCTATTTTTTTGATTGGTTATTGGAGCTTATTTGATGTTTGGTTATTGGTGTTTGGTGATTAGAACAAGAGATTTCGCTAACAAAGAGAGTTCACTATGTATTTAGGCATTGATGTGGGTTCGATCACCACAAAGATGGTGGTAATCAATGAGAGAGACGAGGTCTTGTCCAAAGTCTATCTCCGCAACAGCGGCCGTCCGATCGAGGCCATTCAGCAGGGGATAAGGGAAGTTCTGGTTACTCTGGGGGATAGGATTTTGATCGAAGGCGTGGGCACCACGGGCAGTGCTCGACATCTGGCTGCTTACTTAGTAGGAGCTGACCTCGTTAAGAATGAGATTACAGCCCACTCGGTAGCAGTGATCGATCTCTTGCCAGGAGCAAGAACGATCATTGAAATTGGAGGACAAGATTCCAAGGTGATTGTCTTGAGAAATGGAGTGGTGGTTGACTTCGCCATGAATACTGTCTGTGCCGCAGGGACAGGCTCTTTCTTAGACCAGCAGGCCGCCAGGCTCGGGATTTCCATTGAGGAGTTTGGGAGTCTCGCCTTCAAGGCCAATCATTCGGTCCGTATTGCAGGCCGCTGCACGGTTTTCGCTGAGACGGATATGATCCATAAACAGCAAATGGGGCATACGGTCGAGGATATTGTGGCCGGACTTTGTGATTCTTTAGTGAAAAATTACCTCAACAATGTCTGCCGTGGCAAGGAGATTCTCACACCCGTTGTCTTTCAGGGAGGAGTGGCAGCCAACCGGGGCATCCAGATGGCCTTCGAAAGGGAGTTGAAGAACCCTTTGATTATCCCAGAACATTTTGATGTGATGGGGGCCATCGGGGTGGCGAAACTGGTCAAGAGGGCAAAGCCTTCCCAGACTCGGTTTAAAGGATTTGAGCTCTTACAGAAATCCTGTTCCACACGGGGATTTGAGTGCAGCGAATGCGGGAACCAATGTGAGGTGGTTCAACTGATCGTTGATCATCACGTCGTGGCCTGCTGGGGCGATCTCTGCGAACGCTACCGCTCTGTTTAATTGCAACAATTTGAAATCTGAAATTTGCAATCCAAAATCTGAAATCTTATGAAGATCCTTCTCATCAATCCTTGTCCTACAGGAACCCTTAAAGCAACGGGTGTCCTCTTTCCACCGCTCGGTCTTCTCTACGTTGCGGCTTATGTAGAGAGAGAGGGTCACGAAGTCACCGTAGGGGATCTCGCCATAACAAGAGAGGGTAAAGAGGTCGACTATAAGAAATACGATCTCGTAGGGATTTCGACAGATACGACGCGTCATCGTCAGGCTCTCAGGATAGCAAAAAAAGCCAAGGCAAGCGGTTGTAAGGTGGTCATGGGGGGACCTCATCCTGGTTATGTTGATGAAAAGATTCTTTCCACTCGAAAAGTTGACTTCATTGTCCGCGGGGAAGGCGAGGTGACTTTCGCAGAGTTGGTCGCCGCGTTAGAAAAAAAGGACAGGGAGTTCGATTCGATCCCCGGGATCAGCTTTCTCTCCAATGGCACACTGATTCGAACGCCTCCGCGGCCGTTTATCGAGAATCTCGACGACCTTCCTCTTCCAGCACGGCATCTGATCCATCTGGATAGGTATCGGAGGACAAACTTCGGAGGTCGTCCCATCACCCCCCTGATCACCAGCCGTGGATGTCCTTACCAGTGTGCTTTCTGCGCTTCCTCGCATTTCTGGGGTTCCAAAGTTAGAATGAGAAGCATCGAATCCATTCTGAAGGAAATCGAGGAGCTTTATTATCAATATCAATTCAAGGCCGTGGCCTTTTTGGATGATACCTTCAATATCTCACCCAAAAGGGTGATCGAAATTTGCAGAGGGATCATTGACAGAAAGCTGGACCTCTGGTGGTGGAACCTATCACGATTGGATCTGTTCAGCGGAAATGAGGAGATGGTGAAAGAGATGGTTCGGGCTGGAATGAAAGCCGTCTTCATCGGCGTCGAGTCCCCTCATCCCGAAACCCTTAAGGATTTGCACAAGGGAATTCAGAAGGAAGATGTCATCGAAACCGTGGAAATGCTAAGACGGAATGGAGTCCAGATCCATGCCTCTTACATCATCGGCGGACTTCATGAAACCGCCCGTTCCATTCACGAGACGATCCGTTTTGCAAAAAAGCTCGATACGGATGTCGCTCAGTTTTCAATTCTCACGCCCTTTCCAGGGACAGCCCTTTATGAGCAGGTGAAAGGCCGTATCCTGAGATGGAGGTCTCCCTGGTCGTTCTTTGATTTGCAACATCTGGTGTTCAGGCACGACCATCTCTCTTTCATTCGAATGGAGTGGCTTCTTTTCAAGGCCCATCTCCTTTACTACACCCGTTCAAAAAAGGCCATCTTGGATATCTGGCATCATGTCAAGAAACACCGTTTAGGGATGGGGACGCTGTTCCGTTTTCTCATAGAATACTTCAAGGGGTAGGAGGATGAGAGAGCGTTATCCCCAGACGTTGAACCAGTTTATCTACCTCTTTTTCTTCCAATTCTGTTCTACCCTGATTCCTCGGCGGATACAGAAATTTTTCAGCGTGGTTGTAGGAGATCTCTTCTATCTCCTGATGAAGAAGACAAGGGCCAACGTGCGCAAGAACGTCGAAGGGATTAGCAGAGGAAGATGGTCGAACGGAAAGATCGACGTCATCACGCGGAAGACCTTCCAGAATTATGGGCAATATCTCTTAGACTATATGGTGATGCATCGCCTTCGTCTCTCAAATAAGGAGCAATGGATCGAGGAGGAAGTAGGAGGAGAATATATGGTGGAGGCCCTTCAAAGAGGAAAAGGGGTCATCTGTATTACCCCTCACCTTGGGAATTGGGAGATCGGAGGGCTCCTCTTTTCCTTTAGGGGAGGGAAGCTGAGTGTCCTCACCCTGGACGAGAGGGATTTGGATACGAAATCGTTCCGGGAAGAGATGAGAAGAAGCCGAGGGATAAGAAATCTCTATATCGATCCCAACGATGATTCTCCCATGGCCATTCTGGATGTCGTAAAGGCTCTTCGTCAGAATGAAATCGTGGCCATGCTGGGTGACCGGATCGAGTCGCAAAAGACCATGACCTTTCATTTTTTCGGCAAAAAAACCCTATTCCCCATCGGGGTGGGCATCCTCGCCATGGCAACGGGAGCCGCCGTCCTTCCGGTCTTTGTGGTGATGGAGCAAAGCCGGAGGTACCGCGGGATCATCGAAGCCCCTATCTATTTCGAATCCTCGGCAAGGGAGGACAGGGAGACAGTCCTTCGGAAAGGGATGGAAGCCCTGATAAAGAAATTTGAGGCCTATGTCGAAAAATATCCAGATCAATGGTATAATTTTTTTTCTTATTGGGATGAAGCAAAACAATCCTTAGAGGGGACAAGGGATGGCAGACCTGAATAACGTTCTGATTGAGAAAATCAAGCAGCTCATCATTCAAAGGCTGAAACTTGTAGAGATGACCCCTGAGATGATCGAAAACGATGCTCCTCTCTTCGGTGAGGGACTTGGGCTGGACTCGATCGACGCTCTCGAGCTGGTTCTGGGCCTGGAAAAGGAGTTTGGGGTCATCATCCCTGATGCAGAGGTTGGGAAGAAGGTCTTCCAATCGGTTCGGACCATGGCCCAATACGTATTGGAGCAACAAGGGAGGGTTTGATGAATCGTCAAGGGAAAACAGCATTCTGTTTTCCCGGCCAACTCCGAGTGCCAGTCATCCTGGAGGATCACCACCCGTTAAGAAAGGACCCCCATTTTCGAGAGTGGACGGAGAAGGCGTCCCGACTGACCCAATTTGATCTTCTGCAATTTTCTTTTAAAGGGGACAAAGAGAACTCCGGGCTTAGCCTCAAACTCCAGATATCGACCTACATCTTCTCCATGATTCACTTCTACCGGTTACGGGCCGCAGGATGGGTTCCGGATGTGTTGGCGGAGCACAGCATGGGAATTTATGCTGCACTGGCTGCATCGGAGGCGATTACTTTTGAAGAAGGACTCTTTATCACCGAATCTATCGGGAGGCTCCTTGAAAGAAAGGGGTCCCTGCGCAGAGGGGGTCTCGCGAGCATCATCGGGTTGACCTTGAAAGAGATAGAGAAGATCTGTTCGGACCTCGGGGGGGACGATCTTACGATCGCCAACTATAACGGCTCGATGCATTTTGTCCTCTCCGGGGAGGAGAAGGGCGTGGAGAGGGCCATTGCCTTGGCTCTTTCAAGAAGGGCGATCTCCGCTTCTCGACTCCCCTTTCATACGGCTCTTCATTCCCCCTCCCTTCTTACCCTAAAGAGTGAGGTTCAGCATCTCTTGAAGGAGATCAAGATCCGCCCGCCCAAATTCCCTATCCTGAATCACTGGACCGTTCAGCCTTTGAAGAGAGAGGAGATCAAGGATTTTCTCTGCATTGAGATCGGTCAACCCGTCCACTGGGATCGATGCGTGGCGAGGTTGATCCAGGAGGGGGTGGCTCATTTCATCGAGGTGGGCCAGGAAACCACTCTGAGCAAGCTTATTCGATGGATCCATCGGGAAGCAGAGGTCTTCTCGGCAGGAGAACCCCTGTCTCTTCCATTCCCTGATTCTAAGCTTGGTTCACAATCTGTTGATGAAGAAAATGAGATTCTCCCCCAGGGGGTAAGTTCTGAAAGAGGGAAAGATGAGATATCATGAGACTCCTCTTCAGGTCCGATTCTACGAAGTCGATGCTTATGGCGTCGTCTGGCACGGTCACTATATTGGCTGGTTCGAGGCCGGCCGAAACGAGCTGACCGAGCGCTTCCACCTCGGTCCTCTTCAACTCAAGGAGTGGAATCTCTTGGCACCCGTTGTCGAGTTGAGCTGCCAATTCAAAATCCCGGCTGTCTTTGGAGATTCATTGCTTATCCAGACGACGATGGAGAGAACAGAGGTGGCCAAATTGATTTTTCACTATCGCGTCCTGCAAAAAGAGACCGAGAAGGTTTTAGCCACAGGCTCCACGACGCATGTCCTCACTGATCTTCAAGGAACCCTTCTTTATCGAGTTCCGCCAGAGGTCCTCCAGAGAATCGAGGCGATGAGGAAGTATTTGGAGGTATAACGGGAAGTTAAAAGTTAACAGTGCAAAGTTTAAAGTTTAAAATTTAAATCTGAAATCTAAGATCTGAAATGTCATGAAGGTTCTTCTGATTGATCCCCCGCATCGAATCTTTCCCGGTCTTCGGATGTGGGCCCCCTCCTTTGGGCTTCTCCAGTTAGCTGCATATCTGGAGAGGGAAGGGATGGAGGTCCGTGTTCTTGACGGAACCGCTCTCGAATATCCGTGGAAGGGGATCGCGGATTCTGTCTCAACAACGAAGGCGGATGTGATTGGCGTCACCTGTTCTGCCACCTGTCTCTCTCCGGAAGCCCTTCAGACCATTTCTCTCTGTCGAAGCCTTTCCCCCAAATCAACGATTGTGGCAGGCGGAAGCCACTTCACGCTGATGGCAGGGCCTATTTTGAGAGAGGTGAAAGACCTCGATTACATCGTACTGGGAGAGGGAGAGATTGTGTTTCTTAGACTCCTTGAGAACCTATCCGGTGGAAGAAATGGCAGGGAAGTCAAAGGCATTGCCCTCAGAGAAGATGGAGAAGTTTTCCTCCAGGAGAGAGCCCCTCTCATTCCTAACATCGATTCCCTTCCCCTGCCTGCCTATCATCTGGTGGATATGGAGAGCGAAGCCTATTACTGGCACGGGATGGGAAGGAGGGCCTTTGGAATCTCCACCAGTCGGGGCTGTGGAGATCACTGCGCGTACTGTTCGGAGACGAAATTCTGGGAGGGGGTTTGGAGAGGCCGAAGTGGGAAAAAAATTATGGAGGAAATCTCCTTTCTCCATCGCCGGTACGGAAAGAGCCTTTTTGTTTTCAATGAAAACACATTTAACTGGAATCGGAAGAGGGTGGAAGAGTTCCTTCAAGAACTGGGAGCCTCAGGACTTCGAATCAACTTCTGGTTTCAATCTCGGATCAAGGATATCCTGCGAGATGAAGATCTGATACCGGAAATGAAACGTCTGGGTCTCTATGAAGTGATGCTGGGCATCGAAAGCATCCACCCGGATGTCCTGAGTCGATACGATAAGCAGCAATCGAGAGAGATGGCTCAAAAGGCGATCGATATTCTTCGAAGGAATAAGATTATGGTGATGGCTAACCTCATGTTCGGGGATTGGAACGACTCTGAAGAATCCCTCAAAGAGGTCTTTGGGTTTGTTAAGAATCGAAGCGATTTTCTAATCCTCACCCTGACGACCCCGCTTCCTGGGACGAGATATTTTGAAGAAGCAGAACGATTAGGGAGGATCCGTGAGAGGGATTTTGGCAAGTATGATTTCATGCATCCCGTCATGGATACTCAGTTCTTATCGACGGAAGAGGTCCACCGCCTTCAGCAGGTCTATCTGAAAGAATACTACACCCAGCCGAGAATCCTTCTGGGTGCTTTCTTCAATCCGAATCCATTCAAACGGATGGCCTACCGGCTCATCCTCCGGTATGTCTGGGAAAACGCAACCGGGAGACCCTGGAAGCAACCCAATCTTGAAGAAGGTTAGAGGTTTGAGGATAAAGGTTTGAGGCAAGAAAGAGGGTACCGTAGGACTTCGGCGTGAGCTCAGTCGAACGCCTTAGCCTGCGTAGACAAACACAACCTAATGGGTGCGGCTACTGAATGGCGACGGTATGAAAAAGGTTCTTCTAATTTTTCCTCGGGAGAAGGGCGTTAAGTATTCCAATGACACCCTCTACCCCTTCCCAATGCTCGGACTCACCCTCCTCGCATCGCTCTTTCCCAAAGATTATGAGGTCAGGATTGTCAATGAAGCGATCGAAGAGATCGATTTTGAATCCGAAGTCGATCTGGTGGGGATCACTGCCCTGACCTGCGTCGTCCAAAGAGGCTACGAGGTTGCAGACCAATTTCGAAAAAAAGGGGTGAAGGTCATCCTGGGGGGAGTTCACCCGAGTCTCTTACCCGAGGAGGCGAAAGACCATGCAGACTCCATTTTTATCGGAGAGGCGGAGGGGAGAATTCTGGAGGTGATCAAAGACTTTGAAACAGGCACGCTCAAACCTTTTTACAAAGACCAGACGTGGCCAGACCTGAGGCAGATGCCCATTCCGAGAAGAGACCTCCTGGGCAAAAGATATAGCCCTGTTTTTAAAGCCATCGAAACAACACGAGGTTGCCCGAACCGCTGCGACTTCTGTTCTGTCCCCACCATCAACGGAAGGCATTATCGGATCCGTCCCCTCGAAGAAGTGGATCAGGAACTCTCTTCGATCATAAAAAAGAAGGGTGAATATCTCTTTCTGGCCGATGACAATGTCATGGCCCGGGAGGACTACGCCGAAAGCCTCTTCGAGATCTTCAAACGTTATGGCGTCAAATGGATGGGATTTGCTACGGTCCAGGTCGCCAAGAAGGAAAACCTTCTCAAAAAGGCTCAGGAGAGCGGTTGTATCTCCCTCTTCATCGGTTTTGAATCTCTACTCCAGGAGAATCTGGACAGTGTGTCGAAACGATTTGTCGATACAAGGGAATTGTCAGAACTGATTCGAACTATCCAAGACCACCGGATCGGTATTCACGGGTCCTTCATCTTTGGTTTTGATGGGGATGATCCGACCGTCTTTAAGAAAACGGTTGAGTTCGTTCAGGGGAACAATATTGAGCTTCCCATGTTCTCCATTCTTACCCCCTTTCCGGGCACCGCTCTGCGAAAACGGCTGGAAGAGGAAGGGAGGATCCTCGACTGTGATTGGTCTCATTACGACATGAGCCATGTGGTTTTCAAGCCGAAAAAGTTGACCGTTCACGAGCTTCAGGAAGGATACCTCTGGGCCCAGAAGTATACCTGTGCCCCGCGGTCGATCTTGAAGCGGTTGCTGTCGGGCCCAAGACATCACTTTTTCTACTTCTTGATGTCTAACTTTGTGCTCCGGGGAGCCCAGATGGAAGTGATCCGGAAGATCAAAAAAGAAGAAATACCAATGTCCAAATCCCAATCATCAAATAATAACCAATTACCAAAAGATCAATGACCAAATGTGCTGGACTCGTAAAAAATCGGAAAACCCGTCGCTCCTGCGAAAGCAGGAGTCCAGAATTATTTGAGTTATCTGGATTTCCGCTTCCTCGGGAATGACAAGAAAAAGAGAATTGCAGCTTTCTACAAAACAAAATGCAGTTTTTTGGTAATTGGTTGATTGGTTATTGGAGCCTATTTGGTGTTTGATTATTGGTGATGGGTGTTTTGAGAGAGGTAGGCTTAAGCTCGCTGTGAAAATTCTTCTCGTCTCTGTCAATCGAGAAAAGATGCCCTATCCTGTCTTCCCCCTTGGATTGGCTTATTTGGTCACAGGGCTGAGGGAAAAAGGCCATCAAACCGAGGTCCTGGACCTTTGCTTTTCTAATAACCCGCTCGTTGAATTGGAAGAAACCCTTCGTCGGCTTCAACCCGATTTGATCGGACTCTCCTTAAGAAACCTAGACAATCTGACCTACCCCACCTCCCTTTCCTATTTGAAGGAGGTGGAGGAAGTTGCCCACGTGTGTCGGCAAAGCTCCCGGGCGAAACTGATCCTTGGAGGTTCTGGATATTCTTTGGCCGCCGAAGAACTTATGAACCATCTGGATATCGATTTTGGAATTGTAGGAGAGGGCGAGGAAATTCTTCTCAAATTGATCGACTCTTTTGAAAAGAAGGTTTCCATCTGCCCATCCCCTCATCTCCTCCTCAAGGGAGCATCTCTGCCTGATCGGATTGGGGGAGCAAGGGTCCTTTCCATCAGGACTCCAGACCGCTCTCTGTTTGAAACGCGCCGTTATTTGGAAAAAGGTGGAATGGGGAATATCCAGACGAAGCGAGGTTGCCCGTTCTCGTGTGTTTACTGCACCTATCCCTTGC
>Ga0073934_10010873_pt1 | contig 11175 bp, 13 predicted proteins | sample LarsenN4metaG_FD_76834 | JGI IMG/M metagenome (GOLD analysis project Ga0073934, IMG submission 76834) | Hot spring sediment bacterial and archeal communities from British Columbia, Canada, to study Microbial Dark Matter (Phase II) - Larsen... ...
CGGGACGCCCGCCACCAATGCCACGGGAGTGTCGCCGGGATACTCGACGCCAGCGGCATCCACATAAATTTTTACATCCTTGCCATCTTTCTGGACGGTTTGAGGTGTAAGCAGTCCCAATTCACTGGCGCGAAGATGTTTACCTGGAACGCCGTCTTTGATTTTCACGAGCCACGACGCATTGCTGTAATTGGGTTCGCCTGCGGCAACTTGGGCGGCGACATTGGCAATCGCCAGATAAGCCGCGTTGTATTTTTCGTTTTCCAACATCCAGCGGATCATGCCGAGCGCCATCGCCGCATCTTCGCCAGGTTTGATGGGAACCCACTTCCAGGCGCGCGCCGCCACCTTGCTCAGGCGGGGATCCACAACGGCGAACTTGCGCCCGTTGATAATGGCATCCGTGGCTTTTGGCACGCGTTGTGGAGGACCATAATTGGAGTCGAACAGGTTGGTTCCAACGTAGATCACAAATTCGCTGTTGGCGGTATCCACCTGCCAGTAGAATTTATCGCCGCCATCCCAGGAACTCTTGGCTTCATTCCACTTGGCGCTCATGGCTTTGCCGGTGAAGTAGAGCGAACCCTGACAAATGGTGGTATGCCCGTTCATGTTGATCGAGCCAAAACCGCCCTTGACGAAGCGATCCACCACATCTTCACGTCCGCCCTTCATGCGTCCCCACACGAACATGAACTGGTTGTTCTTGGGTCCAAGGTCGGGATGTTCGGGGTCGATCATGACGTCGAGATGATCTTTGAACTCGGTCTGGAATTCATGTACCAGTTCCTTCTTCTTCTCAGCGTCTTTCTCATCCCAAATCTTTTGTACGGCGGCTTTCATCTCTTTGGAAAGTTCCGCATCGGTCAGTGCGTGAACGGCTCTCATGCCATCCACATTGCCTTCGCCGAAGAGGTTGCCGCCTTCAACGACTTCCTTGATTGCTTGCTCAAAGGAGATGGTCTCCCATTGTCCCGCGCCGCGCTTGGTGCCGGGCTTGCGCTTCAATACGCTGACGATGCGATACGGATCATACGCCGTTTGAATGCCCGCCTGTCCCTTCGGGCAGAGCGCGCCTTCGACCGTCGCCATATCCTTGACGGGGGTTTCATACGCGGGATGGGGCCACAGCGTCCAAGGCGAGTAGGGATTGCCGTCAATTTTGGCGGCGAGTCCTTCCAGTAATTTGACCTTGATTCCACAGCCGGTGTTGCACTGCAGGCAGACGGTGTAGAGTTGGTTTTCGGGCTTGGCTTCAAAGTTCGCCGCGCCTTCTTTCATGGCTTTGGCAATGGCTTTTTGCGCCTTGGGCAGATTGCCGAGGAATGCCGCCGCCGCGCCCGTCACACCGCCGATTTTAAGAAAGTCGCGGCGGGATAGTTGTTGGTTTTGATTGGTTTTCATTTCTTTGCCTCCGTAAAGCGCGCGAGGTAACCGAGCAGGTAGTCCAAGCCGATCAGGATGCCGAGGATGGCAAATCCCATCACGGCGGATGTGACCGACCACTCCATCAGGCTGGGGGTATATGCAAGGCTCAGTTTAGGACCGCTGAATGCTTCCGCCTGACCGGGCATCATTTCAGCCACCTGCCCAGGCACGACGATCAGAATGCGGGCGGCGGCATAGCCGATGAGCAGGAACAAGCCCATTAATCCAGCCACAAATCCGTTCTTCGCCAGTTTAGGCTGTGCCAGCACAAGGACGGGGAGAACCAGTCCGAGAACAATTTGCACGCCCCAGAACATAAAGGCGTACGGACCCGTCAGCACGGATTGGACTGCGATTACGTTATCGGTTGCGCCGCCGTATAACGATTGGGTCAAGTCTGCAAAAAGGAAATAAAGTTTTGCCACACTGGTTGCAATGGTGATGATTGCCAGCAGCCAGAGCAGGTCGCCGCGTTGTTTTTCTTCCAGCGCAGGCATGAACCGGCCGACGATGACCAGCATCAACGCCGCGCCGGAAGCAATGGCGAAAACTGGGAATTGGACGGGGAGCAAACCGACGTGCCAGAACAGACGCGTCGCATTGCCGCCCAACAGGAAGCCCACGCCCCCTGCCACAAGGATGGAGGTCACGAAGCCGATCCACATCACGATCTTCATCGGTTTTTTATCGGGCTGAGTCAAAGCCAGATATAACGAGATCAGGATCAGGATGAGAAAGAACGTGTATCCCCAGACCATCAGCGCGAGGAACGAGGTGAAGTTCGGCTGGAGATAAACCTTCCAGATGCGATCCATGTGTCCCAAATCCATGCCGATGGAAGCGAGACCCGCAGGCAGGGTTACAAGCGCCGCCCAGAGCATCGTCTTGCCTGTGCCTTTGAATTGCGGCACGTTGAACAGGTATTCGAACGCGGCAAGCATGTACGCGCCCGCCGCCAGACCTGCCAAAAACAAATACATGGCAACCCACAATCCCCATCCGATGTAGGAGCCATAATTGGCGCTCTGCTCGCCTTCAAAAAGGCGGATGTACACGCCCCACAATCCGAACAGCAGGGCAAGCGCGCCGACAGCATAGGTAATTTTCTTGGTCATCTCATCCTCCTACACAACATAGTACACGCGCGGTTCGGTGCCGAGTTCTTCCTTCAGCCGAATCACGTTGGGTTTGTTGATGAGTTCCGTCACCAGCGAGTCGGGATCGTTGGCGTCGCCGAAGTAGGTGGCGCGACCGATGCAGGTGGTGGTGCAGGCAGGCAGGATGCCGTCCTTGATGCGATGCAGGCAGAAGTGACACTTGCGGACGTTGCCAACGGGCGACTCGTGTTTCCCCTCCCGCTTCCACGCTTCGCCATACTCCTGGCTTGCGTGCTCGTACCCTGCGGCATTTTCCCCGCCGACAATTGCTCCGTCAAAGACAGGCAACTGCTCGGTGTAGTTGTAGCCGAAGTCGAAGGTGCGCGCTCCATACGGACAAGCCGCCATGCAGGCGCGGCAGCCGATGCACTGCTCGTAGTCTACGACAACGATGCCTTCTTCATTATGATAGGTGGCGGTCACTGGGCAGACTTCGGTGCATGGTGATTTCTCGCACTGCATACACGGGCGCGGCAGGAACTTCATCGTCACGTTGGGATACGTGCCGATCTCCTCTGTCATAACAGGGCGATACACAACACCAGGCGGCAGTTTGTTCTCGGCGATGCACGCCACCGTGCAGGCGTGACAGCCGATACAGCGGCGCAGGTCAATGACCATCACCCAGCGTCGCTCCGAGGCGGGCTTTTCCAGCGCGCGCTGTAACTCATGGTTCATGCGCACCAGAACATCCTCTTTTGCCAGCGGATCATCGGCGGAGGCGGCGGATATTTGAACACCGTCCAACGCGGGAGCGACCAATCCAGCAAAGACCTCGGAAGCATACTTCTCGATCAGAGTTGCTTCGTTTGACATGTGCTTCTCCTTCAAAGAATGATTTTCGGAACGAGTCCGACAGTTTCCTGGTCATACTGTACCAAATCTAGCTTCGTTTCCATAGCGGGAAAAGTTTGATGGTTTTTCTGCATATGAGGGGAAAAACCCTACATCGAAAGGATGTTCATCTTGCCGCTTTTATGACAAACCTCATTCTTGGCTTATTCCTGGGCGGGTGTGTACTTCATTCGCCCCGCCTGCCTTGCCATTCTGAATTTGTTGAGAGATGGCGAGCGCTGTGTTTGTCATATGGAAGCTGGGCTGGTCGAGGTCTGCCGTGATGGATTGAACATTTACTACCGCATCATCCGCCCCGAAATTTTTGGCGTGTTGGATGCCATGCGCAAAGTAACAGGTGAGCGACCTGCCGTGGCAAGCCCCAAACGAAACGCCTGCACCTGCCCCAATTGCTCGGGGGAGCATGAAGTATCCCTGCTTCAAATTTAGGGGATATTTTTTTGAGAAACTCCATTGACGCGCCTCCATCCCGCCTCTATTCCGACCTCTGAACTGCCCGCTGTTACCGAGCCTCCTGTTCCCGCTGACAACGCTCTCGTTCACTGCCGCCAGCAATAACTTCGAGTTGGCGATTGCAGTGGCGGTAGCGTTCTGGCTGCAAAAGCGGATGTATCGCGGCAATGTGGGAGCATCTCCTGCCATGTTTGTGGCGGCACAGGAGGCTTGTCCGCCGGATGAGAAATTGATCAAATAGCAACATAAAAGGCGGAGAATTTCTCCGCCTTTTATGTTGCCTGTTCCCCAATCCATTGCTTGATCCTGATTTCGATTAGATCGCGTATTTGCCGGAATTTTGCAAATTTCTCTTCATCTGTACCTTCGAATACTGCCGGGTCTTCAAAAGACCAGTGCATGCGATTGGAGATTCCCGGCCAGGTGGTGGGCAATTCCTGTCTGCATCATCACAGACCGTGATGAGATGTTGGAACAGCATCTTGCCCAGATATTCACCCACGCCTTTTGACCTTTGACCGGATACATCAAGACCAATTTCCTCCATTACCTTGAGGGTAAATGGGTTTATACCCTTGGGGTCCAAGCCGGCGCTATGTGCTTCAAACTTGGCTCCACCATATTTTCGTAAGAACGCTTCCGCCATCTGGCTGCGGGCGGAGTTGCCTGTGCAAAGAAAGAGGACACGGGTGGTCATGGGTTCTCCTGATGAAATGTTTGTTAAATCCTACTCCCATCCCTTTAACGACTCGAGAAAGGGATGTTATCAGTTGGTTAATGTCCAGGAACTTCGATTACTCCTTATCCAAACATTTATTTCCACAAGTCACATTTGTTCCCGTGACGGTCGTCGTTGAAAAGGAAGCCTGCCTTATCAGAGATAATTTTAGTGGATTTGATTTACCGGAACTATTACCATATCGCTATTTCTTTGTGGTCAAAAAATTCAATAGGCTTCTGAAATCTCAGAAACCTATTCTTATGAGATCAAAACTTTGTTTTCTCTACTGTTACTCTTGTCCCTCCTGGCATCTCGACAGTAACATCACCGGGATCATATGGAATGGATGGCATGCTCCAGCGAAAAATCCATTTTGAATCCTCCGGGCTGGCGTTGACGCAACCACGGGAGGATGGCTCCCCATAATTATTATGCCAATACGTGGAATGGATTGCCACACCTGAACCAACAAACAGGCTGACCCAACCAACTGCCGGCAGACTCCAGCCTGCTGATGCGCTTCCACCACTCAACGGCAGGGAGATCGCCTTGCGCCAGATGGGAAATTCCCCAACAGGAGTTGCCCAGGCATCAGTCGGATTTCCCCAAGCGTCATATAAGGCACCGCTTGAGATACGGGCAAAATAAACCTCATTCTTCCCTTCGTAACAGGACATCGTCTGATAATCGATATTGACCACAATCCGTTTTTCTTCGGCTTCTGGATGGATGGGAATTAGCTCCTCCGCAGTTAGGGGGCGGAACGCTTCTGCAGGACCCCAGAACAGGTCGCCAGATCCGAAGCGTTCATTCAGCCGATACCAGACTCTTCCATCTGCTTCGACGCGAATCTGATCTACCCAAACGATCTGACTGTACACAAGGCGCGCAGGTAGACCGATGGATTCACGATACTGCAACCAAGGGGCGCGCGAAGGTGGGTTGTCGAGAATCAAGTCTACATAAGGAACCGTGACTTCGACCCACATGCCTTGTCCTAAACTGGTAGAAGGAAGAGTAGTCACCGGTGCATTTGGCTGGTTGTGAACGGGTTGCAGGTTTCCGCCCCACACATAACCATAGGGAGTCTCGACCCAGCGTTGATTGACCCTGCCAGGCATGCTTCCAACCACCTCCCGAATCCAGGGTACGATCTGATCCTCATATAACGCACCCACGATTTTCTCGTTTGCATCAGGACGCGCATACACATCCACCTTGCCCACAGTAACACGTCCCAATAATTCCGACTGTTGCAATTCGGGAAAATTCTGCCAAGCAAAAGGGCGAAAGGCAAGTGAGCCGACACCCAATGCGGTGATCTTTAGAAAATCACGGCGAGTGAGTGGATGTCTTGTCATGGGCGGAATGATCGTGCTGCTGATTGGACTGGCTGTTGTGATTGTGCATATTGCCCATCATGAAAAAATGCGCCAGCGGGCAAAGCAATGCCAGCCCCACATAAACAACTGTATTGACGGGGATTTTCAGGAGGAAGACGGCTGCCAAACCCAGAATGGGAAGCAAGCAGCAAAGCAGCATGATCCAGATGTGTCGTTTATTCATATAAACCTTCTTTCCTTCAATTGTTCCGCTTGAATGGCGGAAGACTTACGACCAAATATCCATTTTCAATATGCGTGACAAACTCATCCAATGGTCTCGGTGGTGGACCGCTGACAACATTGCCCAGCAAGTCAAAGTGACCATCATGGCAGGGACTGATGTAATGCTCCTGATCGGGATGCCAGCTGACGCGGCAACCGAGATGGGTGCAAATATCGGAGAACACCCTTACTTCATTATTAATCCGCCGTACCACATATAAACCATAATTGGTTGCAGTGCGCTCCCAGCCGTTGACCCTGGTCCTCGTAAATTCGAATTTGGTTGGAATTCCGATGGGAAATTTTTCAAGCGGACCGAGATCGATCATCGAGTTATCTTCACTCGTCCGCAAGGACGGCGAGAGCAGGTAGGCAACTGTCGGCAGACCAATCGCGAGACCGACCAACCCTCCCACAATGCCTGTCGTGACTTTTATGAAATCGCGGCGACTTATGTTTTGGGTCATGTCCGCCTCCTGAAAGGTCTATTTCAACTCCCACTCAAAGACGCGGGATGGTGCGTCCACATCGACAATGGTTAGGGTCAATTTGGTCGCGCCTTTCAGAATGGGTTTTCCATCCACCATTGCGGGGAAGATTAACTTGCCTTCCACATGATGTCCGCCACGCGGCGCATCCCAAAGTGTGGAAGGGATGATGACGCCTGTGTCCGTGCTGAGGGTTGAGGCGGTTGCCAAATCCATGCTGAGGTCAATGGAATGGGTGGTGAGAACAATGTCAAATGCAAGCGTATCGGCGGAGACGGTGTAATTGGGCGGCGTCACTTCGAAGATGATCGCACCCTGGTCGTCGGTGCGGGTGGCAGAGTCAAGATTGGGGGTGGATTCATTTGTCGAAGCAGGATCAGGCTCGATGTCGGATTGCGGCGGGGCTTTCGTCGCGGAACAAGCGCTAAGGATGAGAGCCAAAACCAGCAGGGCGGGAATAAAGAGTCGTTTCATTTTGTCTCCAGGGGGACGGGTTGAAGTTTTTGTCGTTCACGATACAGCACAAAGAGCATGACGCCGATGCCGATCAAGTTCATGGCAAGCCCAACCAGCATAAAGGGACGTTGATAACGCGTGAGGAAACTCGCCGCAGCGCTTAATCCAAGGATGGGCAATACGTCTGTCACATGATGAATGCAGCAGGCGACCATCGCTGTGGCGGAAGTGCCGCCGCTTGTGCCCATTAGCGCACCCGTGTGTGCGGTGGAGGTGACAGGAATGAACAACCGAAAACGAAGGATGGAATACAACGCGGCTTGAATTCCGAAGCCGAGGATGATCGGAATCACATAGGCGCGGTCACGGGCAAACTGGGATGTGGCATACTCCCAGCCCTGCGCCCAGGTGAGGATGCCAATGTAGAACGCGGCGATAAAAACCGAGCCGAGCAGGAAAGATGCAAGTGGGATGAGATAACGCTTCACCATTAATCTCCTTTGTTCAAATCATAGTCTTTGGGGTTTCCTCTGTCTTGGGCTGGATGGCGGTTTCGATTCATAGGCGATTCTGCCTATCAACAAATACGCTACGCGGCTCTCCAATCCAAATGGGAACCTGCCTACAATGGGGCATCCAATAATAGAGGCGTTCCATGACCACACCTTCCTTCCTAATTGTTGACTTGCCCTGCGAACTGGCTTTGCAGACGGCGAAGAAAAAACTATCACAGACTGGTTTGCGGGCTTTGCAAACCTTTGACCTACACACGGCGAGGCATACCCAGCAGGATTGTCCATGCCCAAATCACGGCACAGCGGACTGCGATTGCCAGATGGTTGTTCTGATGGTCTATGGGGAGACGCCTGAGCCTGCCACCTTGATCCTGCATGGAAGCGATGGACAGACGCGCTTTTCCATTGCGGATGACCCTGCCCAAAGGACAGATAGAAGGTTGGTCGCCTCCATTAAAGAGGCGTTGGATATTAAGTCGGCAGTATCTGTGTAACATGACATAGGCAATATTGCCTATGCTTTCCCGCGTCAAATTGCGCTGGATGGATCAAGGGGAAATCCTTATATTCAACCACTATTCCAACTTTGCAGAGGAACCATGATGAGGAAAATATTTCTTTTTACGATAATGAGTCTGGCTTTGATATTGTCGGCTTGCGTGCCCGCCACAACATCCAACGGGGACATGCCTTTGGACAATGGCAATTCCAATATGATGGATGGGACGCCCACCCCGGGCAGTATGATGATGGACAACCCGGAGGCGGCTCATATGATGGAGCCGATCACTGCGCCAAACGTTCAACCTGCCACCGAATCCGAAGGCGGGCAGCCCCTGGAATACCGCCTGGAAGATGGCGTCAAGGTCTTTGAGTTAACCACCAAGGCGGTTCAATGGGAAATTCTGGACGGCGTAACTGTCACCGCCTTCACATACAACGGAACCGTACCCGGACCGATGATCCGCGTCACCGAGGGCGATCAGGTTCGAATCATTGTCAAGAACGAACTGCCTGATCCGACCACGATCCACTGGCATGGCGTGGAAGTTCCCAACGCAATGGATGGCGTACCGGGCGTCACCCAGGACCCGATCCAGCCGGGCGAGACCTTCACCTATGAATTCACTGCCAAGCCGGCAGGAACCTTTATGTATCACTCCCATTATGAAGGGGATGTTCAGGTGGGCGCCGGGCTGTATGCGCCGTTCATTATTAACCCGAAGGAACCGGAAGCCAATCCACCCGTGGTGGACAAGATCCTGATGATCTCAGAATGGCGCATGACCGACGGGCAGACGTTTGCTGCCATGCCAATGGGCGGGATGGAACCCAATTATTTCACGATCAACGGCAAATCCTTCCCTGCCACGGAAACCATTACGGTCAAGAAAGGCGATCTGGTCCGCCTGCGTTTTATCGCGATTGGTCAGTTCATCCACCCGATGCACCTGCACGGAGTTCCATTCAAAATTGTCGCGACCGATGGACATCCGGTTCCCGAGGCGGCGCGGTTGACCAAGGACACGGTCAGCGTTGCCCCGGGTGAACGATATGATATTGAGTTTGTCGCAACCGAAACCGGTCAATGGATGCTGCACTGTCACATCCTGCACCACACCACCAACGACAATGTCGAACCGGGCGGTTTGATGTTGATGATCGAAGTCGTTGAATAAAAATACTCAAGGAGAGAGTAAAAAATGAGAAAGTTATTCTTTATCAGCATGTTCGTTTTGGCGGCAGTAGCGCTGGCGGCTTGTGGCAGTTCCGCACAGCCTGCCGCCCCGGTCGAGTCTGGATCATCGAACGAGGTCAATATCCAGGTGGAGTCCAATCCCAGCCCTGCCATGATGGGCGACATGGAATTGATCCTGGTCATTACGGACGGAAACGGCAATCCCATCGAAGGCGCGACGGTGGATGTTTCTGCCGATCATACCGACATGACGGGCATGGGAATGAGCGGTCTCGCCACCGATCAGGGCGCAGGACGCTATTCCATCAATGCCAACTTTCAGCATACGGGCAACTGGAAAATAACCGTGTATGTCCGCAAGGAAGGCTTGGATTACAAGGAAGACATTGAGTTCAAGGTTCAATAAGGAGTCATCGCAAACAGGCGTCATATCGGGTGATGCCTGTTTGCCAGCGACAGGGTTATTTTATGAACAATAAACAAAGACGAGAACACATTCGACAAAGAAGCAAAAAACAAAAACTGCTCTCAGGGATCATTGGGGGTGGGATTGGACTTGCCGTGTTGACGATCCTTGGCGTCGTGGTCTGGCAGGGAATCAGACCGGCGGCGGGGGAGGCTGTTGCCATCATGAAGAGCGATCCGCATCTTCCCACCGACTCTGATCCGGGGCAATATAATTCCGACCCGCCAACTTCCGGTTTGCATTACGCCACCGAAGCACAGGCGGGATTTTATGATGAGAATATCTACACCTATCCTGCGGTTATCTTGTCCATAACCTGGAGCATGGATATGTGATCTTCTGGTACAACTGCGACTTGTTGGATGAGACGGGTTGTGCGGAGTTGAAATCGCAAATCCGCACGGTTATGGATGACCTGGGCGGAGTGAAAATGATCGCCTATCCCTGGAATTCCATTGCTGTTCCGGTGATGATGACTTCCTGGGGTCGGATTCAAAAGTTCGAGGTCTTCGACATGGAACAAGCCAAAGCCTTTTACCGCGCCAACCGCAACCGCGCGCCTGAGCCGAATGCCCCATGATGGAATGAAATGCAAACAACCAGTTTGAAGGCCCCAAAAATAACGAATGCCTTTCACTGGATAAGCGCCCATTGGTTTGCCGTCTTTCTGACAATCTATGGCTTGTGGGTGTTCGTTCCCTTCCTTGCGCCTGTTTTCATGCAACTTAGCTGGACGGGCGCGGGCAAGGCGGTTTATTTCATTTATTCGTTTTTCTGTCACCAGCTTCCCGAGCGCTCCCTCTTTTGGTTTGGCGAGAAGACCATGTATCCCCTCGGTGAAATCCAGGCAGCATGGCAGAACACCGCGAACCCGCTGATTCTGCGTCAGTTTATCGGCAATGAAACAATGGGCTGGAAGGTGGCGTGGTCCGACCGCATGATCTCGTTCTATACCAGTGTCTGGGTTTTTGCGGCATTATGGTATCCATTCCGACATCGAATAAAGACTCTGCATTGGTGGAGATTTGCATTGCTCCTGCTGCCGATGGCAATGGATGGTGGCACGCACGCGATCAGCGATTTCGCGGGGATCGGGAATGGATTTCGTGATACAAATGCATGGCTGGCGGTGTTGACGAATAACGCCTTCCCTACTACCTTTTATGAAGGTGACGCGCTTGGCTCGTTCAACTCGCTCATGCGCTTCATTACCGGATTTTTAGCGGGTCTTGCCATCGTCTGGCTTGCCTTCCCGTATATTTATCAAACCCAAGACTACAGCCAGCAACTGGATGAATTAAATTATGCCAAAGTCATCGAGCAAATCAAA
>Ga0073934_10010874_pt1 | contig 11175 bp, 11 predicted proteins | sample LarsenN4metaG_FD_76834 | JGI IMG/M metagenome (GOLD analysis project Ga0073934, IMG submission 76834) | Hot spring sediment bacterial and archeal communities from British Columbia, Canada, to study Microbial Dark Matter (Phase II) - Larsen... ...
GCCGCCTCCGCCGCACCGCGCTGAGCCTGCTCAAGAACAACCCCACCCTCAAGGTCGGCATCAAAAACAAACGCCTCGCCGCCTGGAACAACGACTACCTCGAAGAAGTTCTGTTCGGCAAGTAAGTTATGATGCAATCGCCCTGCCAATCTCCCCACCTCGTCGGAGCGCACTCATGACGTGCTTGCGATCTGCCATTCTGGTACTGCTGGTCGTGTACGAATGGTCCGCGGCAGCGGCTGCCGACCCGCCGCGGCGCTGGGTGTACTTTCAGCGCAACCTCCAGGTTCGCGAAAACGTCGATCAGGCAGAGGACATGTTGAAGCGGGCCGCCGCGGCGGGTTACAACGGCGTGGTGCTCGCCGACTACAAGCTGAACATTCTCGATCGCGTCCCCAGACACTACTTCGACAATGCCCGCCGGTTTCGACAGATCGCCGACGATCTGAAGCTGGAAGTGATTCCCACCGTCGCCCCGATGGGTTACAGCGACGGTCTGCTGGCCCACGACCCCAATCTGGCTGAAGGTCTGCCCGTGCAGAACGCCCCGTTCGTGGTGCGCAACGGCATGGCGCACCTGGACTCGGAGCTGAAAAATCCGCTGCCCGGGGGCGGCTTCGAGGAGCATCGCAACCACAAAGTGCCCGGTTGGGATTTCCAGGATGCCCCGGGGCAGGCCAGCTTCGTCGATACCGCGGTGAAGCATTCCGGCACGAGTTCGCTGCGGTGGGACAACCCGGGCGTCAATTCGCGCGAGGCGGGCGGCAATGCCCGCGTGTCCCGCAAGGTGGCCGTTTCTCCGTGGCGACAGTATCACGCGTCGGTCTGGATCAAAACCGACAGCTACGAAGCCGCCAACGACGTGCGCCTGTTTGCGATGGCCAGCGATGGCCTGGTGCTGTCGCATTCGTATCTCGGCGTGCAGCCCACGCAGGACTGGACGCAGCACCACATGATCTTCAACAGCCTGCAGAACAGCGAGGTGCGCATCTACTGCGGCACGTGGGGCGGCCGCAAGGGCACGCTGTGGATGGATGACCTGCAACTGCAGGAAACGGCGTTCGTCAATCTGCTCCGCCGCGACGGCTGCGAACTGCGCGTGACCGACGGACAGGGAGTGACATTCCGCGAAGGAACAGACTTTGAGCGGCTGGAAGATCCGAAGCTCGGTCGCGTGCCCTACGACGGCAACTACGACGTCTGGCATGAACCGCCGCAACTTCGAATCCCCGCCGGCTCGCGCATCAAGGACGGACAGACGCTGCGCGTCAGTTTCTCGCACACCGTGACGGTGCACGACGGGCAGGTCACCTGCTGCCTGGCCCATCCCAAAGTGTTTCAGATTCTCGAAGACCAGGTGCGGCGGGTGAACGAACTGCTGCAACCCAAAACCTACTTTCTGTCGCACGACGAAATCCGTCTGGCAAACTGGTGCGGAAGCTGCCAGCGGGAAGGCCGCTCGGCCGGCGAGCTGCTCGCCGAGAACGCGCGCCGCTGCGCGGCGATTGTGCGCCAGGTCAGTCCGCAGGCGCGGCTGTGCGTGTGGTCGGACATGTTCGACCCGCATCACAACGCCCGCAGCAAGTACTACCTGGTAAATAGCGACCTCGCCGGTTCGTGGGAAGGACTGCCCAAAGATGTGACGGTGGTGAACTGGAATCACGGGAAGGCGGCCGAGAGCCTGCCATTCTTCGCCGGCCGCGGTCACGAACAGGTGCTCGCCGGGTTCTACGACAGCAGTCCGCAGTCGATTGCCGGCTGGCTGAAGACGGCGTCGTCGGTAAGTAACGCCCATCACGTGATGTACACCACCTGGCGCAACGACTTCAGCCAATTGGAAGCATTCGCCAAAGCCGCATGGGGCGGCGGCCGGTGACCGATCTCAATTCTCAATGCATTTTAAGGAGGACGTCATGTCGCCCGCTGTCAAAACGGTCGCTGTGCTCGGCGCGGTGGCCGCCACGCTGGCCGGCTCGCAATTCGTGCTGCGCGCCCAGGGGAAGGATGGGGCGGCGTCGTTGCAGTCGGCGAAACCCGGCACTCGGTTTACGTTCGAGGTGATCGAAAGCTTCGACGCCAAGTACGATGGCGACACCCCGGGGCACATCGGCCGCGGAGGTAATCTCGGCGAGGTGCGGCCCAACGTGGCGCTGGGTGATGCGGTGTTTCGCGGCAATGACCCGATTGGCACGATTACAAACGTGGCCTGGTCGCGCGTGCAGGGCAGCCTCGCCGTGGAGTTTGATCCACGTCCCAACACCCGGATTGCCGTCGGCGATATCGCCTGGATCGATCTCAATCCGATGCCAGACAGGCCCCAGGCAAAGTAGGGCGGCCTGCAAACCGCAACAGTCGGAGCAGTTTCATGAAACCTGTGCACGTCAGCGCCGAGCAGCTTTCCAGCTTGTACCGCGTGGATGCCGACGGCTTGTTGTTCGTGTCGCCGGTGATCCTTGACTGGCAACCGCTCGCCGAACGCCGAATCCGGCTGGTGATCGATCTGGAAGGGCAGATCGATCATGGCGTGCCCACCATTCCCAACAACCTCATCTACGTGTACTTTCCGTTCGACGACCGGCAACTGCCCGACCTGGTGAAACTGCACGCGCTGGGACGGCTCGCCGCCGACATGATCCGCAACCAACGGGCGGTGCTGATTCACTGCGCGATGGGATTGAACCGATCGCCGCTGCTGGCCGGTGTGGCGTGGACGTACCTCGGCCACAGCGGAGCCGAAGCGCTCGCTCGGCTGCAAAGCCAGCGCCCCGGAGTGCTGTTCAACCGGGTTTACGCCGAATACCTCGCAGCGCTGCCGGCAGTCCACACCAGCCCCGACCGTCAGGAAGAAGTTCCTGCATCACCGTTCGCCTCGTGAACCGATCTTGGATGATCGGCGCCGTTGTCTGCCCGTCTCCGGAGACCTGTCATGCCGCAAAGCTGTCTGCTGACGATCGTTATCCTGAGCACCGCTTCTGCCGCCGTGTTCGCGACCGATGCCAGCCGTCCCCCGAACGTGGTGTTCCTGTTTGCCGACGATCTGGGCTTCAGCGACCCGCACTGTTACGGACATCCCTATGCGCGCACGCCGAACATCGACCGTTTGGCCCGCGAAGGGACGCGGTTCACGCAGTTCTACGTCACCGGCGTCACCTGCTGTCCCAGCCGTACCGGTTTCATGACCAGCCGATTTCCCGCCCGCTTCGCCACCTATCCGGCCAACGGCGGCTTCGGCGACCGCGTTACCATCACCGAATTGTTACATCGCACCGGTTACGCCACGGGTCATTTCGGCAAGTGGCACATCGGACCAGAAATGAAGCCAGGTACGTACGGCATCGACGTCACGCCCATTACCGAGGAGCGGCCCCGCAAACGCCACAACACCCGCGGTCGCGACGCTCCCATTTACGACGAAGCCATCCGCTTCATCGAACAGCACGCAGACCGGCCGTTCTATGTGAACGTGTGGGGGCACAGCACGCACCATCCCGTCAACCCGCCGCAGTCGTGTGTCGACCGGTTCCAGGATCTCGTGGTGCGCGAAGCCGACTTCCCCGAGCCGATGCGCGAAAAGTTCGCCCTCGCGAAATCGCTCGGCGGCGACGTCAACGTGGCGATGCGAAACTACCTGGGCGAACTGTCGGCCCTCGACGACGATATCGGCCGGCTGTTGACGCGGCTCGACGAACTCGGCCTCGCACAACAGACGATCGTCGTCTTCAGCAGCGATCACGGCTCGCCTTCGCCCAAGCCTCCCGGACAAAACGCGAAGAACAAACCGACCAACGCCGATCAGGAACAGTTTCGGCTGAATCTGATGGGCTTCAACGGCAATCTGAGCGGCGGCAAGCACGGGATGGAAGAAGGCGGCGTGCGCGTGCCATTCATCATCCGCTGGCCCGGCCGCGTACCGGCGGGACGGGTGGACGAACAGTCGGTGACGAGCGGCATCGACTGGCTGCCCACGCTGTGCCGGCTCGCCGGCGTCGCCATCAATGCCGCCGACTTCGACGGCGAAGACGTGTCGGCCGCCTGGCTGGGAGGTACGCACGTGCGGTCGAATCCGCTCTTGTGGAAGACCAGCAATCCGAAATCCGAGATGGGCATTCGCGACGGCAACTGGAAGCTGCACCACCCCAACCGCCATCGGGGCGAGGTCGAGTTGTACGATGTGGTGGCCGACCCCACCGAAGCGCACAATGTCGCCGCGCAGCATCCCGAGATCGTGCAGCGGTTGTCGAAGCTCGTCGAGCAGTGGAATGCGACATTGCCCACCGAGTACCTGAAGACCGGCGACAAGGATGATTGAGGCGGCCGTGATCCGCCGGTGTGAATTTCTTGCGAAGCGAGTTCCGCCATCCCCGCACCGTGCTGGACTCGGAATCGGTAACCTCCGGCCAATTCACCACTTGCGGAATCGGGTCGCGCGCGAGTCGTTACGAAGAGAGTTAGAGTTGTGTACGGGGAGCATGATGGCTGTCGTTGACTTCGTTGGAGCTTGAATGTAAAGGGTTGTCGCCATGCCCAAGAAGAAAGCCAGTAAGACTTCCAAACCGCGGGCAGCCAAACCATCCGGCGCGACGCCTGTTGCGCGGTGCGGTCTGTGCGGAAAGACCAAGAACCTCACGAAGACGGAGTGCTGTGGAAACTGGATTTGCGACGACGAGCACAAATACGTCATGTTCTCCTACGCGCGGAACAGTTGCAGCCGGAATCACGACCGATACACGCTCTGCGGCTACCATTTCAACGAGGGCCATATCGGCGATTGGAAGGACTGCCCGAAATGCCGGAAAGCGTTTGACACGGAAATGTACGTGTACTACGGCACGAACGAGTACAACTTCGAAGTTCTGCCCAATCCGCCGGCCTACGAGCCGACGAAGTGCGTGGACTGCGGCAAAGTCATCGCCTTGGGCACCGATGGGCACTCATTCAGCGCAGATGGATACCGGTGTGATCGCTGTACAGCCGAGAGCATGCGCGACGATCGGTAGCCCACGTCAGCTGGGCAGGCGAGTGGAAGACCAGTCTCTGTACTGAAAGGATGCAGTGTGGCGCAAATCAACCGGACTCTGTCGTTTCCAGATCGAAAGATCTCCGAAACGTTTCTCCATTTCGCAGAACCGCTGCTCGACGCCCACGGCCCGCGTGCGACGGCAGCCCAGATGGAACAGTCGCTCCAACTGGCGTTCACGATTTGGAACGCCGTCGTCTACGAAGATGCTGCCGGCAATCGACGGTTCATCGACTCTGTGCGGAAACACACAGCTCACGAATCAGAGTTGGCGGCGTTTGTCGAACAGCTGATCGCGCGAAAGCGCTGCCTGTTCGGTGACGACCACCGGCTGGTCGGCGAGTTCAAACTTCGGCGGGAGGGAAACGAGTGGCGTCTGCGTGCCGAGGCACGCGATCCCACCTCAACGAGCCGGGGTCCCGAGTGACATCATCGAACGCCCAATCTGGCGATGCCGACACCGACGACATCCTCGACAGAGTTCGGCACCTCCACTGGTGCGGCATCTACACGCGGCAGTCGCGCGGGCCGAAGGACGAGTACAGTTCCTGCCAGGCCCAGTTCGAATCTTGCCTTGCTTTTGTGACATCGCGGTTCGACGACGGCTGGGTCTTCAATGGCCGCCGCTATGACGATGAAGCCAAGTCATCGGAGACACTGGAGCGGCCCGGCCTCCAGAAGTTGCTGGAGCACATCCGCGAAGGCAAGGTGCAGCGCGTCGTGGTCCATCGGCTCGACCGGCTCTCACGGCGACTGGTGGACTGCACCAAGTTCCTACAGGAACTGCACGATCGCCGCCTCCCGCTGTCCATCGTCAAGCAGCCGGAGCTCGGTACATCCGCGAAGGACACGATGCTGCTCAATTTGATGGCGTCATTCGCCGAGTTCGAGCAGCAGATGACGCGCGAGGGCCTGAATTTGAGCGGCTGAGCAGGCTTGCAAAGCGCGAGTGACGCGAAGTCGCCCTTCGCTACGGCTGCTGCAGCAGCTCGAGCGCTTCACCGCGCGGGACAAAGTTCAAGACGAGTGGCTGCGAGCCATCGTGCTGCGATTGCTGCCAGGTGACATAGAATCCCTCGGCGGTGGACAGCACGTCCACATAGCGGCTGCAACCGGTGCCGTACGGGCTGACGAACAACGGCCGATGCGCAGAGAGCCGGTGAATGCGGGTGAAGTCACCGTCCACGATAACGGCCGCTCCACCGAGTTCCTCGCACGAGTAGCCGCGCGGCCGGCTGACTGCGTGGCGGTGCTCGTCGTGGTTGCGGACGCATTCGCCGCCATCGTAGAAGATGAGCGACACTTTGCGCTCGGCGAATGCGCCCGTCTGAGGGACATCCAAGACGCACGTGCCGCGCGTGACCGCAACATCCCATGTGGTCCCGCGCGGGAAAAAGTTGTAAACCGGCGGCTCGAACGCGTCTCGTCCCGGTTGGCGAATGGCAAAGGCCGTGTTGGACGACGTCCAGCAGTAGGGGTGCGTGCAGAACAGGAGCCTCAGTCCGCCACGGCCGTCATCATAAACGAAGGGATCTTTCACGTGCAGAAAGCATGGGTCGCTCGACTCCAGCACGGTGACGCGCGGGGCATTGTGGAGATCTGCAATCGTTGACGCGGCCAGCCGTTCGATGGACCACACGCCCGTCCCCGGCTTGAGATATTCCTCAAATCCGCGTGGATAGCCGACGCCATCCTTTTCCGTCGAGACGAACAGTTCCACGCCGCGATCGGTCCAGTGCAGCGCGCTGCCTTCGATGGACAGGACTTTCCGAGAGCCGACGTCCAGGTTGGACTTCGAGAAGCCGATGATTTTCTCGAACGACTGGCCCCGGTCGTGTGATGCGAAGACGGCCAGTTCAGAACCGCGCTCACCGGCGGCGAGACCGCTGCGAGAATCCCCGGCATTGCGGTACCGTCCGACGAGGTACAGCATACCGTCCGGGCCAAGAGTCAGGTTCCCGCCGCCGAACCAGAAGCCGGGCGCGTTGTGTTTGGGTGCGACGATGACCCTGGCACTCTGCTGATCGACGAGCCGACCAACAAATCGCTCGAGTACAGTTTCGTTGTCGCCGCGCTGCACGTTAGTGAACATGACCGCCGCCCCGCACACTTTGGACGAACACCATAGCAACCGATTGTCGGTCAGCGGGAAGTGCCGGTCGTCATCTCATCCAACGCATTGACCAGGACGCGTCCCGTCGCCATGGGGAATGGGACATTGAGCAGCCGGGCAATCGTCGGCGCCACGTCGATGTTTTCGACGGCCGCCAGCTTCCCGCCATTTCGAATGCCTGCACCGGACGCAACGAAGATGGCGTTCATGCGGGGATTCGTCGACAGAAACCCGTGCGTGCCAACCGTGACATCACTTTTCACAACGAACTCATCCCCGACAGCGGCACCGCTGAAGCCGTAGCCGTCCTTGGCGACCAGAATCAGGTCGGCCATCTGCGGGTATTCGTCAGGCTGCGGCAGTCCGTACCTGGCAAAGTCCTGCGGCCTGAGGATTTCAGCGATTCCCTCCCGCTCGCGGAACAATTCCACCACCTTTTCTCGATCGCTCTCGGTGCTGCCCGGCACGGTGAGATAGAGCATTCCGATGCCTCCTTCGGGAATTACATGCGCGCGGGCGGTTGCAATCTGGTTCCCCTCCACCGTCAACAGATCTGCCTGCCGCAGCACCACGTTGGGCTGCAGGGTTTGCGGAATGGCAAGGAAGCCGTGGTCGGCAACGATGAGGATCGAGGTGCGGTCGCGAATGCCCGCGGCATCGATGGCGTCCACGACTTCGCGCACACACGTATCGGCATAGGCCACGGCCGTGTAACCGGCGGGCGTCAACGGCCCGTAGCGATGATGCACGCCATCGACGTTCAGCAGGTGGAATAAAACAAGATTCGGCTTGCGCTCGCGAATGACGTGGCAAACGGCCTGCGTCCAGATACGATCCCGTGCGGGAGAGCTGAGCTTCAGAAAGCCCTGCAGGTCCACGTCCTTGACGCCGCCGGCGAGCTTCAAACCTTCCAGCAGCCGCGGCGTGGTATGGTCCAGCGCTTCGGGAACATCTGGAAAGTTGTCCTGGATGGTCGGCGCGTTGCGCGTACACGGCCAGTTGATGGCGGCCGTCGTCAATCCGCGTTCGTAAAGCACGTCGTAGATGGTGGGAACGTGAACCAGTTCGGTCTTGTCCTTCCGCGGATCCACCTTTACTGGCAGTCCCGGGCCGGTCCGCTCTAACACGCCGTTAAACAACACGCCGTGCCGATCGGGCCGGACGCCGGTCGTCAGCGATGTGTGGTTCGGCCATGTCACCGACGGGTTGGAGACTTTCATTCCATCCGCCACCACACCACGGGCGGCCAGCGCCCGGATCGTCGGCAGCGGCGCATTCGGGTCGTCGAACAGATAGGCTGGCAGTCCATCGACACAGATCACGACGACATGTCGGTCGCGGTCCGGAGCGGCGGCGTTCGCCGAAACGCCATTCCAGACCACGATGCAGCACAGCAAGACGGCGATCAGAAGGGAATGCAATCGAAGAGCCCTTGAGATTTGGTGCCACGAATCATTGGACCACCGCTCGTTGCCTGGGCAATGGGAGCGACCTGACCAATGTCGCCGATTCAGCGCTCCGCGCCAACCACGGCGTGACCGGTCTCTTGAATTGCAATGTGCCTCAATGGCCGAAAGCCGTCAGCCAAAGAGAATCAGCGGCTGAATGGTTCCATAGGAGAGAACTCCAGATGGTCACGCTCGAAATGGATCGCCTGATTCTGCGCATGTTCCGCGAATCGGATTGGGAGGCGTTCGCGGAGTTGTGTGGCGATCCCATGGTCATGCGGTTTCTTGCCGACCGTCAGCCGTTGCCGCGGCACATGGCGTGGCGTCGGCTGGCGATGATGGCGGGCCACTGGACGTTGCGCGGTTACGGGATGTGGGCCGCGGAGGAGCGGGCAACGGGCCAATTCGTGGGACACATCGGCTTCTGGAATCCCGAGGGCTGGCCGGGCTTTGAGTTGGGCTGGACGTTGCGCCGAGGCTTCTGGGGCCGCGGCTATGCCACCGAAGGTGCACGGGCTTGTTTGAAGTGGGCGTTCACCAAGCTGGACCAGCCGCAGGTGATCAGCCTGATTGACCCGGCCAACTCCGCCTCCATTCGCGTCGCCCAGCGACTCGGCGAGAGCGTGGCTGGCACCGTCGAAGTGATGGGCTACTCCGTTTTGGTCTACCGGATCACTCGCGAAGAGTGGGAGAATCAAGAACAACCCCGCCCCTGACGGGACCGCCCTGGAAGCGCGGGAGCGAAGCGGGCTGTGAAGCATACGTGCAAACGTTGCGCCACAAGTTCGGTTTGACAGCCCGGCGTGCAACAGTTACAAGAGCGACTTCCCGTTGGCACATCCTGATGATGTCGGGTACAGACCGCTGACAAGGACGTCTGCGTGTTTTGGCTGCGCTCGATTCGCCGCAAGTTGGCGCTGACCTTGGCGCTGGTGATGGCGATGCTGCTGCTGCAGGCCTTTGGCGGACTCTCGGGCCTGTACTCTTACCGCAACGTGATCAAGGATCTGGACCACACGCGAGCCGCGCCGCGGCGAAGCACGATCATCCTGGCATTGGCCGGCGTGTTCGAGCCGCTCTCCGGGCGCTCGCTGAAAACTGCTGACTGGCTGGTGGTGCGGCAGCGGGCCGTCCGTGAAAGCCTGCTGGCAGTTGGCACCGCAATTCAGGACTACCACCGCCGGTTGGACGAAGAAACCATTTCGCCGGACCTGCGCGTCCCTATCGACCAGGTGTTGCACCGCCTCGACGCTCAGTTGGGGGTGCTCATCGCCGAGCAGGTGCCACGGTTGGCCGATCCGGAAACGGCCGAGGACGCTGTCGAGCGGATCCGGCGGGACGTGGCCTCTCTGCAACTGGCGGCGATGAAGATCCCCCGGCCGGAGCGGAACGTCGACATCGAATCGGCAGCGAGCGTATATCGTTCGCGGTTCTGGTGGATCGCGCTCTCCAGCGCGGCAGCCGTGGTGCTGTTTTTGGGGCTGATTCACTGCACTTACGTGTGGATTTTCGTGCCGATCCGCAAGCTGCACGAGGGGGCCTCGCGCGTGGCCCAGGGGGATTTCAGCTATCGAGTGCAACTGCCCGGCAACGATGAGATGGCCCAATTGGCGTTGAAATTGAACTCGATGACCGCGCGGTTTGAAGAGATCAAGGAACGCCTCGATGGCGAGGTCACGGCGCGCTCGAAGCAGTTGTTGCGCTCCGAGCGGTTGGCGGGGGTCGGGTTCCTCGCGGCCGGAGTGGCGCACGAGATCAACAACCCGCTGTCGGCGATCGCGATGGCCGCCGAATCGCTCGAAGGTCGGCTGCACGACGCCGAGCACGCGTCCGGATCCCTACCCAATGAGGACTGGAGCGTGCTGAAGCAGTACCTGAACATGATTCAGCGGGAGGCCTTTCGCTGCCAGCAGATCACGCAGCGACTGCTCGACTTCGCTCGAGGACAGGACGCCCCGCGATCGTCGCAGGATCTCACGCGGATTATCGCCGAGGTGCTGGACATGGTGGGGCACGTCAGTCGATTCCGCGGTCACGAAATCGTGTTCGACCGTTCGCGGCCAGTGTTGCTCACCGTGAACGCCGCCGAGATCAAGCAGGTGGTGCTCAACCTGGTCGCAAATGCCCTGGAGTCAATGGACCAGACGGGGCGGCTGGAGATCCGCCTCACGGAGTTCGCGGACGAAGTCGTGCTGACGTTCCACGACACCGGCTGCGGAATGACGCCGCATGTGTTGGAGAACTTATTTGAGCCGTTCTTCACGGAAAAAAAATCGGGCCGCGGTACGGGACTGGGGCTGTCGATCAGCCACCGGATTGTGTCGGACCACGGCGGCCGCATCGAAGCCCACAGTGACGGACCAGGGCAGGGGAGCACGTTCCGGGTCCATCTGCCGCGGAGGGCCGCGGCGCAGGCTGCCTGAAAAAAGTCCCAGTCGCTCGAAAGCGATCGTGGGACCCTGAGCGACACGCATTGCGACGTTTTTCGGGATCTGCTATGACGCCGCCACACATCAAATTCCCCCAAACTCGTTGCGGGATTTGCGCGACGCCGGGGCAGGATGCCGCCGGTTGGGGCCAGGAGGTCGCCCGTTGAC
>Ga0073934_10010875_pt1 | contig 11173 bp, 10 predicted proteins | sample LarsenN4metaG_FD_76834 | JGI IMG/M metagenome (GOLD analysis project Ga0073934, IMG submission 76834) | Hot spring sediment bacterial and archeal communities from British Columbia, Canada, to study Microbial Dark Matter (Phase II) - Larsen... ...
CGCGCGAGGCGCCGTCGAAGGAAATAATCCTCGGCGCCCGCGCGCTCTTCGATCGCATCGAGCGCCCGGCGCTTTTTCACTGCAAGTCGGGCGCAGACCGCGTCGGGGTCATCGCGGCGCTGTATCTTTTCTTCAAGGAAAAGCGTCCGCTTGACGAGGCGCTGAAGCAGCTCTCGCTCCGCTACGGTCATGTGAAGCACGGCAAGACCGGCGTCATCGACGCCGCCTTCGAGCGCTACCTTGCGCATGCGCGCGCGAAGGGTATTTCCCTCGTAGACGTCGAGGCGTTCCTCGCATTCGTGCAGTCGGACGCCTACGACCCCGCGGCGATTAAGCGCGACTTCATGGGAAGCTGGTGGGGGAATTTCCTCACCGAGCGGATTTTGCGCCGGGAGTGAATCTTGCGCCGTTGTCCGCCTAATGACGGCCCGCTTCCGAGATACCGCGCGCTCGTCGACGCCGGCGCGCTTAGCGCCGACGCCGCGCAAGAAGAAGCAGCCGCGCGCCTCGAGGCGCTTTCCGAAACGCTGACGCGGCGAAAGCGGAACGGACTTTCGCTGTTCGCGCCGAAACCGGCGCCGGCGAAAGGCCTTTATCTGTGGGGCGGCGTCGGGCGCGGCAAGTCGCTTTTGATGGACATCTTCTTCAACAACACCGACCTCCTCCGGAAGCGCCGCGCGCATTTTCACGAGTTCATGGCCGAAACGCATGAGCGGATCGCCGCCTGGCGCGCCGCCGACGAAAAGACGAAGCGCCGTCACAAGAAGGCGAGCAAAGTCTCGCTCGACGATCCGATGCCGCTCGTCGCGGCCGACATCGCCGGGGAGGCGGCGCTCCTGTGTTTCGACGAGTTCCAAGTGACCGACATCGCGGATGCGATGCTTCTCGGGCGGCTCTTCGAAGCGCTGTTCGCCGAGGGCGTCGTCGTCGTCGCGACGTCGAATCGCCATCCGGACGATCTTTATAAGGACGGTCTTAACCGCCAGCTCTTCCTGCCTTTCATTGCGATGCTGAAGGCGAGGCTTGAAGTCGTCCATCTTGACGCGGCGCGCGACTACCGCCTCGACCGGCTCGGCGCAGCGCCGGTCTATCATTCTCCGCTCGGCGAGGCTGCGGACGCCGCGATCGACCGCGCCTGGACCTTGATGATCGCCGGCGCCCGCGAGCATCCTGAAACGCTCAGCGTCAAGGGCCGCGAACTCGTCGCGCGGCGGACGGCGCGCGGCCTTGCGCGCTTTACGTTCTCAGAGCTTTGCGAGGCCCCGCTTGGGGCTTCCGACTATCTCGCGCTCGCCCGCCGCTACAGCGCCGTTTTCATTGACCGCATTCCGCAGATGGGCCCTGAAAAGCGCAATGAGGCGCGGCGGTTCCAGACGCTGATCGACGCCCTTTACGAGCGCCGCGCGAAACTCGTCTGCTCGGCGGCTTCGCCGCCGGACCGGCTCTACGCAGAAGGCGCCGGCGCCGTCGAGTTCGAACGGACGGCGAGCCGCCTCGTCGAAATGCAAAGCCTCCGCTATCTCGGCGCCGAACACGGCGCGCCGGACTGATATTGCGCCGCAGCAACGGTCCTTCACTTTTCCACATTCCGCGGCGCCGGCGATTGCCGCGCGTCGCGAAGAGTGAAACCATTGCGTCTGGAATACGCACGCTAGTGGGGGCGTCGGGGTTGGCGCTTTGGACGGCGGGCGGAAAAACTCAGGGAGAAGCAAATGCAAACACCAAGATCAGCCGCTGCGCGGCTGCGCGCCGTCCGGCGGGGATTGCTCGCCGGGCTTTCGCTGACGTCATTGGCGTCCATCACGACAGTCGCCCAGGCGCAGGACGAGGCGTCGGAAGATGAAATCGTCGTCACCGGATCGCGCATCCGGCAAGACCCGCTCGCTGCCGGCAGGCCGGTTCTCAATCTCGACGAAGACCAGCTTGACCGGTCGGGCCTCAATTCGGTCGGCGACTTCTTGCAGCGCATTCCGTCCTCGGGCGGCGGCCTTAACGCCAAGGTCAACTCGTCGGGGAATTTCGGCAACCCGCCGGACGGCGGCGGCGTCGGCGCCGGCTCGGCGGAGATCGACCTTCGCTATTTGGGATCGCGGCGGACGCTCGTCCTCGTCGACGGCCTCAGATGGGTGAACGGCGCGTCGGCGTCGGGCGTTCCGGGCGCGACCGACCTTAACACCATCCCCTCGAGCATCATCGAGCGGATCGAAGTTCTTCAGGACGGCGCCTCGCCGATTTACGGGTCGGACGCGATCGCCGGCGTCGTCAACATTATCACGAAGCAGGAGCAGGACGGCTTCGCAGCGTCGGCGCAGGTCGGCGCCTACGACAAAGGCGACGGCGTCAGCCAGGACTATCAGCTTTCCTGGGGCGTTTCGAACGACCGTACGCGGATCTTTTTCGCCGGCCAGTACGTCCACCAGAACGCCGTCGATTCGGCCGACCGCGATCTCTCCGATTTCCCGGTCGCGACGCTTGACCAGTGCATCAACACCTGCTCTTCGGCGACGCCGACCGGGCGGTTCATTTTCACCGACCCGGTGCTCGGCGACCAAGACCTCACCCTGGCGGACGGCTTCCAGTACACGGGAACGAACCCCGCCTTTCCGGGCGACTTCAAGGGATTCACGACGGCCGACCGGTTCAACTTCTCGCCATTCAACTACATCCTGACGCCGCAAGAACGCGTCGGGTTCATGACCCAGGTGACGCACGACATCAGCGACGCCGTCGAGTTCCGCGCCAAGGCGCTCTACAACAACCGGCAGTCGGTCAATCAGGCGGCCCCGATTCCGCTGTTCATCGGGCCCTTCGGCGGCAACGGCAACCGGATGGACACGATTTCGATCGACGCGACGAACCCTTATAACCCGCTCGGCTACACGTTGAGCGGCACGTCGGGCCCGGGCTACGGCGTCTTCCGGCGGTTTTTCGAGGCGGGGCCCCGTCACTTCGAGCAGAATGTCGACACCTATTATGTGTCCGGCACGTTCTCGGGCGAACTCGGAAACGACTGGTTCTGGGACGCCTCCGCCTATTGGTCGCGCAACTCCGCGTCCCAGATTGCGAACGGCATCGTCAACTCGGCGAAACTTGAACAGGCGCTCGGTCCCGTCGCGCTCTGCACGGGGTCCTGCGTTCCGTTCAACGTCTTCGGCGGGCCGGGCTCGATCACGCAGGCAATGGTCGATTTCGTCACTTTTGACCAGCAAGACGCTTCTGAACAGGAGATCTGGGACCTGCAGTTCAACATCGGCGGCGACCTGTTCAATCTCTGGGCGGGACCGATGTCCTTCGCCGCGGGCTTTGAGCACCGCGATCAGTCGGGCTTTTTCAGCCCCGACCCGGTCGTTGCGGCGGGCGACACCGCCGACATTCCGGCGCAGCCGACATCCGGCGGCTACAATGTCGAGGAGATGTACGGCGAGTTTAACATTCCGCTGATCAGCGACATCGCCCTCGCTGATTCGATCGAGGCGAATTTCGCCATTCGCCACTCGACTTATTCGACCGGCTTCAAGACGACGGCGATCAAGTATGGCGGCCGCTGGCGCGTCTCCGACGAGCTGACGATCCGCGGCGGCTTCACCGAAGGCTTCCGCGCCGCCTCGATCGGCGAGCTTTTCGGCACCGCGTCGCGCTTCGACGCGCTCTTGAACGACCCGTGCTCGGCGCCCGTCGCGCCGGCCTTCGTCGCCAATTGCGCGACCTTGGGCGTTCCCCCGGCCTATACGCAGATCAACGCCCAGATCTCGGTGACGGTCGGCGGCAACCCGAATCTTCAAGCCGAGGAGTCCGATTCGTGGAACGTCGGCCTCACTTACGCGCCGGAATGGGACGGGGTCTTCCTCGAGAATTTCGTCGCCGAGGCGAACTACTACGACATCGAGATTTCGGGCGCGATCCAGGCGCTTGACGCGCAGTTGCAGCTGACGGGCTGCGCGGCGACGCTCGATCCCGGCTTCTGCAACGGCATCGTCCGCAACAGCGCCGGCTTCATCACCGCGTTCTCGAACCAGTTGACCAACATCGGCGGCATCAACACGCGCGGTCTCGACTGGTCGGTGGCTTTCGACATCCCGCTCGGCGAGACCAATCTCGGCGTCAACTGGAACTCGACCCGTCTCTTCGACTACACCGAGATCACGCCGACCTCGACGGGCTTCCTCGAGACGTCGCGCGAAGGCAGGCTGCGCTCGACGCCGCAGCAGGCGTTCCCGAAACTCAAGTCCTCGCTGACGGCGGACTGGGATCTCGGCGCCTTGAGCCTCAGGAGCACGTGGCGCTACATCAGCGGGCTTCGCGAGTCCTGCATCGGCTTTACGGCGATCCAGGGGATTTCGGGCGCGGTCGGCTGCTCAAGCTACAACGCGGCCGACGACAATTTGTCGACGAACCGCCTGAAGCCGAAGCTCTATATGGACGTCGCGGCGAGCCTTGAGGTCTCCGACCGCATGGAATTGACCGTCGGCGTCAACAACGTTCTCGACACCGATCCGCCGCCTTGCTTCTCCTGCCAGGCCGGCGGCTTCGATCCCGCGCAGTACGACGTGCCGGGACAATTCGGCTATGTTCGCCTTGTCTGGCGGCCGTAAGCCGGCCCCGAAGGCTTGACTGCAATGCGCCCCGGACGATCTCCGGGGCGCATTTGATTTCAAGGCCGCAATTGCGCGCCGCCCCGATGACGGGCTAGTCGGGGCGCATGATCGACAAGGCGCCGCCTTCAACGTCTCACGGGCTCGGCTTCGCCGAACTCATCGCCTATTCGGCCTGCGTCATGGCGCTCTCCGCGCTCACAGTCGACATCATGCTGCCGGCGCAAGGGCTCATCGGCGCCGATTTCGGGCGCGCCGACCCGAATGACGGCCAGCTCGTCGTTTTCGCCTTTCTTGCCGCTTACGGGATCGTCCATCCGTTTGCGGGCCCGCTTGCCGACCGGTTCGGCCGGCGCGCCGTCGTCCTTGGCGCGCTCGCCGCCTACGCGCTCGCCGCGGCGCTCGCGGCGTTTTCGCCGTCCTTTGCGCTCTTGATCGCCGCGCGCGCGGGCCAGGGCCTTGCCGTCGGCGCGGCGCGCGTCGCCATCATGGCGATGGTGCGCGACGAATATTCCGGGCGGCGCATGTCGCAGGTCGTTTCGATCGCGACGATCGTCTTCATGATGGCGCCGATCCTCGCCCCGTCGATCGGCCAGGCGATACTTGCGTCGGGTTCGTGGCGCGCCATCTTCGTCGGCCTGCTCCTTTACGCGATCATCCTCGCGGTCTGGACCTTGTCGCGCGTCGGCGAAACGCTTGATCCCGCGGCGCGCCGGCGCTTTTCGCTCAACGCCGCGTTCGGCTCTTACGCCGAGTTCTTCCGGAACCGCGCGTCCCTCGGCTACACGCTCGTCACGGCGCTCCTGTTCGGCGGCTTTTTTTCCTATCTCGGGACCGCCCAGCAGATTTACGTCGATATTTTCGGGATCGGCGAGCGGTTTCCGATCGCCTTCGCCGTGGGCGCGGTTCCGTTCATGGCGGCGGCGATCCTCAATGCGCGCATCGTCATGAAGCTTGGCATGCGGCGCATCGTCCATGCGGCGATCATCGCGCTCATCGCCGTCAATGCGCTGCATCTTGCTGTCGTCGCCGCTGGCGCGGAATCGCTTGCAAGCTTCATGGTCCTCATCTGCGCGACGATCTTTCTCCTCGGCCTTCTGTCGCCGAATGCGACGGCGATCGCCCTCGAGCCGATGGGCCGGATCGCCGGCGCGGCTGCGGCGGCGAACGGCTTCGTCACGACGACTTGCGCCGCCCTGATCGGCGCCTTTATCGGGCGCTTTTTCGACGGCACGACCGGCCCCCTCGCCTTGGGCTTCCTCGCGCTCGGCGCCGCAGCGCTCTTCATCGCCCTGGCGACCGAGCGCGGGCGCCTCTTCGCCGATCGGAGCGCCGAAGCCAAGGCCGCCGAATGAGCAGGACGCGCGTCTGCCTCGGCGCTTTCGCCGGCGCCTTCGGGGTCAAGGGCGAGGCGAAGGTCAAGACCTTCACGGAAAGCGAAGACGGGATCGCGCGCTACGGCGCTCTCGAGAGCGAGGACGGGCGACGCCGCTTTGCGCTGACATTCATCCGTGTGCTGAAGCCTGGCCTCGCCCTCGTATCGGCGCCCGAGATCAAGAGCCGGGAGGACGCCGCCGCGCTCGCCGGCGTGAAGCTTTACGTCGATCGCGCGGCGCTGCCGGCGGCGGACGACGGCGAATATTACGTTGAAGACCTCGTCGGACTTGCCGCCGCCGACGACGCCGGCCGGCCGCTTGGGCGCATCGTCGCGGTTTACGATTTCGGCGCGGGCGGCGTTCTCGAGATCGAAGACGCGGACGGGACGACGATCATGGTCCCGTTTTCGGACGCCGCCGTCCTGTCCGTCGACCTTGCCCGCGGCGTCGCGACGATCGCCGCCGCCGCGCTCGCGGACGGGTCAGAGGACGGGGCCGCTCCTTGAGGAATCGATGCGTCAGGAAGACGCCTGACGCCCCCGCCGCGGGCCGTCGTCTTGCCCCGATCTTCTCCGCGTGCGACGAGCCGGCCATGTGGAAGGCGACCGTTCTCACCCTTTACCCGGAGCTTTTTCCAGGCCCGCTTGACGCCTCGGTCCTTGGCCGGGCGCGGGGCGAAGGGCTTTGGTCGCTCGAGACCCTCAACATCCGCGACTTTTCCGACAACGCCTATGGTTCGGTCGACGACAGCCCGGCGGGCGGCGGCGCGGGGCTCGTCATGCGGGCCGACATCCTCGCCGCGGCGATCGACAGCGTCCCCCGAAACGACCGGCCTCTCCTCTGCCTTTCGCCGAGGGGCCGCCCGTTCAGCCAGAGCCGCGCCAGGACCCTTGCGGCGGGGCCCGGCCTCATCGCCCTTTGCGGGCGTTTTGAAGGGATCGACCAGCGCCTCATAGAGGCGCGGAACGTCGAGGAAGTGTCGATCGGCGATTTCGTCCTTGCTGGCGGCGAGGTTGCGGCGATGGCCCTCATCGAGGCTTGCGTCCGCCTTATCCCGGGGGTATTGGGCTCGCCTCTTTCGCTGGGCGAGGAAAGCTTCAGCGAAAGCGGCAATAGCGGCCGCGATGCTGGGATAATCCTCCTGGAATATCCCCAGTATACGAGGCCGCGAGTCTTCGAGGGACGCGAAATCCCTCCGGTCCTGCTCTCCGGCGATCACCGAAAGATCGCCGAATGGCGCCGGGCCGAGGCTGAAGCAATAACGCGCGCGCGACGACCGGACCTTTTTGGGCCCGGTCCAATCCGGCGGGACAACATGGAATAGGACGAAGCCGGATGAACCTCATCGAGCAGCTTGAAAAAGAAGAGATCGCGCGCCTCGGCAAGAGCGTGCCGGACTTTGCGCCGGGCGACGTCCTTAAAGTCAGCGTCAAGGTGAAGGAAGGCGACCGCGAGCGCCTGCAAGCCTATGAGGGCGTTTGCATCGGCCGCGCCGGTTCGGGCCTTAATGAGAATTTCACGGTGCGGAAGATTTCGTTCGGCGAAGGCGTCGAACGGGTCTTTCCCGTCTATTCGCCGAACGTCGCGACGATCGAAGTCGTGCGTCGCGGCAAGGTGCGTCGCGCGAAACTCTATTATCTCCGCGACCGTCGCGGCAAATCGGCCCGGATCGCCGAAAAGACCGGCGGCGGCGAGACGACGGAAGAATAAGCAGGCCGACCGGCAGTCGTCGCACGTCGCCGAATGCCGGCTTCTAGAGCTTCGCGCCATGATTCGGAATCGGGGCGCTTGCTCTGGTATTTGATCGTCGCGGCGTTTACGCGCTGAACCGCGCACACTTCACCGCACGCCGCTCTAGCGGGCCCTTTCCCGCCTTTGCGCGCGCGCGTCGGCAGGGGTAGAATTCACGGATGGGGCAGCGGGAGAAACACGCGATGAAAAGGATTCTTTTGGGCCTTCTGGGGCTTGTCGTGCTCATATTCGCGCTCGGCTTCGTCTTGCCGGACAAGGCGCATGTCGAGCGCTCGGTCGTCATTAACGCGCCGCAAGAGGAAATCTTTGCGCTCGTCGCCGATCTCAACAACGCCGACAAGTGGCAGGCGTGGAGCGAATATGATCCGGAAATGACGTCGAGCGTCAGCGGCGCCGGCGTCGGCCAGAAGCAGAGCTGGACGAGCAAGAAGATGGGGAGCGGCAGCCAGACGATCGCCGCGCTGAGCCCGCCATCCCGCGTCGATTACGCGCTCGAATTCGGAAAGATGGGCGTTGCGACGGCGACGATGACGCTCGAACCGGCGCCGGAAGGAACAAAGGTCGTCTGGTCCTTTGATTCCAACATGCGAAAGGGCGTTCCATTCCACATGCAGCCGATGTCGACTTATATGGGCTTCTTCATGGACGGGATGCTCGGCAAGGACTACGAAAAAGGCCTTTCCAACCTGAAGCGGGTCGCCGAGGCGGGGTAACCGTCTGTAGACGGATTGCGACGCCGGACGCCGCTTTAGAGCGGCGTGTGCTGAAGTGTGCGCGGTTCAGCGCGTAAGCGCCGCGACAAACAGTGACTAGAGCGAGCGCCCCAACTCCGAATCTTGGCGCAAAGCTCTAGTCCCTGAACCCGCCCGGCGTCTCCGCGGCGAGATAGAGCGTCGCCGCCCAGGCGGCGACGTTCTGTTTCAGCGCTTCGGGATCGATCTTGTCGAGCGTGTCGTCCGGCGTGTGGTGCAGATCGAAATAGTCGGTTCCGTCCTGATAAAGGTCGAGGACGGGAACGCCGGCCGATTTAAGGGGGCCGACATCGGCGCCCCCGCTCGCTTCGGCGGTCCCGAGCGCGACGCCGAGCGGGCGCAAGGCTTCCGCAAAAAGCCGGGCGCGCTCCGACGATTTTGCGCCGAATTTCGTCCGGATGGACCACACGCGGCCGGCGCCGAAATCCGACTCGGCGGCGAGCGCGTGGCGCGCAAGTTCGCCCTTGTGCGCCTCGGCGTAGGCGTTCGCGCCGTGAAGCCCGACTTCCTCGGCGCCCCACATGACGACGCGGATCGTGCGGCCGGGCCTACCGTTCATCTCGTCGATGAGCTTGGCCGCCGCCAGCGTGATCGCGATCCCGGCGCCGTCGTCAACCGCGCCGGTGCCGAGATCCCAGCTGTCGAGATGGCCGCCGATGACGATGATCTCGTCCGTGCGTCCCGGAATCTCGCCGACGACATTGCCGGAAACCGCCTTCTCGACGCGCGATGTCTTGATGTCGAGCGCGAGCGTCACCTTGCCGCGCTCCATCGCGCGCGCAAGCTGGTCGGCGTCGGGATTTGAAAGCGCGGCCGCCGGAACCGCCGCTTCGCCGTCTTTGAGCTTCATGTTGCCGGTATGGGGATTGCGATGGCTGTCGGTGCCGACCGAACGAATGACGACGGCGAGGGCGCCGCGTTTCGCCGCTTCATAGGCCGCATCCGATCGCTTGGCGACGGCGAGACCGTAGCTGGAGCCGTCTTGCGTGCGCATCATCCTTTCGTCGACGAAGACGATCTTGCCTTCAAGGCCCGTCATCGGCGCCTGTTCGAGGGCGGTCAGCGTTTCGAAACGCGCGACCTCCGCCGTGACGCCGCCTTCAGGCGTCGATATGGAATTCCCGAGCGCGGTCGCATGGAGGGGCTGCGGAAACGGCGAGACGATCGCCGCTGTCTCGGCGATGCGCGACCACGCCGGCATCTCATAGGTCTCGATCCGCACGTTTTTGAAGCCGAGCCCCTTCATCGTCCTGACGCCCCAATCGCGCGCGCGCGCCTCCGCCTCCGAACCGCCGAGACGCGGGCCGACCTCGGTCGTCAGGCTCTCGACGATCTCATAGGCGCGATTGTCGGCGAGCGCGCGCTTGATGAGGCCTTCGGTCGCCGCCTTGTCCTTGGCGGCGAGGACGGGCGCCGCCGCGAGCGGCTGCGAGACAGCGGCGGCGGCGAAAAACAGCGCCGAACCGGCGCGCGCTTTCATCCCGACTATCCTCATGCGGTCTTTCATCGGCCTTTGTGCTTCTCAATCTCCGGCGGCAGGAGCTCGTACTCGGTGAAAAAGTCGTTGTAGTTGCAGGTCAGCTCCTCGCCGGCGGCGATGTCGCGGAGCGCCCTTCCCGCCGAAAAGTCTGAATAATCCGTATTCGGCGCGTCCGAGTGGTTCATAAACCGCGAATTGTCGACTTCGTAAACCACGAATTCCGGCTTTTCAGGATGCGGGAAGGCGTAGCGGTCGAGAAGCGCTTTCAGGTGCGGCGGCGCCTCGAGGTAATCCTTCTTCGGCACAAGCCGATCGAATTGGGGCTCGAACTTCGAAATCACCTGGCCCTTCTTCAACGGCTCGGCGGTGAAGACGCCGACGCCTTCGATCGCGCTTTTCGCGATGTAGGTGGTGATGACGAACACTCTCTAGCCCCGCCCGAAACGCTGAAGCCACTCATCGCGCGGCGCCGCCCAGATGTCGAGGTCGAGCCACGGCGCGTAAGAATAGGTCTCGCCGGTTTTCGTCTCGCCGATCTTTCGCGCGACGGCCTGGCTGTTGGCGTTCGCGGGATGGATGAGCGAGATGATGCGCGTGAGATCAGGGCGCTCGATGAAGATCCAGCGGACCGCCGCGACCGCGGCTTCCGCCGCATAGGCTTTTCCCCAATAGGGGCGCGCAACCGCCCAGCCTGCTTCAAGCCCCGGCCAGCCTTCCGGCATCCACGGGCCGACGCGCCCGACCCATGCGCCGGTCGCGCGTTCGAACACGGAGAAGAAGCCGAAACCGCGCATCGTCCAGTGCCCGAGCAGCGTCGCGTAGCCGCGCCATTCTGCGCTCCTTGATTGCGGCTTTCGATCCGCGGTGAGGAAACTTGCAACCGCAGGGTCGGCCATCATCAGCGCGTGCGCCTCAAAGTCTTCGGCGGCGAGCGGCCTTAAAATGAGGCGCTGTGTTTCGAGAACGATCGACATGCGCGAGGGATTTAGCGCGCGGCGAACCCGACCGCCAGACAATGCCGCTCAAAGGCGCGCGCGGCGGCGGCATGGCTGAAATTCTCCTCGACGAGCCGGCGCGCGGCGCTTGCAAGGCGCGCGCGAAGCGGCGGCTCGTCGAGCAGTCTGAGGACCGCAGCCGAAAAGTCGCTCGCATCGTCGGCAAGGAGGAAATGCTCGCCCGGCGTCACGGGAAGCCCCTCGACGCCGAGCGCGGTCGAGACGA
>Ga0073934_10010876_pt1 | contig 11171 bp, 4 predicted proteins | sample LarsenN4metaG_FD_76834 | JGI IMG/M metagenome (GOLD analysis project Ga0073934, IMG submission 76834) | Hot spring sediment bacterial and archeal communities from British Columbia, Canada, to study Microbial Dark Matter (Phase II) - Larsen... ...
CGTCGTTTCGTCAAACCGATCACGGAGTTCGCGCAGGTAGGGCCGCGCCAGGCGAATGAGTTGCATCCCGGTGGCGAAGCCCCGGGCGAGAGTGAGAAAGCGGACGCCGAGGCGATAAGGTCCACCCGTCTCGTCCTGCTCCACGTACCCGTGCCGCTTGAGGCTGTGGAGGATGCGATGGATGGAGCTCTTAACGAGACCGGTGCGAACAGTCAGGTCTTGGAGGGTGAGGGCATCGTCGCCGTCCCGCAATGCCTCGACGACGGTGAAAATCTTCCCGATGAGCTCAATGTAAGGGTCCCGTGCCGCCATTCTGCACACCAGGATCTATTTCGCTGTGCAGAATATTCCGGTAGGAAAGGCCTGTCAAGAGGAAAACGAAGTGAAACGCATAATTTCGAAGGCAGACGTTATGTCCCTGTGCGCAGCTCGCGGATCGCCGCCCGCACATCCGGCAGGAGGTGGCCATAATCTTTCCGGGGAGCTTTCTCGGAGAACATGCGCAGATAGCGCAGCGCCAGCTCCTTTTGGCCGGCACGCTGATAGAGGACACCCAGATTCAGCATGGCCTCATACTGATCGGGGTCGAGTTCGAGGGCCTTCTCGAAGTTCACGCGGGCTGTGTCGCCGTCGCCGCGCTCGATGGCCACCAAGCCCAGGCCGTTGTACGCGGCGGCGTAGCGATCATCTTGAATGAGAATGGCCCGAAACGCCTTCTCTGCCTCGGGCGCTCGCTTCAACTGCAGGTACGCGGTCCCGAGGTTGCGGAAATTGTCGAGGTCGGTGGGATTCATGCGACCGGCTTCCTCCATGGCCCGAACGGCGTTCTCCAGGTCATGCACGCGCACGTAGGCTTTGCCCAGCCGCGAAAGAATTTCGTCGGTAGCAACACGAATCTCGACCGCGTCGCGATAGGTCGCGATGGCGCGTCGCCAATCGCGCATCTTTTCGTAGGCGGTGGCCAGGTAGAGATGGGCGAGGGGATTGGTGGGATCGTTTTTCACCGCGCTTTCGATCGCTCGCGCCGCCTGCGCAAAGGCTCCCTGCTTCATAAGCTGACCAAACTTCTGCATGGCGAGGAGGGTTGGCACGCGGTCCTTGGGATCCGGCCCGGACATGTTCAGGATCAATTCGCGGGGGGTGCCGGGGCTCACATAGCCGAGCGACTCGAGCTCCTGCCGGGTCTCTTTGTTCACGGGAGCGTAAGTCAACTTTTGATCTTTGGCTGCGGGGCCGGTCACTTCCCAAATCTTCTTTTGAAGTTGATCGGCTTCAGCCGGGTGACGCGCGAGGACATTCTCTTTTTCGCCGGGATCGCGCTCGAGATCATAGAGCTCCGGCTTCGGCGCCAGGATGAACTTCCAGCGGTCGGTCCGCATCCCGCGCAGCTCCGACCAGTTCATGTAGGTCTTGGGGTAAAGCGTTTCGATGTAGGCGTAATTCGAGCCCTGGCCGGGTAAGGGCTGCCCGCGTTCGATGAGCGGCCAGAGGCTCACGCCTTGCGCGGCGGGATTCGGAGAGAGGTGCAGGAATTCGGTGACCGTGGGAAGCAGATCAATCGAGCGGACCTGGAAGTTCACCACCTTGCCGGCCGGCACGCCTGGTCCCGCCACGATCAGCGGCACGTGCATCGTGTCGTCGTAGATGAAGATCCCGTGCGTGGCCTCGCCGTGGTCGTTCAAGCCCTCGCCGTGATCGCCCATTACGATCACCAGCGTGCGCTCGCGAAGGTTCTGCTCATCGAAGAACTTCAGGAGTCGGCCGACCTGCTCGTCGGTGTAGGCGATTTCGCCGGAGTAGGGATCGTCGCGGTAGTTGGACTTATAAGGCTCAGGAGGATCGTAGGGGTCGTGCGGATCGTAATAATGGACCCAAAGGAAGAAGCGCTCGCGGGCGTGTTGCTTCAGCCACTCGAGCGCGCGGTCCGTGGTAACTTCGGCGCGACGCTCGGGAAATACTCCGGGGAGCTTGCCTTCCTGCTGCTCGCGCGAAGGCATCTGGTCGTCGTAGGTATCGAAGCCCTGGTGGAGGCCGAAGACGCGCCCCACGGCTTTCGAGCCGACAAAGGCTGCCGTGGTATATCCCGCGCTACGCGCCATGCGGGCGAGCGTCAAGTGCTTCGCGTCCAGCGTAAACCCGCCCATGTCGCGAAGCTGATGGACTTCCGGGTAGGTGCCGGTAAACATGCTGGCGTGCGAGGGAAGCGTCAATGGCACCTGCGCGATGGCGCGGACGAAACGCACTCCCCGAGCTGCCAGCGCATCCAGATGCGGCGTCTTCGCCCCTCGGTAGCGGCGCTCTGCGAACGCCGGTTTCTGTTGGCGGTCATCCCCGCGGAAGCGGGGACCTGCCGTTACAGCATCATCCACGTAGCAGCTCAAATGATCGGCGCGCGTCGTGTCGAGGGTGACGAACAAGACGCTCGCGTCGCGGGGTTCGGGAGGCTGGGCTTGGCGGCTGCACGCGGTCGCGAGCGCCACGGTCGCGATCAGGGCAAGCGCCATTACATTTCGACGGGAAGAGTGAATCAATGAATTCAAGGAGTCATCGAGCATCGCATCGTCATTCTAACGCAACCCCACGACTGGGTGGAACCGCGCTGAGCCTGGGTAGTTTGTCAAATTGCGGCGTAACGCTGGGCCTAAGCGCGGCACGTGCCGCCTTTGGAATGCTGAGGGCTTTCCGTAGCCAGAAAAGAAAACCCCGCAGCCGGGGAGGCTGCGGGGTCGAAAGGTGAATTCCGACTCGAGGGTCCGGAGATCAGAAGATCAACCTTGCCGCGAATTGGATGCTACGCGGCCCCTGGTTGGTACTCAAGACCTTGCCAAAGGTCCCCGAGTCCACGATGGGATCGACATAGCCGAAACCGTGGCGGTTGAAGCCATTGAAGAAATTCGCCAGGATCTCCAAGTAGGTTCCTTCCGTGAAGTGTATTGCCTTGATGATCCCAAAATCTTCAAAGAACCGCCCCGGCCGACGCACATTACTGAACACGCGCGGGGCATTGCCGGGATGCAACGCATAGCCGTCGGCTGAGGTTGGGACCAGGCAGAAGGGCCCGTTGCACCCGGTATTGCCATCGAACCCCGGTACATTCAGATACGATGTGCCATCCGGGTTAAGTGCGCCGACCACGCTGCCTTGGACGCCCGACCAGTCGCCTTGCATGTCGGGGCGCGTCGCCCAGTGTCCGCCCGCGTATGGCCCGGTGGAAATGGCCGCACTGATGTAGCTGGAAGGAATGAAGGGGAAGCCCAACGGAGAGTAGTTGTGAATCGCCGTGATCTTCCATCCTCCCACGACCCTATCCAAGACGCCGCCCTGGTTCAGAAAGGGTTTCCCTCGCCCGAACGGCAGCTCATACACCCAAGTCAGTTTGAGGGAGTGCGGAGTGTCGAAGTCGGCCACCGCTTTTTCGATTCGCCGGTTCTCGGGCCATTGCGTGACGTTGTAATAGCCCGAATACGGCGAACCATAGTGATGGTACGTATGGCCGGATTCGGAATTGGTGAGCGTCTTCGAGAAGGTGTAGGCAGCGATAAACGACAACCCGCGTGTCGGCCGCTTCCTCCAACTGACTTGCAGGGAGTTATAGGTGGAGGCGGCGAAGTTCGGGAAAACGTCGTTGATCCCGGCGTACTGTGGGAAGGGCTTGAGCGCCTGCGAAATGGGTGCATCGTCCGGGAAGCTCGGATAGGGCTTGCCGGTGACGCCGTAGGAGTTGAGGACTGCCCAGTCGCTCGCCGTCAAATCGCCGAAGGTTTTGTTCACGAGCGCGTTGCCGTCCGCATCCACCATGGACATGAACCGGGTGGGAGCGGCATTTACCGCCGCGCTGAACAGCGACGCGATGAGTCGCGTCCCTTTGTTCCCTACGTAGTTGACTTCGATGACGGAGTCCGCGGGCAACTGCCGCTGGAAGCCTACGCTCCACTGCTGGACGTACGGCTGACGCAGAGAGTCCGGCCGCAGCCAGTCGATAAAGGCCCCGGAGGCATCGAAGTTCTGAGAAGCGGGATCAGTATCGGGCAGCACACCCGTGAAAGGTGGCATGCCGTTATCCCACTGCAAGACCGGATCCCAGGGGTCCGGCCCGGGTGCGAAACGCGGATCCGGCGTGCCGTGGCTGACCGCGATGCTGCTGTTGAATCCTTGCGCGTTCCAACCACCCCAGGAATTGGAAATCGGCGGCGCATAGGTGATACCGTAGCCGGTACGGAACACGGTTTTGGAATTGATCTGGTAAGCGAGACCGATGCGCGGGCCGAGCTGCCGAAAATACCGGTTCTGAAAGGATTTCTTCCCCAGGTCGCTGAGGAAAACAAGAGCACCTGGAATATTGTCGGCGCCCGGGTTGGGAGCTGACAGGTCCAAGCCCGAGACGCGGTTGAACGCCTCGGTCCGGGGTGTGGGGACATCCCAGCGTAAGCCGTAGCTCAAGGTCAGTTTGGAAGTGGCCCGCCAATCGTCTTGGAAGTACAAGACGAAGAGGCTCTGGCGATCCCCTGTCTGGGCAACGATCACCGGTCGGGTGGCACGTTCCGCTGTGCCCAGCAGGAAGCTGGCAAACGGCCAGCCGGTGTTGAATAACCCGCCCCCAAAGCTGCCTTGGAAGCCGGGCAGGGCGGTTTGGAGATTGGACCACGTGAAGGTCCCTGACGTCCCCCCCTTGTTGCGCTGGTTGTTGCGGTAGCGCCGCGCCTCGAAGCCAAACTTGAACTGGTGTTTCCCGCGCGTGTAGCTCACGTCGTCCACGAAGATGTAGCTCTCACTCACACCAAAACCATTGGTCGAGGAGCCGATGCAACCCAGGCGCAAGTCGCTCGGGTTGTAGCAAGACGTACCGAAGGTGGATTGCGGGAAGTGTGCATCTGTCACCCCCGTCAGCCCGATCTTGCTAGCCCAATCTTCATCGTGGACCTTGGAGTAGTTGGGATTCGTGAAGCGGTTGTAGCCCACCGCGAAGTGGTTCAGCATGTGGTCGCTGATCGTCCAGTCCCAGGCGGCACGACCCTGCCGGCCGGTGATGGACTGAATCTGCTCCAGGTTCGCCGGGCCGCCGCCGAAATACACCACGCCGTTGGCGCGCGGCCGCTTGTTATAGTTGAAGCTGGAGGAGATCTTGTGGTGGTCGGTGATCGTGTGGTCGACCTTCAAGCTCCAGGTGTTGACGTTGAGCCACGGCTGGCCCGTCCCGGAGCGCGCCACGTTGCGGAAGATGTTCTGGTTGATCAGGGGAATGTCCTGGTAGAAGGGAATGATGTTGCTCGAAACGGTGCTCCACTGGCTCTGCGGGATGATGTTCCCCTGATACGGGTCACGGATCACCGCATCGCTGCCGCTGTTGTTCGCCAGGCCCGTCACGCTATCCATGGCCCCGGCGAGAACCGTCCGCGTCGATGCCGGGTCATAAATCGCGCCCTGCATGATGGGACGACCGAGGGCATCGGTGCAAAGCTCGTCCTCGTTTGGCCCGCAATTGGAAAGCTGGTCCCCCAATAGCTGGGAGAAATCACCTTGGAGCTGGTCGGCGGTCGGCATGCTCATCAACCGCCCGCGCGGCCTTTCCACCTTGCGGAGCCCGTCGTAGGCGAAATAGAAAAATGTCCGGTTCCGGCCGTTGTAAACCTTGGGAATCCAGAAGGGCCCGCCGAAGGTGCCGCCGAAGTTGTTCACGACGCGCTGCGCCTTGACGGCGTTGCCGGCCGCATCGCGGCCGTTGGGCGCGAACGTGTTGACGTTGAAGCCGGCGGAGTCCAGCACGCGGTTGCGGTGGTATTCGTACAGGCTGCCGTGGAAGTCGTTGGTGCCGGACTTCATCGTGAAGCTGACGATGCCGCCCTGGCTCTCGCCGTATTGCGCGGAGTAATTGTTCGCCTGGAGTTTGAATTCGCCGATGGCATCCACGGACGGCGTGAATTCGTCCAGACTGCCGCCCGAGATATCGTAGCGGGCGATCGAGATCCCATCGATCATGATCTCGTGGCTGAAGAGTTGGCCGCCGTTGATGGAGCCCGAGAAAGTCTCTCCCGTGGTTCCGGGCGAGCTTTGAAAGATGAACTGTTGTGCCTGCCGGACGTCGCTGATGGCGATCGGCAGCTCGTGAAAGAGCTTGTCGTTCATCGAGCTGCCCACTTCCGGCGACGTCGTGTCGAGTAACGGCGCTTCCGCCGTAACCGTGACCTTCTCGGCGAGGGCACCGACTTGCAGGGTGAAGTCAATGGTCGCTCGCTGTGCCACGCCCAACTCGATGTGCTCGGCGACACCGGTCTTGAAACCGTCCTTGCTGGCCTCGACTCGATACGTGCCCACAGGAAGGGCCGGAGCGGTGTAGATGCCCTCGCCGGTGGTCACGGTGTTGTAAGTCACGCCGGTCTTTTCGTTCGTGACGGCGATCGTCACGGATGGGATGACTGCCCCGGAAGGGTCAGTCACCAGACCCACAATCGAGCCGCGTTCCCGTTGCGCCCATGCCATGCCTGGGAGCAGAAGCCAAACCAGGCAGGCGAGTAGAAGTGTCCTCTGCCTCTTCATTTGGACCTCCACAACAAAGTTCCAACACCGATTGGCGCTTGATCAGCCGAGTTGCTTTAGGTCGCCTGTACAGCGGGCGACTCATCGGGGCTTGCCTGCCCTCTTGACGGCGTCCGGAATCCCTTGGACAGCCTCCGCACTGAATCCTTACGCCCGCCTTCGATAGGTTACGTTTAATCCTAATCTTGCGTTACGTCAAGTGGATTCTTGCTGGCCTCGACGAGGTGCTGTCAGTCTACAAGCGTTGCCCGGCGCGAGCACGACCTCCCTGGGTTTGACCATCGACCCATCAGTTTCGGCATGATCAAACCATGAGAGGGCTCGTAGGTCGGTGGTGGTTGGATTAGAATGATGCCCGGATTAGAGAATCAATTCTTGGGCTGAACTGGTCCCGCAGGTTCCTCCCCGGTGTCAGCGAGGACTTGCCGCCCCGAGCTTCTCCGATGCTCATTCATTCCCGCTGGATCTCCGTTCCACTCTTCGCCGCTCTGGTCAGCGCCTATGCCCCGAGGGCGAGCGCCCAATTGCGAGACGAGCACTTGCGGCTGCTCCCAGCCGGTCAAGCCGATATGCTCTTTCGATACCTCTTGGATCGCGCTCAGGAGGCCAGCGAGAAAAGGCGCACGCGACTGGCGGCGATCGGAACGGACGCGGAGTTCAGAGTCTGGCGGGAGGCCAACCGTCGGAAATTCCTCGAACTGATCGGTGGCCTCCCCGGCGAGCGGACACCGCTCAATCCGCGGGTGGCCGGGGAGTTGGTCCGCGATGGCTACGTCGTGCGCAAGGTCATCTTCGAGAGCTTGCCGGAGTTCTACGTCACCGCGAACCTTTACCTGCCGACTTCGGGCCAGCCGCCGTTCCCCGCCGTGGCGTGCCCTCTCGGGCATTCGCGGAACGGGAAAGCCTACGAAACATACCAGCACTTGTTCATCGGGCTCGCCAAGCGGGGCTACGTCGTGCTGACGTGGGATCCGCCGGGCCAGGGAGAGCGCGTCGATTACTGGGATCGGCTGGCCGCGCGCCGCCGCTTCGAGTTCAATCAGCACGGCATGGCGGGCATTCAGCAGTACTTGCTTGGCCAGAATCTGGCACGCTACTTCATCTGGGATGGAATCCGCGCGCTCGATTACCTGACCAGTCTGCGGGAAGTGGATACCACGCGCCTGGGCGTCACGGGCAGTTCGGGGGGTGGGACACTCACCACCTATGTTTCCATGCTCGACCCACGCGTGAAGGTAGCCTCCGTCGTTACGTTCATCACTTCGCTTCCCAGGAAAATCGAAAACCGCATCAACGATGCCGAGTCCGATCCAGAACAGGACGTCGCCGGCCTGCTCGCCGCCGGCATAGATCATCCGGAGTTCCTCGGCATGATCGCGCCGCGGCCGGTCCTGATCGGAGCGGCGACGCGGGACTTCTTCCCCATCGAGGGAACGAGGGAAACCTACCAGGAAGTCCAGGAACTCTACCGGCGGCTGGGCATGCCGGAACGAATCAAGATGGTCGAGTTCGATCACCGGCACATGTACAGCCAACCGCTCCGCGAGGCCACCACGGCATGGTTCGACCGATGGCTGAAGGGGCTCGCGACGGAGGTGCACGAGCCGCCCATCCAAACCGAGCCGGAGGCTGCACTCGCCTGCACGCCGACAGGTTTGGTTTTGACATCGCTAGGCGGAAAGCGCGTCTTCGATTTCAACCGCGAGGAAGCGAGACGTCTTCTGAAAGCCCTGGAAGCCCGCAGGCGTGATCCGTCGTTTCGCGGGCAGTCAGTTTCCATGATCCGCCCGCGGCTGGGGGTTTCAAGCAACCGGCCAGCGCCACGGGCACAGAAAGTCGGAGAGATTGACCTCGACGACTTGCGGGTCGAAAAGTTGGCCTTGCAGACTGAGCCGGGTATCATGGTCCCGGCGCGGCTGATCTATCCTCACGCCGGGGCGAAGCCGATGCCCGCGGTCATCTACCTGCGCGATCGCAAAGGCGAGCGCGACCACCCGCGACTGTTTGCGACGCTGGCGCGACAGGGAAGAGTCGTGGTGGTGGCCGATGTGCGCGGGTTCGGCGAAACGACGTCGCCACGCAATGTTCCGGAGGCGGGCGTCGACTACTTTGATCCCCGTGACGGCATGGATGCCGACTTCACGTATGCGTCGTATTCCCTGGGGCGGCCTTTGTTGGGCATGAGAGTTTGGGATGCTCTTGTTGTGGTGCAATACCTTCGCTCACGGCCGGACGTCGACGCGAAGCGCGTCGGGGTAGTCGGCCGAGGTTGGGCCGGCACCATTGCCCTCTTCGCAGCGGCCGCTGCCCCCCAGATTGCCTGGGCAGCGGTCGAGGCCGTTCCCGCATCGTTCGGTGAAATCGCTCGCAGTGAGTTGTACGCTCAGCCGGTCAGCCTGATGTTTCCAGGGGTTTTGCAGGACTTTGATATGGTGGATGTGATGGGCGGGGTCGCCCCTCGCCCGCTCCTGGTGATGAATCCCACTGACGCGCTGGTTCGCAAGATGCACCGGGCAGAAGCCGAGCAAACTCTCGAGTGGGCCCGGAAAACCTACCGCGCAGCGGGAGCCGCCGCCGATTTCGAGGCTCGAGTCGTGCCACTGGAATCTGAGCTTGAGGAAACCCTGGCGAAGTGGATCGCTGCGCGGTAGTGTCCCGGTCCGGCAGATCGCTGGCGCCGTCAGTTCACGCAGAGGCACAAGTCAGCGTACAGGAGGCTGGATGTTACGACGATCCCATTGGGCAGCACCATTCGGGCTACTTCTGTTTCCGTCGATCATTCTTGGCCAGGTTGCACACCAGCAGCATCCGCCGGAGTCCCCGCACGCTTACATCCGAGTTCTTGAAGACCCCGAACGCAACGCCTGGCAGAAGCCTGACCTGGTAATCGATAGCCTGGGATTGAAGCAGGGTGACGAGGTTGCGGACTTGGGGGCGGGGTCCGGGTATTTCACCTTCCGCCTGGCGCGCGCCGTGGGATTGACGGGAAAGGTCTACGCGGTCGATCTCGAACAGAAAATGCTCGACTATATCGACCAGCGCGCGCAGAAAGAGCAACTGGAGAATATCCAGACGATCCTCGCCGACCCTAACGACCCCCACCTCGGTTCGGCCTCCGTGGACCTGATTTTCATCTGCGACACGCTGCACCACGTGTCCAATCGCGACAAGTACTACCCGCTGCTGGCGCGGGCGTTGCGACCGGGCGGACGCCTGGTGAATATCGATTTCCACAAGCGCCAATTGCCCGTCGGTCCACCCCCGGAGATGAAGATCGCCAAGAAGGATTGCATCAAGGAAATCGAATCCGGAGGGTTCCGCCTCCTCCAGGAGTTTGATTTCTTGAAATACCAGTATTTCCTGGTGTTCGAGCTCGCAGAGTGATCCGCGGCTATCGCGGCGGGCTATGACCGCCGAAGTGCCGCCCCGGAATTCGACATTTCCTCGACAATATCGACCAACCAAGGTGGCTACTATGTCCGCAAATCTAGTTCGATCCCCAATATATGCGCTCTTGATTTGTTTTGTGTCGGCGGGCCCACTGGCCGCCCAAGGTGTTAAGACGTGGTTTGTAGACTCGCTCGTGAAACTGTTTCCAAACGACCTTCCCAAGAAGTACCAACTGAAGACTCCTGAGATCTGGGCGGCGCGAAACCAGCATGCGAGCCTGCAACTGGCGATTCGCTCCGCACAGCCCCTGAGCGCGGTGACTGCAGAAGTCGAGGCGCTCGAAGGGCCAGGCGGGGCTTCCATCCCAGCGACGGTCCGGCCGGTGGGCTACGTGGTGGTCGGCTCGCACACCAAGAACACTCCGCCGGATGAGCTCGTCGGGGAAGCGCCGGGGTGGTTTCCTGATCCGCTACTCGACTTCCCCATCGACATCCAAGGGCGCCGCACGCACGCGCTGTGGATCGCGGTGCCGGTTCCTGCCGACGCTCCTCCGGGCGCGTATCGCGGCGCCATCGTTGTGCGGGTGGGAGGTCGCGTGGCTGCGCGGCGGGAGTTCGGCCTTCGGGTGGTCGCCGCGTCGGTGCCGCATGAGCGCTCGCTGAAGATCACCAACTGGTTTTGGCTCGTCGACAAACCCGCGCGGCAGTTCTACGACGCCGCGCAATTCTCACCCGAGTGGTGGGTGTTAATTGAGAACGTCGCGCGCGTGATGGCCGAGCATCGCCAGAATGTGGTTCTGACGCCGCTCCTGGATTTGATTGCGCCTCGGGTCGAGGCAGGCCAACTCCGCTACGATTTTGCCAATTTCGATCGCTGGGTCGAGACTTTCCAGCGAGCCGGCGCGATTGGCTACATCGAAGGCGCTCACCTGCTGGGCCGCAGCGGGGAAAGCTACCAGGGCAGCCTTCAAGCGGAGACATTTCAATTGACTGACGGGAAGGTCGTGAGGCAGAGCTTGCCCCCCGATGACCCGCGCGTCGAAACCTTTGTTGCGGGTTTCCTCGCGGCGTTGAACGCGCACCTCGAAGCCAGGGGATGGAAGTCGATCTATCTCCAGCACATTCTGGATGAGGCGCACGGGCCGGAGCCGCCCTACTACGCGAAGTGTGCCGAGTGGGTCCGCCGTTACCTGCCGGGCGTGCGGACGATGGATGCTGTGGATGCCGCGCACATGCCCCGCGAGCTTC
>Ga0073934_10010877_pt1 | contig 11170 bp, 12 predicted proteins | sample LarsenN4metaG_FD_76834 | JGI IMG/M metagenome (GOLD analysis project Ga0073934, IMG submission 76834) | Hot spring sediment bacterial and archeal communities from British Columbia, Canada, to study Microbial Dark Matter (Phase II) - Larsen... ...
CCTCGCGCACAGAGATGCCGCTCGCATCCGGAGATGCCGAGCCGGCCAGCGCCTACCACGCCGCCGTGAACGCTTCCGAATCGTTGCTGCACGCAGGCCTCGGCGCGCGCGCTGCGTGTGAGCGCAATGCTGGGCTTTGAACGCGGCGGCGGTCGGAGCTGCCGGACCGCCAGCCGCGTCGGAGCGAGCGCCACGCGGTGCACAGCCGGAAATCGAGCCGCAGCGAGTCAGCGGCGAGTTCCGGCCCCGCGTTCTCGAGGCCGCGAGTCACCCCCGGCGTTTTGAGCCGTGGGATGGATGCCGCCGCGAGACAGCTCCTACTCGCCGCGTCTCGGCGGAGGCCGATTTCCGGCGCGAGCGACCGCGGCGGCGGACCGGCAGGGCCGAGCGCCGCACGACGTCGGCGTGAGGCGATCACCGGGTTGCTGTTCGATGGCTGCCCCTCACTCACTGACGTGCGGCTCGCACGCGGAGGTTGAATTCCGGCGCGAGCGACCGCGGCAACGACCCGGCAGATCCGAGCGCCGCTCAGCCGCGCCCGAGGCGATCGCCAATCCTCGCTCACGAACGTGCGGCTTGCAGGACCTCGCGCGGTGAGGCGCCGGTAACCGAGCGGGCAAGTGCCGGCGCGAAACCGCGCGACGCCAGCCCGCCGTTCCATTTGGAATCGTTCGGAAATATCATGATTCCCGCCGGACATGCTGGCTCGTTCGGTCCGGTAGAGACCGTTCGACTCGTCCGTCCCTCGATTCGTCAACCGTGAGCGCCTGATTCGCTTATGTCTTCCCTCTCGATCACCTGGCTCGGCCATTCCACCTTTCTCCTGAAGACCCCCGGCGGCAAGCGGGTCATGTTCGATCCGTGGCTGACGGGGAACCCCTCCTGTCCGGAGTCGATGAAGAAACCGCCCGCCGTGGACCTGGTGCTGGTCTCGCACGGTCACTTCGACCACATGGACGATCTCGTCTTGGTGGCACGCGAGAGCGGGGCGCCGGTGGTGGGCATCTTCGAGCTGTGCGACTGGCTCGGCCGGAAGGGGATCGCGAACACGTCCCCCATGAACAAGGGGGGCTCGCAGGAGATTGCCGGTCTCCGGGTCACGATGACCGACGCCCGCCACAGCAGCGGCTACGTGGACAACGGCCAGATGGTCTACATGGGCGAGCCGGCCGGGTACGTCGTGCGGATGGAGAACGGGCTCACGATCTACTACTCGGGCGACACGTGCCTCTTCGGCGACATGCGGCTGATTGGCGAGATGTACAAGCCCGACATTGCCTTCCTGCCGATCGGCGATCGCTTCACGATGGATCCCGCTGCCGCCGCGAAAGCCGCGGAGATGCTGGGCGTCCGGCAGATCGTGCCGATGCACTGGGGCACGTTCCCGCTGCTGACCGGCACGCCGGCCGATCTCAAGCGGCTCGTGAAAGGCGTCGAGGTCCTCGAGCTGAAGCCGGGCGAGACCGCGGAGTAGCGCTAACGCAGCTCGGTCCAGCGCTCCTGGCGCACGAAGTCACGGAGCCCGGCCGAGCGTTCGCTGGCCGCCTTCTGCTGTTCGGGCGTGCGGAGCTTCCTGGTGGCCGCATCGAGGGCGGCGCCAAGCGCGTCTGCGGCCGCGGCGTTCTTCAGCTTGAAGACGCGCAGATGGGTCCACTCGGGCGTCTGGCCGTCTGAGGGGGGCGGCGCCAGGTAGGTGCGAACCTCCTCGAACGCCCCTGATTGCCGCGCGGCCTCGTCGATCGGCTCGGCGTATTCACGGATGTAGGCGTTGTACTCTGCCGTCTTGCCCGGCTTCGCGCGCCAGTAGTAGGCCACGTACACCGGGCCCTCCTGGGCGGCCGCGTCTCCGGCGGCGGCGAAGAAGGCCAGCGCGAGCGCGGCCACAGCAATCCATCGAATGCGCATGCGACATACTAGAGCGGGACGCCGCCTCGTATGAAGATTGTTTTCTGCGGCGAGACCTTTCCGCAGTCTCGCGACCTGCTGGCGCCGCTGCTTCCGGATGACGAGGTCAGACGCGTCTCCCTGGCAGCGCTTCCCGCTGCCGCCCGTTCGGCCGACGTGCTGATCCCGATGATGGCGCGGCTGGACGCACCGCTGTTGACCGACGCGTCCGCGCGCCTGATCCAGCAGTGGGGCGCAGGGCTCGAGGGGGTGGACCTCGCGGCCGCCTCCGCGCGCGGCATCTACGTCTGCAACGTGCCGAGCGACGAAACGCCGAACGCGGAGTCGACCGCAGAGCATGCCCTGCTGCTCATGCTGGCATGCGCGCGACGACTTCGCGCCTGCACCCGCAGCTTCGAGGACGGCCTCTGGGGAGCGCCGCTCGGCGAATCGCTCTTCGGCAAACGCGCCCTCATCGTCGGGTTCGGCCGGATCGGACGGGCGCTCGGGCGCCGGCTGCTCGCGCTCGGCATGGCGGTCGATGCCATTCGCAGCTCGCCCGAGGCCGCCGATGCGAGCGCCCTGGGCGGTGGAGAAGTCGGCCGGCCCGCCGACCTGCTGCGGCTGGCCGCCGCCGCCGATTTCGTCGTGTGCACCGCCACCGCCACCAGCACGTCACGAGGGATGATCGGCCCGGCCGTGTTTGCGGCCATGAAGCCGTCCGCCTGCCTGATCAACGTCTCCCGCGGCGCCGTCGTGAACGAGCCGGCGCTCATCGAGGCGCTGCGCGCGGGAGCAATCGCGGGCGCCGGGCTCGACGTCTTCGCGTCCGAGCCGGTCGGAGCCGAGCATCCGCTCCTGCTCATGGAGCAGGTGATTGCCACCCCGCACGTCGCGGGAGTGACACGTCAGAGCTATGAGGGGATCGCGCGGGCCATCGCGGCCAACGTGAACCGGATTCGGGCCGGCGAGAGGCCCGCCTTCTGCGTGAACCTCGATCGGCTGCACGCCGCTGATGGCCGATTGCGGTAGCCGGGCGACGCCGATCAGACCGTCGCGGCGGCCCGGCCGTACTTCGAATTGAGCAGCGCGTCGTCCGGCTGGGGGCGGAGCCCGGCCAGCAAATAGTTGGCAAAGGTCTGGCCCACCTTCTCCGAACTGGCCGCCCCCGCGGGGTCGAACCACTTCGGGATCCAGTTGACCGCCCCCATGATCGCGAAGGCGACAAGCTTCGTGTCGGCCGGCGCGAAGCGCCCCTCGTCGATCCCTTCCTGGATGATGGCGCGAAGGCCCCGGTCGAACCGGTCGCGGCGTGCGATGACTTTCTTCAGCAGCGCCGGCGACAGCGCCTGAAGATCCAGCGTCAGCGCCGTGCTGTGGAGCTCGTCGATGATGAGGTGTACGAACTCGACGATCAACTTCCGCAGTTTCTCGTCGGCGGGGATGTCCTGCTGGCGGATCTCATCCATGACCCCCAGGATGAGATTCAGCGAATAGTCGTGGCAGGCGTAGAGGATGTCTTCCTTGTTCCGGAAGTAGTAGTACAGGTTGCCCTTGGTCATCGCCAGCGCGCGGGCGATCTCGTCCACGCTCGCGCCGTGATACCCCCGGCGCCGGAACGCAGCCGCCGCGCACTTCAGAATTTCGACGCGCTTGCCTTCGAACTTGTCTTCGCCGCGGGCCACGGACGGTACGATAGCATAAATTTTGAACGAGCGTTTAAGCCTGTAGTAGGATGGCTCGGATGGAGCAGACTGCCACTCTGGCCCCACTCGCCTTCGAGACGCATCCCTCTCAGTACAAGCATTGGAAGCTGTCGTTCGACGGCCCCGTCGCGACGCTTTCGATGGACGTGCGCGAGGACGCCGGGCTGCGCGCCGATTACAAGCTGAAACTCAACTCGTACGACCTTGGCGTCGATATCGAGCTGGCCGACGCGATCCAGCGGATCCGCTTCGAGCACCCCGACGTCCACGCGGTCGTCATCACCAGCCTCAAGGAGCGCGTGTTCTGCGCGGGCGCCAACATCTTCATGCTGGGGGGCAGCAGCCATGGCTTCAAGGTGAACTTCTGCAAGTTCACCAACGAGACGCGCCTGGCGATCGAGGATGCCAGCCGTCACTCGGGCATCAGGTTCCTGGCGGCGCTCAACGGCATCTGCGCGGGCGGCGGCTACGAGCTGGCGCTGGCGTGCGACGAGATCGTTCTCGTCGACGACGGCAGCAGCGCCGTGAGCCTGCCGGAGACGCCGCTGCTCGGCGTTCTGCCCGGCACCGGCGGGTTGACGCGCGTGGTGGACAAGCGGAAGGTGCGGCGCGATCACGCCGACTTCTTCGCCACCGTGGCCGAGGGCGTCAAGGGAAAGCGGGCGGTCGAGTGGCGTCTGGTGGACGCGGTCTATCCGACCAGCCGCTTCAAAGAGGAAGTGGCGCGCCGGGCCCGGGAGCTGGCGGCGCAGTCGGACCGTCCGGACGGGGGACGCGGCATCGAGCTGGGTCCGCTCCATCCCGTCGTCACCGACACCGCCGTGACGTACGGATTTGTGGCGCTGACGATCGATCGCGCGAAGCGTGTGGCCGAGATCACGGTGAAAGCGCCTGACGAGGCGCAGCCCGAGACGCCGGAGGCCATTCTCGAGGCGGGCGATCGGTTCTGGCCGCTGAAGGCGTTCCGGGAGCTCGATGACGCGCTGCTGCGGCTGCGGCTGAACGAGCCGGAGGTCGGCACGATCGTGATGAGGACGTCTGGCGACCCCGCCGCGGTCCTGGCGGTCGATCGGACGCTCGATGCCCAGCGGCATCACTGGGCGGTCCGCGAGATCATCCATTTCATCAAGCGCACGCTGAAGCGCATGGACCTGACCTCGCGCAGCTTCTTCGCGCTCATCGAGCCGGGCAGCGCGTTCGCGGGAACGCTGTTCGAGCTGGCGCTTGCCGCCGACCGCGCCTACATGCTGGACGACCCCGATCGCCCGAACGCGATCCAGCTCTCGGCCATGAACGGCGGCTCGTACCCCATGAGCACCGGCCTGTCGCGCCTGCAGACCCGCTTTCTCGGCGATCCCGGCACGGTCGACGAGCTGCTCTCCACCGGCGGGCCGTTCGAGCCACAGGACGCGCTGGCGGCGGGGCTCGTGTTCTCCGCCCCCGACGATCTCGATTGGGAGGACGAGGTCCGGCTCGCGATCGAAGAGCGCGTCTCGCTGTCGCCGGACGCGCTGACGGGGATGGAGGCGAACCTGCGGTTCGCCGGCCCGGAAACGATGGAAACCAAGATCTTCGGGCGCCTCACGGCGTGGCAGAACTGGATCTTCCAGCGTCCGAATGCCGTCGGCGAGCGGGGCGCGTTGAAGGTCTACGGCCGCCAAGGACGGGCGGAGTTCGACTGGAAGCGGTGTTGAGGGCGTGATCCGGCCAACAGTAAAAAGGGACGACAGATGATCTCGAGCGAGCGCATCCCGAACAACGTCAACCTCTCGAGCAACAAGCGGCTCCAGCGGGCTCTCGAGCACTGGCAGCCGAAGTACCTCCAGTGGTGGCGGGAGATGGGGCCCCAGGGGTTCCAGGACTACCACCAGGTGTACCTGCGAACGGCGGTCAGCGTGGATCCGAAGGGGTGGGCGCACTTCGAGTACGTCAAGCTGCCCGACTACCGGTGGGGCATCTTCCTGGCCGAGCCGATGCCCGACCGGCGGATCAACTTCGGCCAGTTCAAGGGACAGCCGGTCTGGCAGGAAGTCCCCGGCGAATTCCGCAACCAGCTGCGCCGCCTGATCGTCACGCAGGGGGACACCGAGCCAGCCAGCGTCGAGCAGCAGCGGCTGCTGGGGCACCACTGTCCGAGCCTCTACGACCTGCGGAACCTGTTCCAGGTGAACGTCGAGGAGGGGCGGCACCTCTGGGCGATGGTGTACCTGCTGCACTCCTATTTCGGGCGCGACGGTCGCGACGAGGCCGAAGAGCTCCTGGAGCGGCAGAGCGGCAACCGGGACAAGCCGCGCATGCTCGAGGCGTTCAACACGCCGATCGAGACGTGGCTCGACTTCTTCGCGTTCACGATGTTCACCGACCGCGACGGGAAGTCGCAGCTGCTGTCGCTCTCCGAAAGCTCGCTCGATCCGCTGTCTCGGACCACGCGGTTCATGCTGACCGAGGAGTCGCACCACATGTTCGTCGGCGACACGGGCCTCTCGCGGATCATCGAGCGGAGCTGCCAGCTGATGAAGGAGGCGGGCTTCTCCGAGGACGTGCGGCGGGTCGGCGGGATCGATCTGCCGACGGTGCAGAAGCACATCAACTTCTGGTTCAGCCAGAGCCTCGACCTGCACGGCAGCGAGGTGTCGAGCAACGCGGCGAACTACTTCACCAACGGCCTCAAGGGGCGCGCCGAGGAGGAGCGGTATCGCGACGACCACGTGCTCACCGACGACGTGTATCTGCTCGACGTGATCGACGACAGCGGCCGCCTCACGAAGCGCGAGGTGCCGATGCGGAACGCCCTGAACGAGGTGCTGCGCGACTGGTACGTCGACGACTGCCGCAGCGGCGTCGAGCGCTGGAACAAGAAGGTGGCCAGCCACGGGATCGATTTCGAGTTCTACCTGCCGGACCGGAAGTTCAATCGGCAGATCGGCATCTTCGCCGGACTGCATTTCGATCCCTGGGGCCGGCCGCTGGGCCCGGAGGAGTGGAATCGCCGGAAGGGCGAGTGGCTGCCCGTTCCCGCCGATACGGAGTACCTCAAGAGCCTCCAGGCGAAGCCGGTATACGAGCCCGGCAGGTTCGCCAACTACATCGCTCCGCCGCTCCGGGGCATCAACCAGAAGCCGATCGACTTCGAGTACGTGCGAACCGAAGCCTGAACGTCCGGGCGCGCCCGCCGCATGCGGCCGATCCGCGGGGGCGCTTTCCGCAACCATTCGATGTCATACGCCAAGATCACCTACGCCGTCACCGGCGGCATCGCCGAGATCGAGCTGAACGATCCGCCGGCCAACACGTACTCGTACGAGATGATGCGCGAGCTCGATGACGCCGTGCTGGCGGCGCGCATGGACCGTCAGGTGCACGTCATCGTGATTCACGGCGCGGGAGAGAAGTTCTTCTGCGCCGGGGCGAACATCTCGATGCTCGCGCAGGCGGATCCCGACTGGAAGTACTATTTCTGCCTGCACGCGAACGAAACGATGAACCGGCTGGAGCAGACGCCGAAGCTGGTCGTCGCCGCGCTCAACGGGCATTGCGTCGGCGGCGGTCTCGAGGTGGCGCTGGCCGCCGACCTGCGCATCGCGAGGCAGGGCGCCGGGCGCATCGGCCTGCCCGAAGTGAAGCTGGGCGTGCTTCCCGGCACCGGCGGCACGCAGCGGCTCGCGCGCCTCCTGGGCAAGGCGCGCGCGATCGAGCTGATGACGACGGGCCGCCTCCTGTCCTTCGAGGAGGCGCACGCCCTCGGGCTGGTCAACGACGTCTGGGGCGAGGCGCAGCTGCAGGGACGCTCCTTCCGCGAAGCGGTGCTGGCGTACGCGGCACAGTTCACACCCCCGAACGCCGCCAGCAAGGCGGTCGGCCACATCAAGCGGGCCGTGCAGTCGGGCCTCGAGTCGGCCTTTCACGAAGGGCTGGCGCTCGAGCGCGAGCTGCAGCAGCGCCTCTTCGAAAGCGCCGACGCCGTCGAGGGGCTGAAGGCCAATCTGGACAAGCGTCCGCCGCGCTTCGAGGGGCGGTAAACCCCGTCGGCACCCGAATGACGATGACACGCATCGCAGTTCTCGGCGCAGGGACCATGGGGCACGGCATCGCCCACGCGGCGTGCGCCGCCGGCTACGAAACGTCGATGTACGACGTCACCGATCTCGCGCTCGAGATCGGCGTGGCCGCCATTCACAGAATCACGGCGAAGGCGGTGGAGCTGGGAAAGCTCACCGCCGACGAGCGGGCGGCGCTGCACGCGCGGCTGCGGCCGACGCGCGACCTCGCCGACGCGGTCCGCCGGGCGGACATGGTCATCGAGGCGGTGCCGGAACGGATCGAGCTGAAGCTCAAGATCTTCGGCGACGTCCAGACCCTGGCGCCGCCGCAGGCGGTGCTCGCCACCAACACGTCGGCGCTCAGCATCACCGAGATCGCCTCGGTGCTCGACCGGCCCGCCCGCATGGCCGGGATGCACTTCTTCAACCCGGTCCACCGCATGCAGCTGGTCGAGATCGTCCGCGCGCTCGAGAGCGCCCCGGAGACGCTCGACGCCATTGCCGCCGTCGCGGCAAGAATGGGCAAGCAAACGGTCCTCGTCCGCGAATCGCCCGGGTTCGTCACGAGCCGCATCAACGCGATGATCGGCAACGAGGCGTTCTACATGCTGCAGGAGGGGGTCGCGTCGGCGCGCGACATTGATACGGCACTCAAGCTCGGGCTGAACCACCCGATGGGGCCGTTCGAGCTCGTCGATCTGGTCGGCCTCGACACGCGCCTGAGCATCCTCCAGTACCTCCACCGGACGCTTGGCGAGAAGTTCCGCCCCTGCCCTCTGCTCGAGCAGTACGTGAAGGCGGGGCGGCTCGGCCGGAAGGTCGGCAAGGGGGTCTACGAGTACCCTACCGAATCGTGATCGACCCCTGAAGGGCGGAATCGCCCGGGCGATTGTGGTCGTGGAAGCCGCAGGTCCGTGCGATGTTCAGGTTCTGCGTCTGCCGGCTCTGCCCGGGTTGCAGCGTCCCCACGTTGATCTCGGGACAGGCCGTGTGCTCCGGGTGTGGATCCGAGTTCATGTCGTGCGCGACGGAGTGATTGTTGACGAACGTCACGCGCGACCCGAGCGCCACGGTGACGCTCGACGGCGACACGCGGCCGTCCGCGCCAATCGTGATAGTGGCCGACGAGGGCGCGCCGGGCGTGGGGGTGGTGGGCGACCCGCTGTCGGAACCGCCGCCGCCGCACGCGGCGGCGAGCGCCGCCGCTGCGATCGCGGCCTTCAACGTGTGTAGACGTCCCATGTCGTCCCCTAGAAGAACTTGCGCGAGATGTTGAACCCGATGAACCAGTCGTCGTTGTCGATGCCGCCGCGTGCGATCTGGCCCAAGGTGGTTCCGAAGCCGTTCGAGAAGTTCAGCTGGAAGGCATGGCCGCCGACGCGCTTCTCGATGCCGAACGAGGCGAGGTTGACGCGCGGGTCGTAGCCGCCGACGCGCGGCGTGTACTCGCCCAGCAGATAGACCGTCGGCAGGATGCGCACCCGCGCGCCGAGGCCGACGAGCAGCGTGTCGTTGTCGTCCACCAGCTCTTCGGGCAGCAGGTTCGAGTTGTTCACGTACATCGGCGACGCGTAGACGGCGCCGAGCTCGCCGAACTGGTAAGACACGACCGCGCCAACCGCGGGCGTACGGCTGTCCCGGAAGTTGTTCGTCCCGTCGATCGTCGCGAGCACCGCCAGTCCGAACGGCCGCTCGCCGTCCTGCCGGAGGAGATCGTGCTGCGCGAAAAACTCGATCGTGCGATCGCTGGTCCGGTGAATGCCGACCTGCGTCCCCCGGAAGAGGCCGAAGCGGTACTCGAGGCCGATCTGCGCGCCCGAATCGAGGCCGAAGAAGTCCTCGAGCAGGCTGCCGAAATCACCCGAGCCGAGCGGACGCGCAAACCGGTGCGTCACGCGGAACGCGCTCTTGTGCCGCGGCAGCCGCAGCGTCGTCGGGAGGTTGACGACCGTGAAGTCCGGCTGCGCGGGATTTGGATCCATGTCCGGATCGTCTTCCTGCGCCGCGGCGGCCGTCCCGGCGGGCGCGGGTGCGTCCGCGGCTGGCGCCGGCTTCCGCTCCGCGCCGTCACTGCTACCGTCCTGGGCGAAGACCGCTGCCGGCCCTCCGGCCAGGGTCACCATGGCCCCCAGGGCCACCGCCTGTAACCACATCATCATCCGCTCCTAGTCGTTGCGGGCCCCGAGTTCGATCCACCGTCTGATGACCATCATCTGCCCCTCGGTGAGGAACGGGCCGTTCGTGCGGGGCATCCGCTGTCCCACGATATCGGCGCGGCCTTCGAGCTTGTGCACCAGGTAGCTGTTGTCCGGGTCGCCCGGCGCGACCCGAAGCATTCCAGGGCGCTGCCGGCTGGCGACGCCGACGAGGCTGGCATAGGCCAGGGCGGGCTCCAGGCTGAGCCCCTGAGGGGGCGTCCGTCCGCCTGCCGTGGTGTGACACTGCGTGCAGCCGACCCGACCCGAGGAGTCGCTCGCGTTGAAGATATCGTTCGCGATGCTCGAGAAGGTCGGCGTCAGGTTCGGCGTCGGCCCCGTGAGGTCCGAGAGCTGTTCGTCGCATGCCGCCGCGCCAAGGGCGGCGGCCAGCAGGATGGTTGCACACACGAATACACGCATGGGGGCCTCGTCGAAGGGGCTCAGCGGGCTCGGGGCCGCACGATCAGCCGCGCGGCCATCTCTTCGTGACCTTTGCCGCAGTACTCGGAGCAGAGGATCTCGAACTCCCCGACCGCGTTGGCCGTGAACTCGATTTCGATGGGGATGCCGCCGCGGGGGACGGTTTCGGCGATCTTCAGCTTCTTGATGCCGATGCCGTGCACGCCGTCCGCCGACCGCACCACCAGACGCACCTTCTCGCCTTCGGTGACTTCGATGCGGGCCGGGACGAACGCGAACCGGCGGGCGACGATTTCGATCACGCGCGGCTCGGACGGTTGCGGGCGGCCGCCTGGCGCGGCAGCAAGCCCGGTGTACACGAGAAGCATCGCCGCACACACAGCGGCACCGTCAACGGCGCGGGTCAGGAACATGGCAGTTACGAAATGAGGGGCGGGGAAGGGGAGAGCAAGCTTGATGCCCGTTGGGCGGCGCGGGAACGCCCCGAAATCCCGCACCGGCTGCGCCGCGGCTTACACGGCTGGTAAGCCACGACGCCTCGCGTAAATGGGGCATCCATTCACGAACCGGTACGGTAATCGGGCGCCGGACCCGGCTCGTTCACGCCCACGAGGATCGTGCCCCGGAACCGCGCATCATCAGGGTTGCCGTGATCGTGGTACGTGCACGTGCCCCGCTGCGCGAAGGTCGCCGTGCGGCTCTGTCCGGGCGACAGCATGCCGATCTCGTTGACGGGCGGGCAGAGCGTGTGGGTCGGATGCGGATCCGATGCGACCTGCACGCCCCGCGTCGCGTTGTTGACGAATTGCACCTGCTGGCCGACTTCGATCCGGATCTGCGCGGGGCTGACACCCGCGGACGTGATCGTGACCGTGCTCAGCGACGCCGACGGCGTGGACGGCGCGGTGGGGCCATTGCCGCC
>Ga0073934_10010878_pt1 | contig 11169 bp, 7 predicted proteins | sample LarsenN4metaG_FD_76834 | JGI IMG/M metagenome (GOLD analysis project Ga0073934, IMG submission 76834) | Hot spring sediment bacterial and archeal communities from British Columbia, Canada, to study Microbial Dark Matter (Phase II) - Larsen... ...
GGATATTCGGCTTCGGGAAGAGACCGGGCTTCCCATAACCCTGGCGGAGGATCCTCTGACCTCTGTAGCCCTTGGGGCCGGCAAGGTGCTCAATAATATGGATCTCTTAAGTAAAATCTCCGTAGATTAACGGGGGTTTGAAATAAGAGATGGAGGAGGGATCGGACCACGTTGATAGGTAGCTGCACTCCACGGACTTAAAAGTTGCTGAATACTCTCCCTAAACCTGGATGCTATGTAGGACGCCCGGTGAATTGTCCGTGAAAGGCCGCCGTATAGGCGCAGTGCGGCCACAGACCCTACCTTTTAGCTATTGAAACCGGCCCTGGCTTGTGGTAAGTTATTTTAAAAGGGATTAGTACCCTGTTTACTTAGTTTTGAGTAACTTTTAGATTCTCCCCTCCCCACTCCCCTCTCCCACGCTGTGGGAGAGGGGAGTGGGGAGGGAAAGCAGAACGGTTAGGGCAAAATTTCCTCGTTCCCAGGCTGAAGCCTGGGAATGCCTATCTAGAGGCTCTGCCTCGATATACAAAGATGGGAGGCTCTGCCTCCCGGCAGGCACTCCCAGGCTCTGCCTGGGGACGAGGGAGTCCGGGCAGTAGGGGCTAGGTTCCAAAAACAGACCCCTGAAAGCCTCCCCCCACCTCCCCTCTCCCACAGCGTGGGAGAGGGGTTGGGGGTGAGGGAAAAATTTAAAATTACTCAAACTTTTATCTTAGACATAAGAAATGGAAGTCCCTAATTACACTCCCAGAATTGCATAAAAAATAAAAAAGAAGTATGGTTCAAATTACACCCGCCCTGGCCATCCGTGAGGACGAAATTCAGCAAGAATTTACGCGCGCCTCGGGAGCGGGGGGGCAGAATATCAACAAAGTTGCTACGGCGGTTCAGCTTCGCTTCGATATCGCGCATTCCCCCTCTCTTCCTGAGGACGTTCGCGAGCGTTTGCTTCATCTGGCCGGCAGACAGATTACGAAGGACGGCGTACTGATCATTAACGCCCGGCGGTTCCGAACGCAGGAACGAAATCGCCAGGATGCGATGGCTCGGCTGGTGGAGTTGATCCGTAAAGCATCCGAAAAGCCTAGACCTCGCCGTAAGACAACCCCTACACCTGCGTCCAGGGAGCGCCGGTTGGGAACCAAACGCCATCGAAGTACGATCAAACGAATGCGCCGATCCGTTCCCCGCTCCGAAGAGTAATTCCCTGACTTCACAAAAATGGCCGTCTGTGGCGAATTCAGTAACCGTCTGGGAAAGGCCTGGAATGGGCGCGCTCAAATCATTTAATTCCAGCCGATTCAACCCTCTTAGAGTTGTTTTCTAGAAGGTAATCGGAGACGCGCGCTGCGAGGGTCATTTCCCTTCCCTCCACTTTTCAACCGGGCACAGAGTTAAAGCCGGTCCGGGGATGGATCTCATCCAGGAGTTTTTGCTTGACCCGGTGATCCCTCTCATATACAGTACCCTTCGGTTCATCTATTATTTTTCTTTTGTCGTTAGAAATTCACAAAAGGAGGAAGATTATGATGGTTCGATCCACTGGATGGGTGACAGTTTTTGTAACCCTAGGGTTTTTGTTGGGAGCGATGCCTTTGCCCGGTCTTCCCGTCGTAGACGCTGAAGAAGGGTGGATGCCTCCTCCGAAGGAGAAGCGATGTCCTTCCAGATGGGGGGCCGACGATGAGCGGGGTAACGCCAATTTATTGACCCCGGCAAAGCTGTTGGAGGCGTCCAGACTGATCAAGGAAGGCAAAGTCTACGAGCTTGGGCGCGTTTTAGAGCCGGGCATTCCGACGTTTGGCATCCGCAGGTTCGGCATCTACACGGCCAGGAGCACAGGGATCCGTGGCCGGAACGACAACCGTTCCAACGAGGAGTTGGTGGTAACGGAGTTGGGGCAGGTAGGCACCCAATTTGACGGTTTCGCCCATATCACCATCAGCGGGCTTGCGTACAATTGTTACGACACCATCCCGACGGACCGTCCGCTTCGTACCGGCTTTGACAAGATGGGGGTCGAAAAGGTGGGGACCATTTTCACCCGGGGGGTCTTGGTGGACATGGCAGGGTGGAAAGGGGTGGATATGCTCGCCGCGGACTACGTCATCACCCCGACCGATCTGGAGACCGCGTTGCGCCAGCAAGGGACCGACCTCCGCCCAGGCGATGCCGTCCTCATCCGTACAGGGTGGGGCCAGCTATGGATGAAGGACAACGCCAGGTATAATGGCGGCGAACCTGGTCTGGGCATAGAGGCGGCCAACTGGCTGGTCGAGCGGCAACCGGTCTTGGTGGGCGCCGATAACTTTGCGGTGGAGGTCTGGCCGTACCCGGATCGCGAGCTGTTCGGCCCGGTTCACCAGATTTTCGTGGCCATTAATGGCATCCATCTTCTGGAGAACCTGGATCTGGAGGGGCTGGCACGTGACAAAGTGTATGAATTTGCCTTTATTCTACAACCTCTCAAGATTAAGGGAGGCACGGGCTCCACGGTGGCTCCCTCAGCCATCAAGTAGTCTCGACGCGGAGGCATAGTCCGGCCTTCGCGCCGCCGTTTTTGTAGAACGGATGAAGGAAAGACCCGCCCATCTGTAGATGCCTAACACTGTCGTTGGCAGGGGAGAAGGCGCGGAGACCTCGTGGACTTGTAGGGGCAGGGAAACTCCTCCCTGCTCCCCTCAAGGAAGAAAGATCGCCCACCCAATGATCAGGCAAGGCCCATCTGTGAAGGTATAAAAAAATCTGCTTGCTATATAGAAAAACTTCCTCTAAACTAAACTAGGCGTATCTGAAATGGACGCTACCAGGAACTTAGGTTTCAGGTCGGTCATCAGAGCAGTTTATAACTCAATACTCCGGAGAGCGATGAAGGAGGCCGTATGGATTTTTTAATTCCCGATGATTTAAAAGACCTTAAAAATATGATCCGATCCTTCGTAAGAAAGGAACTCATGCCGCTGGAAGAGGAGGTAGAGCGGAGCGGGAAAATTCCGGAAGAGACCCTCCAGAAAATGAGGGAGCTGGGTTTTTTCGGGTTGACGATCCCCGTAGAATACGGCGGCTCTGGCATTGGAGCTTTTGGATACTGTCTGGCCGCCGAGGAGCTGGGTTGGGCGCATGCCGCTTTTAAAACCATCTGTGGGGTCAACAATGGCATCGGCTCCAAGCCTATAGTGCTGGATGGGACCGAGGAACAGAAACGTAAATACCTCCCTAAGATTGCCAGCGGCGAGTATATTACGGCCTTTGCCCTGAGCGAGCCGGGGGCCGGATCCGATGCGGCGAATATCTCCACCACCGCGGTTCGGAAGGGAGATAAGTACATTATCAATGGTCGCAAGCACTTCATCACCAACGGCCCCCTGGCCCACCTGGTGACGGTCATGGCCGTTACGAATAAGGACAGAAGAGCCCGCGGGGGGATTACCGCTTTTTTGGTTGAAAAAGGAACGCCCGGATTCTCCGTAGGGCAGATCCATAAAACGATGGGAAGCCATGGGGTTTATCACAGCGAGCTGATCTTCGATCATTGTGAAGTTCCTGCCGAGAACGTGATCGGACAAGAGGGCATGGGCTTTATCACGGCCATGAAGACCTTGGATGATGGGCGGCTTACCCTGGCGGCCAGTTGTGTGGGTACCGCGGAAAGGCTGGTGGAAATGTCCGCCGAATATGCGAAAACCCGGATTACCTTTGGGAAACCTATTGCGGAGAGGCAAGCCATCCAATGGATGCTGGCCGATAGCGCTACAGAAATTTACGCGGCCAAGATGATGGTCTATGCCACGGCGATCCGTTACGATAGGGGGGAGCGCATCTCCACGGAAGCGGCCATGGCCAAACTCTATGCTTCTGAAATGGTTAACCGGGTTGCAGATCGGGCGGTGCAGATTCATGGGGGGATGGGTTGGATTCAAGAGCTTCCGGTCGAGCGAATTTATCGGGACGTACGGGTCACCCGGCTGTACGAAGGAACTTCCGAGATTCAACGAATTATCATAGCCCGGAGCGTTTTAGGGCTGAAAGGGGGGCTAGGGGAGTAATCTCTAAAGGATGCTGCAACCGCTGATGGATGCAGATCAACGTTGATAACCCCTGCGTGCATCGGCGTTTATCTGCGGTTGCAACGCCGTTCCTCATTGGATATGATGAGAGAAGCTGTTATCGTCAGTGCGGTTCGAAGTGCCATAGGCAAGGCCCATAAGGGAGCCCTCGTCAACGTGCGCATAGATGACCTGGGAGCCCGGGTGGTCCGGGAAGCGCTTAACCGGGTTCCAGGCCTGAACCCGGAGGAGATCGAGGACGTTCTCATAGGGTGCGCGACCCCCGAGGGGGAGCAGGGGCTTAACGTGGCCCGGGCCATCTCCTTCCTCGCCAGAATTCCGGTCACGGCAGCCGCAACCACCGTCAACCGGTTCTGTGGCTCCAGCCTCCAGACCATCAACTTCGCCGCCCAAGCCATCATGACCGGAAATGGGGATGTGTTCGTCGCAGGAGGCGTCGAAAGTATGTCCCACGTTCCTATGCGGGGGTTTAATCCCAGCTTAAATGAAAAGCTCCTGGGAGAAGATTATCCGGATGCTTACATCTCTATGGGAATGACGGCGGAGAACCTGGCAGAGAAGTATCACATCTCCCGCCAGGAACAAGATGAATTTGCCCTCCTCAGCCATCAGAAAGCGGTAACCGCCCTCCGGGCAGGTCAATTTAAACAGGAAATCGTTCCGGTCGAAGTTGTTCTCCCGGACGGCTCCTCCCGGATCTTTGATACGGATGAGTATCCCCGTGCAGATACTTCCCTGGAGAAGTTGGCCACCTTAGAGCCTGCCTTCAAGCAAGGGGGGACTGTAACGGCGGGAAATGCCAGTCCCTTGAGCGATGGGGCCGCTGCCGTGGTGCTCATGTCCAGGGACAAGGCCCGAGAATTGGGCGTTAAGCCCCTGGCCACCATCCGGGCCATGGCGGTGGCCGGGGTGGATCCGACCCTCATGGGCATCGGCCCGGTCCCTGCCGTTCAGAAAGTTTTAAAGCGCGCCAGGCTCACCCTGGAGGATATGGACGTTATCGAGCTCAACGAAGCCTTCGCGGCCCAGTCCCTGGCCGTGATCCGGGAATTAAAAATCGACCTGAAAAAGCTAAACCCCCGCGGCGGGGCCATCGCTATTGGGCATCCCCTGGGGGCTACGGGCGCCCGGATTATGGCCACCCTGGTCCATGAAATGATGGAGATGGATGCGCGCTTCGGGCTGGAAACCATGTGCATCGGCGGAGGACAAGGCATCGCAACAATTATCGAGCGGGCGTAATTTTTTGAAACCGCAAGTGCACTCCGGTAAACGTAGATAGGTTCGATGGCTTTTATTTTTTATCGGCGCTTACCGGCGGGCATCTGCGGTTTTTTCTTATGATTTTATCCATAAATAAAGTCGCCGTCTTAGGTGCGGGCGTCATGGGAAGTCAGATCGCTGCGCATTTTGCCAATGCCGGGATCCCGAGTTACCTGCTGGATATGGTCCCCACCCAGCTCACGGCGGAGGAAAAGTCTCAAGGACTCTCCCTGGACCATCCGGCGGTAAGGAACCGATTCTCTCAAGCCGGCCTCCAAAACGTACAAAATCTCAAACCGGCGGCCTTCTACTCCAAAAACCTGGCGAGCCTCATCACCCCGGGTAACTTCGAGGATAACCTGCCCTGGTTGCGTGAAGTGGACTGGATCCTCGAAGCGGTCGTAGAAAATCTCGAGGTCAAGAAACAGATTCTGTCCCGGGTGAGGACTTATCGAAAAGAGGGCTCCCTGGTCACCTCCAACACCTCCGGGCTTTCCCTGGCGGCCATGGCTGCAGATCTCCCTACGGAGTTTCAGGAGAACTTCCTGATCACCCATTTTTTTAACCCTGTGCGGTATATGAAGCTCCTGGAGATCATCCCGGGAGAAAAAACGGACCCGGACCGGATTAAATCCGTGGCGGCTTTCGTGGAAGAGGTCCTGGGTAAAGGGGTTGTCTTTGGGAAAGATACCCCCTGTTTCGTTGCTAACCGGATCGGAGCTCATAATCGGGGAGCGATCCTAAAGATTATGCAGGAGGGGGGATATACCATCGAAGAAGTGGACGCGATTATGGGAGAGGCGGTAGGAAGGCCAAAAACGGCCCTCTTTCGCCTGAGCGATCTGGTGGGGCTGGATACGTCGGCGAACGTGATCCGCAATCTCTATCGAGATCTTCCCCAGGAGGAGGATCGGGACTTATTTGTACTCCCCGGCTTCGTGGAGAAGATGCTGGAAAACCGTTGGCTGGGCAACAAAACCGGACAGGGATTTTACAAGAAGGGGGAGGGGGAGGGAAAAACTCAATTCCTGGTGCTGGATCTGGAAAGGTGGAACGCCCATGGCCAGTTGGAGTATCGGCCTCAACGGGAAGTACAAATTCCTTCTGTGGAGAGGGCCAAAAAGATCCTGGATCCCCGAGCTCGGATCAAATATATAGTCCAGGCCGAAGACCGGGGAGGCCAGTTCGCCTGGAAGGCCCTTAGCGCCAATTTGATTTATGCGGCCAAAAAAGTCGGGGAGATCGCCGACGACGTGGTTAATATCGATCGGGCTATGAAGTGGGGCTATAACTGGGAGTTGGGCCCCTTTGAGACCTGGGACGCCCTGGGAATCAGGGAAACGGTGGAGAGGCTTGAGCGGGAGGGACGAGAGATCCCAGAATCGGTGAGGAGGGTTCTCTCTAGAGGAGACGGAACCTTTTATAAAAAAGAAGGGGGACTCCCCTGCTACTTCGATCTAAGGGACCTAACGTATCGAGAGATCCCTGTAAATCCCCAGAACATCGTTTTAGCAAACCTTAAAGAGCGCCAACAGGTTATAAAAAAAAATTCTGGAGCCAGCCTGATTGACCTGGGAGACGGCATTGCGTGCCTGGAGTTTCACACCAAAGCTAACTCCATCAATGAAGATCTGGTCGCGATGATGCAGACCGGCGTGGAGGAGGTTTCCCGGAATTTTCAAGGCCTGGTCATCGGGAACGAGGGGGCCAATTTCTGTGCCGGAGCGGATCTGGTCCTGCTTTTAATAGCCTGCAGAAATAAAGACTGGGATAGGATAGAACGTTCTGTGAAAGCCTTTCAGGATGCCGTAAAGATCCTCCGATACTCTCCAAAACCCGTGGTGGCAGCCCCCTTTGGGATGACCTTGGGCGGGGGGTGCGAAATTGCGCTGGGATCGGACCGGATTTGCGCCCATGCGGAACTTTACATGGGGCAGGTGGAGGTGGGCGTTGGACTCATCCCGGCCGGCGGCGGTACCAAGGAACTCCTCATCCGAAGCGAGCAGGGGATCCAGGCAGGGGGCCCTTTGCCCAGGGTACAACGCGCTTTTGAGACCATCGCCTACGCCAAGGTTTCCTCCAGCGCTCAAGAAGCCCAGGATTTGGGGTTCCTCAGGCCGGAAGATAAGGTCATCATGAACCGGGATCGCCTCTTGTACGAAGCCAAGCAGTTGGCCCTCGAAATGAGTCGAAGAGGCTATCAACCTCCAACGCCGAGGGAGGATATCTTAGTCCCCGGGTCCGGCGGACGGGTTGCCCTGGAAGTGGCCCTCAAAGGCCTGAGACTTGCCGGGAAAATCAGCCCCCATGATGAAGTTATCGGGAAGAAACTGGCTTACGTCCTGACCGGTGGCAATATTCTCATTCCCAAGAAGGTTTCCGAGCAGTATCTTCTGGACTTAGAACGGGAAGCGTTTCTAAGCCTTTGTGGATATGAAAAGACGCAACAGCGGATAGAGCATATGCTGAAGACGGGAAAACCCTTGCGAAATTAGTGGGTTAATCCTACAATAATGTAAATGAACCACGAAACTTTTGAGTTGTTATGTCCGCTGTATGTGCTAAATCTTCTGGACCAGGCCGAGAGGGAGCTGTTGGAAACTCACCTCCAAACCAGGTGCTCCCTCTGCCAACAGAGGCTTAGGGAGATTTCTGCGACCACTTCTTTACTTCCTTACATGCTCCCTGCGGTGGCTCCCCCTCCCTCGTTGAAACAAAAACTCATCGACCAAATCCAGGCAGAGATGGAAGAAAAAGTCCGTCGCCCTACCCAATACGTTAAACGCTTCGCAGAGCGTACCTGGCGCCCTGCTTCCATACCCGGCGTCGAGTTTCAACACCTGTGGTCTTCGCACGGACGCAGCGCCTGGTTGTTCAGATCGTTGTCCGAAGCTACGGTGCCTCCGCATCGCCATAGCGGGCCGGAGCTGGTCTATATCCTGGAAGGAAACGCGATCATTAACGGGAATCCCTTGACGGCGGGAGATTTTTTTGCGAGCGATCCCGGCTCTGTGGATCGGGAAGTTCGGTGTGAGCCGGGATGCATGTTTCTGCTGATTACGAACGATGATAATGAATTCCTATAGAAAAGGCAATCCTCACCTCCAGGCGTCAGCTCCTCAGAATTTCTGCCAGGGCTTTAATTAAAACCCTCTCCTCCTTCGAGGCTCTCCTGGAAACCTCCTCGGAAATTCCTCCGTATGTCCTCTTGGAGGGACGTAACGGGAAGTCCCCGGAGAAAAACTGACCTGCCTTTGATCGGGAGGGATTTGAAGCTGGCGGGCGGCGTACTCGATATCCCCACGGAAGCTCGGTTTGATGAGATCCGATTGATAAATCTCCAGGTAGCTGGCCCCCCCTGCCAACCCGTTCTCGATGGCTTTCCGCAAGTTTCCTATCCGCCCGGAAGTGCCCAACATTTGAAAGCCGACGGTCGTCTGCCGGCTAAGCTGTCGCATGACTTGTAATCGTTGAGGAGGGGTGTCGGCGCTTAACCAGTTCCCTTGCAAGATCACGCGGCGTCCATAACTATTAAGGCCGTAGTTAATGATCTGCTGAGGGAGTTCCTGGTCTCCCAAAATTTGAAAGGTAATGTTTAGAGCGATAGCTTTATTCGGGAAGGCCGCAGCAAAGGCATCTATGCATGTTTTCCAGGCGTTTAGTACCTTAGTGGGCGTGTATCCCACCCGCTCCCACTCTTGTTTTGGACCCAGAAGATGAAATTCTACGGAGCCCATCGTAGGTCCCGCAGCCGCCACCGCATAGAGGGCTGGGTTGGAGCCATAGCGATTCCCCAACACTCTGACAAAGTTTGTCCACTTGGCTAAGTAAATGGGATCCCAAGGGGCTGGCATGGAAGCAGGGCGTCCTGGAGACTGGAGCCTCTGGGCCCCGGCCTGATAAACCCACTCCGGCGTAGAGAGACCTGGATGGACCCGAAGAATGATTTTTTTATTATATCTGGCAGCAATTTGAAAGACCTCATCCAGGTAGCTCCAATCGTAACGTCCTTCAGCCGGTTCTACCGTCCTCCACCTGACCCGGGGACTCAACCCTCGAACGAAGGGAGCGCTTAATACCGCCGGCCTAAAAGATTGCTCCATTCCGTTTAAATCGTAAACCCCAGAGTCTCCCTGCCCAAATCCCAGATCTGGACCACCTGGGCCTGGGATTTCCCGACCTGGCCTGGTTGGAGGAATTGTATTCATGCAACTGACCAACATACTGGCCATTATCAAAGCGGCCAAGACCTTCCTACGTGTCATGATGGTTCCTTTCCAAATTTGGAATTAAACTTCTCTACGCAAGTGAAGAGCAACCCCGGCCCCCTTTAATTCAATGACTTCTCCGTCTGATTCGGCTTCATTGGGAATTGTTTTTGAAAAATCAACCGTTTAATAACCTTCATTAAGAAAGACGCCTCCCCTTATCAAAAGTTCCCGCTGACAATTCATTCTTAAAAGTTATAACTTATAAAAAAGTGGCTAAGCCTAACATTTTGGTCCGCGTCTCGTTCCCAGGCTCTAGCCTGGGAACGAGACGCGGACCAAAATGTTAGGCTTAGAAAAGGTGGTTTCGTTTTTAATAAGATATACGCAATAGGAGATAAAGGGTAGAAGGAGACTATGAGATACCATGCCCTCGCCTGTGATTATGATGGAACGCTGGCCCTGGATGGCCAGGTGAATGAAGAGACGTTGGCAGCCCTGGGTCGGCTCCGAGATTCCGGTCGGAGGTTGATCCTGGTGACGGGTCGGGAGTTGGAGGATCTCCTCCACGTCTTCCCCCATGCCCATCTTTTTGAGAGGATCGTGGCGGAGAACGGAGCTCTGTTATACCGGCCCGCCACCCGGGAGATAAAACTGCTGGGAGAGCGTCCTTCAGAGGATTTCGTCAAGGTCCTTCGTGGACGTGGCGTTCATCCCCTCTCTGTGGGTCAGGGGATTGTAGCGACCAAACAGCCTCACGAGACCACGGTGATCCAGGTGATCCGAGACCTGGGGCTGGAACTGCAGGTCGTCTTTAATAAAGGCGCCGTGATGGTGCTTCCTTCGGGGGTGAACAAAGCGACCGGACTGAAGGCGGCACTGGAGGAGCTTAGGCTATCCCCGCACAACGTCGTCGGCATAGGTGATGCTGAAAACGACCACGCTTTCCTGAATTTATGTGAATGTTCCGTAGCGGTTGCCAACGCCCTCCCCGCAATCAAGGAGCGCGTGGACTGGGTTACAAGGGGCGACGGTGCCGGGATCATCGAACTCATCGACCGGCTCGTTGTCTCCGACCTAGAGGAGATCGAGCCCCGGCTGAGGAGGCACAACATCTTGCTGGGCACGCGCGAGGAGGGTGAGGAAGTCAGCCTCAGTCCCTACGGCGTGAGCGTTCTGCTCGCAGGATCCTCCGGAAGTGGAAAGTCCACGCTGGCCACCGGTATCCTGGAGCGGCTGGCGGAGAAGGAGTACCAGTTCTGTATCATCGACCCTGAAGGGGACTATACCACCTTCGAGGGCGCCGTGGTCCTGGGGGACAACCGGCGCGCGCCTGGTGTGGATGAAATCCTCGAGCTCCTCGAGAAACCCAATCAGAACGCGGTGGTCAACCTGCTCGGAATTTCCCTCGAAGATCGTCCCACTTTCTTTGAAGGTCTTCTCCCCCGCCTTCAGGAGTTGCGAGCCCGGACCGGACGCCCCCATTGGATAGTCTTGGATGAAACCCATCATCTGCTGCCCTCTTCCTGGGACCCCGCTTCGCTGACCCTCCCTCAAGAGCTCCACAGTGTCCTGTTGATCACTGTGCATCCCGACCATATATCCCCGGCCATCCTATCGGCGGTGGA
>Ga0073934_10010879_pt1 | contig 11168 bp, 10 predicted proteins | sample LarsenN4metaG_FD_76834 | JGI IMG/M metagenome (GOLD analysis project Ga0073934, IMG submission 76834) | Hot spring sediment bacterial and archeal communities from British Columbia, Canada, to study Microbial Dark Matter (Phase II) - Larsen... ...
AAGCCGCGCCACGTGATGATGTAGCGGAAGCCGGCCGTAAAGTCCTGCCAGAACGTGGGAGGTGTTTGTTCGCCTCGTTCCGGTTGCGGGATGTGAATGAAGAAGAGGATCGTCACCGCGATTGCCGCCGTGGATACATCGATTGCCAGGATTCCCTGCATGGGCAGGACGGAAAGCAGGAACGCGCCGAGCGGCGCTGAGATGATGTTTAACGCTCCATACAAAGCCTGGTTGAAACCCTGAATGCGGGCGAGTTGTTCCTTGGGAACGAGCATCACTGCGGATGCGCCGAACGCGAATTCGTGGAACCCTCCTGCCACCGCCCGGATGAACAACGCGAGGTAGATGTGCCATGTTTCCACAACCCCGAGAGCGAACGATGCCGCGAGGATGATGGTTGTCACTGCCACCGTTGAATCCGCCGCCATCATGATGAGCCTGCGGTTGCCGCGGTCCACCCAGGTGCCGATAAACGGCGAGAGCAGTACTTGCGGCAACAATCCCATCATGGACGCGAAAGCCAGTGTTGTCGCGGAGTTCGTGGAAGTGGTGAGATACCAAATGATGGCGAACTGCACCAGTTGACTGCCAAGCAGGGAGAGCGCTTGTCCCGTCCACAATGTGAAATAACGGACCGCCCAGTTATTGTTTTTCATGTCGCTGACTGTACACTGTTTTTCCGCGCAGTGGATGCCCCAAAATATGTATTTTGTGTGTATTTTATTGCGACTGGTTGAGATGCTGGATCGCCTGTGCCCGGTTATGCACTCCCAGCTTCTGATACAGGTTGGCGACATGCCGTTTCAACGTCCCTTCGGCGATGAACAGCCGTTCCGCCAGTTCCTGATTGGATAACCCCATCCCCAGCAGTTGGAGGATTTCCCGCTCACGTCGAGTGAGATTCGCGTTCTTCAACCCGCTTCTTTCCCCGATTTCAACCTGTCTCCCATTCCCCGCCGCGTGATTCAACATCCGAGCGAGTTTGTTGCGGCTCGTCCCCGAAAGGATTCCCAGAACCTGTTCCTGCGCCTCCACCAACGGGCGGATGACACCCCCCGCCATCGAGAGATTCATTGCCGCTTCCAGAACTTTCATAGCCTTGCTCTTTTGGCCCGTTGCATTCAAGCAAATGCCGTGCCCGATGAGAGTTTCCATGCGGAGGATGGCAAGGTCAACTTGGTCCAGGTGCTTCAGTGTTGACGCGAATTCCATTCCTGCATCTTTGAAATTCTCTTCAGCAAGTAACAACCTGCCTTTTGCAAGCGAAGAATAGAAAGGGTATGGCGTCTCTCCGTATTCCGTCAACGTTGCGTACCATTTGTGTGCCGAGTCGAGGTCGCCATCGCGGATGGCGAAATAGATCCTCTGTCGAACGATCGAACGCAGGACGTTGTTATCCTGCAAAACGCGTGTGAGCGTATCTGCGGCATCGAGGTCTGCTTGTGCCTTATCCCTGCTCCCAAGCGAGTGATGGATCTGGGCGCGCTGTAACAGCACACGCGCCTGGATCGTTCGTTGATGGGTTTCGATGCACAGATCAATGGCGCGGTTTGCAAAATCGAGCGCGGCGTCCAATTGATTACGTTGATAGGCGATACGCGCCAACGTCCAATACCAATCGCTGGCTTCGGGGATGTGCTCTGAAAATTTCCGGAGCGCCTCCCGGCAGGCGTGTTCCGAATCGGTAAGCTGTCCGCGCAGGTACAATACATCCACCAGGTTGGCGAGTGCGGAGAGCGCGATAAAGGAATTGCCATCCGATTCCGCCAGCGCGAGTGAGTTGCGAAAGCTTTGCTCCGCAGGGAAGAGTTGAAGCGCCATTTTCTGCGCCGCCCCCAACCCGAACGTAACGTACGTTTGCAGGAACGGGTCGTTTGCTTCTTTTGTCCGTTGCGCCCGCCGCACGAACTTCAGCGCCTCTTCAGGTTGGTGGGTCATCGCGGCGTGGACCGCACGCAGGATCAAGAACTCGCTCTTCATGCTCTTTTCGAGATAGTTTCCCAGCCGGTCGAAATACGCCTGCGCCTCCTTCTGCATGTTCGAATCAAGCAACAGCCAGATCTGGGTCAGGCAGAGGCGCGGGAAATGCCAAATGGTCGATTCAGGCAGGCGGTCCAGCCAGCGGCGGAGAGTGACCAATTCACCCCGTTTGAGATAATCGGGCGCGAGAGTCGCGATCAGCCGCGCGGCAGATTCGTCGTCCGCAACTGCAAACGCGTGAGGGATGGCTTCGGCGGTGAATCCATTTTGTTCGAGCCAGCGATATGATTTTTCGTGCAGGTCTTTGACTCGTTCAGGGAATGTGATTTTCAGTTTTGACTGCAAAAATTCTCGAAACAACGGATGATATTGATGCCATTTGTCCACCGCGCTGATGAAGAGGTTCGCTTTTTCGAGATGGGCAAGCATTTTGTTGACGTTGCCCGCGAACACCGATTTGCATTGCGCCGCTGAAAACTTTTCGAGGATCGAAGTGTTGAGCAGGAAGGTCTGAACCTCCTTCGGCTGATGGTCGAAGACCTCGGAAAGAAAATATTCCGTGATGAATTGGCGTTCGCTGGGGTTGGGGATCGGCTGGCTTGCATCGGATTGAAGCGACAAGCCCGTCATCTGCAAGCCTGCGATCCATCCCTGTGTATGTTCCACGATGGAGTTAACCTGCTGGATCGATAATTTCAGCCCCATGATCTGGTTGAGGAATTGCCGCGTCTCTTCGGCGGTGAAGCGGAGTTCATCCAGGTGAAATTCGCGCAGTTGGTCGCGTGCCCTCAACCGCGCCAGCGGCAGGGGAGGCGTCTCGCGCGTGACGATGACAAGTTGCAATGCGGGAGGTATGTGTTCGAGCAAATATTCCACTGCGGCGTGGATGGATTCTTCGGAGATCAAATGATAGTCGTCGAGGACAAGCGTAACCGCTTCCTTGTTTTCAAATTGGTTGATGACTTCCGTGAGGATGTTTTTGACTTCTCGTTGACCCGATGGCGCGCGCAATTTAACGCCCGCAGTCTGCAGAGCGGCAATCAACCCGTTGATAAAACGGATCGGATCGTTGTCGTCCGAATCCAAAGAGAGCCACGCGACCTTCGTTTTGCTCGAAGCCAGCCATTCCAGTGCGAGTGTGGTTTTCCCCGAACCGGCAGGGGCAGAGACGATCGTCAGCGGGCGGCGGTCTGCGAAGGATTTTGTCAACCGCGGGCGCGGGACGATGGGCTGTCTCAAGTTTGGCGGTCGAAGTTTAGTCTTTGGAATAGCCATGCGTTACTTGTTAAAAGTTTAACATGGAACACGCAATTTATCCCCCAACTCGAGAACTGCTTTTGGTTAGTTACCACTCTCCAGCGTAATGAATGTGAAAAGGCTTGGTGATTCTTTCGGTCCTTGCCCTCCGTAATTCCGTCAATTGCCTGATATGCAAATTGTCATGAGCCACCCACGAAGCGAACATATCGCCCGCACGCATCGAACCGAATTTACTTTTGTAGATGATGTTCCAGTTCGCGTTTTTTAATCCCCTCAGCCACTTCAACGACTTTTCCCGCTCACTGAAAAATTTCTGTTGCATGGTTTTGAAGTTTTGCTGGTTGTACTTCCGCAATTTGACCCATGCCTGTGGTGCGATGGGATGCCAATCGTCTTTGCCTTGCCGATGCAGGATGAAATCGAGGTGCTCACGGAAATCTTCGCGCTCCTCGTCATACAAGTGACAAGTCACCTCCAAAATTGACCACGAACTTTTGCTCGGCTTGACCTGCGCTTCTTCCTGACTGATGCCTGCCAGCAACGCCCGAATCATTTCCGTGCTGTGGACGAGTTCCTGATAGAGGGTCTTGAATTCCATCGCAATCTCCAGTCTTTAATCTCTGGTCTCGATACGCTCGCAATGGCGCTTCGGCGCCACTCGCTACTCGACCACCAATCGTAAATCGTCAATCTGAAATCGAAAATCGCCCCACGATCCTCAAGATATCAAACCCCTCCGCAAACGGACGTTCCGCCAGTGCGCCGTGACGAACCATGATGGAGCGCGTCAACTCGCTGTTGAAGTAATATTTTTCGCGATAGGTTCGGTACTTCGATAACGCTTCGATCTTCTTGTTCACATCCTCTTCCGTGACTTCAACGAGGAAGTGTGGGAAGAATCCGTGCGAAGAGCGGACAACGTCGAATCCCAGCACGGTGATGCCGCGAAAGGCGCGCAGGGCTTCGTCCGTCATGGTATTGTGATCTTGATGCACATCCTGTTTGGAGTGGGTGAAGATAAGGTCGGGTTGGAAGTCTCTTCGAAGTTGGAGAAAGTATTCGAGGATTTCCTGCCGCGCATCAGGAAATACGCGCGTGGTGAAGGGACCAAGAATAATATTCTCTTTTTGTATCCCCAACACTGCCATCGCTTCGTAATGCTCGCTTTTCACATTTTGAAGTTCGGGGTTCTTCTGGTTGTCCGAGAGTGTGACGCACAACACGTCGGTCTTGTTCGCGATGTTGTGGAGCAAGGCGCCGCATCCCAATTCGATATCGTCAGGGTGCGCGCCAAGGAAGAGGACGCGCTTGCCGGAGAAGTTCATTTATTCATCCAAAACCGCATAGGCACGCACGGGGAACGTGCCAAACGATTTAACTTTTACAGGCGCGGCATGGAAACGAAAACCCGATTTCGGCAGGGAATCCAAATTGCACATGTGCTCGCAAATGGGAATGCGATTTCCCAGCAGTGTTGTGTGGACGGGTCGAGTCCCATCGGTTGTGTCGTCAATATTATAAGTATCGATGCCGACGAACGCCGCGCCAGCCTCCACAAGATAATCCGCCGCGTCCTTCGTCAGGAATGGATGACCCTCGAAGTATTGGTCGGTTCTCCAATGGCGCGACCAATTCGTATGAACCAGCACCGCCTTGCCTTTGACATCGATTCCTTGAAATGCCCTAGCTGTGATGGCGCGTCCGAAATCTGTTGCATGCACGACAATGCCCTCCAGGTCAGCCAGCGATTCAAGAGGAAGCCCGGCAAGGTCGATGCCATCTGCGAAGCGGTGAAAGGGACTGTCCACGTACGTCCCTGTGTTGGCGACCATTTCGATCTTACCGATATTGAATTCAGTGCCGGGGGAATAATGTTTTCTAGAATCTTCCCGCGATAGGAAATCGCAAATGATCGGCGCGGGGAGTCCCTTGTAGGTGATCATCCCGTGCTCGACTTCGTGACTTAGATCGATAAAGCGACTCATCTATCCCTGTTCCTTGATTATTTTGTAGCGAGAATCCCGCCAACGACTTTGGTCATCACTAACTTGCCGTCGCGGTTGAACCAGCGCGTAGCCACATCGGAGATCTTGCCGATGAGCGCTTCATATTCATCCTTGCCGTTGAACATGGAAGTCCACAGTTTGCGGTCTTCGCTCAACGAGGCGCGGACGTATTCGATGAACGGCGCGACCTCGGGGAAGGTGAGATGGTTCTCGAATTTGTGGAGTTCCGTCTTGGCGAAGATCCGGTCGATGGTGTTGAAGATATCGCCTTTGAAGCGGGAGGAGCCGGGCATCGGCGGGATGGTGGCGTTCGTCGCTTCTTTGATGATGTCGTAGAACATCTGCTTGTTCTCGGGCAGTGGACCGGAGACGAAGAGCCGTCCGCCGGGCTTCAGTACCCGATGAGCCTCGCCAAACGTAAAGTCCAGATTGGAAGCGTAGTAAATGGCGAAGGCGCTGGTGCACAGGTCGAAGGTGTTGTCCGCAAAGTTGAACGGCTTGTTGAAATCCAAAAACACGAAGTCGATCTTTGAGCCGCGTTCCATGTTCTTTGCGCGCGCCTTGTCCAGCAGTTCTTCCGAGAAATCACCGCCCGTGATTTTCGCGCCACCTTTAGTATAATCGTCGAACAGGAAAGAAAGTTTGCCCGCGCCGCAACCGACATCGAGAATCTTCATGCCCGCCTGAGGTTTAAGCAGGTCGTTCGTCCACACGTCAATGTTGGCTGAGCCGTATTTTTCGTGAATGTCGATGCGGGTGAGCAAATCTTTTGAAGTTTCCTGGTAATTGATTTCCATTGGGTTCTCCTGAAATGCCGTTGTTTGAGTAATCCCGCGTGATGCTCGCGGGACGTATCGAAACCAACGGGATTCAAAATGAATTTGTGATGAGGTGGTCTCGATAGGTGGCGCAAAGCGCCGCTGCTCGACCAACGATGTAACAAAATTATACCAAAAATAAACTAAAATTCATCCACTGAATTTTGGACGGACAAGATGAAAAAAACCATTCAAGCCGTAAAAGGCACGCGCGAGTTTTATCCCGAGCAGATGTTCCTGCGCAATTTCATTTATGAAAAAGTGCGCGAGGCTTCGCGGCTGTTCGGCTATCAGGAATGGGATGGTCCGTTCATCGAGCCGATCGAGTTGTATGCGGCAAAATCAGGCGAAGAACTCGTGAAGAAACAATCGTTCACGTTCGAGGATCGCGGCGGTGAATCGGTCACGCTTCGACCGGAGCTCACCCCGTCGCTGGCGCGCATGATCGCGGCGAAGCAAGGCGAATTGAATTTCCCCGTCCGCTGGTGGTCGTTCGGTCCGTTTTGGAGATACGAGTCGCCGCAACGCGGACGTTCGCGCGAATTCTTTCAATGGAACATTGACATGCTCGGAGTCGACTCACCCGAAGCGGATGCGGAACTCATCGCGGTGGGGGCGACGTTCCTGCGCTCGGTCGGACTCAGCCCAGAGCTGGCTCAGATCCTTGTGAATAATCGCCGCCTGATGGAATCGCAGTTCGACGCGCTCGGCATCCCGGCGGAGAAGCGCTTGGACGTTTCCAACCTCGTGGACCGTCGCACGAAGATGGATTCGACCAAGTGGGAGGCGTACGCGCTCGAGATCGGGCTGAGTCAAAAGCAACTCGACGGCTTGAAATCTCTGCTCGGTGATTTTGTATTGTGGAAACAAAGCGAAGAATTAACGCGCACGTTTGCCGCGTTGGAGGCGTTGGGCGTAAAAGAATATGTGAAGTTCGACCCGAACATCATGCGCGGCTTGTTGTATTACACGGGCACGGTCTTTGAAGCGTTCGACACGAGCGGCTCGGTGAAGCGCGCCATCTTTGGCGGTGGCCGCTACGACAATTTGCTCGAAGATGTCGGTGGACAGCCCTTGCCCGGCATTGGTTTTGCCATGGGCGATGTGGTGATCGGAATCATTTTGCAAGAAGCGGGGTTGGTTCCAGAGTTTCAACCCAGTCCCGCGCAGGTGCTGGTGACCGTGTTCGATGAAAAGTTGTTATCGCAATCGTTCGCGCTTGCGGCGGAGTTGCGCAAGGCGGGACTCAATGTGATGGTGTACCCTGAGCCGACGAAATTGCCGAAGCAGTTTAAATTTGCCGATCGGATGAAAATGAAGGTTGCGCTGGTGCTTGGTCCCGACGAGGAGGACAAAGGTTTGGTTGTAGTGAAAAACCTGACGAATGGCGAGCAGGTTCAGGTGGCGCGTGAAGCGGTTCTTGAATCCGTAAAAGGGATTTTGCAGAGTGCCTGAGCTGCGTCCTGTCACAAAGGAAAATTGGGAGGCGTTGATCGCCCTCAAAGTACGCGACGACCAGAAAAATTTCGTCGCGTCGAACCTGTATTCGATCGCGCAATCGCATTTCGGCGAGGAATTCGAAGGGCACTGGGACCTGCATCCGTTCGGGATTTATGACGGCGACACGCCCGTCGGTTTTTTGATGTACGGCTATAACTTCTCGCATCCGACACAACAGGCATTCATCATCCGTTTGATGGTGGATGAAAAATTTCAGGGTAGAGGATATGGGCGCTTTGGAATTCAAAAGGCATTGGAAATCTTCCGCGCCGACGAGCGTATCAGCGTGGTGGGAATCAGTTACGAACCTGAAAATGATGCAGCGCGCAAGTTGTACGCGCGTTTAGGCTTTGTGGAAACAGGACGCATCATCGAAGACGAAACGGAAGCAGTGCTGAGGTTGAGATAAATGAGCCGGTGTCGTAAGACAGCGGCTGTTTTGCAGTCTTTCGTTGTTCTGATCTTTTCCTCTCAACTCGCGAACTCCAAGATCCTTCGTCGGGCTCAAGGCAGGCTCGCGCGGTGAAGAAATATTATTCCATCGCAGGGATGATGGTTGCCGTCAACGCCGGGCGGGAGATATATCATGAATTTAAAGGTTCATTTTTACTAATGTTATATCAACCCATTTTTGATTTTTGAAAAACCGATTTCTTGAAGGCCAGGGCGCTCGCGAGTACCACCCATGAGATAACCTGCACCAGTCGGTATCCGCCGAATACGAGCGTGCTGTCCCCTCGAAACGCTTCGAGGAAGAGACGCGCGCTGGCTGTGAGCGCAGCGAAATTGAGAAATAAAATGCCGGGGGATAATTCAATTTTCCGAATCCACAGCAGGCTAAAAATGATAAGCGACGCAATCAACTCGTAAATTTGGGTTGGATGCCGCGTCGCGTTCCACAGTGCGATGCCCCATGGCAAGTCGGTGGGACTGCCGAAGGCCGTCCCTGCGGCGAGATGGGAGAGATGGATTCCAATTGCGAGAAAAGCGAAGATGAGAGTCAGCGCGTCGAGGGTTCTCCATAGTGGGAGGTGTTGTCTTTTGGCATACACAACACCGACGAGGATTACGGTGATGATTCCACTTGTAGAATCGAACAAGTCAATGTTGAGTGAAAATAAGTTGAGCGGGGAGTCTGCGAACGCGGAATAATGTCCCAGCGCGAAGAGAATCCGCCCGCCGATGAGGTAGCCAAACAAGGAGTAAAAGACGATATTGTTGAGCGCGTCTTTTGACACGCCGTGACGTTCACTTCGCTTCTCGGCGAGGGCGAGTCCGATCCATAAAGCGGCGACCACGAGTATGAGATCACGAGGAGGAGCGAAGAGTGTGCGGAAGGTTTCGATCATTTCAGGATGCTTTCCACCCTCGTCCGCAACAGCGCTTCCGCCATCGGTCCGCCAATGACGACCTCGTTGACGATTCCCTCGCGGGTGATGAAATAAGACGAAGGCAGTGAGCGAAGTTGGTAATCATTCGCCATGTCGCCGCTTTCGTCGAGCAGGATGGGGAAGGTCAGTCCGTGCTCGTCGACAAAGGGCGCGATCCTCCCCGGCGTATCTTGATAAGTCATGTTGACTGCCAGCACGACGAAACCCTTGTCTTTGTATTCGTTGTACACTTTTTCAATGGCAGGCATTTCCGCGCGGCACGGCGGGCACCACGTTGCCCACAGATTGACCAGTACGGCTTGCCCACGCAGGTCGGAAAGTTTGATGGTTTCACCCGTTGTGGTCACGAGTTCGAAGTCGGGGGCGAGGAAGCCTTGCTGGGGCGCGGCAGACATCCCTGCGGAAGACGCACCTGTTTCATCCCTGCTGAGATAGATCCAGATCAATCCCAACGCAAGGATGAGGATGTATAAAAATCGTCGGTTGTTGGCATGCATGGATAGATTTTACCTGGTTGATCAGTTTGGGTCGTTCCAAATGGCGAGGCGCGCGCCGGTGCGATCCAGCCATGCCAGCGTCACATTGCCGAGTGTATCGACGAACAATACGGGTTTGCCGGGATTGCCAAGTGATGGATCGCTGTTATCAGCAACAATCTCCGGAGGTGCAAATGTCGTTCCGTTATCGTCTGATGACGTGTAATACAGCATGTTGGCTCCACCGTTTTGACTGAGCGATTCCCACGCGACATGAATCCTGCCGCCGGGACCGATAGCAATGACAGGCAGGGTGTGATGCGAATCTTGATCGTGATTGATGCGCACGTTTGTCGAAAACGTTTTGCCACCGTCATTGGAGGATGCAAACCATGCATCGCCGCGACGAAATGCGCCGATCGGTTCGAAGCGTCCGTCCATCCACGCGACGAACAATGCACCGTTATTCATGACCATGGAAGGACCTGCAATCGGGCACGCGGGGATGTGCCAATTCGTATCGCTGACGCGCCTTGGCTCTTCGAATGATTCGCCTCCATTGTTTGAGTGGATCAAAAGGATATCGCGAATATCGCCGTTCGCGCCGCCTGCCTCCAACCCGCGATAGGCAATAAAGATGTCTTCAGGTGTAACCACAATCGATGGCTGGCAACACTCACACGACCCGCCTCCGACTCGCTCTGCTTCAGTGAATGATCGTCCACCATCGAAGGATCGCGTGAATTTCAAACTGCTTCCGTTGATCCATGCAAGCAAGGGATGTCCATCCTTGTCGAAAGCTAATTGCACCATGGCAACTTCGCCAGCATCTTCGGTTGCGGCGAGCACTGGGGGGTTGAACGTTTTGCCGCTGTCTTCCGATACGGCAAACCAAATGCCTGCTCCTTGAAAATTGGGCGGGAGTTCCAGCCAGGCAACAGCCACGCGGTTTGAATCATCCACAGCAATTGCCGGCTTCTCTACGGGCAATATATGCGCCTGTGAATTCCCGGTTGCGAGGACTGTGTCGCTAAAAGTCCGACCGGCGTCTATGGAACGTGAAACGTACAGGCTGTGTTCCATTCCGTAGGCTAGATAAAGTTCGCCGTTTGAGTTTCCCGCGATCGAAATTGAACGTGCCTCTGGTAATTGATATGCGTCAAATTGCAGCGACGATTCGGTCGCTTGTTGTTGGGAGCAACTGAACAGCAACACGGCGTAAATACATACCATCAACTGTAACTTACCTGATTTCATTAGATTCTCCAGCAAAACAATTTCTATGCACTGCATTGTACGAAAATCTGTTGTTTCCGCAACCCTCCAGAGTATCTGTTGCCATTCGTTGGTTTTCACACACTCTCTGTGAGTGTCTTGCCGATGGTACAATCGAATAAATCCAAATCGTCAGGCATGATATGACAAACGACCTTCAATCCCGCGCGATCAACACGCTGCGATTTCTATCGGCGGACGCCGTGCAACAAGCCAATTCGGGTCATCCCGGACTTCCGATGGGCGCGGCGGCGATGGCCTTCACACTCTGGACGCGTCACTTGCGCCACAACCCGCGCAACCCCAAGTGGATGGGACGCGACCGCTTCATCCTTTCGGGCGGGCATGGTTCAATGCTCCTCTACTCGCTCCTTCATTTGACCGGGTACGCTGTGAGCCTTGACGATATCAGGAACTTTCGACAGTTCGGCAGCATCACGCCGGGCCATCCTGAATATGGGC
>Ga0073934_10010880_pt1 | contig 11167 bp, 12 predicted proteins | sample LarsenN4metaG_FD_76834 | JGI IMG/M metagenome (GOLD analysis project Ga0073934, IMG submission 76834) | Hot spring sediment bacterial and archeal communities from British Columbia, Canada, to study Microbial Dark Matter (Phase II) - Larsen... ...
GCCTCCCTTATCTCTGCAGTTATCTCTTTTGTTGTTATAATCAAACTATCCCTGTGTTTCCTGCCCTTCTCTTCATAGCCATCATTCAGGGCTATCACGGGACAATCGCCATGCAATGCCTCGCCCTTCGCAATTCGACTCCTTAGGTATCCAAGCAGATACCCGCATCCTTCAGTTGTCAGGAACGTGAGATACTGATGCCTTGCCTTGCTCAACGGCCTCCTTACTACTATCATAGCTGGAATTCTTTTGAAGCATACATCATATCCACGTACAGCAAGGTCTGGAATGTCTGATATGCGCAGTGCATCACTTCCATCACTCTTTCCTAAGGATTGCGGCCTCAATCCAGCAAATGCCATCAAACTTATGCTTGCCCTTGCTCTCAGTGTTGCTGCATTAATCATGTCTTTCAGTTCATGCTTAGAAGGAACCTTCTCGTCCTGCAGTGTGACAGCTATGTCTGCATTTGCTATCTTTACCCTCCTCTTGAGATCTATGTAATTATACGAAAGCCAGGACTTCAGTGCCTTCATGATATCTTCAATGTAGCTTGGCGCATACTGCTCTGACTCCAATCTTGATACATGGTCGTGCAGAAGATCCTCCAATTTTCTTATATCCATTCTTCCCATCTCCGCCAGGTCTTTTGGAAGCATATTGTGTCGCTCGCAAAACAGATTCAACCTTCGCAATCTGACATCAGCGGTTAACCTGCTTCCCCTGCATAGATTCTCGTACCATCTCCTTACATCACCATCCTCCAACAATCTTCTGGCGCTTCGCAATGCTCTACAGGGAGAAAGCTTCCCCCTGGGCTTAAGGGGATTCGAACGCTGGAGTAGGTGGACCGGGTGGGATTTGAACCCACGACCTCTCGCTTGCGAAGCGAGCATTACTACCCCTGAACTACCGGCCCTTTGATTGATTCAATCCTAAGATTAATTATACTTTGCAGTTCTTTCAAATGAGAACTCGAATTATTGCTGCTCCGTTCCGCACTGTGGGCAGAACTTTATTGTTGTTTTGATCTTCACACCACACTCCATGCAAAACTTTGTCTCCGGTGTTGCTTCCTCCGCTTGAGGATAAAGCTTCCTAACTTTGTAGAACTCTGTAACAGCTCCAGAAGGTTTGAAGACACTTTCATCCTCTTCTGCAGTTGGTGTAAAGGGAATGTCCTTGATTTCTATGAATACCATCAATCTAGGCACTCTATGCTTTGGATGCAAACCATCTTCATTAGGGCACTTGTTTGCTTCTAAATTACAACCAACATCAACTAATTCACCGAGCCAGTATGCAAACTTCTTCAGTGTCATCTCTGGTGTAGAGTATGTTAGCGTATGAGTGGACATGTATTGTTCTGCAGCCATTCTCCCATTGAACACTTTCATACCGTTATCTTACAATAAAGATGTAATATCTCTTTTCTTATTTTTGAGGGCTGCCACATTTAGTGCAAAACTTTGCTTTAACAGGAATCTGGGCACCGCATAGAGAACATGATTTCGTTGACGCTTCCTCCTTTGGTGGGATAAAAGTTGGTGCATACTGGGGTGTTGATAAACCTCCCATCATCTCTGGTCTTAATGATGGTGATGGTTTTGTTACCACTTCAGGTCTCTTTGACTCTTCGCCTATGGCATTGTTCAATTCCAGCACCACCTTTACAGTAAGAAAGCCCAAGGAGGAGAATGCCTTCATAAAACTACCCATCTTTTTGAAAAACTCTTTCTCTGAAATCTTTCCCTGTTGGTAAAGTGTCTCAGCATCTAAAAACTCCTCATAAATTGCCTGTATATCATTGGCTAACTGTTTCAATTTATCTGCCAAAGGTCCTCTAGTACCATAACCTAGTCCCCCCATGCGAAGTAACTTGTCGTATAAACTATTTAAAAGCTATTAGCAAAAATTTTGCAAATGTTTTTTGAATATGTGAAAAATTGCAAGATGTGAAAAAACTCAACGTCCTTGAGTGGACAATACAGACATGTGACTATATAATTGAGCGTATGTTATCAAAAATGGAGGTGTTTGGATCACCGAAAATTGCGCCATCTGTGGCGCTAAACTAAAACCTCACACAAAACCACTAAAATTGAGCGGTGGAAGGGATGGTATTGCGTGTTCAAGCAATTGTTACAATACTTATCTGGTAAGGCTGAAGAACAGACCGGCAACAGGAAGCACGTCCAGTTAATTTACGGTCTATAGCAAACAGGATTTCAATCAGGTAATGAAAATTTTAGGGAAAAATTTGCAAAGGAACGGTCATTAACCGTTCTGCAACGATTGTTCGAGAAATCTCTTCAAAACGTCCTTTGAAGTTGCTCCCACATGCTGTCCGATTATCCTATCACCCTTGAATACTAACAACGTTGGTATACTGAATATTTCATACTTTGCAGCTATATCCTGATTTTCATCCACGTTCAACTTGTAAAACTTTACCTTGCCCTCGTACTCTCTCGACAGGTCTTCTATCACTGGTGAGACCATTCTACATGGCCCACACCACTCAGCCCAAAAATCCACTAGTACAGGTGTTTGCGATTGTACTATATCTTTACCCCATGTTTTTGAAGATGTTGGTTGCACGTTAGCCATGCCTATCATAAGCGCATAGGATGTAAGTTATATACGTTCACATTAACGGCTTATCAATTTTTAAACAACTTTCTGCAAGTAATGCCATGAGTGATCAGCTGGAAAAGAAAACATTGAAGGGCTCTGGAGGATATGTAATTGCTAACCTTACCCCGCAGGAAATAAAGAAAGGCAGGCTTGCTGGTGCTGATCTCTTCCTTGGCGCTGTTGGTAGAATAGAGGAGAGAAGGGTCCTTCAGTACTACTGTAAAAACTGCAATAAAGAGTTCGATGGTGCACCAGAAATAAGGTATGAGAAGGTAAATCAGGAGGTTGCTAAAGGCTGCATATTGGCAGAGCAGGGTGAATACATATGCGAACAATGCGGTTCTGTAATAGCACAATACAAGAAATTTGCAGAGCAAGATGAGGTTAGTACTCCTGTAGAATCAACATACATGCAAGATGGGTTTATTGCTCTTAGGAAATTAGTAGGAATGAGCGTTTACGATTCAAACGCAACACTGATAGGAACTGTGAAGGATCTGGGTCTCAGGGATGGTAGAACGAAAATTGTTATGGTGATCTCCACTGCGGAACAGACGGAGAAGGAAATACCCTGGGATATTGTTATGAAAATAGGTGACATAGTTTTGCTCAAGACAAAAGAGCAGGAAACTAAAGTAGCTAAAGGTAAGTGCGGTAAATGTGGCTTTCAGAACGAAGAGAACTCAAGATTCTGTGAGCAGTGCGGAAGCAAGTTATCCTGATTCTTTCTTTGCCTCTGCTTCAACTTTAGAGGCTGTCTTGAATTTATCAACTTTGAATATCCTGCTAAAGTATGCTTGCTGATCCTCCGAAAGTTCCTCCATAGGATCATCTTCCTTAACACCAGCCAGATGCTTCGCGAGTTTCTTCTTATAGCTTAGTTGCATCTGTCTTGCAATGTTTATTCTTTGAGCCTGAGGCGAACCTGCTCCGTGCATAGATTCTGTTAGGTAACCAACTGCGTTGCGACCAAGCGTCATATTTTCTATCAATCGCAATATACGGATCCTGTTTTCTACACTAACTCCCTTCCTTCCCTTTAGGTACTTCTTCAGCAACGGACCTGTTACTGGATTATTGAACTCTTTTTCGGATGGAAGCGTAACTACCAAACCGCCAGCGATATCTTGGGCAAGTCTTGCCAATTCATAGGGGAACCTCGTTACATTGTGCTTGCAAACATTTGCGAGCATATCATCATTAATGTAATTACCTGATTTGGTTTTGTATGACTCGTATGAAGATGCTATACCAGCGCCATAGATAGTCTCATTCAAGTGCGTCATCTCAACCAACTTGTCTCTAATATGTGAAGCGTCTGGCACACCGTTGTAATCTGCAATTGCGGCTGCAGCGCCGATTACCACATCTCCCAAACCGGTCTTGCATACATAGCTCCTTCTGTGATAAGTAGTGAATCGCTCAACAAGCATTGAAGCGAACTCTGTCTCCCCATTCATGAACACATGTTTCCATGGTACGAAAACGTTATCGATTACAATCATAGCCTCCTGTCCAGAGTATAATGCATTTCCCTGATCTATCTCCCCTCCCTCCATGGATCTTGTGTCACATGACTGGCGACCATAGATGTATGATAGACCAGGATGATCTACAGGTATAGCACACACTATAGCGTAGTCCTTGTCCTTCTCTGTTAACCTCATGGTAGGCATGGCTATTATCCAGTGAGAGTTAATGCAACCAGTCTGGTGCGCCTTTGCACCCTTGATCACAACGCCATCTTCCCTTCTCTCCACAATATGCACAAACATATCTGGATCTTCCTGTTCCGATGGCCCCTTACTCCTATCTCCCTTGGGATCAGTCATTGCGCCTCCTATGATAAAATTCTCATCCTGCACATATTTTATAAAGTCCTTCAAGCGCTGATGATAGTTGGTACTATACTTTTCATCAATTTCATATGTTACTGAAAAGAGAGAGTTAATGGCGTCCATGCCAACGCATCGCTGGAAACATGTCCCCGTTATCTGCCCTAACCTTCTCTGCATCTTATTCTGCAAAACGACATCGTCAATGCTTTCAGTTACATGCAGAAACCTGTTAACACGCTTGCCGGAGATCGAAGAATATGCCGTTGTCAGTTCTGGATTTTCAACCGCAAGATCATATGTTGCTGCAACAGCATTGATAGAAGGACGGATCATCGGATGATCTACTGGTTCCTTTACCAGTTCGCCAAAAAGGTATACCTTCAGGTTACGTCCACGTAAGCTCTGAATGTACTCTTGGCCATTACGTATTGGCATCTCCAATATCTGCTATGATGTTAATAATATATAAATGCTTTAGGACGATTTACTTCGCTGATTTATCGCAAGACCTATTCTGACATCAACTGCCTTACATCCCTTTCCTTCCTCTAACACAAGTAATGGATTCATATCAAATTCTGCAATTTCTGGAAAATCAGTAACAAGTTGGGAAAGTCTTAACAGGCAATCGACAAGTGCATTCACATCAGATGGCTTCTCTCCCCTAACTCCCTTGAGCAACTTGCTGGTCTTTATTGATTCTATCATATCCCTAGCATCCCACTCGCCTATAGGTGTAAGCCTGAACATAACATCCTTAAGCACTTCAACGTATATGCCTCCCATTCCAAACATTACCAATGGACCAAACTTTGGATCCTGCTTTGCTCCAATGATGGTCTCCTTGCCTCCCCTTACAAGTTCCTGCACCAAAACCCCAAGAATCTTCGCATCAGATTTGTAATTCTTTGCACTTGCCATTATGCTTTTGTATGCATTCCTAACCTCCTGTTCATTTGCTAAATTGACCTTCACACCACCAGCATCTGATTTATGTATGATATCAGGTGATGCGATCTTCATAACCACAGGATAACCTATCTCCTGCGCAGCCTTGACACATTCACTTTCATCCTTGACAAGAATACTCTTTGGAACAGGGAAGCCATATGCCTTCAGCACCTCATATCCTTCCTCTTCCAGCAAATTACCTCTTCCTTGCTTGATTACATTGTTCAAGACTTCCCTGACACTTTCTCTGTCTGCCTTGAATGTCTTGATTTCGCTCCTAGGCGTGTTTAGCCATGCCTTGTAATCATACATAGATTTGAGTGCTCTGATGGCAAACTCTGCATACATGTAATGCGGCACGCCTCCTTCAGACATTACTCGCTTGTTTTCTGTACCTTCGGCAAGGCCCATTAGGCTTGCGAGTGTTGTCTTGCCTTTCGTCTTTGACATTTTCACAGTAACACGGGCCAAACCATCATAGTCTAAAGTGGCTGAGGGTGTGCACATAACTACCACTGCTCCACAATTTGGATGATCTAGAACTACATTTAGCACGTTCTCAAACCTTGTATAGTCAGCATCACCCACAATATCAACCGGATTTCTTGATGAGCCATAGGTGGGTATCATCTGATTAATCTTTGGCCTGATATCTTCTATGTTCGCCATCTTCAATCCATATTTGGAAAGTGCATCAGTAGAAATTATTCCGGGGCCTCCAGCATTCGTAACTATTACCACACCTTCATCGGGCAATGGTTGTTTTGCAAAAGCAGTCGCATAATCGAAGAGCTCCCCCATACCATCAACACGAATAACCCCCGCCTGCCTGAAGATCGCATCATAAACTTCATCTGCCCCCATTAATGCGCCTGTATGGGACATAGCAGCTCTAGCGCCTTCTGGAGTGCGTCCTGCTTTCAGCACCAAGATTGGTTTCCTATGCTTTGATTCCCTAGTAATTCTTCTGCAAACATCAATGAACCTTCTTCCATCACTGATATCTTCCAAATACATTACAATGACCTTTGTCTGTGGATCGTTCTCAAGCATTTCAAGCAGATTGGTTTCATTCATATCCACTTTGTTACCAATGCTTATCACTGCTGAGAAACCTATGTCCTGAGCAATTGCATCTTCTACCAGTGCAGCACAAATAGCGCCGCTCTGCGATATCAAGGCAATGTTACCTGTTTTCGGTGTGATCTTTAGAAAAGTAGAATTCATCATAGTTTGAGGAGCGAGATTCATCACACCCAAACAGTTCGGCCCTATTATCCTTACACCATACTTCCTGCCCATCTCCGCCACTTGATTCTGTAATACTTCGCCCTCACCTCCAACCTCCTTGAAACCTGCAGTGATTATGATTGCACCTTTGATACCCTTCTTTCCACATTCCTCAATAACAGCTGGCACTATCTTGCTTGGTGTAACTACTACTGCAAGATCAATGTTATTTGGAACATCCAGTACGCTCTTGTACGCTTTCTTGCCAAAAACTGATTCATGAGATGGTGTAATAGGATAAACCTCGCCCTTGTATCCATTCAAGATATTTGATATTATGGCCTTTCCAATCGTACCAGGCCTTTCTGAAGCGCCTACAACTGCAATAGATTTCGGAGCCAAAAAAATGTCATAGCTCATGAATGCCCAACGCCAAACTTGATCAGGAGACAGTTAAATAAATTATGCTATGCTTTAACCTGCAACTCTTATCAAACCATGTGTTGGAGGAGTAAGCGGGTCAGGTAGCGTCATGCTTCTCCATATAAACACATCAACAGTAAACTCTCCTCTTGCCTCTGCAAGGAAGAATATTGTAGGTTTGATCGTCCTGTTTGGCAGCAATACCAAATTTTCTACCCATGCTATAAAGATAGGTATGCCTTCCTCATCCTTTACCTGCACTATATATGCAAATGTTCTTTCATCTGCAAATCTGTTAATGATTTCGGCTTGCACACCGACCATCTGACCAGCGACAAATGAATCAACTCTATTTCCTTGAGAATCAACGAATGATGGATTTGATAATGTAAAGTTTGGCCTGAATACAGGAAAGCCATTTGTTACAGCAAATGTAGCATTTCTAAAACTCCAGTCTGTCATATTTCCAGTATCTATGCCATTAGGAAATCTCTGCCATGTTCTATCATCATCACTTTCATCGGAAAGTGTAGGAGTTCTGTTAATTTCGACCGAGTCTGGTGATAGCAATACAATAGACTCGGCTCTTTCTTCAAATACTCTAGATTCGAATGGTATTACCAAATATCCATTGGGTTCTATTACAATGCCAGATGCAATTGCTAGAGTCCTACCAGATTTTATACCCTTTATCAGAAAACCACTGATATCAAGTAATGTATTTCCCGGATTGTATATCTCTATCCATTGCCCTCCTGCTGTTTGTGGACCAGGAGGATCAAGTTCTAACTCATTTATCTTGAGCAATGCCGCCTGACTATACGCATCCATGAATGGGATGCTGATAACAATTGCAAGAAGGAATAATGGAATTATTAGATATTTACCGGTCATTCTGCTAATGTAGAGAGACGTGGTTTTTATCTCTATCCTTCAGATGTGAAGAGGCGGTAAATTTTACCAGTGTTCTCATCAACATAATTCCAACTAGCGTCCAACTTGACTTCGGAGAATCTAGATCTTGCAGATGGATGCATGCCGTTGTATATGCTTTCGCTTATTACTATATGATCTGGCTCTGCAAGTGAAGATATTTTTGATGCCATGCTTATTCCATATCCAAGAATATCGACGTGTGATCTCTCTCCCTTTCCATATTGTATCACTGAATGTACGCCAACATCAATACCTATCTTTACTTTCAATTCAGGATAATCATATTGATTCAAGACAGGATTGATGCCCTGCTGCAAAACGGTAATCATAGAACGCGCTGCATTGACAGCTGTGTCAGTAGCCATATAGAAATTCACATCTGCAGGGAAATAGGCGATGACAGCATCTCCAACGTATTTTAATACATAACCTTCAAAATTCAAAATTGCAAAGGCCATCTCTTGGCTGAAGGTCTGCATTATTGCAGCGAGCCTCTCTACTTGAAGAACTCTGGTCATTCTTGTTGAACCTACAAGGTCTGCTACAAGCACAACGAAATTCTTTCTGCTATTTACATGCTTACGTAGATATTGAACTGATTTATCGAGACTAGCTTCAAACTGCAGGCCAGTTTTCAGGGCCTTCCAGACCCTTGCTCGGGTTTCAGAGATATACGTATTAGTATCAACGATTTTTTTCGATGTAACTTCCTCTGACAGAAGATCTAGTATATCTTGAGGAATTGATTGTTTTTCAATCTGATCACTTGTAGTATCATTTTGCGGATCCGTTTCTTTTGTTTTCTTATCATTAGAATGCAACGTTTACACAATATTGAATTTTGATATAAATACATATGTGAGATAAATGGTTCTAAATCTTCTCATTAATGTGTTTTTGTAAAGCACTTTTAATCTTGTCTGCTCGTTTTGACAATATCTCCACAAATTCTTTGAATTCTTCTTCCGTAGCATCTCTTTTGAGAACGCGTCTAGTCTGGTAGTGAAACGCGTTGTAGATTCTTCCAAATGCTATTCCTAGTGCAGTCTGCTCCTCATCTTCTATTAGTTCTTTCAATCTTTTGGTTATAGTAACAATTTCGTTTGAATTGTTAATGACATCGTCTATCTTTGCACTCATTATATCTCTGATTCTATTGTCCACGAAAATAATACAGGATAGTAGCATATTCGCTTTTCTGCTAGTGTGCAGGGGATAGACCTATGAAGGTTCGTGCAGATATCAGCGTAGCACTGTCCTGAGCAACTAGGGCAAGTACGGGATGTGCACCAATTTCTTCCGCGAAGAGATCAATTTCCTTGTTCATACCTCCTTTTACACTGCGCAACAATTCTGATAGTTGCATTTCCTTGGCAATGACCTGTATTGCCCATCTCTCCTTCCCCTTTCTTGCTACTATATATCGGTCATCATTATTTTTAGCAAGTTTGATCTTCCAGCCAAATTTCTTAAGCTCAACCGCTATGATCGTATGACCGTGCTTTCCAACAAGATAGGGTACATTTGTCTTTGAATGTATAAGGTATGGTAATTCCTGATGCGAGCCTTTTCCGTAACTTATGTGCTTTAGATCATCTTCGCTGCCAGTAGGCATTAGAAGCATAAGCATGCAATTTCCATAAAAGGATTAAAGTCGAATGATGGGATGTTCTTTGTTTGGATAAACTGACTCGCCTTCCAGCGCTTGTGTGGTAGCACGCTTCCTATACTCGCAGAGTTCTTTATTTCACCATTGGCATAATTGCGTTTAACTAGAAAGGATTGTTCAAACCTTTTCATTTCTATGTAATCTTATTGGCCTTTGAAAATGCTTTGAATGCCTTTGATTCATAATCAAATGCAAGTTGGAAAAGTTCGTTCGATTTCTTATATTCCTCTTCATCATCAGTTACAATATAGTTTCGCAAATGCCTATTGCTCTCCAATTCATACTGCAATGATAATATGCTCATTTCATGTCCCTCCCTGAACTTCTCTGGAGGCTCCAAGGATTTCAATTTGGATGCCAGCGATTCCAACTGCTGCAAATTGCTGTCAGTTATCCCGAGCATCTCTTCATCATCTATCAGACTATTCTTCCATTTTCCAATTGAATCTTCATAACTTGAGGTAAGTGCCATAGATTGATCCGATATCTCCTGCAACTGCCTAACATAATCTTCTATGCTTGATTGTTGCGAGGCAAGTATCGCGTTCACACCTACCACAGCTGCAACTATTCCCACAGCAATAGATACTACTAATATTCTCTGTGAACCAGTTTTAGTGCGTCTCGGCATTTGTGGTAAAATTAGTGATGTGTGTTAATAGTCTTTCTAGGTTATCGTTTCTTTATTGACAGTGTTTTCTGAACCTCGCTTATGCTGCTAATGAACTTCTTCTTCGCCTCAAACTCGTCAGACACCTTCACCACTATTTCGGAAGGAGATAGCATCACATCCTTAACCACTAATGGAGCGCTTAAGCCTAAGAGCTCGCTCAGTATGTCAAATATGTTGCTAAACTGCGCTCCATTTCTGTATGTATAAATCGTGTTACCGTCATTAAATCGTGGTTTAGGTTCCAATGGGATGATAAGATCTGAGGAGGTTATCTCTGTCATGAAGGTGGCCATATCGTTATTTATTGTGTCGGCAAGTGTTTCATGCTGTGCTTCAAGCTTCTCCTTAAGACTTTCCAGAGTGCCAAGTTCATCACGATACTCCATCCCAATCATCTTCGCGAAGGTTGATTCTGTTGCACTCTTTAATGGCAGCTCATGGACCTTTGCATTCACATGCGCCAATTCGCTATCGACCTGTGCTAGCTGCTGCCTGTTTTTCTTGATCCTGCTTGCAAGTTCTTCCAGATAAATAAAATCAACCACTTTACATCACTTTAGCTAAAGTGATGGACAACATCCATCAGACTCTGCTTGAATTCTTCATTGGCAAGTCCCCATCTTGCATACTCTTCTCTGAACGAGTCCCACGAATGTTCTGCTTCTGTTGCTATATCAAGTATCTTCTGACCTATTGCCTTGGTATTGATAAGTATTGTAATATTTGCAGGCTCATTTTCAAGTATGGGTATCTTTACGAATATCATTCTAGAATCCTCGATATTGAACCTGTCCTTTATCACTGCCTTCA
>Ga0073934_10010881_pt1 | contig 11167 bp, 9 predicted proteins | sample LarsenN4metaG_FD_76834 | JGI IMG/M metagenome (GOLD analysis project Ga0073934, IMG submission 76834) | Hot spring sediment bacterial and archeal communities from British Columbia, Canada, to study Microbial Dark Matter (Phase II) - Larsen... ...
CGGCGCCCGCTTGCGGTTCCTGCTGTACGTCGCGCTGTGGAGCCTCCCGCAAGCTGGGCCAAATGACACGCTGGCCTTGCACGGCGGGCTGATGGCGCTGGTGTGGATCTCCCTCGCCGCCTGGGTGCTGCTCGCGGGTTCGTGCCTGACGGTATTCCGCACGCTGCTGTGGGACCACCCGCTGGGCACGTGGGAGATCCGCCCTGATTGGTGGTGTGGCATCATCGCAACTGCGGCGGCGGCGGCGCTCATCCTCTCGGTGTGGACGATGCCCTAGCGAATCCCGATTGGCGGAGCCAGACAACCGCTCCGGATGCTTACTGCGCGGCGGCGAAGCGCTCGGCGTATTCGAGCACCCATTGGTCGACCTGCTGCCGCAGGCTGTCCAGGTCCAACTGGTTAAGGAACTGGTAGGTGGACCGGTTGATGACTTCCTTGTTGGCGATGGCGCCGCGGCCGACGACTTCCAGGATCCGCGAGCTGCTGTAGCTCCGCACCAGCAGCTCGAGGTGGCTGTATTCGTGTGTCAGGGGCCGGCCGTGGCGGGAACGCAGGTCGTCCCGGCGGACTTTGGCGCCGTAGCCGTCGGCACTGAGCACGGTCTGGAACTCAAACCCGGGAAACGTCTCTGCCAACTGTTTCAGGCACGCTTCCAGGTGGTCGGACAGTTCGACCCGCGCCTGGGCATGGAGTGCCTTCGACTCCTCTTCGGAGAGCTGCGCCAGCGCCCGATTGCGGGCGGATTCGGATCGCCGCTGCTCACCCCGCTGCACCGCGCGCTGCAACCGTTCGTGAAAATCCATGAATCGTGTCCGTCGAGGCGACCGATCGTCCCTCAATTTTAAGGGCCGCGCGGACCTGGCGAAAGCGCACGCCGCGCGCGTTTCGCCGGCGATGGAGCACGTCACGGGCGAGGCGGTGTGTAATCTCTACATACGGCGTGGCAAAAACGCCTTCGTGAAACGCATCGACCGCGGTCAATCGCGAGGTTTCCATCGACAATTCGTCAAGTCTGCGGTTTGGCGCGCCGCGTGCTATTCGGCCCGACAGCCACACCACCTATTGCCCGTTGGAATCGCCGCCTCGATAATGGGTGACGATGGGCCGGGGGCCGAATTGAGCCCGAGGAGTGTGGTCGATGGGATGGAACGACGTCTTCCAGCGGGTTGCGCCGAACCTCTGGGAGTCGCTCGCGGTTGCCGCAGCGATCGTGATTCTGTTATGGCTGACTTTGCGGTTGAGGGCATGGTTTCGCGACGATGCCGCCGGTGACGACAATGCCATCCACCTCCTCTCCGACCTGCGCGAATTGCACGAGCAAGGTGGGCTGACCGAAGAGGAATTCCGATCCATCAAGACGCGGTTGGCGCAGGCCGCTGCCGGAGCCGGACCGTCGCAAACCAAAGTCCTGACGACGCCACGAGCTCTGGCAACACGAGCGGCAGAATCCGCCGCAGCGACATCGACCCCAACCTCGCTTAATGGACGAAGCGACCCGCCCGAGCAGGGACTGATCGGGCCGACGGCAACAGACGCCACCGAAGAGGGCCCAGGACGCGCCACGAGTTGACCCCCCGTGACACTGCCCCGTGACAAACGGCTGCGCTGAAGGAAACCTGATGCCTGGTCGCGATTTCATGTCTGCCGGAAAACGTGGTCCCACCGGCAAGAAGAACGCCAACTGCTCCTTCTGCCGAAAAAGCTATCGCGAAGTCGGCCCCCTCGTCGAAGGGCCCGACGAAGTCTATATCTGCGGCGAATGCATCGAGCTCTGCCAGTCCATCCTGGATCAGGAGCGCCGCCGCCGCGGCACACCCCCCAAGCTCTTCAACCGAGTCCCTTCGCCGCGCGAAATTTGCGCGTACCTCGACCAGTACGTCATCGGCCAGGACCGCACCAAGAAGATGCTGTCGGTGGCGGTCCACAACCACTACAAGCGGCTGATGGCGACCTCCGACGTCGATAATGACATCGAGATCGAGAAATCGAACATCCTGCTCATCGGGCCCACCGGCTCGGGTAAGACGCTGCTGGCCCGCACGCTGGCTCGCATGTTGCAGGTGCCCTTCGCCATCGGCGACGCCACCACCCTCACCGAAGCCGGCTACGTCGGCGAAGACGTCGAGAACCTGCTGCTCAAACTGCTGCACGCCGCCGACTTCGACATCGAAGCGGCCCAGCGCGGCATCGTGTTCATCGACGAGATCGACAAGATCGGCAAGACCAGCCAGAACGTCTCCATCACCCGCGACGTGTCGGGCGAGGGCGTCCAGCAGGCGCTGCTCAAAATGCTCGAAGGCACCATTGCCAACGTGCCACCGCAGGGCGGCCGCAAGCACCCGGAGCAGCAATACATCCAGATCGACACCACGAACATCCTGTTCATCTGCGGCGGCACGTTCGTCGGGCTGGAGGAGATCATCGCCCGCCGGCTCGGCAAGCGGACGATCGGCTTCGGCGGCAACAACGGCGACGGGCTGGAAGACCACCGTAAGCGCTCGGGCGCCCTGCTCAAGAGTGCATGCACCGACGACATCATCGAATTCGGCATGATTCCCGAACTCGTCGGCCGTCTGCCGGTGGTGAGCGCGCTGGCCCCGCTCACCGAAGACGACCTGGCGCGGATTCTCGTGGAACCGAAGAATTCGCTGATGAAGCAGTACCAGAAGTTCTTCCAGATGGAGAACGCCGAGCTGACCTACAGCGACGACGGCCTGCGGGAGATCGCGAAGATCGCCATCGAAAAAGACACCGGCGCCCGCGGATTGCGGTCGGTCGTCGAGGAAGTCATGTTCGAGGTGATGTACCAGCTCCCCGATCTCGAACCCGGAAAGAAGTACGAACTCAACGCCCAGGCGGTCCGCAGCAAAGAGCTGCGCCCGCTGGAAGAGAACAACAAAGCCGCGTGATCAGGAAGCCCAGGGATCGCTTTCCCTGGGTCTTTCTGTTGAGCGACGCGTACCCTCGAAGAGTCCCAGGGATAGCGATCCCTGGGCTTCTATCATCAATGGCGATTCTTCTTGGCTTTCGGCGTCGTTTCGTGCGGCAGATCCTGTTTCGCGAGCACCACAAACTCGTCGCGCAGCCGCGTCCACACCTGCTCCAACTCGCGCGCCTTTTCCGGCTGTGTGGATGACAAGTCGTGCGCTTCCGCGCGGTCGGTCTTGAGGTCGTACAGCTCCCAGGGGCCATTCTCACCCGCGGCGACCAGCTTCCAATCGCCGACGCGCACCGCGCGGTTGCCTTCGTGCAGCCACCAGAGCGCATCGTGCGTGACCGTGCCGTCTTTCGTGAACGCAGGCACCAGGCTTTTGCCGGGGGATGTGGGCACTGGCTTGCCGTCCCACACTTCCGGGCGCTTGCCGCCGGTGACCTCCAGCACTGTCGGCACGATGTCGATCAGATGTCCGGGGTTGTGCCGCAGTTCGCCCTTCGCGGCAATCCCCTTCGGCCAGTGTGCGATGAGCGGCGTGGAAATGCCTCCTTCGTGGACCCACGTCTTGTGCCGGCGAAACGGCGTGTTCGCCGCACTCGAGAATCCAGGACCGAGACATAAGAACGTCGCCGCCGAACCGGGTGCCGCCGTGGGATCGTGCCCGTCGCCGCGGACCATGATCTCCGCACTGGCGCCGTTGTCCGAGGCGAACAGGATCAGCGTGTTCTCGAAAGCGTTCATCATGCGCAATTGCTGCAGGATGCGGCCGATCTCCTGGTCCATGCGGTCCACCATCGCCGCGTGCACGGCCATTTTGTCGGCCTGGAAGCGGCGCTGTTCGCTGGACAGCTCCGTCCACGGCAGCGGCCGGTTCACCTCGCCGGAGCCGAGCTTCACGAGATCGTCCGGGAAGTGATACGGCGGTCCCACATCGCGCTCCAATGCGGACAAGTCGCACGATAGCAGGCCCATCGACTTCTGCCGCTGCCACCGCACCTGCCGCATCGACTCCCAGCCTGCCACGTATTTCTCTCGGTATTTGGCGACGTCGTCTGCCAGCGCCTGCAGCGGAAAATGCGGCGAGGTGTACGCCACATAGGCGAAGAACGGCTGCTCCTTGTGCTTCGCCGCGTGCTCGCTCAGGAACTCCAAGGCGTAGTCGGTGATGAGGGTGGTGACGTATTTCGGGCTATCCTTCGGAATGGCGGGCAGCTTTTCGTCGTCGAGGAAATGGTTCTGCGGGGCAAAGTAGTGATTGTGGTCTTCGAGGCTGTACGAACGATCGAAGCCGCCAGCCAGCCTTGAGCCGTCAACGTGCCATTTCCCGGAGTGATACGAGCGGTAGCCCAGCGGTTTGAGCAAATCGGGGAGCAACAGCGCCCAGGCCGGCCGCGTCCCTTTTCCGCCGCTGGTCATGCCGGGCAGTGCATCGCGTCGCACTTGTTGGGCGTAGTATCCGGTGAGCAACGCCGCCCGCGACGGCCAGCAGCGGGCCGTGTTGTAAAACTGCGTGAACCGCAGCCCGTTTCTCGCGAGGCCGTCCAGGTTGGGCGTCGCAATTTCGCCGCCGTAGCAGCCGAGATCCGAATAGCCCAGATCGTCGGCCAATACGATGACAATGTTCGGGCGGCTTGCATTGCCTTCGGCAAACGCCGTAGAACACGGCCACAGCGCGGTGAGTGCGATGGCAGCCGCTCGCAGGATTTGAAGCATCCCGGACGATCTCCTCGTTCGAGGAACTTGGAACCAGTCAATGCGACATGGAAGTTGAAGGGCATTGTCCCGATGCCAGCCGCCGCGGTCAAATCGAATGGCAGTGACTCCGCGTCAGATCTCCCGCCGATCCGCATTGCTCACCGGCCTGGTGCAAGGCGTGGGACTTCGACCGTTCGTGCACGGCCTGGCCACGCGGCTGGGGCTGGGCGGGTTCGTACGGAACGAAGCGGGGCAAGTGCGAATTGAAGTGGAAGGGGAAGCTTCGGCACTCGATCGCTTCTGCATCGACCTGTCGGCCGGGCTGCCTCCGCTGGCTGAGATTCGTGAGCTGCTGTGGTGCGATTGCGAGCCGCAAAATGAGCGAACGTTCCGCATTGAAGCCAGCGTGTCGTCGGTTGCGAGTGCGGTTCAGATTTCGCCCGACGTCGCGCCGTGTGCCGCCTGCCTGACCGAACTGTTCGATCCGCGCGACCGCCGCTATCGCTATCCGTTTCTGAACTGCACGAATTGCGGTCCGCGGCTGACGGTGATCTGCGGCGTGCCCTACGATCGGGCACAAACGACGCTGGCAGCGTTCGAGCTGTGTGCCAAATGCCGAACGGAGTATGCCGACCCGTCGAGCCGCCGCTTTCATGCGGAACCGACGGCCTGTCCGGCGTGCGGACCACAACTCAGCCTGTGGAGCGCTGACGGAATCGAGATCGTGACCGACAACCCGCTGGAACAGGCGGAGGCGTGGCTGCGCGCGGGGCAAATCGGCGCCATCAAAGGGCTTGGCGGCTACCACCTGGCGTGCGACGCGGCGAACGAGTTGGCGGTCGCCGCACTCCGACGACGCAAGCAGCGGAACGAAAAGCCGTTTGCGCTGATGGTCACCGATCTCGATGCCGCTCGCCGATTGTGTGACGTGTCGTCCGAGGAAGAGCAACTGCTGGCCTCGCCGCGGCGGCCGATCGTGCTGCTGCGACGGCGACGCGACGATCGCCGCCTGATCGTTGCAGAAGCGGTCGCACCGGGGAGTCCCTACCTCGGCATCATGCTGCCTTACACGCCTCTGCATCATCTACTGCTGCACGACCTGGATGGGCTGCCCCTGGTGATGACCAGCGGCAACCGCTCCGATGAGCCGATTGCCTACGACGACGTTGACGCATTCGACCGGCTGGGGACGATCGCCGATTTTTTTCTGACGCACGATCGGCCGATCCACATCCGGTGCGACGACGCAGTGACGCGCCTTGTGGCCGGCGAAGAGTTGCCGCTGCGCCGATCGCGCGGGTCTGCGCCGGAAACCTTGCGGCTGCCGGTCGAGTGTCCGTTCCCGATCCTCGCCGTCGGCGGGCAATGGAAAAATACGTTCGCACTGGGCCGCGGCGACGACGCGGTGTTGAGCCATCATCTGGGTGACCTCGACGAATTGTCGGCGTTCCGCGCGTTCGAAGCGGCCATCGAGCACTACGAACGGTTGTTCGCGATTCGCCCGCAAATGATCGTCCACGATCTGCATCCCGACTATGCGTCCACCCGCTATGCCCTGGAGCGCGCGGCGAAGGACAACCTGCCGTACCTCAGCGTGCAGCACCATCACGCCCACATTGCGAGCGGCATGGTCGACAATGGGCTTAACGAGCCGGTGATTGGCGTGGCATTCGACGGCACCGGCTTCGGAGCCGACGGCGCGATCTGGGGCGGCGAGTTTTTCATCGGCGATTACAGACAGGTTCGGCGCGCGGCACACTTGCGGTACATCCCCATGCCGGGCAGCGACCGAGCCGTACTCGAGCCGTGGAGGATGGCGAAGTCGCAGCTCGTCGACTCCGGCGAGGACGACGACCTGCTCCGGCCGTTCGTCGCTGCGAGTTCGCTGAGGGTGCTGGAGCGGATGCTGGAAGCGGATGTGAACTCGCCCCACACCTCGAGCGCGGGACGGTTGTTCGATGCCGTCGCCTCCCTGGTTGGACTTCGACAACACGTGAGCTACGAAGGCCAGGCGGCGATGGAACTGGAATGGGCGGCGATGGATGAGCCGGCAAGCGGCGCCTATCCGTTTGAGTTCGTCGAGGCCGGAAGGGACACGGAATGTCGCGTGCTCGTCGACACGAGGCCGTTGATTTGTGCCATCGTTCGCGATGTCCGCCACCGAATTCCCGTGAGCCGCATCAGCCGGCGGTTTCATTCGACGGTTGTGGAGATCATCGTGGAGGTGTGCCGGCAACTGCGGCAGACGTATGGTTTGAATGCGGTGGTCCTCAGCGGCGGGGTGTTCACGAATGCGATCGTGTTGACGGAGACCATTTCGCGTCTGTCGAGCGACGGCTTTCGTGCGTATCGTCACCGGCAGGTTCCTTCCAACGACGGTGGCTTGTGCTTGGGTCAACTCTCGATCGCTGCCACGCTTTCGAGGCTTGGAACGACGGGCGGCTGAGGTCTATTCTTTGTTTAGCACCTGGCTTGTGGATAGGGGGCGAACGATGTGTCTCGGCGTACCCGGTCGCGTGACCGAGCTCTTCGAGGAACACGGCCTGCAGATGGGCAAAGTGGACTTCGGCGGGGTGACGAAGCGCGTCTGCCTGGAGCACGTGCCCGAGGCCGCCGTCGGCGAGTATGTCCTCGTTCACGTAGGCTTTGCACTGTCGCGGATCGATGAGGCGGAGGCGCGGCAGATCTTTTTGTTCCTCACCAGAATGGAGGACCCGAGCGAGCTGCAGCAGGGAGCGGCCGATGAAATTTCTCGATGAATACCGCGACGCCAACGCCGCCCGCAAGCTGCGCCAACTGATCGCCGGCAAAACAACTCGGCCGTGGACGCTGATGGAGATCTGCGGCGGGCAGACCCACACCATTGTGCGGTACGGCATCGATGAGCTGCTGCCGCCGTCAATCGCGCTGGTGCATGGGCCGGGCTGCCCGGTTTGCGTGACGCCGCTGGAGTTGATCGACAAGGCTATCGCTATTGCCTCGCAGCCGGGCGTGGTGTTCTGCTCGTTTGGCGACATGCTGCGCGTGCCTGGCAGCCGTGGCGACCTGTTCGGCGTGAAGGCCAACGGGGGCGACGTGCGCGTCGTCTACTCGCCGCTCGATGCGCTCAAGCTGGCCGAGCAACATCCGAATCGCACGGTGGTGTTTTTTGCGGTCGGCTTCGAGACAACGGCTCCCGCGAACGCGATGGCGGTGTGGCAGGCTCGCCAGCGCCGTGTGAAGAACTTCGCCGTCCTGGTGTCGCACGTGCTGGTGCCGCCGGCAATGAACGCCATCCTGTCGTCTCCGACGAACCGCGTGCAGGGCTTTCTGGCGGCCGGGCACGTCTGCACAGTGATGGGCTACGAAGAGTACGAGCCGCTCGCTGCGCGGTTCCGTGTGCCGATCGTCGTCACCGGCTTCGAGCCGCTCGATTTGTTGGAGGGCATTTACCGCTGCGTGTGCCTGTTGGAGGAGGGCCGGCACGGTGTCGAGAACCAGTACACGCGCGCCGTCCGCCGGGAGGGCAATCCGCACGCGCGCCAGTTGATCGAGCGGGTGTTCGCCATCGGGGACCGGAAGTGGCGGGGCATCGGCACCATCCCGGCGAGCGGATACCGCCTGCGGCCGGAGTTCGCCGACTTCGACGCCGGGCGACGGTTTGCGGTCGCGGATCTGGCCGTCGCGGAATCGCAGGAGTGCATCAGCGGACTGATTCTGCAGGGCATCCAGAAGCCGCACGAGTGTCCGGCCTTTGGGACGCGCTGCAAGCCCGACCATCCACTGGGCGCCACCATGGTGTCGTCCGAAGGGGCCTGCGCAGCCTATTACCATTACGGCCGACGAAAGGCGGAGTGACATGCTCGAGCCGCCGCCAAACTTCGAGGCATTTTCCTGTCCTGTCTCGTCCTCGTCGCACGAGCGGATTCTGCTCGGTCACGGCAGCGGCGGCCGAATGACGAACGAGCTAATCCAACGCGTGTTTTTGCCGGCCTTTGGAAACGACGTCCTGGCCGCGCTCGAGGACCAGGCGACGGTGCCGTTAGGGCCGAGCGGATCGCGAATCGCATTCACCACGGATTCGTTCGTCGTGCGACCGCTTTTTTTCCCGGGCGGCGACATCGGCAAACTCGCGGTCCACGGCACAGTGAACGATCTCGCCGTCGGGGGTGCCGCTCCGCTGTATCTGTCGGCGGCGTTCATCCTCGAGGAGGGCCTGCCGCTCGAAGATTTGCAGCGTGTCGTGGCATCGATGCGGCAGGCGTGCAACGACGCCGGCGTGCAGCTCATTACGGGCGACACAAAAGTGGTCGACCGGGGCAAAGGAGACCAGATCTTCATCACCACGGCCGGCATTGGGCTCGTGCCGGAAGGCCGCACCCTGTCGATCAGCGCGGCACAGCCGGGCGATGTTGTGCTGGTGTCGGGCACGTTGGGCGATCATGGCATCGCCGTTCTTTCGGTACGGGAAGGTTTGGAGTTCGAGACCGCGCTGGAAAGCGATACCGCGCCGCTACACGACCTGGTTCGTGCGATGTTCGCTGCCTCAGACGACATCCGTTGTCTGCGCGATCCAACGCGCGGCGGACTCGCGAGCGTCCTGAACGAGCTGGCGGCTGCCTCGCGCGTCGGAATCGAACTGGAGGAATCGTCCATTCCCGTCAGGCCAGAGGTCCAAGCGGCGTGCGAGATGCTGGGACTCGACCCGCTGTATGTGGCCAATGAAGGCAAGCTCATGGCCGTCGTGCCGGCAGCCGGCGCGGAGCGCGTGTTGAGCGCCATGCGCCACCATCCGTTGGGTCGCCAGGCCTCCGTCGTCGGCAACGTTGTGGCAGAACACGCTGGCCTGGTCACGTTGCGGACGCGCGTCGGCGGCGAGCGGCTGTTGCCCCTGCTGGCCGGAGAGCAGCTACCGCGGATCTGTTGACCCACCAAAACGTCCGACGTATGCATCCGGACGGCATGGCCGTCTTGGCGTTTCGCGGCGAGTGGCGAGCAGGGCCCGAAGCGCGTTGAACTCCACCGGCTTGACGAGGTGGTAATCGAACCCCGCCTGACGCGAACGCTGTTCGTCCTTGTGCTGCCCGTAGCCGCTGATGGCGATCAACATGGCTTGCCGCGTCTGCGGGCACTCTCGGAGGCGGGAGGCCACCGCATAACCGTCGAGCCCCGGCAAGCCGATGTCGAGCAACACTACCGAGGGTTCGAACGTCTGGGCTGCGGAGAGCCCGGACGGCCCGTCGTAGCTCACCTGCACGTGGTGTCCGAACAGCCGCAGCAGAGTCGCCAGCGTATCGGCCGAATCGGCGTTGTCGTCGACGATCAGCACTTTGTCCGCCGCCCGATTGACGACGCTCGGCTTCGGGTCGCACGGGCCGTCGCCACCGGTCTCGCTGGTGTTGCGGATGGGAAGCGCAATCTGGAACTCGGATCCGCAACCGGGGCCGTCGCTGGAGGCGCGAACGCTGCCACCGTGCATCTGAACGAGCTGGTGCACCAGAGTCAGGCCGATCCCCAAGCCGCCGGACGAGCGGTCGAGACCACGCTCGACCTGGGTGAACAGGTCGAACGGAATTCAGCATATCGCGCGGGATGCCGATGCCGGTGTCGCGAACCGACAGCAGCGCAAGGTCCCCTTCTTCGCGCAAGGCCAGTGATATCTGGCCGCCGTCGTCAATGTACTTGGCAGCGTTGTTCAACAGGTTGGTCAGCACCTGCGTTAAGCGGGCCTGGTCCCCTACGGTCCAGACTGGATGGTCGGGGAGCGACACGGCCAGTCGGTGCCGGTGCTCGTCGATGAGCGGCTGACTGGCTTCGACGGCGTGGGCCACCACGAGTGCGCGGTCGACAGGCTTGCACTTCAGCCGGATCTTGCCGCAGGTGATCCGCGAATTGTCGAGCAGATCGTCGACCATCCGCACCTTCGCCCTGAGGATTTCGGGAATGATCGGCGTCGGCAGGTAATCGACGGCCCCGGTGGCATAGCCTGCCGCCGTGCGGACTTCATCGGCAAACGCGGTGCGAAAGATAATGGGCGTCGCGCTCGACCGCCGGTGCCCACGGATGAGCCGCGCCGTCTCGAAGCCGTCCATTTCGGGCATGTTGACGCCGAGCAGGACACTTAGTTCGCTGTTGGTAACGACCGCTTCGTCGGACACGAGCATGGTGCAACCTTCCTGGCTCATGGAACACGCCTGGCCTGATGCGGGCGGACGAGGCCAAATTGAAGCAAGATCGTTTCTCGGCACGGAACGTCACCGAGGGCGCGAAAGAGCAGGCCCGCAAACGCGCTCTGAGGGCAATACACCGTGGTTTCCAACGCTGGATCGCAAAGAACCCTGGTGCTGCTGCAAGGTCCGCCAGATCCCGAAGGGGAGGCCGGTGAACATACGGCGGTAGATTTTTTTCGGCAGAGTCAAGGGACCGCCGACTTTGCAGTTACCGTGCCGCGAACGGTTGGTAACCGTTCACGCCCCGGGAAGTAATGAGGGGGAGTTGCGGTGGTGGAAGTGGGCTTCGACGGACTGCGTGACGAACTCGAACACGTTGCGCTGTTGC
>Ga0073934_10010882_pt1 | contig 11167 bp, 14 predicted proteins | sample LarsenN4metaG_FD_76834 | JGI IMG/M metagenome (GOLD analysis project Ga0073934, IMG submission 76834) | Hot spring sediment bacterial and archeal communities from British Columbia, Canada, to study Microbial Dark Matter (Phase II) - Larsen... ...
CGCACCCACACGCGGTCCAAGCGGCGCTTGGTCAACCCGTCGACCTGATAGCGGCCCTTGTCGCTCAGCCACTCCTCGTTGACGTCGTCATTCACCCGCGGCAGCGCGCGCATGACTTCGCGGCCCTTGGAATGGAGCGTGATGTTGGCCCCCACGGCGTCCGACACGTCGATCGAAAGCGTCTTCTTGAGCTCCCACGGCCGCGCCTCGAAGGCATAGGGGCGGCTGGTCAGCGCGCCGACCGGGCACAGATCGATGACGTTGGCCGAAAGCTCATGCGCCGCCGCCTGCTCGAGATAGGTGGTGATCTGCATATCCTCGCCGCGATAGAGCGCGCCGATCTCGTCCACGCCCGCGATCTCCTCCGAGAAGCGCACGCAGCGGGTGCAGTGGATGCAGCGGGTCATGATCGTCTTGATCAGCGGGCCCATGTATTTCTCGGTCACCGCGCGCTTGTTCTCGGAAAAGCGCGAGCCGCCGCGGCCATAGGCCACCGCCTGGTCCTGCAGATCGCACTCGCCGCCCTGATCGCAGATCGGGCAATCGAGCGGGTGGTTGATGAGCAGGAACTCCATCACCCCCTCGCGGGCCTTCTTCACCATCGGCGAGTCGGTGCGGATTTCCTGACCCTCGGCAGCAGGGAGCGCGCAGGACGCCTGCGGCTTGGGCGGCCCGGGCTTCACCTCGACCAGACACATGCGGCAATTGCCCGCGATGCTGAGCCGCTCGTGATAGCAGAAACGCGGGATTTCCTTGCCCGCCAGCTCGCACGCCTGCAACACAGTCGCGCCCGCCGGGACTTCGATTTCCTGACCGTCTACGGTGACTTTAGGCATTGGGTTCGCTCTGTTCTGATCTCGGCTTCGAGCCAGCAAATTCCACGATGAACTTTGTCGGAGTTTCCGCGTCCTTCAAACCCGCAACAGGGAAGGCATGGGTCTTCACAGTTGACCCTGCAAACCAAGTGCACTGCGCTTGGTCTCCGTCCAGCGAGACAATTGTCATTGTCGGGCCACCCGACTTCAAAACCACCGATTGGCCAACTTGAAGGCTTGCCTCGGACATCACTCCGCCGCCTCCGCAAACTGAGCGTTATGCTCGTTGATCCGCCGTTCCAGCTCGGGCCGGAAGTGGCGGATGAGGCCCTGAATCGGCCATGCCGCTGCATCGCCCAACGCGCAGATGGTGTGGCCTTCGACCTGCTTGGTGACTTCGTGCAGCATGTCGATCTCCTCGATCGCGGCGTCACCCGTGCGCAGGCGCTCCATCATGCGCCACATCCAGCCCGTGCCCTCGCGGCAGGGGGTGCACTGGCCGCAGCTTTCATGCTTGTAGAAATAGCTGAGGCGGCTGATCGCGCGAACGATGTCGGTCGACTTGTCCATGACGATGACCGCCGCCGTGCCGAGGCCCGAGCCCAGTTCCTTCAGCCCGTCGAAATCCATCGGCGCATTGCGGATCTGCGCGGCGGGAACCAGCGGAACGGACGAACCGCCCGGGATCACCGCGAGCAGGTTGTCCCACCCGCCGCGGATGCCGCCGCAGTGCTTTTCGATCAGCTCCTCGAAGGGGATGCTCATCGCTTCCTCGACCACGCAGGGCTTTTCCACGTGGCCGCTGATCTGGAACAGCTTGGTGCCCTTGTTGTTCTCGCGCCCGAAAGAGCTGAACCACGAGGCCCCGCGCCGCAGGATTGTCGGAGCGACCGCGATGCTCTCGACATTGTTGACCGTGGTCGGGCAGCCATAAAGCCCCGCGCCCGCCGGGAATGGCGGCTTCAGGCGCGGCTGGCCTTTCTTGCCTTCGAGGCTCTCGATCATCGCGGTTTCTTCGCCGCAGATGTAAGCCCCCGCGCCGCGGTGCATGAAAACGTCGAAATCATAGCCCGAACCGCAGGCGTTCTTCCCGATCAGCCCTGCGTCATAGGCCTCGGAAATCGCCTTCTGCAGCGTCTCGGCCTCGCGGATATATTCGCCGCGGATGTAGATATAGGCCGCCCGCGCGCGCATCGCGTAGCCAGCTACCAATGCGCCTTCGACCAGCTTGTGCGGATCGTGGCGGATGATCTCGCGGTCCTTGCACGAACCGGGTTCGCTCTCGTCGGCATTTATGACGAGGAAGCTCGGCCGCCCGTCGCGCGATTCCTTGGGCATGAAGGACCACTTCAGCCCCGTCGGGAAGCCCGCCCCGCCCCGCCCGCGCAGACCGCTCGCCTTGATTTCCTCGATGATCGCCTCGGGCCCGCGCGCGAGCAGCGCCTTGGTATTGTCCCAATCCCCGCGCGCCTGCGCTGCCTTCAGGCTCCAGTCCTGGAAGCCGTAGAGGTTGGTGAAGATGCGATCCTTGTCGCTAAGCATTCCCGCCATCCTTGTTGTTCTTCGCCCGCGCAGCGACGCGCGCCAGCGTCAGCGCCTCGAACGCGATGCCCATCGCCAGCACCGCAATGCCGAGCGCGGTGTTGCCGGTGACGATCAGATAGACCCCCCCGGCAAAGCCCAGCATCCCGGCAAAGGCAAAGGCGAGCATGCCCCCATCGATCCTGCTCTTGCTCATCCGATCACCCCCTGCGACCACAGCGCGTAAAGCACCGCGGCGATCAGAATGATGACGCCCACACGCACGAAGCCCATCAGCAGCTTGTAGGCGATGAACGCCAGCACGGCCGCGCCGAGGAGAGAGGCGAGCGCGGTCATCTATGCGCAAACTCCGCTCGTGCTGAGCTTGTCGAAGCATTGCACTTCTTCGGCACCCGCGCACAAAAGGAAAAACAGCCCTTCGACAAGCTCAGGGCGAACGGGGGTCGAACGGAACATCACCATTCCCCCCGATAGTCGTGATTCTCGGTGACCATCTCTTTCAGCGTGGTCGGCCCGCCCGCCGGCTCGGAGGTGTGACGGCCCGGCTCCTGCGTGCCGGTCTTGGGTTGCTGGCCCGCTGCCAGTGCATCGAGCACCGCGTCGAGGCGTTCGGGCGTCAGGTCCTCGTAATTGTCGTCGTTGATCTGGACCATCGGCGCGGTGGCGCAATTGCCCATGCATTCGACTTCGGTGAGGGTCCAGAGGCCATCGTCCGAAACCTCGCCCTTCACCATGCCGCGCTTCTTGCAGGCGGCCATGATGTCGTCCGAGCCGCGCAGCATGCAGGGCGTGGTGCCGCACACCTGCACGTGGAATTTGCCCACGGGCTTCAAGTTATACATGAAGTAGAAGCTGGCGACTTCGAGCACGCGGATCACCGGCATGTCGAGGTACTTGGCGACATATTCGATCACCGGCAGCGGCAGCCAGCCCTGGGTGTCGGTCTCCGCGCCGACCTGCCGCTGGGCGAGATCGAGCAGCGGCATCACCGCCGAGCGCTGGCGCCCTTCGGGATACTTGGCGATGTGCCAGTCGGCGGTTTTCTTGTTTTCCGGCGTCCACGCGAAGCCGCCCCAGCGGGCGCGCAGTTCGGGGGTGTCGGGAGCGGGGGTGCGGTCAGCCATTCAGGTTTTCCATGTTCTTGCGCTCGGCCCGGCGCGTTTCGATCCGGGGATAGGCAAACCCCACCAGCCCGCATTCCAGAGCACGACGGGGACGAACCCGACCCATTCCGAAAGCGGAAACTCGCCAGGCAGCTTGATGAACCCGGCGTAGTCGGCACAGGTCGCCACGAACCACGCGACGCTGAAGACCGAAATCACGTTATTCCAGCGCTCCGAAAAGGCATCGGCGCGGTCGATGAGCGCATCGATCACCGGTCGCACTCCCCGAACACCACGTCGATCGCGCCCAGAATGGCGGTCGCGTCGGGCAGCATATGGCCGCGGCTCATGAAATCCATCGCCTGAAGGTGCGAGAAGGCGGTGGGGCGGATCTTGCAGCGGTAGGGCTTGTTGGTGCCGTCGCTGACGAGATAGACGCCGAATTCGCCCTTGGGGCTCTCGGTCGCCACGTAAACCTCGCCCGCGGGCACATGGAAGCCTTCGGTGTAGAGCTTGAAGTGGTGGATCAGGCTTTCCATCGACTGCTTCATCTCAGCCCGCTTCGGCGGAGAGACCTTGCCATCGGTCGAAGCGATCGGCCCGGTCGGCATATCGCGCAGACACTGCTTGATGATCTTGGCGCTCTCGTAGACTTCCTTCACGCGCACCATGAAGCGGTCGTAGCAGTCCGAATTGGTGCCGACCGGAATGTCGAATTCCATCCGGTCATAGACATCGTAGGGCTGCGACTTGCGCAGATCCCACGGGATGCCCGCCGCGCGGATCATCGGGCCGGAGAAGCCCCACGCCACCGCGTCCTCGCGCGACACGACGGCGATGTCGACATTGCGCTGCTTGAAGATGCGGTTGTCGGTGACGAGGCTCATCGCGTCTTCGAACAACTGGAAAAACCGGTTGTCGAGCCAGTCGCCGATATCGACCAGCAGCTTTTCCGGCACGTCCTGGTGGACGCCGCCGGGGCGGAACCAGGCCGAGTGCATCCGCGCGCCGCTCGCCCGCTCGAAGAAGTTGAGGCAATCCTCGCGCAGGTCCATGATCCACAGGTTCGGCGTGAACGCGCCGACATCGAGGATATGCGCGCCCATGTTGAGCATGTGGTTGCAGATGCGGGTCAGCTCGGCGAACAACACGCGCAGATATTGCGCGCGGATCGGCACTTCGAGGTTCAGCAGCTTCTCGATCGCGAGCACGTAGCTGTGCTCCATCGCCAGCGGCGAGCAATAGTCGAGCCGGTCGAAATAGGGCAGCGCCTGGAGATAAGTCTTCTGCTCGATCAGCTTTTCGGTGCCGCGGTGGAGCAGACCGACATGCGGGTCGATCCGCTCGATCACCTCGCCGTCGAGCTCCATCACCATGCGCAAAACGCCGTGCGCGGCGGGGTGCTGGGGGCCGAAATTGATCGTGTAGTTGGAGATGACTTCGCCCTCGGTGGTGGGCGATTGTTCAAGCTGCATGCTCATTTCTTGGCCTCCCCTTCCGGCTTGGGCGGGGCCTTTTCGTCGCCGGGCAGCACGTAATCCGCGCCTTCCCAAGGGCTGAGGAAGTCGAAGGTCCGCATTTCCTGCGCCAGTTCGACCGGTTCGTACACCACGCGCTTTTCCTCCTCGGAATAGCGCAGTTCGGTGTAGCCGGTGACGGGGAAATCCTTGCGGAACGGGTGCCCTTCGAAGCCGTAATCGGTGAGAATGCGGCGCAGATCGGGGTTTCCGGCGAAGGTCACGCCGAACATGTCGAACACCTCGCGCTCGAGCCAGCCGGCGTTGGGCCACAAGGTGGTGACGGTGGGCACCGGCGTGTTCTCGTCGGTCGAGCACTTAACCATCACGCGGTGGTTCTTGGTCAGGCTCTGGAGCATGTAGACGACTTCGAAGCGCTCGGGCCGCTCAGGGTAATCCACGCCCGCGATTTCCATCAGCTGCTGGTAGGCATGGGTCTCGCGCAGGATTCGCAGCACCTTCTCGATGGCATCGCGCTCGACCCGGAAGATCACTTCGCCATGCGCTTCGTGCGCCTCGATCAGCCAGACCGAGATGGTCTCGCTGATGGCGTCGATCACGCCTTCATTCGAGGCGAAACGGGGGGCGGAGTGGAGGACACTCATTCCGCTATCTCCAGCGATTGTAGGAAGCGTTCCGCTACGGCATCGCCCTCTTCGCGGGTGCCGGGGAAGGTGCTGTCGATGTCGGCGGTCAGGAGAATGACGGCATAGCGCCCGACCTCCACCAGCACCACGCGGCTCCGCCTGTCGGGCTTTTCAAGGGTGTTGGCGATCGCGCGGCGGCCCATGAAGGTCGTCTCGGGGATGCCCTTGCCGACCCCTTGGGCCGTGAAGGCCGTGAACATGTCGGGCTGATCGGCCAGCATGGGTGCAATCGAAACAGGCGGCGTGTCGCCCGTCGCATCCTTGACACCGATCAGTGTGGCGCTGGAACCGGCAGCCGCCTTGAAACAGGGACGGGTATTTGTCGCGGGAAACTTCGCCCGCGAAACCGACATGATGAAGGCAAAGACATCGGTCTGGCGCTGATCGCAGGGCAGTTCCACCGAAAATCCGCTGACCGCCGGGGTGTGCCGCTGCCACGTCCATTCGGCAGGCGCCGCAGCACAACCATCGCCATGCACATCGCACAGCGGGTTCTTCTCCACCTGCGGAGGCTGCGCGTCCTGCGCCGCCACTGGCGCGCAGATCGCGCCCAGCCCGGCAAGCGCGGCACACATGGCATGCCCGAAACGCATCACCGTTCGATCGTCCCCACCCGGCGGATCTTGCGCTGCAATTGCATCACGCCGTAAAGCAGCGCCTCGGCGGTCGGCGGGCAGCCGGGGACATAGATGTCGACCGGCACGATCCGGTCGCAGCCGCGCACCACCGAATAGGAATAGTGGTAATAGCCGCCGCCATTGGCGCAGCTGCCCATGCTGATCACGTATTTGGGGTCCGACATCTGGTCGTAGACCTTGCGCAGCGCCGGGGCCATCTTGTTGCACAGTGTCCCCGCGACGATCATCACGTCCGACTGGCGCGGGGAGGCGCGCGGGGCAGCGCCGAAGCGCTCCATGTCGTAGCGCGGCATGTTGACGTGGATCATCTCGACCGCGCAGCAGGCGAGGCCGAAGGTCATCCACCATAGCGAGCCGGTGCGCGCCCACTGGAACAGCTCCTCGGTCGAGGTGACGAGGAAGCCCTTGTCGTTGACCTCGCTCTGGAGCGAAGCGAAGAAATCCGCGTCGGGCTGGCGCAACTCGCCGCCCTGTGCCGCCGGAATGATCGAAGAATTGGCCACGGTGCTCATTCCCAGTCCAGCGCCCCCTTCTTCCATTCATAGGCAAGGCCGACGGCAAGGATGAACAGGAACACCATCATGCCGCTCCAACCGATCCAGCCCGTCTCGTCCAGGCTCACCGCCCAGGGAAACAGGAAGGCGGCCTCGAGATCGAAGATGATGAAGCTGATCGCCACGAGGTAGAACCGCACGTCGAACTGGCTGCGCGCGTCCTCGAAGGCCGGAAAGCCGCACTCGTACTCAGACAGCTTTTCGGCATTGGGGTTGTGCGCGCCGGTCAGCCGCGACACCGCCATCGGCGCGACAACGAAGAGGATCGACAGCCCGAAGGCGATCAGAATGAATAACAGTATCGGCAGATACTGGCTGAGATCGATCACGGCGATGTCCAAGCTATTAATCCCGTCGGTCGCCCTAAGCCTCTCGCGCCCACCGCGCAAGCCTGCGACTCGGGCAAAAGCCCTTAGATGTGTTGCAGGAAATCGAACAGTCGTTGCGGGGAGAGGCGCGGGAAAAACCCGCCCGGATTGGGGGCGCAGGTCAGGGGCGCAGGACGAACCGCCGGATCTGCGTCGGCACAGGCGGCAGATCGGGCTTGGAAAAGCCCTTGTCGAACCGGTCCCACTGGCCGTTGCCGACATAGTAGAGCGTCTCGTCGGCGATGCTGCCGCCGAGCGGTTCGGTCCATTCGGGATTGGCCTGTTCCAGCACCCGGTGTCCGGTGATGCGGCTGCCGTCGTCCGACAGGCGCAGGGCGATGATCCGCATCGGCGATGTTCCGTTCTGCACCGCGATGAGTTCGTCTCCCTGGCGCCACAGGCCATCGATCCCGTCGAGCGCGACCGGCACCTCGCTGACGAGCCGCGTCACCGCGCCGGTGCCCAGCGCGATGATGGCAAGCCCGTAGCGGTATTCGCTGACATAGAGCCGCTGTCCGTCGGCGCTCACCGCCAGCCCCTGCGGCGAGCGCAGCGTGCCCGGAGCGACGAGCGGGGAAAGCACCTCAGCGCCGCGCGCCGCGCGGTAGACCCCACCGCCGATCGGATCGCTGGCGTAGATCGTCCCCTCAGGCCCGGCCGCGAGATCGGACACGGCGACGCCCGGCGGCGCGGCAATGCGCGGCGGATTGCCGAAATCGCCGTCGAGCCCGATCAAGCCGGTGAACCGTCCGGGCACCTCGGGCAAGCCATCGATATTGGCCGAGGCAACCCAGCCCACCGAATCGTCCGGCGCCGACACCAGCCCGGACAAGGCGTTGGCGTCGGGGAGCGGCATTTCGACCCATTGCTCGCTTGGACCGCGGAAGAAAACCGATCGCTGTGACACGGATGGTGCGACCACCACCTCCGCGCCAGGGGGCACGAAGACGGTCTCGACCAGACCCGCCGCAGCGGGGATCTCGCCGAACAGGGTGCTGGCGGCGATCACTTCGGGGGCCGCGATGAGCAAGGCCCGCGCCGCCCCGGCATGGGCGGCGCCGATAAGATCGGGGATCTGCGTCCGCGCCCGCTCGCCAAAGACATGACCGCGCGCCTTGAGCCACGCGAGGCTGGCGAGCGCCGCCTTCGCATCACCCGCGGTCAGCTGCGCGTTGAACAGGCGCAGCCGCACGCTGGTGCTGTCGGGAAAGTCGCGGGCGAGCTGTTCCAGCCCCGCCACATCGGCGATCTGCCCGGTAGCCTCATCGACCGCGCGCCACGCCGGAAGCGCCTCGGCCCCCAGCGGCGCGGCGAGGCACAAGGCCAGCGCGGCGACGAGCGCCCTCATTTCATCATGCGCGCCGCAGCCTTCTCGGTCGCCGGACCATAGGGCGGCTTCAGCCCGCCCAGCTTGGCGATGTCGATCTTGGGCTGGTGATAGACCGCACGGGCGTGGCTGAATTCGCGGAAACCCTCGATCGCGTGGTAACTGCCCATCCCCGACGGCCCGACCCCGCCGAAGGGCAGGTCTTCCATCGAGACATGGAACACCACGTCATTGGTGGTAACCCCGCCCGAGATGGTGCGGGTCAGCACCCGTTCCTGCTCTGCCTTGTCCTCGCCGAAATAGTAGAGGCCGAGCGGCCGATCATGCTCGTTGACATAATCGATCGCCTGATCGACCGCCTTGTAGGTCATCACCGGCAGCACGGGACCGAAGATCTCTTCCTGCATGACGGTCATATCGTCATTGACGCCGCGCAGCACGGTGAGCGGCATCTTGCGCTGGTTGGCGTTGGCGAAGTCCTCGCCCGCCGGGTTGACCTCGATCACCTCGGCACCCTTGTCCCGGGCGTCCTCGACGAGGCCCTGCAGCCGCTCGAAATGGCGATCGGAAACGATCGAGGCATAGTCGTCATTGTCGAGCACGCGCGGATACATCGCCGCCGCCGCCCCGGTGACGCCCGCGACCGCCTCGTCGGCCTTGTCTTCGGGCACCATCAGGTAATCGGGGGCAAGGCAGATCTGCCCGGCGTTCATCATCTTGCCGATCGCGATGCGCTCGCCCGCCTTGGCGAAGTCGGCGCTGCGTCCCATGATCACCGGCGACTTGCCGCCCAGTTCGAGCGTCACCGGCACGAGGTTCGCCGCCGCCGCCTGCATCACCCGCCGTCCCGTCGCGGTCGATCCGGTGAAGACGAGGTGATCGAAGGGGAGCGAGGAAAACGCCGCGGCCACTTCCGGCCCGCCGGTGATCACCGCGACTTCCTCGGGTGCGAAATATTCCGCTGTCAGCTGCGCCATCAGCTCGCTGGTGCGCTCGGTGAATTCGGACGGCTTGATCATCGCCCGGTTGCCCGCGGCAAGCACCTGCATCAGCGGACCATAGGCAAGCTGCACCGGGAAGTTCCACGGCGAGAGGATCCCGATCACCCCCTTGGGCTCGTAGCGCACCTCAGCCCGTGCGCCGAGCAGGCCGAGCGGGAACTGCACCTTGCGCTTGTCCGCCTTGGCCCACTTGTCCATGTTCTTGAGCGCATCATTGCCCGCACCCACCGTGGCGGCGATATCGGTGAGCATCGACTGCTGGATCGAACGGTTGCCGAAATCCGCGCTCATCGCCTTGGCGAATTCCTCGCCGTGATCCTTGACCAGCGCAATCGCACGACGGATGCGGTCCTTGCGCTGGCTCATCGGCTCGGGCCGCGAAGCGGTAAAGGCGGCGCGCTGACGCGCCAGAAGGGATTCGAGTTCTTCGCGGCGATCGTCGGCCATGTCATTCTCCCGTGAGACATAGTGCGTTGCAAATTGCGACGCGTTCTCGCGCAAAGCCGGTTCGCTGGCAAGTTGCTTCGCGTGCCATCGGATTGCCATGCGCGTGCGGCATGACTACATCGCCCGCGAACCCCTTCACTGTCACGCAAGGACTTTGCCATGACCCAGCTCTCCGCCGCCGATCCGATCGTGATCCTCTCCTACGCCCGCACCCCGATGGGCGCGATGCAGGGTGCCCTTGCCGAGGTCGCCGCGACCGATCTGGGGGCAATCGCGGTCAAGGCGGCGGTCGAGCGCGCCGGGGTGGCGGGCGAGGAGATCGACCGCGCCTATATGGGCTGCGTGCTGCCGGCAGGGCTCGGTCAGGCTCCGGCGCGCCAGGCGGCGATCAAGGCGGGTCTGCCGCTCTCGGTCGAGGCCACCACTGTCAACAAGGTCTGCGGCTCGGGCATGCAGACCGTGATCATGGGTGCCGAGGCGCTCGCCAGCGGCACCATCGACGTGGTGGTCGCAGGCGGGATGGAGAGCATGACCAATGCGCCCTACCTGCTCAAGAAGCACCGCTCGGGCGCGCGGCTCGGGCACGATACCGCCTATGACCACATGTTCCTCGACGGGCTCGAGGACGCTTACGAGCCGGGCCGCGCGATGGGCACCTTCGCGCAGGACACCGCCAACGCCTACCAGATGACCCGCGAGGAGATGGACGCCTATGCGATCGAATCGCTCGCCCGCGCGAACCGCGCGATCGAAAGCGGTGCCTTTGCCGGCGAAGTCGTCCCGGTCACGGTGGTCACCCGTGCCGGCGAAGTCACCGTCGAGCATGACGAGGCCCCGTCGAAAGGCCGCCCCGACAAGATCCCGCAGCTGAAGCCCGCCTTCGCCAAGGACGGCACCATCACCGCGGCGACCTCGTCCTCGATCTCGGACGGCGCCGCTGCGCTGGTGCTGACCCGCGCCAGCGTGGCGCAGGAAAAGGGCCTCACCCCGGTCGCCCGGCTGGTTGCCACTGCCGCCCATGCCCAGGCCCCGGCCGATTTCACCACCGCGCCGATCCCGGCGATCCAGAAGGTGCTGAACCGCGCCGGGTGGAGCGTCGAGGATGTCGACCTGTTCGAAGTCAACGAGGCCTTTGCCTGCGTGGCGATGTTCGCGATGCGCGATCTCGGCATCCCGCACGAGAAGATCAACGTCAACGGCGGCGGCAC
>Ga0073934_10010883_pt1 | contig 11167 bp, 11 predicted proteins | sample LarsenN4metaG_FD_76834 | JGI IMG/M metagenome (GOLD analysis project Ga0073934, IMG submission 76834) | Hot spring sediment bacterial and archeal communities from British Columbia, Canada, to study Microbial Dark Matter (Phase II) - Larsen... ...
CGACGGCACCGCGGCGGTGGCAGTCTCCGAGTACCTCCAGGACGTGACCCGGCCCGCGGAATCACCGTTCGGCAACAACCCGCACCGCCGCGGCGATGGGACGTTTCGCTTCACCTCGGCCAGGGTCCTGAACCAAGAAGGGAAGGAATCCGGGCACCTGGTGGCCGGGGAGCCCGCCGTCTTCGAGCTCGATTATCAGAACACCGAGGGAGCGCGCCGCGCGAACATCGCTCTCACGCTGTACAACCACCTCGGAACCGCGGTCGCCAACCTCAATATGGATCTGACGGGCTTCTTGCCTGACGATCTGGCCTCGAGGGGGAAGTTCATCTGCCGGATCCCGGCGCTGCCGCTCCCCCTCGGGGAGTACCGTGGGGCCGTCGCCGTCTCGGTCGGTGGGCGCATGACGGATCACGTGCCGAACGCGCTGCTCTTCCGCGTGGAGAGTTCCACATTCTTTCCATCGGGGCGCACGCCTGACGCGCAGTACAGCGCCTGTCTGGTAGAGCACGCCTGGGACCATCAGCAGCACCAGACGTAGAGCGCCGCGAGCCGCACACGTCGCGGCGCATCTTCGAGCCGGGGATGAGGGCTAGATGAGAGTCGAACGGCTGTCCGTGGCTCGCTCGCCGGATACCCCCGAGCACGTTCGTCTGATCGCGGACATCCGGCATCGGGACGGCACGGTCGAGGAGTACTGGTTCGAGGTCGCGGAGGAGTTCGAGCCCGTGCTCAGCACGACGGGCAACCCGTGGCTGGTGTGCCTGCTGCCGCTGGCGATGGCTTCCGGTGAGCCGCTGGAACTCCGGGTTCCCGTCGACCGGCTGCTCCTGGAGCCTGCAGGGTACCTCATGCAGATCTGGAAGCTCTGGTACCCCGACCTCACGGTGGTTCCGCTAGAGGCCCCGGTCTACGATGGGTCGGTGCGTACTGAGGGCAAGGCGGCCGCGTTCTTCAGCGGCGGCGTGGACTCATTCTATACGGCCCTCCGCCATCGCCCGGGCGTGGCGGAGACCGCGGTCCATCTCGACGACCTCCTGTTCGTGCGGGGAGCCGACATCTTCATCGATAAGCGCGACGTGTTCCATCATGTGCGCGAGGACCTGGATGACGCCGCATCCGAACTTGGGATGCGGCTGGTGGTCGTGGCCACGAATCTCCGCGACACGCGATGGGGGGAGCGCACGAACTGGGGGATGCTGTCCCACGGCGCCGCCCTGGCTGCCGCCGCGCTGGTCCTCGAGGCGCGGTACCGGCTGGTCATGATCGCCTCCAGCATCACCTACCGTGTCATGATTCCCTGGGGGTCCCATCCCCTCACGGACCCCCTGTACTCAACGGCCGGGCTTCGGGTCGTCTACGATGGCGGATTCATGAGCCGGTCGGGGAAGGTGAGGGCCCTGACCGAAGCCGATGTGGCCATGCGCCACCTCCGGGTGTGCTATCGCTCCGAGGCGGGAGACAACTGCTGCCGGTGTGAGAAGTGCTACCGCACGACGGCGATGCTCGCCGCCTTTGACGCTCTGCACCGGTGCACGACGCTCCGTTCCGAGGAGTTCAGGCTGGAGCGACTGGCCCGGCTCTACCTGCCGAGCCGGACGATCAATGGTATCCGGGAGCTGGAATCGCTCGCCCGGCAGCTTGATAAGCCGGCGCTCGCTCGGGCGCTGAGGCGCTGCCTGCGCCGCAGCCGGTTCCTGCACAGCACTCTGCCGGTCGTCCGCCGGTTCAGAGGTACGCCCATCGTGGCGGCCGTAGCGGGGCGGCTTGAGGGGCGGCTGTTGGCCGGTGCATTTCGCTGAGGCATGCGGATCCTCATCAGGCCCGGTGGTCTCGAGTGGACGAATCTCGGCGACGTGGCCATGGCACAAGTCGCTGTGAAGCGCCTGGCGGCGCTCTGGCCTCAGGCGCGTGTCGACGTGATCACCCGGAGCGCCGAGCGCCTCGCGGCCTTTTGCCCCGGCACCTTCCCGGTCCCCGCGGCCGGCCAGGCCGGATGGCTGAGCGAGGGAAGTGTGTTCGGCGGCCGGCTGTACTCAGCCTTGATCCCGCGCCGGCTGCGGATCCCGGCGGGGAGAGCTGAGGCGTACTTCCGACGGCGCTGGCCCCGGCTGGCCCACAGCGCGGTCCGCGTGGGTGAACTACGGCGCCCGCTGCAACAACGGACGCTCACGGCGTTCTCCCGTGCCCTGCTGCAGGCCGACCTCTTCGTTGTAAGCGGCGCGGGTGATATCAACTCGGCGTTCGAACCCCAGGCCGAGATGCTGTTGGATCTGATCGAGCTGGCCAAGACGTTGGGAGTTCCGACGCTGCTGTTCGGGCAAGGCGTGGGGCCGGTGCAGTCGGAGAGGTTGCGGGCGCGTGCCAGCAAGGTGCTTCCCCACGTGGACTTCATCGGCGTGCGGGAAAGCCGCAGGGGGGTCGCGCTGCTCACCGAGATGGGGGTCGATGCCCGTCGCGTGATGGTCACAGGTGATGATGCTCTGGAGCTGGCCTACGACGCCCGGATGCCGCAGTCGGACAACAGGATCGGTGTGAATGTCCGGCGTGCCGCCTACGCGGAGGTCGATGACGCTCAGCTCGAGGAGCTCCGCCCTGTCCTGCGGGAGGCCGCCGTCCGTCACGGCACGCACCTCATGCCGCTGCCGGTCCGTCTGACCGGGTTCGACTCAGACGTGCAGGCGCTGGACCGTCTACTCGCTCCGGATCTCGTCGACCGGTCCCTCGACCAAGTCGCGTCGCCTCTGGACCTCGTGCGGCGCATCGGCCGGTGCCGCCTCGTTGTCACCGGCAGCTACCACGCCGCCGTCTTTGCTCTCGCCCAGGGGATCCCCGCAGTTGCTCTGGCACGGTCCGACTACTATGTGGACAAGTTCCTGGGGTTGGCCGACCAGTTTCAAGGAGGATGCGAGCTGGTGGACCTGGGTACGCCGAATGTCAGCGGGCGGCTGGCGGCAGCCGTGGATCGTGCGTGGGCTCAGGCGGATGACCTGCGGCCACGTTTGCGCGCAGCCGCCGCCAGGCAGATCGCCGCGGGCCGGCAGGCATACGAGCGTGCCCGCGAGTTCGCGCCGGCGATCTGAGATGTTGCCGGCGCGCACCACCGTCCCCACTCGTGTCATGCGCTTCAGGGCCGCGGTGTTGCATCTCGTACTCGTGGGCCTCGGGATCGGGCTCGCCCTGGGGCTGACGGAAGTGGTGCTGGTGACTGCCGACGTCGAGGCCCTTCCTGACTCTGGTCGGCCGTGGGAGATTCCGAGCGATCGCTACGGCTGGAGCTACCGGCCGGGCGCGACGTTCACGTACAACGGACGGTACGAGCGGTTCCGGTCGCGGAGCACGATCAACGCCCAGGGCCTGCGTGAGCGTGACTACGCCTACGACAAGCCGGATGGTGTGGTCAGGATCCTGATCCTGGGCGACTCTCTGACGGCCAGTCTCGAGGTCCCCCTCCGGCAGACGTGGCATGAGCTCCTGGAGACTCAGTTGAGCTCGATGCCGGGCGGCCGCCCGGTGGAAGTGATCGCCGCGGGCATCCAGGGGTGGTCTACCGACCAGGAGTACCTCTACTACCTCCACGAGGGCGTAAGGTACCTTCCTGATCTCGTCCTGCTCCAGTTCTACCCAAACGACGTTTACGGGGATGGGCTTAAGGTGCAGCAGATCGGAAGACTCTCTGCCGCGCCGAAGAAGCCCTTCTTTCTGGTCCGGGACGGCCGCCTGGTGCAGATCCCGGCGGTCGCGCCGGGAGGGACCGAACCGCAGCCCGGGCGGGTGGATCCGCCGCCGGTCCGGCGGCAGCTACGCCCATTCGCCCGATCGAGAAGCTATCTCTACGGGCACCTCCGGACATACCGCCTGGCATCCCGGGTGAAACGGGTCCGCTCCGGGGGTGCGGGTCCGGTTGATCCATTCTGCTACGACTAGCCTGGGGTCCCTCCGGAACTCTTCATCTGGGCTCCGACCTTCCCGCTGGAATATGAAGAGGCCTGGGAGGTCACGGCCCTCGTGATCGAGGCCCTGCGTGACGAGACGGCCCGCCGGGGACAGCGCTTCGGTGTGCTCTACGTCCCCAGCCGCCGTCAGGTCGTGCCGGGAGAGTGGGAGCGGACGCTGGCGTGCTGGCCATCCGCGGCGCCTCTGCCGTGGGATCTGGATAGGCCAAACAGGCTTCTGGGAGATCTCATGGTCAGACTGCAGATCCCCTTCCTCGATCTCACCGGCTCATTTCGCGAGGCGGCTCGCAGCGGGAGCCCAATCTACTTCCGCACGGACTGGCATCTCAACCGTGACGGACACCGGCGCCTCGCTGGGGCCCTCATCGACTGGATCCGACAGGAGGTACTGGTTGCCCAATGAAGCGTCGAAGACCGACACTCCGGAACGTTGCCGCTGGCCTCGTGCTGACCGGCCTGGGAGCGCTGCTGGCGCTCCTGCTCGCCGAAGCCGCCCTGATCGCGGCAAACATCGCGCCCGCCCGTCCGCGCGGGCGCCCCTGGGGTCTGCGCAACGAAGCTTACGGCTGGGGCTACCGGCCGGGCGCAACCTTTACGTATGACGGGCGGGTTGAGAAGTTCGGGGCGCCGGGGAAGATCAACTCCAACGGGCTCCGGGAGCGGGAGTACGCCTACGAGAAGCCGGACGGCGTCTACCGCATCCTGGTCCTCGGAGACTCATTCACGGCCAGCCTCGAGGTACCGCTCGAGCAGACGTGGCATGAGCTCCTTGAGGAGGCGCTGAACGCGGGGCAGCCGGCGACGCGGGTCGAGGTGATCGCCGCAGGCATCCAGGGTTGGTCCACCGACCAGGAGTACCTCTACTACATGCACGAGGGGCACAAGTACCGCCCCGACCTCATCCTCGTGCAGTTCTACGCCAACGACATCTACGGCAACGGCGTGGAAGTCCAGAAGCTCACGCGCGTGCCGACGGAGACCGACAAGCCCTTCTTTGTCCTGGAGGACGACGGCCGCCTGATGCTGACCGACCCGTTCCGGCCGGAGCAGCAGGCGCAGCAGGCTGCTCCAGTTGGGCCACCCCTCCAGCGCGCCAAGACCTTCCTCCGCACGCGCCTGCGCACGTACCGGCTCGTGGCCCAGGTCCGGCAGGCCCGGCAGGGAGGACAGCGGGTACGCGTGCCGTTCTGCTACGAGTACGACGGCGTCCCGCCGGAGCTGCTGACGTACGCCCCCAGGTTCCCTGCCGAGTATCAGGCCGCGTGGGATGTTACCGCCAGGATCTTCAAGGAGCTGCGGGACGACACGGCGGAGCGCAGCCAGCGGATGGCCGTGCTCTACATGCCGGACCGCCGGCAGGTCATCCCCCGCGAGTGGCAGCGTACACTGGAGTGCTGGCCTGCTGCGGCAGCTCTGCCCTGGGATCTGGACCGGCCGAACCGGCTGTTGGACGAGCTCCTCGGTGATCTCGCGACGCCCTACCTCGACCTCACCGGGCCGTTCCGCACCGCCATCGCGGCCGGGCAGTCCGTGTACTTCGAGACCGACTGGCATCTGAACCCCCCGGGACACCAGTTCGTAGCGACGAGGCTGGTCGACTGGCTCCGGAGCGCACGTCTGGTCCCGGAGTGAGCGGGCAGGACTGATGATCGCCGACTCGCCGTACGAGCCAGAGGACCTCGTCCTCAGCCCGGCCGCCGGCGCACTGGCGGGGGTTGGGGGCGTCCTCGTGATGCTGCTCGTGGCCGCGCTGGCCGGGTCTCCAGAACGGGTGCTCCTGGAGGTAGGCCGAGCCGTGCTGCCGGATGGGTGGGTGCAGCCTGGATGGCAGGGGTGGCTGCTCGGCCTGGGGGTCCACGCTGCCGGAGGAGCGGTGCTCGGGTTGCTCTACGCGTCCAGCCAGCGTCCCGCGCCCACGCCCGCCATGGTCCTCACCGGGGTCGCCTTCGGCGTCATGATCTGGGTGGGTGCGCGGATCGTGACGTCCTTCGCGTTCGGCGGGCTCCGCGAATTGCTGCATTCGTGGCTCTGGTTCTTCTCGTGCCTGCTGTTCGGCATCACCGTCGCGGGCGCCGCCGCCGTGCGGCAGCGGTTCCGGCCCGCCCGCGCCACACTGGTTCTCAAGGACTAAGCCTGCACGCCGGTCCGGCTACTCGACGAGGGGGGGAGTTCTGCATGACGGCGCTCCGTGGGATCGTGGGGACGTTGAGTGAGCTGTTTCGCTTCCTGTGGGCGCGGAAGCTCTGGTGGATGATGCCTATGGTCATCGTGCTGGTGCTCTTCGCCGGGCTGATCGTGCTGGGCGGAGCCGGTGGGCTGGGTCCATTCATCTACAGCCTGTTCTAGCGAGAGGGGCGAGGTCATGGGACGGTTGCTGAGGAAGGTCTGGTCGCGCTGGAAGGAAATGGCCGTCTACATCGGCGACTTCCAGTCCCGGCTGATCCTGACGCTGTTCTATCTGCTCGTGGCCGCCCCGTTCGGCCTGATCGCCCGGATCATCGATCCGCTCCACCTGCGGAGCCGGGCCGGGACGTCCGTCTGGCTGAAGCGCCCCACCGCGGAGGACACTTTGCAGGCTGCCCGGCGGCAGTTCTGATCGCCCATGCATATCCTCGGCATCTCCGCATTCTACCACGACTCCGCGGCGGCGCTGCTCCGCGACGGCGACCTGGTGGCCGCCGCGCAGGAGGAGCGATTCACCCGCGTCAAGTACGATCACCGCTTCCCGCAGCGGGCCATCGACTACTGCCTGCGGGAGGGCGGGATCACTGCCGCGGAGCTGGACTACGTCGTCTTCTACGAGAAGCCCCTGCCCAAGTTCGAGCGGATCCTCACCTCGCACCTGGGGACGTTCCCGCGCGCCCTGCACGTCTTTCGCGAGGCGATGATCACCTGGTTCGGCAACAAGCTGTGGATGAAGACCGTCCTCCAGCGGGAGCTGGGTCTCCCGGCCGAGCGCATCCTCTTCGTGGAGCACCATCTCAGCCACGCGGCGAGCGCGATGTTCTGTTCGCCCTTCGATGAGGCGGCCGTCCTGACGATCGACGGGGTGGGGGAGTGGACGACGACCGCCATGGGGATCGCCACCGCGGACTGGGGGACGGGGAAGCCGAACCGCATCGCATTGACCGAAGAGATCCGGTTCCCCCACTCGCTCGGGCTGCTGTACTCCGCGTTCACCGCCTGGCTGGGGTTCAAGGTGAACAGCGGGGAGTACAAAGTGATGGGGATGGCTCCCTACGGGAGTCCGCGGCACCGGGACAAGCTGGACCGCCTGATCCGCGTCTGGGACGACGGGAGCTTCCACCTCAACATGGAGTACTTCACGTTCCACCATTCCGCGAGCCAGACGTACGGCCGGCGGTTCGTCGAGCTGTTCGGGCCCCAGCGCACGCCGGAGAGCCCCTTCTTCACGGCCCACACCGGGGACGACATCACGGGGCGGGAGGCGGAGGCGGAGCGGAACCAGTACTACGCGGACGTCGCCGCCAGCGTGCAGCGCCTGACCGAAGAGATACTGCTGAAGATGGTCCGCCATCTGCACCAGAAGACCGGATTGAAGAACCTCGTGATGGCCGGCGGCGTCGCCCTGAACAGCGTGGCGAACGGACGGATCATGCGCGAGACGCCCTTCGAGCAGGTCTTCATCCAGCCGAACGCCGGAGATGCCGGCGGCGCGCTCGGCGCGGCCCTGTACGCCTGGCACGCTCTGCTCGGCAAGCCGCGCCGGTTCGTCATGGAGCACGCCTACTTCGGCGAGGCCCACTCGCCGGACGAGATCCGGCGGGTGCTGGACGCGCGGGGGCAGCGCTATCGCATGTACGGCGACCGGACGAAGCTGGCCGATGACGTGGTCGAGGCGTTGATCCGGGGCCAGGTGGTGGGCGTGGCGCAGGGGCGGTTCGAGTGGGGGCCCCGGGCGCTCGGCAACCGTTCGATCCTGGCCGATCCTCGGCGTGCCGAGATGAAGGAAGTCGTCAACGCGAAGATCAAGTTCCGCGAGCCCTTTCGGCCCTTTGCACCCGTCGTCCCCGAGGCGAAGGCGGGTGCGTATTTCGAGATGGGGCGGACCGAGGGGCAATATCCGCCGAGGTTCATGCTGGTCGTCACCCCGGTGCGCGACGGGGCGAGCGCCCAGATCCCGGCCGTCAGCCACATGGGGACGGGGCGGCTGCAGACGATCCGGCGGGACTGGAACCCCCTGTACTACGAGGTCGTCGAGCGATTCGGCGAAGCGACCGGCGTGCCGGTGCTCCTGAATACCAGCTTCAACCTCCGTGCCGAGCCCATCGTGGCCAGTCCGGAGCACGCCCTGGCCACATTTCAGAACAGCGGCATCGATCTGCTCGTCCTGGACGACTTCCTGGTCCGGAAGGACACGTAGGATGATCTCACGGCCGTCTCTGGGCATCCGCGGCCGGGCCGCGGCGTATGTGATGCGGGCCGCCCTGGGAGCGGTGACCCGCGTGGTGACCACCGAACGCGTCGTTGCGCTGACGTTCGACGACGGGCCGCACGCCGAGTTCACGCCGCGGCTGCTGTCGATCCTGCACCGGCACGGCGCTCGGGCCACGTTCTTCATGGTCGGCACGGCGGCGGCGCGTCATCCCGAGCTCGTCCGGCTCGTCGCCGCGCAGGGCCACGCGGTCGGCAATCACTCGTGGGATCATCCGTCGTTTCCCCTGATCGCTTCCGGCGAGCGCCGGGCGCAGCTGCGGGCCTGCGCCGCTGCCCTGGCGCCGTACGGCCGGCGGCTGTTCCGGCCGCCATACGGCCATCTCGATCTCGCCTCGCGGCTCGACACCTTCCGGGCACGCCATGAGGTGATCGGCTGGAGCTTCGGCGGCGAAGACTGGCTGGACCACGACCCGGACTGGATGGTGGACAGGCTGGTGGAACGGATCCAACCCGGGACCATCGTCGTCTTGCACGACGCCCTCTATCACGTGCTCGATGAGAAGTACGCGGACCGCAGCCCGCTCCTCGCGGCTGTCGACACCGTCCTGGGCAGGTTCGGGAAGACGTTCCGGTTCGTCAGCCTCCCTGAGCTGTTCCAGGCGGGCCGTGTGCACCGGCGCCGGTCGTTCTCCCAGCCCGATGTGGACTTCTTGAACGCGCTCCAACCCTCGGTTGGCGCTCCCCGCCGGTACCCGAGTGGGGTTCTGCCCATGCGCGTCTCCGGCACGGAGTGATCCGATCCAATGAAGTTGAGTGTCGTCATCCCCTGCTACAACGGCGCGCGCACGCTGGCGGCCCAACTGGACGCGCTCAGCCGCCAGCAGTGGGAAGAGCCGTGGGAAGTCATCCTTGCCGACAACGGCTCGACCGACGACTCCGTGGCCATCGCCCGCCGCTATCAGGAGACGATGCCGCACTTGCGGATCGTGGATGCCTCGGAACGGCCGGGGCAACCGCACGCGCTCAACGTCGGGGCCGCGGCCGCACGGGGAGATTCGATCGCGTTCTGCGACGCGGATGATGAAGTCGCTCCCGGCTGGGTCGCAGCGATGGGCAACGCGCTGGCCACAGACGACTTCGTCGCGGCCCGGATCGACACCGAGAAGCTCAATCCTCCCCTGACGCGCCGGCGGTCGGCCCAGGAGCGTGGGATCCAGCCGTACACCTACCCGCCGTTTCTCCCGCACGCCGGTGGCGGGACGCTGGGGCTCAAGCGGTGGCTGCACGACAAGATGGGCGGGTTCGACGAGTCGCTCCCGTACCTTCATGACACCGACTTGTGCTGGCGGATCCAGCGAGCCGGCATCGCGCTGCGCTTCGTGCCTGAGGCGGTCGTTCATGTGCGGCAGCAGCACACGCTGCGGGGGTCGTTTCGGCAAGCACTGAAGTGGGGCGAGTACAGCGTGCTCCTGTACAAGCGCTATCGGCCGCTGGGCATGCCCAGGTTGTCGGCCCGGCAAGGACTGAGCTACTGGAAGAGCGTTGTGACGATGGCGCCGCGGATCAGGAGCAGGCGGCAACTGGCGCGGTGGGTTCGTGAGCTGGGCTGGCGGATAGGGCGGGTGCGGGGCAGCATCAAACACCGCGTCCTATCGATCTGAGCGCAGACCGGCTATCTGAAGCGCGGCGGAACGCCGCGGGGGTTCGGCGATGGCGGTACGTGTTGCGACCGGGGGGGAAGTCGACCCGGTGCTGGCGCGGAGGCTGCTCTATCGCGGGCAGTTCGTGCTGGGGCCGCGGTTCGTGGAGGAGCTCGACGGATGGCAGCGGCATACCCTCGGCCCAGGGCTGCTGCTCACCGCGCATCCCGACCTCGAGGTGACCACGCTCGGCTCCGAGCGCCGGTGGCTGGCCCTCGTAGGCTACATGCTGGATCCCCTGGATCCCGCGGCGACGAATGCCGATGTGCTGGCATCGCTGATGGAGGCCCTCACCGCGGGCCAGGATCTCTTCCGGGCTACCGCGCGGTTCGGCGGGCGGTGGATCCTGATCAACGCCGATGGGCCGCGGATCAGGCTGTTTCATGACGCGGTAGGCGTGCGCCAGGTCTACTACACGGAGGTCAGCCGCGTGGGCGCACTATGGTGCGCGTCACAACCCGGGCTGCTCGGCGACACGCTGCACCTGCAGCCGCACGCGGAGGCACTGGCGATCATCTCCTCGATCGACTGGCCGGACGGCGAACACCGGCTGCCCGGCGCGTCCTCGCCATTCGTCGGCGTGCGGCGCCTGCTCCCGAACCATTATCTCGATCTGGCCGGCGGAACGAGCCACCGGTACTGGCCCACGCAGCGGCTGCCCCGCGTGGCGTTCGCCGACGCTGTGGAGAGCAGCGCGGAGATGGTCAGGGCATTGATGGAGAGCGCCGTCCGGCGTTTCCCGCTCGGGATCTCCATCACCGCTGGCCGGGACAGCCGATTGGTGCTCGCCGCGGCCCGGCGCATCGCTCACGAGGCGTCCTACGTGACCGTGGCGAAGCCCACGCAGCCGTCGTGGGACGTGGACGTCCCGGCGAGGCTGCTGCCCAAGCTCGGTCTGCCCCACGAAGTCATCCCCTGGCCTGATCAGGTGGATGAGGAGTTCGCCCGGGTGTTCAGGCGGAACATCACCCCGCACCAGGAGGTCTGGGTCCCCGAAGCCTACGCGGTTTTCCTCTACAGCCGGTTGGGAACAGTTGGTGTGACGGGGAGCGGCGGCGAGCACACCAGGGTGCGGACCCGCAAGTCGCTCTTCGGCGTGGATGATGACGACGA
>Ga0073934_10010884_pt1 | contig 11167 bp, 10 predicted proteins | sample LarsenN4metaG_FD_76834 | JGI IMG/M metagenome (GOLD analysis project Ga0073934, IMG submission 76834) | Hot spring sediment bacterial and archeal communities from British Columbia, Canada, to study Microbial Dark Matter (Phase II) - Larsen... ...
CCGCACGAGGCCAAGGTTGTAGAGAGCGGCGGGCTGAACGCGATCATCGTTCGAGGCCACGGCAGCCTGCAAGGAGGCCTCGGCATCGCGCCACTTGCCCTGGCGCAAGCGCTCGGTGCCTTCGTTGTAGGCCTGGCGGGACACGGAGCCGGCCTGGGCGCACAGGCTGGCGGCGAGGGCAAAGGCCAGCCCCGCGCACGCAGCGGCGCGGTCCCCATACGCTGTCGGTTTGCTCATCTTGCGCATGTCACGCACGGTTACTTTCCCGCATTTTGCGGCGGGTGCCAACCAGAGATTCGACGACCAGAAGGAGGATGACCGCCCCGACAAAGAGATGGAAGCGGTCCACGCCCAGTTTGCGGGTCTGAGTAAGGTTGGGCAGCCAGCCGGGAGACTCAACGGCGCGGCGGACGGCCGTCATGCCCTCACCGAGGCCGCCCAGCGGCTGGTAAGCGCCGCGGGTCGCCTGGGCAATGGCGCGGAGGGTTTCTTCGTCAAGGCGGCTGGTCACGGGGCGGCCCTGGGTATCGCGCAGCACCTCAACTCCGCCCGTTTCCCGGGGCACCGGAATCAGTTGGCCGGCCGCGGTGCCGACTCCAATGGTAAAGACGACCACACCCCGGGCCGCCAGTTCGCGGGCCTTGGTGACGCCGGTTTTTTCGAGGTCCTCGCCGTCCGTGAGCAACACCATGATTTTGCGGCGTTCGTTTTTTTCCATGGCGGCCAGACCTTCCTCGAGGGCGCGCCCGATGTCCGTGCCAGGCACAGGAATGGTTTTATCGTCCACGGCCATTAAGGCCTCGCGGAAGGCGTCGTAGTCGAAGGTGAGAGGACATTGGAGAAAAGCCTGCCCGGAGAAAGCGACGAGGCCAACGCGACCGCGGCCGTGTTGCTGGACGAAGTCCTGAATGGCCAGCCTGGCGCGGTTGAGGCGGTTGGGGCGGACGTCTTCGGCGAGCATGCTCCGCGAGCAATCGAGGAGGAAGAGAATGTCCTCGCCCATGGCACGGGTGACCTCGGCCGTTTCGCCCCATTGGGGGCGGGCCAGGGCCAGGCCAATGAGGGCCACAGCCAGGGCCAGGAGGGTGTTCTTGAAAGCGCGCCGGGCGGGACTATGGGAGGCAGCAAGCCGGGCCAGAGACTCCGGGGCGGCGAAGGCGGCCATCTGCCGGCGGCGCGCATAGGCGGCGTAACGATAGAGCAGCACCGCTACCAGCGGCCCCAGCAAAGCCAGCCACAGCCAGCGCGGCTCGGCAAAATGGGGGTGCGTGAAGTCCATCATGGCACCCTCCGGTAACGGGTGTTGGCCAGGATCAATTCAAGGGCTAACAAGGCAAACGCGGCCACCAGCGGCCACTGAAAGAGCGGGGTATAGGTGGTGAAACGGCGCAGTTTGATCTCGGTCTTTTCCAGGCGGTCAATTTCCCGGTAGATGCTCTCGAGCTCGCGGCGGTTGGTGGCGCGATAAAAGCGTCCGCTGGTCAAACGGGCCATCTGGTCGAGCACCCGGTAATTGGCGGGTTGCAGGGCGATCGTGGGAATGATCTGCCCGGCGCTGTCGAACTTGAGCTTGCCGGTGGCGGGATCGAAGGCCGGGAGCATGCACGGTTCCTCCCGGCCAATGCCCACCGTGTAAACCTTGATTCGCATGGCCGCGGCGATCTCGGCGGCGGGCAGGGGGTCAATGTCTCCTTTGTTGTTGTCCCCATCGGTGAGGAGGATGATGAGCCGGCTCTTGCTGTCTTTGAGGGCTTTGAGGCGGCGGGCGGCAGCGGCGGTGGCGTCGCCAATGGCTGTGCCCAGCTCGCGGATCATGCCGATGTGGAGGCGTTTGAGATTCGCCGTCAGCCACTCATGGTTCAAGGTGAGAGGGCTGGCCAGGTAAGGCACGGCCGAGAAAACCAGCAACCCGATGCGGTCGCTGGGGCGGCGGCTGATGAAATCTTCGAGGACTTCCTGGGCGATGTCCATGCGGGTGACGTGTTCGCCAGGGCGGCCCATGTCCACCGCCATCATGGACCACGACATATCGAGCACGAGCATGATGTCCACCCCGCTGGCCAGGGTTTCGCTGCGGTCGTGGGCGAAGCGGGGACCAGCCAGGGCCACCACGCACAAGGCCAGAGTGATGAGCCGGAGGAAGAAGAGGAGGCGTCCGGCTGCCGCACGGGCCGCGCCGCCCACAGCGCGGGCCAGGTCGGCGCTGGAGAACAACAGCCCCGAGACCCGCCCGGCCCGGCCCCGCAAGAAGGCATAGACCGGCAGCAGCGCGAGAAGGATGAGCGCCCACGGGTATTGAAACTCGAAGTGAGAGTTCATGCGGCGGGCGGGGGCGCCGGGCGGTCGGACGCCGGCGGTGGACGCAAGGCGGCTTCAAGACGATCCGCAAGAGCGAGGGCGCGCTCGACCAGGCCGGCCGACGGCGAGGGCGGCACGGGGGCAAAGGCACGCGGCTCGCACTCACGCAAAAAGTCGGCCAGGGCGCGGGCCAGGTCGGGCTCCAGCCGGGGGTGGCGTTGGAGAATGGCCTCGAATTCGGCTGCCGTGCGCTCCACTTCCCCCATTTCCAGTGCGGCGCGGATGAACTGGCGCAGAGCCTGGCTCGTTTGCGCTGCCAGGGAGGAATCCTCGGGGCGGCCCACCAGCGCGCGCAGCATTTGACGCGCGGTGTCCAGCGGGTCCGGTGGCGTCACTGGTTTAGGTTGCCGCAGCTTCCAGACCAGCACGCCCAGGACGGCGGCGGCCGCAACAAGAGCTGCGACCAGCAACGCGCCGTGTTGCTCCCAGAAGGAGGGCTCGATCGGTCCCAGTTCGGGCAGGAGCTCCGGGAGCCGCCGGGGCTGCTTGTTGAGGCTCAGCGCCGACGCCGTGATGGCCGCCGCCAGCCAGCAGGCCGCCCAGAGGCGGCAAAGCCCCCGCGCGGCCGTGACTGCGCGTCTTTCAAGACTCATCCACGCCTCCGTCCGCGGCGGGTTTCAAAAAACCGCTGCAATTGGTGAGCGAAGGGCTCGGCGGTGTTCAGCCGCAGCGTATCAACGCCCGCCTGGGTCAGGGCGCGATCCAGGGCGGCCAGCCGGGCGGCGTTCACTTCACCGTAGGCGCGGCGCACGGTTTCACGCCCCGAGTCCAGTTCGATCAGTTCGCCCGTCTCGGCGTCCTCGATGGTCATAAGGCCGCAATCCGCCAGGCCGTCTTCGCGGGGGTCATGGAGGTGGACGCAGACGAGGTCGTGGCGGGCGTTGGTCAAACCGATTTCCTGGGTGAGGTCACGGCGGTTGGCAGGTGGCGATTGCGGCGTGAGGCTGTGGAGAAAATCCGTGAGCAGAAAGATGATGCTGCGGCGGTGGAGCACGCGATTCAGAAAGGCGAGGGCGCCGGGAATATCGGTGCCGCGATGTGAAGGCTCGAAGGCCAGCACCTCGCGAATGAGCCGCAGGATGTGGCTGCGCCCTTTGCGCGGCGGCAGGTAGAGTTCAGCGCGGTCGCTAAAAAGCAGCAGGCCCACTTTGTCGCTGTTGCGCGCCGCGGAGAAGGCCAGGGTGGCGGCGACCTCGGCGGCAAACTCCCGTTTGCTGCGCGGCCCCGAGCCGAAGCCGCTCGAGCCGGAAATATCCACCGCCAGGATCGCGCCCAGCTCCCGCTCCTCCCGGTAGCGTTTCACAAAGGGCCGGCCCATGCGGTAGGTCACGTTCCAGTCAATGTCCCGCACGTCGTCCCCCGGGATGTAGTCCCGCAACTCCTCGAAATCCATGCCGCGCCCCTTGAAATGGCTCAAGTAAGCGCCGACCATCGTGTCGTTGACCAGCCGGTTGGTCTTGATTTCGACGCGACGGACTGTCTCGAGGAGTTCGGAAAGCGTCATGGCACCGGGATGGTGTCGAAGATCTTCTTGATGATGGCGTCGCTGGTCATCCCCTGGGCCTCGGCTTCGTAGGTCAAAATAATCCGGTGGCGGAGCACATCCGGGCCGATATCTTTGATGTCCTGGGGAGTGACGTAACTGCGCCCCTGGAGGAGCGCCCAGGCCTTGGAGGCCAGGGTCAGGTTAATGGTCGCCCGGGGAGAGGCGCCGAATTGGATAAAGTGCCGCAGGTCGAGGTTGTAGTTTTGTGGCTGGCGCGTGGCAAAGACGACGCGCACGATGTAGTCCCGGATCGAGTCATGCACATGGATGCCGTCCACCACCTGGCGGGTGCGAACGACCTCCTCGAGCGGAATGACCGGCTTGATCTTCATCTCCGGGGCGGTGAAGGCCATGGTATCGAGAATCTTCCGCTCTTCCTCGACCGTAGGATAATCCACCATCAGCTTGAGCATGAAGCGGTCCACTTGAGCCTCAGGGAGAGGGTAAGTGCCTTCCTGCTCGATGGGATTCTCCGTGCCAAGCACCAGGAAAGGCGACGGCAGGGGCATGGTTTCACCGCCCAGAGTGACTTGCCGCTCTTGCATGGCCTCGAGAAGGGCGGATTGCACCTTGGCGGGGGCGCGGTTGATTTCGTCGGCCAGGACCAGGTTGGCAAAGACCGGTCCCTTGGTGGCGTGGTATTTGCCGTCCTGGGGGCTGTAAATCAGCGTGCCGATAATGTCCGCTGGCAGGAGGTCGGGCGTAAACTGGATGCGATGGAACGTGGCCTGCATGGCGGCGGCCAGGGTGCGCACGGAGAGGGTCTTGGCCAGGCCGGGCACGCCCTCGAGCAGGACGTGGCCGTTGGCCAGCAACCCCACCAGCAGGCGGTCCACCAGGTATTGCTGCCCGACGATGACCCGGGCCATTTCCGCGCGCAGCGTGTTGACCCAGGCGGTCGTCTGCTGGACGCGCTCATTTAGTTGTTCAAGCGACAGGCTCATGAAAGCACGCAATGTAGGCACGGGTTGGCCCGTGGCTCAAGTGCGCATTCTTGCGCGCGCGCGCGAGCGCGGCGTCCGCACCCCGCGCCCGAGCCAGGCTGCCGCCTGTGTCTGGCTGAATTCCGCCCTGATGGTCAAATGGCTGAAGGGGGTGCGCCGCCTTTCCTTCACCGTTTGCTCTGGCGAGGTCGCCGCTGAGGACGTTCCTCCCAACTGGTTTTGGCCCGCGCCACGCGGCGCATCGTAACCTCCGGTTCTGGTTTGTCGTCTGTGGCGAGCATGAAAGCGTCGGTTGGTTCGATGGCTTCGATGATGACGGTCCTCGCCACCTGCCTCCCGCTTGCCACAGCGGTGGCCTCGGAATGGTCCGGTGAATTCGCCCTGCCCAAGGTTGCCGCCAACTCGGTCTGCGCCGGCGGCGTGCCCAACAACATGGCGGTCCTGTCCTCGGGCCGCACCTACATCGTCTTCAAGGAAACCACCAACAGCGTGTCGCGCTTCAAATTCACCTGGACAGATGACCACGGCACGAACTGGGCCGCGCCCCTCCCATTCAATCCCCAGCCCGCCGCGCCGCCCTCCGGCCTGCCCAGCATCGTCGCCGACCCCAACAATCGGCTGCATTGCTCCTGGGCTTCCGGCACGTCCATCCACTACGCGGGCCTGGATTCGGCGAGCCACACGTTCTCGGGATACACGCAAATCACCAACAGCGGAAAAAACATCGCCTTCCAACAAATCACCGCCGACCGCTCCAACCGCCTCCACGTCATCTGGCACACCGGCAATCCGGAATCCGCCTCCGACACCGCCGAGGTCTGGTATGCCCAGCGCCCGGCGGGCGCGACAAATTTCAACGCTCCGGTCATGCTCAGCCAGAACGATGGTTTCCATTCCGCCTTTCCCAGCGCGGATTTCACCGGCGCCAGCGGCCAGGTCCTCGCCGTGGCGTGGCGTGACACCACGGCCAGTCCCTATTTCGCCGGCGCGGACTGGAACATCAAATTCTGCTCGAGCACCAACGGCGGCGCAACCTGGAACGCGGAACAAACCCTTGCGTCCGGCTCCGGCCGACAGTTTGATCCGCTCCTGATCGTGGACCGGCATGACCGCATCCACGTGGCCTATCACGCCTATCCCGGCCTGCCGCTCGCACCCAACTCGAACTCCATTTCGCTGGCCTACTCCACCAATGCCGGAGTGAACTGGCAGAACGCCTACGGCTCGAACGGCTTTGCCCGCATTTCGCCCGTCGGCGAAAACCACGCGCTTTGCAAAGCCGCCTACGATTACGCACACGACATCGTCTGGTATTTCTGGAAGAAGCGCGTCGGCAGCGCCGAGGACCTCGTAGGCGTGGGCGTCTTCCGTCGCGGGGAAGCCGTCAGCGCCATCGAAAACCTCACCGACCTCGCCGGCGGCGCGGCGGCGTTCCACAATTTTGCCGTCGGGCCGGACGGCCGGTTGCGCGCGCACTACAACCGCAGCACTGTCACGCCCACGAACCCGTTCGACCAAGCCACAATCTTCTACCGCGAACGCGAATTGCCGCCCGCCTTGCCGCCCACGCTGAGGTTTGTGGGCGCGAGCAACGACAGCGCCACCATCGCATGGGACAGTGAATTCTCCGTCAGATACACCGTGCAGACCTCGACCAACCTGACCGATTGGGCGACCGACCCGGCTTCTCACGTCGGCACGGGCGGGACGCTCACGCTTACGGCGACGAACCCGGCCGCCATCGAGGCGCGTTTCTTTCGCCTTGAAGCCGCGCGCTGACACGAAAGCAGCCCACAGGCTGGGTGGCGTCCGACGCTGACTGCACAGACTGCTGGCTGGGGCGGCGGTTATGGCGGAGCGGGCGCTCCCCCGAACGATGCCGTGCCCAGGGCCGTGACCAGATAGCCCGCCACTGCGATGGGTTTGCGCCGCCGCAGCCGGTCGGTGTAGTAGCCCGAGGCCATCTTGGCGAACGACGACAACCCGTCGCTCACGCCCTCGATGATCCCCAGCCACGCCGCCGCCACGCCCATCGTCGCCAGGAACACCGGCATGACCGTCGTGGCGATCTCATGCGACCAATCGCTGAACAGGCTGGCCAGCCCGATGCCCACCACCGTCCGGTTGAGCCGGCGCGGGCGGGTTGACCGGGCGCTGCTCATGCGCTGCGCGGGATCAGGTGAACGGCGGAGGCTTTGATGAGCGCGGTCACGGTGGCGGCCGGGCGCAGGTCCAGTTCCTCGCAGGCGGCGCGGGTCACGAAAGCAAACAATGGAAAGCCGGCGTCCAGTTCCACGCATTGCAGCGGGCTGCCCGGACGCACCGAGACCACGCGCGCCGGGAGATGATTGCGCGCGCTTTCAGCCACGGCGCTGTCGCGCCGCAACATGACCTCCTCGCCGCGGATGCTGACGAGGACGTCGCCCGCGGCTTCCGCCGGCGCCAGGGCGATGAGCTGCGCCGTACCCACTTCCACCGTGGCCAGGCCATCGCGCACTTCAAGGACACGGCCGGGCTGCAGCGTTTCGACGCCCAGAAACCGCGCCACTTCCGGGGCGGCGGGGCGGCCATAGACTTCCGCCTTGTCGCCCTGTTGGACGACGCGCCCGTTGAGCAGCACGGTGACGCGGTCGGCCAGGAAATACGCCTCAGTGAGATCGTGGGTGATGAGGAGCACGGTGAGTTGTTGCTGGCGGCGTAATTCGCGCAGTACCCACCACAGTTCGCGGCGCAGACTTTCGTTGAGCGCGCCAAACGGTTCGTCGAGCAGAACCAATCGCGGCCGACTGGCCAGGGCACGGACCAGTCCCACGCGCTGGCGTTCGCCCCCCGAGAGCGTACCCGGGCGGCGGTCCAGCAACGGGCCAATGCCCGTGGCGGCCACGAGCTGATCCACGAGCGGTTGGAACTCGGCCGGCGGCACACCGCGCGCCCGTGCGCTGTAGGCGAGGTTGTTCCGCACCGTCAGGTGGGGAAACAACCCGAGTTGCTGCGGCACATAACCGAGCCCGCGCCGCTCGATGGGCACGCCCGTGAGGTCCTTACCCTCAAGCCGGATCGAGCCTTGAAGGAGCGGCAAAACCCCGAGCACAGTGTGAAGCAACGTGGATTTGCCCGAGCCGGAGGGCCCAAGCACGGCGTGGCACTCGCCCCGCTCCACGCCGAGGTTCACGTCACACAGCCGGAAGCTGCCCGCAGCGACCGTGAGGGCTTCGATCTCAAGCATGGACGGCCTTTCCCAACAGCCGTCGCGTCGCGTAAAGCGCCGCGAGGCCGATGCTCACCAGCACCAGGATCAACGCCACCGTGCCTTCGATGTCCGCGCTGGCCAGCCGCAGAAAAATCGCCACCGGCAGCGTCTCCGTCCGCATCGCCATCGTGCCCGCCACCATGATCGTCGCGCCGAACTCGCCCAGCGCCTTGGCCCACGCGAGCACGAACGCCGCGATCAACCCGCGCCGCGCCAGCGGCAGCGTGACTGTAAAGAACGCATGGCGCGGCGTCGCGCCCAGCGTGCGCGCGACCGTTTCCAACTCGGCCGGCACTTCGTCGAAGGACGTTTTCAACAACCGCGCCGCCACGCCGAGCACCGTGACAAACTGGGCCAGCACGATGCCGGCAAAGCTGAACACGAACCGCAGCACGTTGTCCTGAATCCATTCGCCCAGCGGGTTGTTGAAGAAGATCAGCAGCATCGCGCCCAGCGCCGCCGGCGAGACGATGATGGGAAACTCCAGCACGGTATCCACCAGTTCACGCCCGCGAAACCGGTAGCGCGACAGCGCGTAAGCCGCCGGCACGGCCAGCAGCAGCGCCAGGGTCGCCGCCAGCGTCGCCGCCACCAGCGACAACCGCGCCGCGGCCAGCGTGCGCTCCGACTGCACCGCCGACCGCACCGCCGCGCCGTCGAGAAACCACGCCAGCGACAGGATCAACCCGCCGTAAAGCAGCAGCACCGCAAACGCGGCGGCGAGGGTCGAGCGGCGCAGCGTCATCACCTGCTCACTTCTTGATCCACTCCGTTGGCACCTCGTATTCGCCGCCGACGGATTTCTTTTCGCCGATCCATTTCTCGGCGTCTTCGGGGGTGGCGAAGTAGTGATGCCGGGCATAGATGGCGCGGCCTTCCGGGCCGGCCAGGAAATCCATGAACGCCTGCGCGGCGGCGCGATCCTTCGTGAACTTCGAGATGGCCACGGGGATGCAGCCGATGCGCGGGATTTGTTCCTTGGGCAAGGGCACGGTTTCGATGCGCGCGGCGTCCCAATGTTCAAACACGCTCCAGCCGATCACGGCGTCGGCCATCTTGAGCGAGATGGCGGTGGCGGTTTTCTCGCAGCTCTCGGTGTAATTGATGAGATTGCGCCGGAACGCCGCCTTCTCCGCCGGCGTGAATTCCTTCTCGATGATCTCGACCGCGTAAGCGCCCACGCACACGCCTTCGGGGTTGGCGATGGCGACTTTCAGGCCGGGCTTCGTGAGGTCCTTCAGCCTGCGAATGTTGTGCGGGTTGCCCTTCTGCACGTTGATGGCGGAGACGAGATACACGATGACTTTCTCGGTGCCGGCCAGCACGTCGCCCTCGCGCTTGGCTTTCTCCATGTAATCGGACGAGCCGGGGAAGTAGATGTCGCCCTGCCTGGCGAGTTTCATCTGGGAGAGGACGTAACCCGATCCGCCGAAGAGGAGTTCGACCCTCACGCCGGTTTTCTGCTCGTAGAGCCTGGCGGCTTCCTCGGTGGGCGGTTTGGAGGCCGCGCCCGCAAAGACAAGGAGCTTTTCCGCCGCCGGCAGGGAAGGCGCGGCGACTGACACGATGCCGAGCAGCAGCGCGCCGAGGAAGCCGAGGTGATGCGCGCGCTGGTTATGTTTGGATGTATTCACGCTGGTTTTCAAAAGGTGAGTTCGAGTGAGAGACAGCCTTGGGCAGTGTCGCCCCGGAAGGTGGCGTTGGATGCGTTCTCGATGAACTCTCCGCCAACAGATACGCGCCGCCGGCTTCGAGGCGCACGTTGCCGGGCGGTACGTCCCAGTGCACGCGCGCTTCGAGTTGATGGCCAATGAAGGAGCCGGAGTTGCCGGACGGATCGCGCACTCCGCTGGTCGTCCACGCATCGGTGCCGGACGCGAGCCAGTATGGACGGCAGGTGGTCGCCAGCTCGAGCGGATTCGCAGGTTTGGCCCCCGAGCGGCCCGCTCGGAACTGGCCATCCAGCGTTTCCCAGCGGTGCGCTGCGCGCCGCTAATGTCGAGCCACTCCGGCAGGCTGGCGGCCTTGGTGAGTCGCCACCTTCCGGCGTCATTGGCGTCCGCCGCGAAGAGGGGCGTTGCGGCGAAGCTCGCGCTGAACACTGAAGCGCAGGAAAGGAGATAATGGATTGGAGAAGCCGGTTTCACTTGCGCGCGGATCAAGCGTGGATCAATTCACCGGTTTCTCGCGCATCGTAACCGGGCAATTCACTCACCACCCTCCGATGCGCCCGGCTGCGAAGCAAACGGATGAGCGCCTGGCCGCGCGGATCGCGCGTCAGCGAATCGGCGAAGCAGAAGTCCAGCATCTCGGTGCGGAGCGGGAGAAAATTCAACCCCGCTTCCTCGGCGGCGAACTTCACGCATACTCCGGCGTTGGCCCAGCCTGCGCGAATCGCTTGCGCCACGGCGGCGTGACCCTCCACAATGCGGCCGGGCAAACGGCGGCTCCCGCTCAACTCGTCGAGACATTCCCGCGCTGCTGAGCCCGGCTCCCGCAACGCCCAGCGATGCGACTGTCGCAGCAGTCGGTCCGCCGAACGCGTCCGGTCTTCCGCCGGCAACGCCACCCCCTCCTCCCAGCGCGCCGCGCGCAAGAGCCGATAGCCACCGCCCAAATGGGAACGCACTGTCTCCACGTTCAGCTTCGGATGTTCCTCGGTCGAGCGATGCAGTCCCGCCGCATGAATCAACCCGCGTTTCAACAACTCCAGCGCCGCCGTGCCGCCGCGCGGAAACACCAACAACCGAAACCCGCTGGCCCGCGCGTATTCCGCCGCCAGCAGGCCCGCCGCCGGATCGCAGCAGGCCAGCACCAGCGTTTGTTCCGCCACATCTGCCGTGGCTTCGTGCTCCACCCCGCCGCGCCATACGCCGTCGTGAGCGGTCGCGTTCAGCGCCACGGATTCGACCGGATAGAGCCAGCGCCGTCCGCCCACTTCGGCTTCCCAGAACCGGCATGGTTCGGCGCGCGGTTGCCACGCCCATTTCGGCCCGCGCGATGGCGGCAGCGCCGCGCCGCCGCCAAAGAGTTCTTCGACGGAGCACTCCAGCCCGCGGGCCACGGCCA